>Ga0179593_1529618_pt1 | contig 11632 bp, 19 predicted proteins | sample CZODoug2_1_08_16_FD_185931 | JGI IMG/M metagenome (GOLD analysis project Ga0179593, IMG submission 185931) | Vadose zone soil fungal communities from Angelo Coast Range Reserve, California, USA - CZODoug2_1_08_16fungal (PacBio error correction) | ecosystem: Environmental > Terrestrial > Soil >...
AAGCGACGAAGGGGGGGTGCGCTTGCGTGCCGGAAGGGGTAGCCTACTAGCCTACCAAAGAGGGGAAAGAAAAGCCAGATCCTGGCGTTTTATCCTGGGTAGGTGCTGAAGGGGGGGAAAGCAATACCGCGCGCGAGGGGAAGGGGGTTAATTCCCGGCCGGGGAAAGACGTCCGAAACACCTTGTTTAGAGAACTCACTGGGGGGGGAAAAGAAATTCCCTCTCCAGCTCCAACCGCTGGAAAACGGCATGGTGCCCTCAGTGCCAAGAAGAAAATGGAAACGCAGGGAAGGACTCAATAGACGGCCCGCCTGAAAGGGCCCGCCCCCTGTATTCCTGGGAAAAAAGGCGCGCGTCGTAAACCGCAAGAGGAGAGATAGCTCAAGGGAGAAGAAGAAAAAGTGCGCATCTGAAAAAAGGGGTCTTCACCTTGCAAAGGGGGTTTTTTTTTTACTAGGGAAAAAAAAAAAAGACGGCTTCCTGCAAAGGGGAAAAGGATCGTCCTGCAGGAAAGGACCGACCCGCGGCAGTTAGAAGGGAGAAAGAGGAAAGAAAAAAATGCCGAACTTGGTACGAAAAGGAGATCACATCTTTTCCATGACCAGAGGACTCAATCCGCGCAGGAGTAGAAAAAGAGCCTTGCGCCGGACGCCAAGAGAAATCGCCGGGAGGAAGAGGCGCCGACGGAAAAGATGAGAAGGGGGAAGCGGCATCGCATCTTGCATCCGCAACGCAAAAGAAAGAAAAAAGGGCGATCCTGTATTTGTTGTGCTACGAAAAGGGGGAAAGTCCTCGATCCAGGCCCCAGGTATCAAGAGGGACACGATTGAAGGGGAGGATCCCCATGATTCTTGCCCAAAAGTCAGCCACCGCGTTCGCAAGGGGTACGGCGGGCAGAGGGCAGAAAGACAGAAAGAACCGTCATCCCTATCGAAAAGAGGGCCTCGTTTTTTTCCGGGGAGGAAAAGGCAAAACGCCTCGTGGTCATGCGGAGGAAGAAAAGGACTTCATGCTGGCGCCTTAAAAAAAGAGCTGTTGGATGGAGCGCTGCAAGGTAGAGGGAAAAAAGGATGTCGGCATCGACGCATCGGGGTGAAGGAAATAGGACGGGGGGGGGGTGCCTAACTTAGGAAAGGAAGGCCCGGCCATCCACGTCTTGCGGGAAAGGGGTGGATTGCCCCGGGAACAAGAACAGAAAACACAAGAAGAAGGTCGATTTCCAAAGGGACCGTTCGTCACCACAGGAGGGGTGGAGGGGGCGAAAAAGGAAAGGGAAACTTTTCTTCCATCTGGAGGGTGGCTTCCCTCTCAAGGGGAACCTTCTTTTCCTCCTCGAAAAAAAGTGTGACAAGATTAAACCACAAAAGGGGGAAGTTCATCTCCGCGAAAAGGAGTTCTCCCTTCTGGAGAGTCTCTTCTCTCTGACGAAGGACAAAGAAAAAAAGCCGGGCAGGATATGGGGAAAAAAAGACCGGAAAATCTTGCCGATGACCCTCACGAGCGAAGATAGTATAGGGAAAGAAAAGAAAGAAACCGTTGCTTCGCGGCCATCAGAAAACCCCCAAGAGAGCGCGATTTCGAAGAGGAAAGAAATAAGGAAGGGGGGGGGAGTGGCTGCCAGGGGAGTTCCCCCTTTGAGAGAGGGGTCTGTGACATAAAGCAGCAAAAAGATGAAAAAGAAGGGGGAAGTAGGAAAAGAGAGAGATGGAAGAGCGCTGCGTTGCTCACCGACCCTCATGCCGAAGGAGAAAACGAGTAAAAAAAAGGCTCTTCTTGAGGAAGGAAATTCACGTATCTCTAAAGAGGGTTCTCCATAGGGGGACAGAGAAAAGAAGCTTGGCCGCGATAAAGGGAAAAACCAAAAACTGCGTGATGAGAAAATACTTTTTTCCGGGATGAAGCCGGGCTAAAGGGAAAGAGGGGGCATCGCCGGCCGCTACTAAGACCTTCATCTACTTCAAGTTCAAGAAGAGGAAAAAAAGCTGTTCTGTTTCTGGTATCCGAATGAAAAGGAAAAAAAGGAAGAAGATTGTATCCACGGTTGAAAAAAGCTCCTATCTCATTCAAGAAAAAAAGGAGAGGGGGCGATCATTTTTACTACTTTAAAACTGGAGTAGACTTAAATGGGGGGGTTCTTCATGTCCGTCTTTTCCCAGGAGAGAAACCCTATCTGCATAACCTCAATCAAAAGGGGGGGAAGGCCATTACCTAAGTTAGGAAGGGAAATAAAATTGGACAAGAGGGGGAAAGGAAAAAAAGATCCTCCTCCACCGGCGTCAAAAAAAAAAGAAAAGGACGCAACTTTTTTTGTAATTCGCAGAAGGATCGGGCCTCGCACTCGCCATCGGGGAAAAAGAAGTTATCGGGAAGAAAGGAGGAGAACGGTATTTTGCGAAAAAAAAAGGGAAAAGAGGACCTTCGTCCTATATTACAGAAAAGAAATTGTGCACGACTTCCAGAGAAGGAAAGCGAAATCAGGAAAAAAAGGGGGGGTACCTTGGCCTGGATCGAGGGAAGAGATCCTCTTCTTAAGTCTCGGCCCTAGAGAGGGCGCAAAAGAAAAAAAGACCGCCGGAGGAACTGGTGGGGGTAATTTTGTCCGGTCGGAGCAGACCGCATTCAAAATTCTTGCTTCCGGCCGGGGGGGACGCACTGCGCGTCTCTCCGACGAAAAAGGGAAAAGCCGTCAATGCGCTGATTGAGCGAAAGAGGAAAAAGCAGAGGAGAAAAAAAAGAGGAAAAGGGTCCTTATGTTTGATGTCCCGATGGAAAAAAAGATACTGGGGGCTGGTCGGCGAGAAAAGAAAGAGTGGAAATTTGCAGGAAGCGCCGACAAGTCCCGAGTGTTGCAAAAACAGGACGAAAGAAAGGGAGGGAAAAGTTGTCCCTACCTGGCGGGGGGGGAGACTCTGCTCACCTGGTACTGGGGAGAGGTTCCTTCCCACCAAACGCCATAAAGAGCGTTTTTTGAAAAAAAAAAAAAAGAGGGGCAGATGTTTTTTTTTCCGCCCCATGAAAAGGGAAGAAGGCAGCGGGCTATTGCGATTTCCGAGAGGAGAAGAGATGGCGGAAAAAAAAGGGAATCTCGAAAAAAAAGAAAAAGGAAGGTGGTTTCTTTATCTGGGGGGGGGAGGGGGGAGCCCTCATAACCCGTGGGAGTACGGAAAAGAAAAATCTTCGAACCTTCCGGAAGAAGGAGGAACGCGCTTTGCGCGGTCGAAAAAAAAGAGTGCGTTGGAATCATGACAAGCAAATAAAGAGAAGAGCCATCAACGCAAAGGGGAGGTAAAAAAGTTGTCGGCCTCGTAGGGAAAAAAAAAAAGAAAGCAAGCTCCATCCTCGAATCGAAGATTCCGCCCGAGAGCTGATTGGGAGGGGAAACCTGACAGAATGGAGAAAAAAGGGGAAGGAACTTATTAGAGATCAAAATCCCGTAAAAAAAAAAAAAAGACCATCCATCTCTCGGGCTGAATGCCCGCCAAAGGAGGGAAAGGGCGCTTGCGTGCCGCCCGCAAACAAAAAAAGAGAAATCACCATCATAGTCCCAACAAGGGGAATGGATCTTCAAGAAGAACTGGGAAAGAAGCCACGATCTGTGCGTGGGGGGGGGGGGGTCCCCCCAAAGGAGAGCTTCATCTTCAGTAGGAAAAAAAGGGTTCGAAGATGCTGACCGGGGGGAACTGGGGGGGGAGGGGCCCACTTCACCCCCTCACACCCGGGAAGAGGGGTCCATCCCTGGAGGAAGGAACCAACTCCTATTCGTAAAAAAGCTGAAGGAAAAGAAGGGGGACCCCATCTGCCGAAGGCTGAAAGGAGGAGAACCTAATGTCTAAAACTCGCAGAAAATATCCTCCCCTGGAGCTTGGTCGAAAAAAGAAAAAGACTTCGGGAAAGGGGGGAAGGGGAGCTCTTGAAAAAGAAAATCAAACAGTAACCCGTTTCGCCAGAGGGTAATCCTTCGCCCGTCGCAGGAGAAATGGAAGGGAAAAGTAAGGGGGTTTCCTTTTTTCGCGGGAAAAAAAGAAAGGGGCGGCTATGGAAGAAGGAGCGAAATCAAAGGGGGGAAGAAGGGAAAGGCTCCTTTTCGAGCCAAAAAGAGACTTAATCAACTGAGGGGAAAAAGAGGGCAATTCCTAACAAAGGGGGAGACGGTTCGGGGGAGGAGAGAAAATTACCCATTTGAAGGGGGAGAAAAGAATCTACCTCTTTCTATATCGTAGAAAAAGGAAAAGGTCCCTTTCTGCCGTACGAAATAAGGGGAAAAAAAGGGAAGAAAAGACCTTACCAAAATGAAAAAAGAGGAGGAAAAAAAGTTCTCCTCTTTCATCGGGAGAAAGCACTCCGATGAGCGGAGGGAGGAAAAGGGGGGGGTTCCTACTAGCCGGTTGAAAGAAAATCCTTATTCCAGAAAGAGGAGAAGAGGGGACCTTGCATCTCAAGCAAACGATTTGGGGGGAAGATGGTCTAAGAGAAGAAGTCTTTTCCCCTATTCAGCAAGGGGAGGTCCCGCCCGGAGAGGGCGCATTGTCTATATTGAGGGGGGGAGGGATAAGCCAGAAAGAAAAGGAGCTCTCCTGCCTTGGAAAGGGAAAGGTCTCCCTATCCCAAGAGGAGTTTCCTTTTAGAGATGAGAAAAGGGGAAGAAATCCTCCTTTCAGCTGAGGAAGAAAAAAAAACGTTGCCCGTGGAAAAAAGGTTAAGACGCCGGTGGCTTGAGGGAAAAGAGAGGGGTCCAAAAAAGGGAGGTTAACTTTTCTAAGAAAAGTCATGTCTTTCCTCTTCAAAAGAAAATGTGCAGAAAAAGAAGGGAAGTTTAATGCCCGGAAAGAAAAGAAAAAAAGAACACCCATTCTCACTGTCAACGGAGGAGCTTCTATCTTCGAAGAAAGAGGAAAGTGAAAGAATCCTGAGGAAGAGGATATCTTCGCGCGGTATGCACGTGAGAAAAGGTCCATCTTTCATCACCGGCTGGCCGGGGGGAAAGAGAGCCCTTTTTTACCAAAAAGGGAGCAAATTTCAAAAGAAAAAAAGAAAGGGCCTTCTCTTGAAAAGCCTTCTCTTGCCGGGGAGGAGGGAGCTCACCTCAAGTGTGCAAGGGAAAGGAAAGCCATCCTTAAAAGAGGGAAGTCCATTCACGCCTTTTTGGGGGGGAGGTCTTATCTCTTCCAAAAAAAAATAGCCCTGAAGGAAAAAAAAGGGGGAAAGGAATGTCTTAACCACCATCAGAAGGCGCTCGATTTCTATTATAAAGAACTATCATCTAACCTTTAGGGGGGCGCACTTTAGGAGGGGAGAGAGAGAGGAGGGACTGATTTCTTGACATAAAGACAGTCCTCTAGTTCTTCAAAAAGGAGAACTGTAGTATTATTAAAAATATAATGTCACGCGCGAGAGTTAATTCACCTAAAGAATGAAAGGAAAGGACTAACTCGGGATTCCCCTCTCTTCTAGGAGGAGGAATGCCAGGAAAGGGGAAAGAAAGGAGGGGGTGTTTAGCCATAAGAAAGGAAAGAAAAACTGTTCGATATCGAAGAATCCGTTTGGCAAAAAAGGAGTTATGGAATCGGGGGACGTTATGGCACCAGAGAAACTGCACCGGGGCGTCAAAAAGAGGACCCTGAAGGAGGGGAAAAAAGAGGAAAAGGGGGGGAGGGCGACCGGCACGACGGCAAGGGAAAAAGAGAGAAGGAGTCCGTGGGCGTTCTGTAGGAAAAGGAATAGGGAGTCCGGCCAGCCGGTGGAGGATATTAGAAATACCGCGCAGAATCGGAAAAAAAAAAAGGACGCCATCGATATAAAGGGAACGACGGGAAAAAAAAAAGAGAAAAGAAAGTCAAGGAAGGGGGGGGGGTATGGTGTGGGGAAGAGAGTTGTCCAGCTTTTCCCGGCAGAAAAGAAAAGAGATCAGAAAAGAACGGACTGAAAAAGGTCCTCCCCGAAAAGGATTGAAAAAGGAAAGAGTCGATCCGACTAAGAGGGGCTCCATAGGGGGAAAAAAGCCTGACCTGCGGATGGAGAAAGCTCCATCGATCAACGAAGGCCTTTTGATCGAAACCTGGGCCAGCAAAAGGGGGAGGACGTGTATTTGCAAGAAAGAAGACTTCTCCGCAGAGAGAAAAAAAGATATACATAACGGAAAAAGGGGGGGAGGAGGGAGAAATGCGCGAATGAAAAGGGAAGAAGAGTGTCCTTTCCTGATTCAAGTCCCAAAAGGAATACCTGGCCTTGATAAAAAGCAGACAAGAAAAAGAAGGGGCCCGCCGGCGGAAAAAAACTTTCTATTTCCAGATTCAGAGGGAGCCCCGTATAAACTGGTTTGGGGGGGGGGGGGACTGGGGAAGAAAAGAAAGATTTAACAATAAAAACGCGCCTCCTGCTGAGGGGAGACATTCCGCCAGACCGTGGAAGAAACGCAAGACGAGAAAGAATTGTATCGAAAGCAAATGGGTCCCGAGGAATCTAACGAAAGAGAGGAAGAAAGTTTCGTCCCTTGCGAAGGGGGAACGGGGAAAAGTTTGAAAAGAGGGAGGATTTCGAAAGAAAATCGTCTCCACCTTTGAGGAAACCGGACGATCCTCAAAGGGGGACCCCCTACGCCCAAGAAGAGGGGGACGTCCCACCGCATGAAGGGGAATTTCTTCTAAGTATACAGAAGAAAGGAGGGGGGGACGATTTCGTCAACCTCGGCAGGGGAAGAATTTTCATCTTGCCGTTTGGAAGAAAAGAAAGGAAAGCCCGATGGTTTTTTCGCAGAAAGAGATTGATGAAACGTAAAGGAAGGGGGAGAGAAGAAGGACGGAAGCTCATCCCTTTAGGACGAAAAAAGAAAGGGGCCCCAATGCCGGGATCCTCGCAAAAGAGGCGAGTGGCAGGGATGAAGAAAGGCAAAAAGGAAAGTGTTCTCGCGGACAGGAAAGGTCCAGCCTCTTCGACCTGAGAAATACATGAACATGACGAAGAAAGGGGGAAGGCGAGGAGAGGGGGAAAAAAGACCAGCCCCATACCCCGTTGGGAAAAAAACCGATTAAACGCCCTTATCTGGGCCTGGGAGAGGGAAAGCTGTGGGCGGCTAGGAGGAGAAAACGAAAAAAAAGCGAAAGAAGGGGAAAGGAGCCCCCGAGAGCTGATGGCAATATGGAAAAAAAGGGGGAAAAGCTCCTTATTTTGATAGGAAAACGTAGGCAAAGGAGGAAAAAAGAGAAAAGGAGACATCGAAAAAAAAGGAGGAGCCATCCTCGCGATGAATCGCGAAAGGGAGGGGAGTCCCGCCGCCGGGGGAGGATCCTACCACGCAAGAGAAATCAAAATGACCCCGGAGAAGAAGAAAGGAACGGGGGTCTTTTGCTGGGCCTGATCACAAAAAGGGCGGGGGGAGGGTCCCTCGTCCTACCGGGGGGGGAGAAGAGTTCAATGTATGTCAAAGGGGAAGAAAAAAGGGAGAGAAGCCCAATTCCCCCCTCAACCCGTGGTAGGGGGAAGAGGGAAAAGCCCTTCCCTCTCTCATCACCAACGAAAAGAGGGAAGAGATTCCTGCATGGGAATCGGGAAGGAGGACTTTCCTCCGATAAATGCGAAAACTCTCAATAGCCCGCCTTGACCCGATGCTCGGATTAATATAAGGAAAAGGAGAAAAAGCTGAAAAAGGGAAAAAAGGGAAAGATGACCATTACCGATGTTGCGAGGGAAGAAAAGAGAGTACCTCTTCAAAAACGTACAAGAGGGGATCCTTTCTCCGCCAGGAAAAGAAACATGGCTTGACTGGGAAGAGGGGAAGGGGGAGGTCTTTTAAACATCTAGGAATTGTCGGGAAAGGCTTGCCTTCAAGGGGGAGAGGAAGGTACCTGCTCCTGGTCTGCCCGACCCACAGGGTCAAAAACAAAAGAGAAAGAAAGGAGTACTCATCTGCCGTTCGAAAGAAGGAAGGACCCCTTTTGCCTTTAGGAAGGATCACGGCGGCGATATCGTCGGATAGGAAGGAAAGAAAGTCGCGCAAAGGAAAAAAAAGGGGGGGGGGGAAGTGTTCCATCAGGATTCAGTTCGGGGAAGAAAAAGAAAGTTCACAAAAAGAAGGAGGGCAGCGCATCTGCATTGCCGCGCGCCGGGGAAAAAAAAAGGGGGGGTGCCGACTATCCGGTCATCGCTCTCGAAAAAAAAAATTCTGTTGCTCGACTTGCAGCGGGAAAGGAGATGGTTCGAAAAGAGCGGGAAGTCTTGGCCATAGAAGACCAGGGGAGGGAAAAGATGTACAATCTCGTCCGCAGGGGGGGAGGGAAAATACTCGATCTGTGAAAGGCAAGCCCGAAAGAGGGCAGGGGAACTCTTTTCCGTTCGGCCCGATCAAAAGAAAAGAAGAGGGGAGTTTATCGATGGGATGGGGAGAAAGAAGGAAGCCGTCATGCTGGGCAGGAAAAAGTTGGTGAATGAAAAGAGAAGGGGCTTGCGGATGCGGATCGACGCAGAGGGGGGGGAAAAAAGAGGAGGGAACGGGCGAAAGGCCTAAAGGAAAGGGGGAATGTCCTCTTCCCGGCCATCCCCGAAAGGGGGCAGCTACGAAAAAGGAAATGACTAAACACTTCCGAAAAAAGAAAGCGTCCTCTTCTGATCTCGAAGGAAAGTCTTCACCTGAAAGAGAAAAAGAAGGAAAAAAAGTGGCGATCGTCCTTCTATCGGCGCGGGGGAAAAGGCTCCATTCTTCATTGCTGAAAAGAGAAGAAAAAAGAATGCTTGGCCGGCCTCGAAAAAAAAAAAAGCCAAGTTGAAAGAGGCGACTCTTCCCGTTTCAAGGAGAAAAAGAAAAGTCCTTCGCGGCGAAGGGAAAAGAAGGGGGGGAGCTTCCGGCCCCCCCCCCCATAGTGAAAATCCAGGAGGAGCACCGCGGGGGAAGGAACCTGTGCAGGGGAAAAAAAAAAGTCGCCCATAAAAGGGGGACCAATCTAAAAGAAGGGGGGGGTTTTGAAAACGGAAGAGGAGAAAAAAAGAGGGGACGTCTCGACCGGTTAGGGAGAAAAGAGGGCTAACCAACCATCGCGCTCAAGAAGCAGAATTGAAAAGGAAGGAAGACCTGAATCAAACTCAAAGAAAGGGGAACTTTAATGGGCCAGCGTTCGGAAAGGTAGAAAAAAGGAGGGAGAAGGAGGTCGTTGACATAAAACCAACGCAGGCTGTATTCGGCATCCAGAAAGAAGGATGAAAAAGAAGGAAAAAGCGGCTTTTGCTCTGCTGAAAGAAACAGAAATTCTCCTCGGAAAAAAAACCGCTGGCAGCCACATGGAAAAAAAGGACGGTCTGGGGGGGGATCATGGCATTCAAGGGAAGGGGAGAAGGGGGATCTCTATCTCCGGGGGGGGGGGGTTACTGCCATAAGATGGGCCAGAGGGATTAATATAGGGAGGGGCCTCCGGTGGAAGACCTTTTTTTTTCAAAGGTAGGTTAGAAAAAGAAATTTTTTGAAAGGGGATGTCTCCCGGAAAAAAAAAATATAAAGGGGGAAAGGGCAGTGGCTTTTGCGCCGAAGGGGAAAGGTTTCATCTGCCGAAAAGGAAAAGGGCCAAGGAGAACAGAGAATTCAGTTCAGGGGGGTGGGAAACTTTCCAGGAGTTTCTTTTCTTTAGGGGGGATAGTCTTAGAAAAAAGGGGAAGGAAGCTTTTCATCCATTAATATTGGGAGAAGAGAAGGATCAATTCACTATCTCCGCCATCCGAGGAAGGGGAAAAAAACGGAAAACTTTCGTGATATCGAAAAAAAAATAGAATTTTGGAGAGAAAGGGGAAAATGAGGGGGTCCCCCGGGCATAAAGAAAAGGAGAAGAAGAAAATCCACTACGTTGGATTGCCCGGGAAAAAGAAAGGAAGGAAGGTTAGGCCTTTCGCCCCGTTGAAAAAGGAGAAAACCAGGGCTTGAAAGAGGGAAAAAGGAGAAGATACCTTTCATCGCTCCATGAAAGGGGTCGGGAATGAAGGAAAAGGAAGAGAAAATCTAATCACTGCACTATGCGTTGGGGGGGGGGGAAGGGGGGGATCTTCTACCTGACCGAGCCAGGGAGGAGACTTGTTATTTGCCGAACATGCCAAAAAAGAAAAAGCTACTAAGATTGAAAAAGAAAAAAACGCTTTTGCCCTGAAGGGAAAAAAAGAAAGACGATTACATACGAAAAAGGGGAAAAGTCTCTCACAGATGGATTACCAAGGGGAAAAAAGTATTCGCCAAAGGGGAAAATCAATGCTCTTCCCGGCGACAAGAGAGCAGTGAGGAGAGGCCTCTCCCATAAAAGGGGGGATAATTTTTTCATTGGGAAGGAAAAAAAAGTAAATTCGGAGAAAAGATTTGCGTCGGGCCGCAAGAAAAAAGGGGGAAGAGGGGGCTCTCCTACTATATCGCCACCTTCATGCAGAAAAAGGAAAAGGGAGAGAAGCAAATGGGTCCTGGAAGGAAGAACCAGATGAAAGGGGAGGAAGACGAGATGGTATTTCCGCGGCCGTGGAAAGGGGATAGGAAACCTTCTTGGAAAATTCTCAGGAGCTCCAGGACCTAACTGGAGGGAAAAAAAGGAGTGTGTCCCCTACCCCACTGGAAAAAACGAAGGGGGGAAAAAAATTCCCTTTTCCTCACAGGAAAAAGTCCTCTGCTCACCGGAGGAGTCAAGGGGTCGAGCGGAAAATGGGGGAAAGATGGCTTTTTTCCGTCCGCGCGCCAAAGGGGAAGGGGGGGGAGAAAGCCTCCATGTTCTTAGAGACGGGGAAAGGGCCTATTTCTATTTCGGTCAGAGAAGGTCACGGAAAGGAGGGAACCATTCCTGGAAGAAGAGAGGGGAAGACTTTTTTCTCAATCTTTTTGGGAGGGGGATTTAATCTGAATCCATCAGGAAAAAAAGGGGTGGGCATGAAGTGAGAAATCATCCTCTCGACCTTAAAAAGGAAAAGAAAGGAAAGCTCCTTCTCGGTCCCCGGGAAAAGGAAAGAGGCTTTTCCTTTATATCAGGACAAAAAAAGGAAGGGGGCACATCGAAAGAAAGGAAGGGGAAATTTTTCGTCAATCGCGGTGGGGGGAAGAAGAAAGCGGCCTTCCCATCTCAGCGCCATCGCGATCAAGAAAGAGGAAGAAAAGGATATCTGATGGATATTCCCTGGAAAAAGAAAAGGATTGGGGAAAGAAAACACAACTGATGAGAAGGGAGGGAAGGGAGAGGGGAGGAGCTCCCATGAATTATCCCCATCAGCTCAGGGAAGAGAAAGAGACCGCTATGATCGCTATGGCTCTTGAATACTGGGAGACGGAGATGGAAGTCACCATCCAGGGGGGGGAGGGGGGAAATCCTTTATCTGCAAGAAAGAAAGGGGGGGTCCCCTTATCACTCACTATCGGGGGAAAACAGTCAAAAAAATGTATGAAAGGCCGAATGTCTAAGATGCTGAAGGAGGGGGGGGGTTACCTATCCCAAATGCACCAAACGGGGGAGGGAAGGGCTTTCGATTCCATCCCGAAAGAGGCCTCTGAGGAAAGGAAGATTGACCATCTGCCGAGGCGAAAGGGAGGAAATTCACTAGCCCGCCTGCCGCGAGGAAAGAAAAGGGGGGCCTAAAACCATCTGTCGGCGTGCGGCAAAAAGAAGAACCGCAAAAAGGAGGGAAGCTC
>Ga0179593_1236365_pt1 | contig 11631 bp, 15 predicted proteins | sample CZODoug2_1_08_16_FD_185931 | JGI IMG/M metagenome (GOLD analysis project Ga0179593, IMG submission 185931) | Vadose zone soil fungal communities from Angelo Coast Range Reserve, California, USA - CZODoug2_1_08_16fungal (PacBio error correction) | ecosystem: Environmental > Terrestrial > Soil >...
ATCGGCCACGAGGCGGCAAAGCACGAGGGCTCCTCAGTGGAACGAAAGAGGGGAGGGGGGAAGGTAGATGAGAGGAAACTCTGAAGACGCTCTCACCTGCGATCGTCTGCAAACAAAAAAAGATCCACCGATGAAAACGGGTGCGAAGGCCAAAAACGTCTTCAAAAGGGCAAGCAAAACAACCGGCCTGGTCAGGACGTGGGGAGGGGGCTTGGTCGGGGGGTAGAGTGACTCTAAATGGAGGGGAGCAACGATCAGGGAGGCGCGCCGGGAAAGACCAAAAGTCGAAGCACCGCTTGTCAGGGGTCCATGTGGGTTCGGAAGCAATAATAAGACGGCAACAGAAGTCGACACACAGGACCAAAACGACATTCGGAACTCGATTGGGGAAGAAGGATGAAAAAAAAGTCTACAGGCCCTAGAACCACATAAAGGTTGGTTCAAGTGAGTTGGGGGGGGGGGGGCGGGTGGGGGGACATACAGATCATGCGTGCTTCAAACACTACGAAAAATCATCAATGAGGAAGAAAATCAGACAAATGAAAAAGGGGGGGGGTCATGGAAAAAAAGGAAAAAAATTCCATCAAATCCTTAAAAAAAATGGTCGAAGGATGTAGAAAAAAGGAAGGGGGAATTTTAAAGACTTGTTGTGAAATCGTGAAAACAGGGGAAGATGAGAAACCTTGGGTGGGGTGCAGGTTCAGCAAAAAATATCTCTCGCTTGTCACCGGCACCCCGGGAACCGCAAGAAAAGGTAAAACGACCTAAAAGCGCCGGTTGAGAATTGGAAAAAGGGAAAAGAAAAACACGCGCGTGGGGGGGAAAGGTCTTTGATGCGGACGAACAGATCACCCGAGGAACTGCCCTGCAAAAACACTCGGTTGTACTGTGGCAAAAACCAGAGGTACCGAAGCACCAAAAAAAAAAAGAAATAAGGGGGGAAGGAGAAGGTGAAGTTGGGGACAGCGTTTCTTGAAACAAAAGGCGCAAAAAACCCATTCTTTTGGGGTGGGGACGAGCAACACAAGAGAAAGATGATACGGGCATGGGGGTTGGGCAGATTGTGATTTCGCGGGCTCTGGACGAAGAAGGGAAACAGAAAAAGGATCAGGACGAGGCGGACCGCACAAAAGAAAGGAAGCAAAAAAAAAAAAAGGGAAAACGTGCGTGTCCCGTGCAAGCTGAAAGGCAAGGCCCGGCGGACGAAAAGAGGGGAAAAAGTCGTTGGCGGGCATGCCACGACCGACAAAGGCCCTGGGAGAACCCCAGGCCAACAACGGGACGAAAAAGGGCCAAAGCATCAGCGAAAGAGAAACAAAAACTGGAGGGAGAGGAAAATAATGGGATGAGGAACAGGGCGTGGTTCACATCTGACAGGGGATCAGTGGAGCCCTCTTAAAACCACACCTAAAAAATTCGCAGTCCGTCCACAAAAAAGGAGGGGAAAAAGTGGGAAGGCCATAACAAAGGGCCACGGAGAGAACAGTGCCGCCAAAAAAAAGTCTGGGGCTCAAACCGATAGGGGTGTAGTCCTCAGAATAAAAGAAAAAGGAAAACAACCTCTGAAAAACCACAAAAAGAGGGAAGCGGGGACGGGGTGCCAGAACAAAGGGTAAGGGGGTTCTCCGGGGTGGAAAAAGCTGCAAACCAAGCAAGAAGAAAAAAGGGAAAAAAACGAGAAAAAAAGTTCCCCAAGAAAAAGCAACTCCACGGATGTCGAAGGGGAGGGGTCCGAAACCGGAAACAGGGGGGGAAAGGACCAGAAACAAAACAATCGGAATGAAAAAAAAAAGGTCAACATCAACAACCAATAGGTAGTCAGGGAATCCATTCTTTCGGAAATCAGGTGGCGCCGAAAAGAAGCAGGGGGGACAGAGTTGGGTGTTGCTAAAAAAAAAAAAATGGGGTTCTCAAGGTAAGAGAGCAGCACCAAATGCACCCTCCCATGGTGGGAGAAGCACAAGGGGCAGAGGAGAACCTCATGCACGGGAAGATAGCTCCAGGAAAAATATTAATCTTGGACGGATGAAGGAGAAGCGGGGTAAAAAGAAAACATGCATTGCTGAAATCAAGCCCTGATCCTGTCGAGGCGGAAAGAAAAGAAGGAAAGAAATGGAAAGTAAGCCAGTGCCACAAAAAGAAGTCGGCTAGCTAAGGGGGGGAAAACTCTCCACGAGCAAAAAAACGCCAAGAAAAGGCGTAGCGGGCCGGAGCAGCGCCGAAAAAAAACCGGCGTGTAGGTACCTCTTCCGAGGGCCAGCGGGCAAACCTGCAAAAACCAGTCGGAATGACATAACAAAATTGCGAGTCTGAGCGTCCTCCAAAAAACAAAGTCAGAGGGATCCGGGTTGTGCCAATCGGGTCGATCGAGAGGGACGTTCGTATCTCACTGTGAGTAAACTGCAAGAGGAAAACAATAGGACGCGTGAAAGGGTCAAAAAGGGGAACGACGCCGCGCCGTTGCTAAACGCCGAAAGGGGATTCAGACAAAACATATAATGAGGTCGCGTCAAGCACAGGGGAAAGCAGCCCAAAAAAGGCAAGTCTAACTCCGTCAAGTCTCCCCGAAAACGAACCCGGGCCGAAAGGGAAGTCCTATCATCATCAGAGGGGGGCCGATCGGAAGGACACAAGGGTCGATAAAAAAAAAAATGAAACAAAACGAAAAAAATTTGACTCGGCAAAACCGAGGGGCAGAGGGGAAGGCTCAGAAGACCTAAATGAAGGCTTCGGAAGAAGGGGAAAAACGCCTGAGCTCGGCATTCCGCACCCAACCAGCCCACGAAATCAGTGGAGAGTACAGAGAAATTTGGACGGGAGGGAGGGCTCCACGCCCAGCAAAGACCATCAGGGAGACGAGGGTTGTCACTGAAGAACCTCAAGTAAAAATTGGAAAGAGACCTACAACAGTCTAGAAAAAAGAAACAGGGAACGTGTACCGTATATTGAAAAGAAAAGCTCACCGGGACTGTGAAAAGACGCCGAAGGAAATCTGCCTACCAAGTAGAGGGACGACAGCACTGGGAGAAAAAGACACGACTGGACCGAGGTGAGAAAACATTGACAACCGCGCCAGCCAATATAAAACGACCTGGAGGTAACTCCAAAGGCAAGGAGGGGGGGTCAGGAAGGGGGGGTGCGGCAATCAACACAAGTACATGGTCAAGAAGGAAATGACTGACGAATATTCAATCCTACAAAAAACCAGGGACACTCTCAGGTCGAAAGTCGGACTCACATCTGTAAAAAAAGGGGAAGAAAACAAGAGGAACTGGGAGACTGGTCTGAATGAGTTGAAAAGTCAAAGCGGCTGCCCTACAACAATTCTCAACCCACAACGAAATGAAACCAGAAAAGACGGATAAAAAAGAAGGTCAGAATTTGCAGGGTAAGGACAGGGAAATCAACCCCGAGAAATCAGCATGAACCTAGGAAGCAGGCGCCGAAGAGCGCTTAAGAGAGAAAATTTTCCTGGCGCAGGAAGAAAGTGAACGCGGATGATCCGCGAAATGCAACAAAAACCTGGCCATGAAGTGCACAAATTGCGCCGAGGACCAAAAGGCCACGGACCCCCCCCAAAAAGTAAAAAGGGGAAAAGGGCCTGTGTATCGGAACGCAAGAAATGAAAACTAAAACAACTGTGTCGAGAAATCGGAACAGCAACTAAATTTCAATAAGAAAAAATCAGCACGCTGCTCAGGAAGGTAGAGCGACGTTAATCGGATTCTCAAAAAAACACGGAAAAAAGGGGGGGAAGGGGGAAAAAATAGGAGAGATTCACTAAAGCACTGCGGGAATAAGATAAGCATCGTTAGGAAAGGGGCCAACTAGGGGGCAACCCCGCATGAAGGGAAGGGGAACTATTTTCCGTCGCAACACAAATAAACGAAAGGGGTACGGGCCCCCCCTGCAGCAAGGGTAAACAACGACCTTCTAAGGTGCAATGACCCCCGGGACAGATCAGCTGGGTACAGGACGGCGGCCCCCGGTAAAGGGCCGGCAACAAAAACTGCTAACGTTCTCTGACTCCCACTAAAAAAAAGGGAATGCAAAGGGGTACACTCTCCAAAAAACTGGACGACATTTACGCTTTAGGGGGAAAAACCGTAACTCGTGACCAGAAAGAGTCGGCTGCGGGATGGGGGAAAGGAGGGGGGTTAAAAGGAACTTGATGAAACAAGTTGCGACCAAAGTACCGAACAATTCTGACAAGTTACGGCCCGGAGAGAGGGGGATGTCTGGCGTCCAAAAAAGTCTTGAGAGAAAAACAGGCACACCTTCGGGCAGTAATCGCGAGCGCAAAAACGAAGAAAAAAAGAAAGCAAAAATTGTTGTCACAGGAAAACCTCTAACAAGACTCTCGAACAAACGAGAAGGCCAGAAGGGGTACAGTTCCCGGAAAACAACCCGGCGGGAAAAACTGGGGGGGGGTTGAGGAGCCAGCCTTCTTAGACCCTGGGCGGGGACCAGGTAAAAAAACGGGGGGGGATGCTGGGATAGCACCGGGACTACACGAATGGAACGGCGTTCAAGACACGAGGGGAGGCAATTGCCGGCAAGGGGTTAAACCACATGGGCTCGACACAAGTCGCCCGAAAGTACTGGTTACCCGACCCACAGGATGGTCAACGCGTCAGACGCTGTCTATGGGATTCGTCCCGATCGAAAGAGCCATTTTTTGCAAAAGAGGGAAAAGGGAGCCGTCCGACAAGCCAAGCAGTGGGGAATCGACAAGTGGAGAAAGAGCGCGGGGGTAACCACGGTGAGGGTTCGTTGAAAAAGTAGGGGTCTGTTCATCCATTTAGGGGAGTGGCACGTTTGCAGAAAAGTATGGCCCGACAAAAAATGACCAAGACACAGAACCGATAACCTCAACCTAAAAGGTTGTGGTCGGAAGAGACAAAGGGGGGGGAAAGACAGCGGCAAAAAAATGGGTTCTGGTACTTTGCACGCCCCAAGAGGAAAGGAGTCTCAAAAAGAAACCTCCACTTTAAAGAAAGGAGGGGAGACAGAAGCTATGTCATGGGGGTCAAGAGCCCTGTGGGTCGAAACGGGTCAAAAGTTACAGACGAGGGGCAAGAAAGATGGGGTCAGACGGCCGACACGGCACGGCTTCACTTTAGAAGATATGGCGGGGCCCGAGGGGCCATCGCGATTGGGGAAGTGGGACGACGGGTCATGAAATCCAAACTCGGAAAAACGAAAAGTAATACAGGACTGAAGGCCAAGCTGAAGGGAACCCGCTGCAACGCGAGGTCGGAACAAGGCGATAAAAAAAAAGCGTGAAGCCGAATCAAACTGAAATTGTCGGACGGGCGGCGGGATCAGAATCGTAAACTGAAAAAACTCGAATACGGCATAAACGGGCGGCCAAAACCGTCCTCATCAACACTGGAAGGGAGTGCGTGTGTCGTAAGACACGAAGGAAAAAATTGGCACCATCAAAGACGGATGCAAAAATCTCGATCCAGTCCCTCAAGCGCCTGTTTTCTTGGGGGTATAACGAGGACGTACGGCCAAAAACAGGAATAATCACCGGGGGCCCAGGAAACCACACAAGGGCTCGAGGTAGAGAGGTTCCAAACGGCAGGAAGACCTACAGCGGGTCATGAAAACGGTGGTAAGGGACAGTTTTTGGGCAAAGGAAAAAGGATAAATCGTGCACTGGAGTCCCTTAAAGGACACGTAGAAAAAAAAAAAAAAAACCATTTCTTGACAGGAAGCTCAAAGAGGGAAAGAATTTGCATGGCTCGACCACAAGCAAGGCAAAAACCCGAGAAGAGGGATCCTTATGATTAGCAGAAAAAGGGCATTTCACCCGCAAAACAACTGGAAGGGTGTGACATAAAAAAGGGGCTAGAAAGCGGAGAAAAGGTTTGGGGGGACAGCAACACTATTCTCCAGGCAGAAGGACCCGGAGGCACCACCCAAAAAAAGGACCAAAGGAACTACTGAGCGGTGAGGGGACATGGGGGTAAGAAGACAGTTTAGAAAAGGAAAAGCGGTGGGTTTGACTACATATGGCCAGTGGGGAGGGCGGCGCACACAAAAGCGGGAAAGTGCAGGGAGCCTGGTGTGCGGTGGGAACAGTAACAGGTGCAGGCATTGGGGGAGGCGGCGTGGGGGTGCAAGAGGCCTGGAAAACCAGAAAAAAAAAAAATGCGACAAAAAAAAAACAAACAGACAGTTGTGGGGGGTCTATGAGAAAAAAGCAACTCACTTGTTGAATTTTCAAAGAGGTCAACAGGGCATCGTGGCGGAGGAAAAAAATAAAAACAGAGCAAGTGAAACTAAGCTATGAACCTAACATTGGGAGAAGAAAATCTTTGCCGGGATGGGAACGGGCACGGGACTCAAAGGGGCATGAGGGAAGGACTAAGGAAACTTGGGCAGGGGCACATATCACTCTCAATCTACCTTTGATCACAAAGACTGCGCCCATGGGAGGATGAGATCAAAGAGGGCAGGAATAAGAATAAAGAATTCAAAGGGGTGGCGAGTGCGTGGGGAGGGGGAGAAAAATCACAATTGAAGAGGGTTCGGAGGGTCCCAGCAACCAAACAGCAATAGAAGGAAACCCCAAAAAAAGGAAAAAAAGAAAAAGAAACCGCCGTAAAAAAAAAATGGGTCAACGAACCAAGAAAGGAGAGGTAATCACTTTGCCAAAACGAAGTGCAATCAAAAAAAGTGAGTCACCAGCTGGAAAAAAAAACCCAGGCCGAAGAAAATCGACAAAAAAAAAACGCTCGGTGGACGAGAAAAAAATAAGGTTGAGAAGTCCGTCAGTGGGAAATAAAGAATGCAAAAGGGGGAAACATAAGCACACAAGGGGAAGGCAGTCGGGCAAAGCACAAGCGCGCCCAGGCACTGGAGGAGGGAAAATGGATACCAGCATAAAGGAGCCCAAACACCACGGCACACTCAAGTGCTTGGCCCATGCTAAGATCGAAAGGTATAACAGCTGGCGATAGACAAAGAGGAGGGAAAAAAGACAGTGGGGAGAACGGTTAAGCTGATATATAGGGTGGTTTCTGAAAAGAAAACAAATCGGGGTAATCGAGTTCTCACCCGATCACCCTCCACAGTGTGAGAAATCCATACCTGAAGAAAAAAGAAACATCATCCACCAATCATTAAGATGAAGAGGGGAAATAAAGTGGACATGAAGCCTAAAAGACAGGCGGCAGCGGTTCAGAAAAAGAAAGGGAAAGAAGGGTGGGGTAAGAACGAAGCAAACTATGGAAAGAGGTCAAAAATTCAACCATAAAAAAAAAAAATGAAAAAAGTGCGGCAGTGAAGCTCAAAAAACTGGAAGAGCTGAAACAACTACGAAAAAAAGCCGCAGCAACGTCACGAAAAGCCCGGGTCGGATCAAAAAGCAAAAAAATCAAAAGGGGCAGAGCTCAAAAACGCCGCCATGATTTACGGGGGAACAGAACGTCCTCTGGTGAAAAAAAGACTCTCTACTGCTCCTCTCGTCTCTTCGTCGTTTGAGCTGTCCCCTCTCTCCTGAGAAGATGGGGCTATGTCACCGCTTTTGGATTTATGAAAAAAGCCGTCTGCCCCGCTTTTTAATGCCGCTATCCACGTGGAAGCCCTCCTCAAAAAAAAAAACCGGCTTATCCTTTCCTCTTTCACTTTGGGCTCCCACACTCCAAATATCCTTCTCCCCCGCTAAGCATTTCCCAGTCTCTGGGGGGTTCACCCGAACCCACAAAACAGTCGCTGTAGGCAGGGGGGGCGCCCGGAAACTAGCGGTAGATTTTTAAAAAAAAAAATAAGGCCTTGAGGAGATGAAAAGTGATAACTAGCAGATGTACCCGGTCAGGAACTATCTCCAAAGACGCTGGGGTGGTCAAGGACAGGCCCGACTTATGTGGGACGGAAGCAGCACACAGCAAGAAGGAGTCGCGGAACAGACCAAAAATCCGGCAGTCAGAAAAAAAAATACAAAGGGCCACTCCGAAGAGGGGGCTCGACCCACAGCCCAAAAGTCAGTAAAAGGGAGCAAAAGGGAAAAAAAAGCCTCGGGGGTCCTGAGGAGGGGCAGGAAACGCCACATTTCTCAGACAGAAACGAAATGCGCCGGCGACCAAAGGGGAACATCTGAGAGCGCGGGACAGATTGAAGGGGTAACCTCAAAACAGCGCAGGAATCTCCGCATCCAAACTGACAAAACAGAGAACCGATCCCTAATGAACGATCTTGAGGTAGAAAAAGAGAAAAGGTGCGAGACAAGAAAAACAACTCGCTACGAACGGACGGGCAAAAACACCTCCATGAAAAGGGCGAGGTCGAACAAAAAGGGAAAGGATTCACAGGTCAGTGTCTGGTAGACCTTGGAACCGAAGGTTAAAAAGGAAGGGGGAAAAGCTTCAAAAACGAAAAACTAACACAAATAAGCCGCGCCTTCGAGGAGAAACAAGCTGAGACAAGAACACACGCCAGGAAAAGGGAGGAGTAAGGGACAACCGCGGGGCAAAGGAAAGAATGCACCGAACGAAACGGATCCAAGCTGTCAAAAGGACGTTGGAAAGGTCCCTGGTGAAAAGCAATCAGAAAACAAGAACAAAGTGTGAAGGGTCAGCTGACCATCAAAAGGCGGTCGCCCCGATAGTCCGAGAACGGATGGCATCCAAAGTAGGAACTGAAAACCATGATGACTTCTGAGGATGGAAAGGATGCAGTCCCAAGGAGGGGAAAGTCAGGCTCTAGAAACCTTGGACAGCCCAGACCTATGATGAACACCGTACATAAAAAAGAGGAAACTGAAAATGCTCCATAAAAAAAAAACAATTAAAACAGAATGAGTCACCGCCTGCATTTGGGAGAGGCCGGCTGCGAGGCAAAAAAACCTCAAGGGAAAACTCTGAAAATCGGATAAAAAAACATGGAAGGCGGAAAATGCAGTGCGAGCGGGAAAAGGTCTACACAGCTGCGAAGCCACAAAAGTACTCCGCAAAAAAAAAAAGTACGGAGGAAGAAATGAAAAAATGAATAAAAGCAGGCAAAAAAAAAAATAGAAGAGCCAAAGAGAAGAATAACACAGAAAAAAAGACCTCGGAGTAGTACCTGTGAATCTCTCAGATCATAGTCTTCAAAGAAAACAAACGAAAAAAACGGAGGAGGGAAAAGGGAAAAAAAAAAGCAGAGAGCTATCCGGAGAAGAAGGATCGATGGCGCTGAATAGTCACTAGCTGAAAAAACTAGCTACTCCGACATGACTGGAGATCGTACACCACAAAATCGGGGGCGAGAAGACCACAGCTTAGTGGTCTGAAGATGGGCTGCCAGCACAATGGGGGGTGAGACTCTTCGCATAGAACGAAAAAAAAATACCCTGAGAGGGAAATGTAGCAGCCCATGAAAAGAAGGACGCAAAGTGTAATGAGACAGGTACTTCGAAAAGAAAGACGAACAAAAAACAACATCATGCGGACAGACAAAAGTCGGGTGAGAACAGGGGAGTTCGTCAACGTGAAAGGGGAAGGGACAGGTTACTGGCCTTGAGAAGCAAAAAGGGAGGGGCGTCAAAATGTTAGTAAGAGCGCCGCCTCGCACCTGCTTAGGCTGCCAGACAAATGGAAACCCAACCCCCCCTCGAGAAAAGCGGGGTTTTCAGGAAAGAAAAGGAAAAAGAACGGACTGGAACCTAAAAAAGGGGAAGAAATAAGTGCGCCGCTTCAAGGAGATTAGCCCGGCGACCGGGAAAGGTTGCGTTAGGCAGATAAAAATTCCAAAAAAACGACGAATTACAGCAAGGAGGTCTGAAATGCAACCTATGGGGGCCAATGCTCGGTGGGAAACAGGGACGACAAAGGGCAAGCGCCCAACCTTAAGGGGAAAACATCCGGAAGGGGACCGCCGTCAAAAAGACCGCGGCGGTGGCTGAATTCGGAAGGACGGATGTAAACACAGGTCAATCGGTAGGCCGCCTACAAAAAAAGAACGGGGTTATCGCAAAGGGTGCGATGCCAGGAAGGGGGTGTTGCCCGGTTGGAAAAGGGGGGGGGGGCGGAGCCAAGAGGTCGAACAGACCGGCTGGTCTAGAGGGGCAAATCACCAAATCACTCCCCAAGTCCACAAAACACCAAAAAAAAAAACCGGGGCAACAATTTTGGCTGGAAGCCTGAAAGGACCATTGAGGAAAGGGGGGGGAGGGCGAAAATTCATCGGAAGAGTTCTCTGAAAAAGAGAATTAAATAAGGCCCACCGGTTAAAAGAGAAAATCTATTTCAATCCGAAAACGAGGTTGGACGTGTCATAGCATAGCAAACAGTACAGCTTGCATAAAGACAAGATTCTTGAGGACTTGCCTTTGTAAGAAGTGGATAGACCGAGGCGGGGAAAGAGATTCGAACCGGGGGTTTCGGTCAGCCGTGGCAAAGTTATCGGGAGGAAATCATTATGAAAATGGATGGACGCCAAAAGACTAACAAAAAGACCTCCTTGATGAAAGGCACTACCAGGGACTTTACGCAACTGGGGGGGACAAGAAATGGGAAGAGAAATTTCCTATGGGAATGTGACTGCGAACCTATGTGGGCGGAAGGAGGGGAGGTGTATAAAGGCCGGAAAAAACTAAACGGAAAACTATCGTGATAGAAAAACCGAGGAAAAAAGGAAAAAAACACAGAAGTCAGCCGACAGGGAGGGGGCATTAAAAGGGGGAACTGTAAAACGCTAAGAAGGGTCCTACAAACGAACAAGTCCGAGACGAACTAGGAGATAAAAAAAGGCGAACCGTTGGTTTTTTCGAGCTATCAAAAACATAACAGTGCAAACAGTCAGAACGGGAAAAACTTCAGAGATGGTGAGCATAGTAGGGAACTTGACCAACCAAGAGAAAGGGATAAAAAACCGGTCATGAGGGTTGGGGAACTGGAGAAAAAATCCAGAAACAAGATCGTTCTTGTTTGGAGAAAAGAAAAAGACTCAAAGGTATGGTTAAAGAACCAACGTTACAAGCAGGAACTGCAACTGGCATAGTCAAACAATACCGAAAAAGAAAAGAGGAACCGAAAAATAAGGTATCAGAAAGGGGGGGGTGGACTTTCTCAAAAAGGACATCTGGGTCTGATTCTGGAAGTGGGGCAGCCACAGGAGACAAAATCAGCGACAAGCCAAAGTATCAACGAAGAGGACGAACAAAGGAGTGTACGAGAAAGCAGGTGGAAAAAAAATGGGGGGACAATATGCAAAGGCCCGCCGGATGGGGGTGGGCCGGCCCCCCAGGGTGAGTGAAGCGTAATCAAAAAAAAAAACGAACGCACGATGAGAGGTGGGGCATTGGAGAAGGGGGAGAGGCGGGGGCCGTGGTCTAAACGGCGGTTTGGGCAGGGAAAAGCCTTCACAAAAAGCACCGGAAAAACCTACTTTTGGAGAAAACCAATGAAAAAAAACGTACGGGGCGTAAGGGAGCCAGCAGGTCTTTCAGGAAGTGCGCGGGGGCTAGGGAAACAAACATAAAGAAGAACACCGACATTATCCAAGACCTTTGAAAAGGAAGGGTGAACGGGCGCACTGGAAACGCCTGTAATAAAAACGAAGAGGGGCTGGGGGGGGGGATAAATCAAACACAGGAAGAAGAAACCTGTGGAAGTCACACTCCCGTCTTTGCTCAAATGCAAA
>Ga0179593_1268356_pt1 | contig 11631 bp, 14 predicted proteins | sample CZODoug2_1_08_16_FD_185931 | JGI IMG/M metagenome (GOLD analysis project Ga0179593, IMG submission 185931) | Vadose zone soil fungal communities from Angelo Coast Range Reserve, California, USA - CZODoug2_1_08_16fungal (PacBio error correction) | ecosystem: Environmental > Terrestrial > Soil >...
CCTGAGGTTTGGGACATGGACGGGCAAACAAGTGAGGACAGACGGAGCCGGGGGGCTTCGAAGAACCCTCGCCACAAGGCTAAAGGCACGACACATCGACTAACGAGAGTCGCTTCTGCTGATGGCAGATCGCGAAGGCGTTGGGCGACCGGGAGCGCATATACGTCCAAGCAGCAAATCAAACGGGGGAAGACAGGTCATTAGGGTGAAAGTCGTACCGCAGAATTGCGGTCGAGGTATCAGTGGCGTGGGGATTAATGTGAGAAGACAGAGGCTCACAGTCCTACAGTGGACGCGGGCGTTACAGATATTGAATAAGGGGGCGACATTAAGAATCCAAAAATGATGTCGGTGAAGACACCCGAGTAACAATAACAGGACATCATGTGATCCATAATTGGGCAGGATCGCTGTCAATTGGCGAGGTAAAATGAAACGGTGAAAGGCGCTGCTATAAAATCTGGACTAGAACAACGAAGGTTCTAACCGGGCAAGTGCGACAGATGGGAAAATACCACAGCACAGGTGTACACGCTAAAGTGGTAATTGCAGGCATGGACGGCCAATCGGAGGTTGCGCCTCTGCGGTACGGTAAACACAATCTCCTCGCGCGGCTCATCAATAGATAACGGCTGCAGTCGTCAGGCGGGAACAACAACAGGGCGTAAGAAGAAAGGTAACATGAATCAGACCTAGCGTGTTCGGTCCGAAAGCGAAAAATGCTAACGAGCAGGCTACTGATATGCAGGAAACTCACATCGACGCTGAGGGCGGTCTTACTGCTCATGTGGGAAGGAGGGAGGGCCATAACTGAATGTTTCCTACCGAGTCTGCTGAACGGCGACTCATAGAAAAACGGGATACAGGATGAGAGACAATGCAATGGAGTTGCCATCCCGGGATAGGACAGCGCGGGACCGAAGGAAGATATCGTGAAACGGGGAAGCAGCGGTGGAGAGCTCACTGACGAACCGCCCAAGATATAAAGACACAACCCCCCCCCGAGGCGCAAACATTACGACCCCCCACCAGGACAACACCGCACGAAAACCAAACGCAACATCCCCCTTTAGAACACATGCGCCGCAGCCCACGAACCAAACAACTCCCAGGACTCAGCAGCACACAACACACACTGCCCCACCCTGCGGATGGCCCGTCACAACCCACCGGCGGACGCCGTAAAGGAACGCGGTGTCACCCGAACCAGCCCGAGCTATCCCCCCCACAACCCAACAACACTGAACTGTATCTCAAACCCCACACCAACCCCCCACCCCCCCCCGGGATGAAACAGAGAAACCCGCGCTCACGCGACCCCAGAAAGCGGGGCCAAAACACGGGAGCGCACACTGCGCGCCGGGAAAAGCGAAGACGTAAAAGAGCGCAGACATCTACTCAGGCACCTCTGGTGCCCCGGAACTTCTTATGAGCGGGCTGCCCACCCAACCCGCGTTAAACGGCTCATTTCGTGTGACCCCAGAGTGCCTCCGACGAAAACCAACCGACGATTAAACGACCCCCAGACCCAGTACAAATCTTTCCCCGCGGGCGGGAATCGCAATCACTCCGGAGCGTCAGACAAACGCATCATGTGCCGCCGCCCACACCGACACTCCGAGCAAAAACCGCCAACAGTCCCGACCACCTCAGCACCCCCGGCCGAACACCCCCCCCGGGGTGGTGCTACCCCCTGGTACTCGACGACAAACAAACACAAGAAACCATTCCACGAAAACGGCCACTCGCGTCGGGCGTTTCAAGGGGAAAACAAACCGCACCCGAGACGCAGGGGAGCACCCCCCCCCTGACAAATATCTTCTTCCCCCACCCAAATATCCCTCCCGTCCGTAGCAGAGAAGCGGGGGGGGAAAGCATGGCGATTTCGGTGTGCAGACGCAGAGCACACTCAGAACAAGTTGTCGGAAACAAGCCGGGAACAGTGAACATCAGACACAACCGTTGAAACCACTCACAACACCCTGTGACGAACCCAAGACCCCCTCCCGCCGTATCCCCTTAAAGCAAGCATTCCAATAATATACCCCACAACAGCATGGACCTGCGGAGGGGGCCCAGACCCACGGCCCCCCCCAATTGGACACGGACCTCACCGGGCTTTGAATACAGAAAACTCCGCGACAGCTGGCGATAAGTCGCGAACCCCCGTGTGTTCCACTCCTCCAGACGCCCCCCCCCCCCCCCCCGCTCGTCACCCCCCGGGACGCGGCCCCAAACCCCCCCATAGCCCGTTTTGGGCAACGAGCGCGAGGGGCGGAACCTCAGGGGGAAAACTAAGCGACGCAACACAGCCACGAACCATGCCCACACGCCCACAAGAACCCCTAACCAACCCCCCCACGCCGCACCCGCCAAACCCCCCCCCCCAACCCCCTACATCACTCCCGGTACTGGAACACCGACACCGCGCCCACCCCTCCCCGTCCACGATCACCCCCCCAGCCATCAACCGAGCCGCCCCAGGCAGGAAGCCGCTCAAGTGAAAAGCCACAAGGCCAGGCCCGGCGGCGGGCCGGCGACCCCACAAGCTCCCCCCTTCCTGCTGCCACCCCCCCTATAATGACCCACCCCCACCCCTAGAGCTCTTCTCGACAAGCCACGTACCCCCCCCAGCAGAGCACCGCCCCCACCCTTACAATACACCGCCCAGCACAGGGGACGCTCCGATGGTCGCAACAAGACGGAACCCCCCACCAACGACGCGATGTGCACACCACAAACCGACCCATTTCAACCGAGTCTGAGGGCGACAAACCCCCAACGCCCCGCCAGCCTGCCACGCCCTCTGCGGAAGCAAAACGCAGTTACCCACCAGTGACACCACCCCCCCCAACGGCGCTTTCTGGAAACAAAGCACGCGGACAACGGACTCGATGGAAACCGCGGGACGGGAGGGTTGAAAACCATGTGCCGCGGCGGCAACACAGGGCCGATCCAACCAGTACGCAACACTCGTAACCACCCCACACAAATGCTAGACACCCCCCCCCCAACGCTTGAAATAAAAAGCGGAACCCCACCCCCGCACCGCAGGAATGCCCGCCCCCCACTAGCTTCCGGCACACGCAAAAAACCAGAGCAATAACCGCAAGAAAAACGGCACACGGGAACGGACATGTGACAAGCGCCGAAGAAGCCACAACAGCCCGAACAAAGACAAACACACAACGACAACAACGGTCCCGCCGAGCCCCCCCCCCGACCTCGATCCCCCCCCACCCACCCCTCCCAGTAAACCAGGGGGCGGAAATCTGCCCGCGCAGCGTGCTCCCACACCCCCTCGGCGCCCAAGGACAGGGCCCGCGGCACGACAACGCATAAAAGGCCGGCCCACCAACAAAAAACCGCCGAGATGCGAAGATCCCGGGCCCCCCACAAACCCCCCCCCAATTCTCAGTCCAACAACCCGCACCCTCCACAGGGCCACTAACTTCCACGCCCCACCCAACACCTCGCCCCCCCGTCCCCCCTTCGGCTCACGGGCCAACAAAAATCACCCAACGAGCACGCAACGCGCCAGCGTGCCCCAACGCGAGGCCACGCAGCGCGCTTCGACGCAAACCCAAACACCACGCAACTACAACTTACGCGCCCCCCCCCAACAAGCCACTCTTCCCGCCCCCAAGCAAGACCCTTCCCGAGGCTATCGAGAACCCCTTCAGGCTCCCCCCCCCCCTAGCCCCCCCCGCCGCGGTGGAGCCAGCCAGACCAAACCGGAGCCCTCACACCCCCTCGGCGACGCGGTGCCAGGACAATCCGCGTGATTTGCCCACCGGTAGCCACCCGCACAACACAACGGCAACACCCCCCCCTAACCCCCCCGTGCACACTCCCACCACCACCAAGTAGCCCCCCCCCCCCCCCCCCCCCCCCCCCATCCCCTAAAGCAGGGGGCCCCCAGCGAAGAGGCGGAACGACTGAACAAGACACGGTCGCGCACGCCCCACGTCCGCCGACAGCGAAGCCCTACTTACGATCCAGCCCGCACCCGAGCACCCCGCCCCCCTAACCCAAACCCCCAAAAAAAGGCAACTTTTCCACCCCCCCCTCTCGAACACCTTTCTGGCACAAACCCGCAACATCGAGGAATGGACACCGTAAGCCGAAGCGGGCGGGGGGGCACATTCCCCATGCAAAAGGGAAGGGATCTACAGTCGCTCATTCACTCCCCCCCCCAGCCACGCGCGCGAGACACTGCGAAATGCACACCACGAGTTTTAACACCCCAATCCATCCCCCCCCGCGGGGACCCCCAGGCAGTCGCCCACATCGCCCAGTGCAGGACCCGCCCCCCCCCAAGCGCCTGAAACCCCCCCCACACGGCGACCTCGCCCCCCACCCACCCACAACCTAAAGGCGGGCATTCCGAATGCACCTAAGAAAGCAACCGACCACCCCCACCGTCCGCCGCAATAACGCCCCCCCCTCTGTCCCCAAACTCAACCCCAACCCCAACCCCAAAGCCCCACCCGGCCAATATGACAAAACCCCCCCACATCTCCATCTGCGCGCCACCCTCCCCCCACCCCCCTTTTCCATCCAGCAAGCTAGCCCCCCCGGACCGCGCAACTACAGAAAAGCATCACCGCGGGCGCTCGCGGGCCGCCGGGGGGAAGACCGGGCATGACGGCACGGGACCGCACACACGACCACGCAAACACCAAAGACATGGCCCTACCAACTGCCGCGCCCATACATCAGACCGCACCCCCCCCCCCCCCCCCCACCTCGGCTCGCGCGGACACCCCACTCTCCCGGGACCCCGCTCGCCTAGCCCTTCTTCTCCAGCACGCGGACAAACCCCCACGCCGAACGCACCCCCACTACGACCAAGCACCAAGCGGGCCCACCCCCCCCACATGATAGCGCCGCACAGCGGCGCAGCCCCGACCGGCCGGAAGAGTAACCCGCCTCCACCCCCCCCCCACCCCACAACACCCGCCAAAGGGACCTGCACCTGCCCCTCTAACGACGCAACCCCCACCCCCCCAAACAAGTCCCCCCCCCACCCACCCCCCGACCCTACGCCCACCGAGCACACCCCCAACCCTCCCCTCGCCCCCCCCCACCCCCCAATTCGCCTGCGCACCACCGCAACCCAAAACTAAAAGAACGACCGGAACTCGCCCCCCGACGGCAAGACAGGGGGGGGCACAACAACACGGCGACACAAGCACAGCACCGTAACACTAGACAAAAAGCGACCACCCGCGAAACCCCCTGAAGGGAAACCAACCCCAGTCCCCCTCCACCCCCCCCCCCCCGCGCTCCAGCCTTCGTGCCCACAGCGCGCCCCCACCCCCCATTGAGCGCCCTTCAGCCCCCGGACCCCCCCCCCCCAGGCACCTTCCCACCAGCGCACACAAACCCGGCGCACAAGAAGGAAACCACCCCCCCAACCGACAATACAATCGGCCACGCGCCACATGCACGCCCCCCCCCCCCCCGCGCAACCAACCCCAACCCAATGGGGCGGATCCGCCCTAACCCCCCACCCAGCAACACAGTGCCCCCCCCGCCCCACACCAGCCCCAAAACCTACCGCACACCCCCACAAACCAACCCCCACCCCACCCGCAGCGAACTTACACCGACCCCCCCCGACACGGCCGCAGAACGGCCCCAAACCAGCCTCGACACAATGCACCCCCACCAATCCTCCTCCTCTCCACCCGAAGGTCCACCGCCCCGAGACCGATTACAGGCCACCGTCCCTTGCGACTCAGGCGCCAAAAAGCCCCCAGAAGCGCAACAACCCCAAGGGAACCCCAATCGCGGTCTAAAAGAAACGCACACGCTCGGGCACAGCAGGGGTCCGCGCACAACAGCTACCCCCCCAACACCCACCAACGACTGCGGACCCCCCCCACCACCCAATTGCCGCCCCCCCCCCCTCCCTCAGGCCGACACCACACGAACAGAGCACAAGAGGTGACAAGAGGAGATAATGCAAACCGGTCGATCGAGAACTTAAGGGGATTTTGACGGGACCGAAGGGGCCCTTCGCGTGCCGAGGAAAAAAAAAAAGGCGAGAAGGATAGGGGAAAAAAAAGGGGGGAACGACTGCGACGATCTGGGGGGAAATAAGCCAATGCTTTCTATGGGGTTCTTGAAAAGGGCAAGTATGGGCCAAGGGGTACGAAACAATTGTGGACGAGTCCAGGGATGGGGGGGTAAAAGGCCAAGGGAGAGAACCGAAGCGAAAAAGAGACGTGAAAAAATTTCCTCCAAGAAGAAAAAGGAAAAGCCTCTTCACGTCAGGACATCTATAAAAATGGCACAAGTCGAGAGGGGGGAGAAAAGTGCACTCGGAAAGGAGGGGAAAAGGGTAAAGCCGCCTAGCTCACGACCTCGGAGACCCATTGTGAGGGCTTGCGCCAAACTAATGAGGGACGAATCAGCGAAGGGGGGGGAGTATTGGGAAAAAAAAAAAAAAAAACAAGTGCTAGAGCCGAATAGAAAAGAGAGGTCAGGAAAAGAGGGGACAGACGCTTCGCAGCAGCCGAAAGGGAGCAGAATCGACGAGGAAAAATACCGCAGAAGATCTCTTCTAAAGAAGCGCTCCATCGTTTCAGAAAGAAGGTAACGTATGAGGCCAAAGAAGGGATTAGGGAGGAAAAAAAAAGGCGGGTTACTGCTTCCTTCCAGCATATCCATTTAAGCCACAGCATGCCCAGTCAAGAGAACAACACTACGAGAGAAAAAAAACACCTATGGAGGGAAGGAGAAAAGGGGTGCGAGAACAAGGGGGGGGAGAGGAAGTGGGTCAGGACAAAGAGAGGCTACGTACTGTCGGCAGAAAAAGCAGTCCAGGAGAAAGTAGCGGAAAAAGAGAGAGCAAATTTGTATTGGTGGTGAGGAAGGGGAGGAAGACATGGGGGAGAGGGAAATTGGGGGAATAGGTTGCTACGCAGGAGAAGGATCAATCAGGGTCAAAAGAGAAGCTTGACGAAAAGCGAATTGGGGGGGAGAAGAGGACTAGGCAGTAAGATCAGGGCTTCATGGTTTATATACCATTGGGATGGAATTTTCGAGGAAAAGGGAAGAAAATGGGGGGGAAAAAGGGGAAACCCACTCTTCGAAAGTGTGGGAAAACGGGTGCACGCAGTGGGAAAGTTAAAGGAGGAGAGTTGGTCAGAAGGAGGCGAGGTAGATTTGACTAATCTTATGTACTAAAAACATGAAGATTGTACAAAAAAAGGGAAGCAGGAAGAAGGAGATCCGGACATTCCGCTCGTCGGCCAGCCTCGGCCGAGCTTTCGTAATTACTGGAAGTTGGGGGAGTCAGAGGTCCGGCAAGACAGAGGGGGAGGGGTAGACTCTCAGAAAAAAGAAAACAGATGGAGTAGGAGAGATAAGCATCGCTTAGAAAAAGAAGGGCCTGAATTCCTTGCCTAACTCAGGAAGCAGTCCGACGAAGAGCTCTGGGAGAGGAAAGGAGAAAAAAAGTCCTGATACAAAGGGTGAAGAGGAAATGGGGGGGGGGGGAAAGCTATTCGTTGGCCGGGGGACTCCTTACAAGAAGGGAGGGAAAGTGTCTCTAAATAGGGGCAAGCAAGGAGGAGAACAACGCTCAGAAATTGGGGCACGCAGATCTCCGGAAAAACAAGTTTCATTCCCCGACCACCCCTCGTCTACCGCCCAGCCCACGTCCAGCAACCCGAACGGGCCCACCCCCTTGAGACCCCCCCGCGAAGTCTGCTCAGTACACACGACCCCAGCCGCAGACCACACACACAAACCACAACACAAAAGCTCCACCCCACCGACAACGGGGCACCCAAAAACCCCCCCTCCACGCAGAAGAGATTCCGGCGGTGGAAACCCAGACCCCCCCACCCCGCTCCTCACGGTCCCTCTTTCGGAACTGCAAGGACCGCCGGACGCAACAAAAGAAAACCACCCCCCCCCAACCAAACTTGCCGGCCAGCCACCAAGCCCACCCCCCCAGGCCCGCGAGTGGACACGCTCCAAGACACAAGCTTTAGCCCCAGGAGGCTGAAACAAACACCCACGACCGACCCCACCACCCCCCCGCCTCCCCCCCAGCCCCAAAACACCACCCCTCGTCTCCCACAACAGGCCCCCCCACACCCACAACGATAATGCAATACGAACCCGACCCCCCCCCTCGCCAACAAAACCCCACCCCCCCCCGCGCCACCCCCAAAAAGAAACCCCACCAACAAAAAAAAAAAAAAACCAAAAAACAACCATCCAAACCCTCACAGAACACAACCAACCCACCCCCCATCACAACTAAACCCCCCCAAACAAATGAAAAAAAAAAAAAACCAAAACCAAAAAAAAACTAAAAACCACCCACCCAAGACAAAAACCCCCCCCACAACAAAACAAAAAATAAAAAAAAAAAACCCCAAAAAAAAACACAAAACCACCCAAACCCCCCACCCAACCCCCCCCACCCACGACACGCCCCCCCCTTCCCCCATCTATCCTCCCCACCCCCCCCGTAACAACACTCCCCCATCGACCCCCCCCCCACCCCCCCAGCAACCCTCCCGCCGGCCCCGCAACGCACCGGCGCTGACCCAGCCACCACACCCCCCCCCAAACCCCCGCCCGAAACATAACTCCCCTAGCCCCCCCCATGCACAACCCCCAAGCCCGACCCCTCAAAAGAAGACACGCCCCCCGCCCACCCCCCCCCCGCCCACCAATCTACCCGGACCCCCACCCAACCCCCCCCCCGACCACCCACCCCCCCCACACCGCCCCCCCCCCACCGCGCGCCCGGCACAAGGAAGAAGCGAACGCGAGCGACGGGCAGAGGATAGGGGCACGCGCTAGTGTGGCCCGAAAATATATCAAATCAATGTTCCACTATTGGAATTTTTGCGGTACATTAGAATGGTCGGTCGTTGGACGTCTCTTCAAAGCAGAGAGCGGTACCAGCGATGCGTTCTCGGCGGGGACGAGGCACCATTGAGACGCCCTCTATTAAGGGAGAATGGCAGCTGTGGTGTGGGAACTTCAGGAATACAACGCCGGGTAAGTGGCGTTCGGTTATGGGAGACACGAACATCGGCCGTCGCCGCAAAAAAGGAATTGGTGATTGGCATGGTGCGACGGGCTCGTGAAGTGGGGGACTTTTTACGCTAGCAGGTCAAGCACTCGATCTGAGACTTAGAAATGAGGGCTCTGGTTGGATCGGTGCGGCGAAAAGAAAAGGATTTGAGCGCTGTGGACCGGGTGGGGAAGGAAGCTCTAAGGGCGTCGTCTTGCCAGCAGGCCTGGGCCCCCCGGGAGTCATCCCTTCTGAATTGGTTCAAAGTGATTGTAACTGGCGCCCCTGCCTGTGATCGAGGTTAACAGGGAAATGAGGGGGATGGGCGCGAGGCGCAAAAAACGGTTGATCACAGATCGAGCGTACGGGAAGAGTCATGAGAGCCAAGGGTTTAAAGCCGTAGGAAATGAACGGGACAGGACAAGTGGTCTGACCAAGAAAAAGAGGGGGAATGCGAATACGTAGCGATAGGAGAGGCAAAATTTCGCGAAAAAAATTACGGTTGGAACCTCCAAAAATAGGGAGTCATTCGTGGGAGGAAAACGCCGGAATCACGCGAAGGGCGCATGTGGGGCCATGGGTCTCATGTATACGAACACATGGGAACGGAAACAGCCAGGACGCGGGGGGAAAGGAGAAGGACGCACATATCCCTGCAGTTGTAAATATCAACTGGCCGGATCGAGCAGGGGGGGCGGGGGCGGTTGCTGCAGGGGGAGGGCGCCGCGACTACACCGGAGAAAGTCGGCGCAACCGCCAGATTCGCGAAAGCATTTGCGAGCAAAAGAAACTAAGACAGAAGGCTCAGCTTGGGGATTCCAGGACAGTTGGAGCTGTGAGAAGAGCGCGCCCTCGACGCGCAGTTGGAATTGGAACACAGACAGACAGTAACACAAAGGTGTCTTTACGTGCCAAAATGACCTCCTTCGCCTTGCCCGCCCCGAGTTACTTGAAAAGCGATCCGAGCAAAGAAAACAAAAAAAGAAAGTGCGCGATGCAAGCAATCACCCACAAGTCAAAAGAGGGACGGGGGAGACCATGTGTACTACTGGTTGGGGCTGACAAGTGTCGATCTGCTACATGCTGGAGAAAAGCTGAGGTCGAGTGAGTAAAGGGAGGAGCTGAAAGACAATGGGGCGAGTGAGGTTTCAAAATTCGCTGGCGCGCAATGGTTTCAAGGCAGTCCTCGAAAAAAAATATTCAATGTCACAAAAAAGAGGGTGAAACTAGAGGCGTCGGAAGAGCGGGCTTGGATTCGAGGGCAAAAGTGTTGGGAGAAGAGCGTAGGGATTCGGCCTGTGGAGCAGGGGGCCAACGAAAATGACGGTCTACAGAAAACCGGCCTGCTTGTAACGGTGGGGAACACCAAGCCTCCCGCTGACAGCGAATGTACGCGCTCGCGAGTTGCGTAAATAAGGGGAAATTAGTCCAAGGATAAAACGGGAGATGTGACCCCGATCCATCGATCAGATGTGTCGAGGCAAAAAGAAAACGTAGAAAGACCTATTATAGAGGAACCTTAATCTCAAATCCGAAGTGACTGTACAAATCAAATGACGGAAAGCGGCGCTCGGCAGAATTTTTCCCTGGGCTGGCGAGATATACCGTCAAGGGCGGATGCTGCCCGAAGGTCACGGGGTTTGGTCAAGGACCGCCAATGCCTTCCCGGGGCAGGGGTTGACCTTATCCCCATCAGAGGTCCCTTCGACCACGAAGTAACAGCCTCTCAGGAGACATGGCTCGATACCAACGTCGCAAGGCGCGCGACGAGTGAAGGCTGGGGCAGGGTCGGACGGACGGAGGGAAGAGGACTTTCTCTCTAAAGAGCCAGCTCGTGGTCGATTCAACGGCTTTCGTTTCGCAACCTACATGCAAACCTTTTAAGTATCGCGAGTGGCCCGTTGCCCTTAGCAGTGGAAGGAGGTTAACTGACAAATGAAAAAACAGAAAATTCTATGTGATGTATCGTAAGGAAATCAAGAATCTCATCACTACTGTCTCGGAAAACAGCAAAGTGCCAGGTCTTGACGCTGGTAGGTGCATCTCTCTACGGAAAAGGCAATGCACAGGCCCGTGGGACCAGGCCTACGAGCAAAGGTGCGGGGGCATAGAAAAGTCCCGTACCAGCGCGGATAAACTCGAAGCAAAGTGAAAACATCTAACGGGAGAAAAGGGGGCGGCCGGCTCGGGGAACAGAGGAGAGACTGTGCTGGAAAGCGGGCTGAAGGCCAAGTGGTCTCTTTGCTGGAAGTTTTGGAAAAAGAAAAATCACTGCATGACCCGTCCCCTTTGGCCCGAACATCCTGGGGTGGTGCCAAAGGGACTCTATTCAAACAAGAAGGGGGGAGGGGGGTCCGCCGGAATGTGAGTGGGGGGCAGAGTGGGGGTAAAATGTTGAGCAAAGGGGGCTGGGCATGGGGAACTTGCTAAGGGATTCGCGTAGCAGAAACGAGGGGGCTACCTGGCAAGCATATCTGCTTGACGAGCGCTAGGGCTGGGCATCAAGGTTTGCGATTCCATCCGGGACGTCGCCATGGACGAAACATGACAGCGACGCTGCCTGATTAACCGCACGAGACAGG
>Ga0179593_1284561_pt1 | contig 11631 bp, 11 predicted proteins | sample CZODoug2_1_08_16_FD_185931 | JGI IMG/M metagenome (GOLD analysis project Ga0179593, IMG submission 185931) | Vadose zone soil fungal communities from Angelo Coast Range Reserve, California, USA - CZODoug2_1_08_16fungal (PacBio error correction) | ecosystem: Environmental > Terrestrial > Soil >...
GGCGCCAACAAGGGAGGTTGAAGTGGGGAAAGGGGGGACACTCAGAAGAGCAGGGAATGAGGTAATCGATGGGGGAACACGAACTACCAATTCCTTCGGGGAGTACGACCAGGGGATCTCTAACCAGGAAGAGGGCCAGAAAGGAGGTCATCTATCGCTTGGGATTCGGATAAATGCAAAGGAAACGTGAACAAGCACAAAAGAAGAATAGGGGTTGGTTTGGGGGCTAGTCGAAAAGAGGGCCAGATTAAAAGGGGGACGGGTACCGGAACTCTCCAAAGGACGCTTACATTGGGAACATCTTTGCAGCACCGGGTCAAGAAGACGAAAAAAGTTGTGGCTGGGGCCTCGCGAATGAGTATCCAAGTTCGAAAAGAGCGTCCGCCTCAGTGACGAAATTGAACGTCTGAGGCACAGGGAAATACTTCTAAGGGGGGAGGGTCGAGAGAACGTTCACAACGTACAGCCAGATGCGAAGGGAAGAAATGCGACATCACGCCCCTAAAGAAGCAGAACTGGTCTCTCTCGGCAACGCGGCTCCCATACAAAGACAACTGGTGACTACGGCCGAACATTCTTCTTCCTTGGCGTGTTTTGTGAGGGATAGTTGGTGCATTCGATTTTCTTTGTTTTGGAGATTTCACAGGTATTCACTTATCTACAGGTTTAAATGAGGTAAGGGGTATAGGCAAACGAGATACCGAAATCCGAGAAAATGTCATTTGTTGTTGTTACTTCGCCAAAAAAGTGAAAACATTTCTACAGACTGGACTGAGAAGAAGCTGAACTGGGGGAAAAAAGGGGGATAAGAAAAATTTCCTAAACCTTAATGCGCCTCTTACAAGGGGCCTCGGAGGGTAGAAAGGGGTAAGGGTTTTGAAAACGAATGAAGGTGAAAAGTCATCACACAGAAGGCTTCAGGGCCTGCCTAATAAAGAAAGGGGGAGGGGGACATGGGGGGATCAAATCAATACGAAACGAGGACGGAAATATGGAGGGGGCTTCGAAGCATATTAACGTTAGAAGAAAAGACTCGCGGTCAACCCAAAAAGAGTGTAGAAGAGAAATCCAGAGGAATGTCCATCTAGAAAGGGGACCCCTCCGCTCATGAGTGAGGCTTCGAGAGAACGCAAGCGAATTCGGGACTGACCTCAAAAACTTGGGCTGCGCGGGGAGAACGGTGCAAGCATCGGGAATGGGCTGTTCGGAAAAAAGGAGCTGAGGGGGGAATTTTTCTTTTTAAAAGATTTGTGAAAAACATTTAGTCATTTCTTGGAGGTGGGGGAGATGGAGAAAAAAGGAAAACGCAACTGCTCCCTTCTTCTCTACCGTGTCAACCTTGGAGATCCGTCTTTTTTCCTCGGTTCTTTGAAGCCTGGAAAAATCTTTGGCTTATGATGATGTAAGGTGGTCTAGACTTGGGGCAGAGATTCTCAGCCGAGAGACTAGCAGGAGCAGCTCTGAGGGAAAGAAGATCGGACCCTCACAGCTATAAAAAAATGAAAGCAGAGAAAAGGGAAAGAGGACGTCAAACGACTGGGTAATGAGATGTGGAGGGGGAAGAAGGGGGGTCTAGAAAAAGGGGGTAGGGGACTATTGGCTGATGACCAGATTTATATTCTACCAACGGAAAAGGGGATAGCAAAAGGGAGTGGTCATAGCCAAAAAAGGGTAGGAAAGAGGAGAGGAAGGCAAAAAACCTAGAAGGGACGGAGGAAAAAAACCGCCGGAGAATAAGAACAAAAGAAGCTGGGATCGATTGGGAGAAGGAAAATCCGGAAAAGGAGGAGGGAAGGCTGGGAGGGTAGGTCCGGGCGGCGTCGACCGATAAAAGCGCATAGGAAAGAAAGAAATCGCAACATGCCGGGCCTAAGAAAGGAAGGTTGACGGAACGCTAGCACATTTGTGGAAGAGTTGGGGGGGCGAGAAAATGCACATAACTCGACTAAATCGCTCATAAGCATAAGGGGGAGCGTGTAAGTTGGGCTTATCAGAATAATCAAGAAATTCATGATTGTTAAAAAAAAGCTCGAATTATCAGATCATCAAAAGAGGAAAAATAAAAAAAGGAGATCCATCGGCGAGATTGGGTCTGGCCTCTGCTCGAATAGGAGAGATCTGTTACGAGATAAAGAGAAAGGAAGGCTGGCTGGAGAAGCTCCGTGCAGGGGTTGGCGAAAAATAACCCAACTAAGAAAAGCAGAAGGGGAAAGAAAGAGAACAGGGTCTCAGGAAGAGCGAACGAGTTTCAAGACACAGGGGAACTAAGTAGATCGGGCGCGGGCCTAACAGGTCGCGGCTGCTTTTGGCGCATAAAGAAGGGGGCATAATAAGAACACGCTGCCTCTTTGGCGCTGGGGGGGGCGTCCATTTACAAGGCGGGGCCGCCTGCAGAACCGGTCCATAAGAGGGTGGGGCGGAGGCTAATGAGGGAGTAGCTGCAGACCGGCTCGGAGGCAGCCGAACGCCATTTTCATCATAATTGGCACCCCCAAAATAACTCCAAAAGAGAACTGGCTTAACCAACTTTCCAACTAGTCGCCTCGAGTTGGATTTGCGTTTGCGGAGTGCAGTAGGAGAGCCTTTGAAAGGTCCTTTGCGAGAGAGAAAAAAACGTAGCGGGGTTCGCCAGAGCGAAGCTTTGCGGAGCGGCCTGATAGGAAGCGTAGGGAGTCCGACGTTTCCATCTTTTTTTTGGATTTTCTCTGAAACGAAAATGATGTGGTGTATGGTGGAAACACAAGTAATTAAAAAGGCGGAAAAGCGCTCAGGTTTCAATTGTTACCCACCCCACCCCCGTGACCACCCGTCTAAGGCTCCGAACCAAGCCCTATCGACCCCCGTAAGGGAGGGCGCGGGCGCTCTGACAGAAAATCCTCTTCGCTCCCTCCTCCGGCCGCAGACCCTACTCGCCCACAGAAGGCTATGGAAAAGAGGGAGACGAGAACCCACACACCCCTGTAGCAAAAAGAGGAAGGAATCCCGTCAGTTAGAATCACTCGTGGGGATTCTTTTCCCCTTCTGGGGAAATGTGAAACTGGCACCCCTGGCCCTGAAACCCTCCCCCAGGAAACCCACACAACAAAAACAATCTGCGTGCCTCGGCCGCCCAAACAACCCCCGAGAAAAGGGAGAGCAGGGGGGCCTTCCTCGCGGGGAGCTGCAAAGGGGAGGGGACTTCAGTGCGGTTGTGCGAGAGAACCAACCCACTGCACTCTGCGGAGGATGCACCACCGGCGCACAGGGAAGCCTGGTAACCTGCTGCTGGACTCTAGTGGGAAGAAAAGTGAGGGAGGGGGCCAGGCTTTGGACAATCCACTGCACATAAATGTCAACCCTTTCAGCGGTCCTGAAGGGGAATCAACACCATGAACGGGCCCTAAGGATGGGGCAAGTCCCTTGAAAACTCCCGCCCCACCCCAGACAAACAGGGCCTGGCGAACCTTCTTCCACGTGCGCCCCGAAAGGGGGGCGGGGAGAAGAAAAAACCATGGTCCGAGGTACCCAAGTCAAAAGGAACTCACCCCATGTTTTCCACAAGCCCTGGGCTATTTTCCTACAACACCTACCGGACACTACATGGGGGAGGCTCTGTCCGGGTGATCCCGAAACTCGGACCAAAACTGAGAAGGGTGTGGGAAAGAAACTGCCAATAAAATTCTTCCGGCAGGGATGTCGGAAGGCCCCTTTTAACAGGGGAGCGGGTGGAAATCGAAGAGAGTGAAGGTCTTGAGCAGGATCCTCCGCGCAAACGAGGAAGCGTTGGACGGGAAACCGGGGGCCCAACGGAGGGGGGGTATCCAAAGGGGGGGGCAATTTTTTCCGATCATGAGTCGAAAAGGGCGACGAGGGCTGGCATAAGCGGTGGGGAGAAAAAAAAAAAACCAGAACGGCCTGCACCATGATCGGTGGGGTGAAATTGCAAAAAACGAACCACGCCCCCAGAGGTGGAAAGCTCGGAAAGTACTGAATCGCCACCGGGGGGGGCCGACCAGGCTTTTGTCTGACGAATCATGTATGTTACTGGATGGGGAAAGCCGCCTACGGGGGGGGGGCCTTTTTCTATGGGAAGGCTCTTGTCAGGCGAACAGGTGATGCCTGACAGCAACGAACAGAGCTCAAACAACAACAACTGAGTCGGAGGAAAATCTATCTAAGGATTGGGGGGCTGCGACGGATAAGGCTACAAAAGCGGATCTACATCTGCACTTCTAAAATTCCGAGCGGGGAGCTAAGCCGGTCTCCCCCCAAGAGGGGCGGACTTTCTCTAGTATACAGAGTCCCCGGGGAACTACAGTATGCTCATCCTGTGAGAATCAAGGCGCTGGGTTCCGTGAATCCATTTCACACGTAAAGAGCGTGTGGAGGATGAACTATTCAATGGGGGAATCCAAGTTGGAAAAGAGGAAAGGAACTCTCGTAAGTACCAAAGGCCCTAGGGGGGCGAAACAAAGGGCAGTTTTTGGTCCCTAGAAAGAGGGGAAACAGCTGGGAGGAGTAGAAGGCATGCAATCAAAAATAAGTTAGAGAGCGGGACCTCTCGGCGTAACGATGACTAAGTCGAAGTACAGAAGGAAGGGGCCCCTTGTGCGTTTCGGAGACCAACCCTCAGGAAGTCTCCGAGATGTGGGCATGCAACGCTTAAGAAAAAGGGAGTGGAAGGTGTAAATCCACGGGTTAAATGGGAGGGAGTGGCCTGGGGAAGTGGTTTACTTTCAGCTGTAAATAACGCGAGGGGAATGATGGGGGGAAAGAAGGTGAATAGAGTGTACCTTCAATGACAATCATCTCAGAATTAAATAAAGGGGCCATGGTGGGGCGGAAGATCGGGTACCACAGGGAACCGGAGCGTCGGCGGACATCCCCAAAAGTGGCAGGCAAGAATTGGACGCTCCACAGATCGGGATGAAAACCCGAAAAAAGGAGGGAGCGCGAAGCCCGCAATAGGCGTAGGACTATCTCACCAACTAAGGGGAAGGAATCAAGGCAGAGCCAGAAGGACAAGTTGAAGAAGCACGGAAAAAGGCAATCTTTTTGAGCGCGCAGCAGGCTAACCCATCAATAAAAACAAAACCAGAGGGCGGGCCAAAATGAAGGCGCGTTAGACTTAGGGGCCCGTCGAGGGAGAAAGAGCGAGCCGTAGTCTGGAAGAAGCTTATTGTTATCTCTTCTCTTCGGGGGCGGGGAACGAAGAGGGTATTACAAAAAAGAAGGGAAAAGCCTTAAAAAGGGGGGGAGAGATCAGGGGAACATTCCAAAACATGGCTGGAGCCAGAATTAAAAAAAGGAACGAAATATTAGGGGCTCGAGACCGTCCACCGAGGTAAATACGTTCGGGGCTCCAAATGCGCAATATTAGAGATGATAAACTGGGGACGCAGGTAGGTAGATAAGGCTGACGAATGATGGAGGTGGGGTAATTTTTCGGTAAAAAAGTACGTTTGAAGAGGGAAGCGTTGTTCGTCTTACTTAAAAGTGGAGGACGCTTTGGCTCTTCCGATGCGGGTTCGAAAAGAAAGTCAGAGCAGACTTTCTGATGCGGGCAGGGAAAACTGATGTCTTTCGGCCACATTTCACTTATCCTCCTCTCAGGAAATCGACCCCCTCAAAAAAACCACTAGACCTATAGAAACTAGAAAACTTGCGCCTAGGTTGGGAGTCACTAAAGGGAGAAGCACACAGGGGAGGACTGTATCATCTTTTTTTCGGCCACTACCATACTACATCTAGAAGGAACGGACAACACGGGGGGGAAAAAGAGATTACCTGAGGGAGAAAGGAATTCGTGGAAAAAAGGGCGGGCTCGCGCTGCTGCTCGGGACCCAGTTGAAAGGCCGTGGGGATTTGGTGGGGGTGCGGTTGGGCCAAAGAAATTCTTTTCAACAGAAAGAGTCCCCTGCAAAAGGAGAGAGTCGGCTCTTCCTACGGCAAGAGCCTCAGACAAACCGGGATATCTTATCGTATCGATGGGGGAAAAGAAGATCGTTTTCGCTACGTGTTGCGACGAAGAAAGCTTTGGGAGGAAAGAGTAGAGGAAAAGTCTCGCGCGCTTGTCTCCCTTAGCGGGCAGGATCGAAGTTACGAAACCGGTTTAAACACAAGGGGGAAAAGAGGGCGAGAGCGATCCCCTCGAGTGCTATTGGAAAGGTTCTGCGTAAAACCAATGTTTCAGCGGGCGGACCTTCAAAGGATCTGACGGCACAGAGCCTTCCAGACGACAGGGGGGCCGTAGAGTTACGGAGACATAAGAGTGTGTGGAAGCCGATGATGACTCGCTCTAGAAGAGAATGAGGGGGACACATTTCAAAGTCTCTCCTGCTTTGTTAAACTCTTACGGTAAATCAGAAGGATCGAATAGCGGGAAAGCAGGGTTGTTTCATCGGCGAGTTCGAAAAATTCTGGGAGACGAAGCTACCGGGTTGAGGGGACAGATTCTGGTTTCTCGCGGGAAAACAGCCCTAAGAATCTCCGTAGTGGAAAGATCGCTTCATGCCTATAGGAAAAAAATGCTCCGAAAAAGAAAAAAAAAACACCACCATCTGAGGCCTTCGCGTGCCGCGACGCCACGGAGCGCGTGGTCGCTTTGTTTGAAAGGGGCCGAGGTCAAGTATAAGGGCAGCAAAAAAAAACCGAAGGCATTTAGAAGGAAGGGAAATCGCACAGCATGCCTCTACGTCGGGTACGGCTCTCCTCAAACAGACCAGCCCTTAAAATAAGAGACGGGAAACACAGATATAAGGGACTTCGAAAAGGGTGGAGCGCTACCGCATCGCAAAAACATGCCATAGCTCGACGTTTTTCAACACCCAACGATGTCTTTAAAACAACATCTTCACTGTCGCTCTCACACAGGAGCCGGAAGCTAACTAAAAAGGAAGAGCAAGGAAACAGTTCATCCGGGCACCAGAGCGCTCCCCGCGAAGCCGGGAGGGGGGTCGGGGGAGGGATACTTCGGGGATTTCTTCTGAAAGGAACGCACCACTCCCCGCCTGCCGAAAAGGCGAACGGTGCTAGGGGAGAGGCAAGACCGACCTCCCCGAACCCCATGCCACAGAACACTGGGGGGGGGGGCCTTCAACCCCCCCACCCCCACAACCTCCTAAGCCTCGGTGTGGAGTTCTAGCGGGAAGAGGTCGCATAGTACGTGTGCGCTCGATGCACTAAAGGGCTTCCAACGCACCAAGGTAAAAAAAACCACGCACCCCCCGAAGGCAGAGGGGGAAAGACGTCTCGAAAAAAACTTGGAAAAAATCGGGAGGGGCGAGAGGAAGTAGGTTAAGCAGGGTGGTGCTGTCTCGGGAAAAAAAAGGCAGGAGGGCTCACCAAGAGGAACATCTACCACCTGGACGAGGTAGACCTTAAATCGAGGGGACGATGGTTGATGGTCAAAAGGAGTAAGAGGGGAGGTAACTTGTAGAAGGGAGACTTGCTCGAATACCCCCCCGTCCAGGGTCATCCCCTTTTATCCAGGAAAAAAAAGGAAGGAGGAGGGACGCATTCCCAACTGCTATGGGAAGATAGTCATAAAGAGGAAGACGGGGGGTCCTGACACACTAGCCCTCTGATTGCGCTCTGAAGTTAAGTTGGTCGGGGGAAGGGAGATCCCCGCCTAACCCAGAAGGGGTTAACTAAATCAGAAAAGAGAAACTCTCCTTCCGAGAGGGAGGGCACGAAGGAGAGGCTCACCGACACTCTGCTTGCGTTCCAGGATTAAAGGGCCTCTGTTTGAAGTGAAGGGGGCCGAATAGCGAAAGGGGCTATCCAAAGTCGGAAAGGACTCTCTATCGGCACGATCGCAAAGTCAAGGTTATAGAAAGCCTCGGAGCTTTCCAAGACTCTCTTATCAGTACAGGAGGGGGTGGTGGGGAGGGTTGGGGGGCAGTCGTAGAATTGGGATCGGAAACTTGACGCAGAGGCCCGGAGAGGCTAGGGGATCGAGCCGGACCTAACTCTCCAGGGTAACAGATAGTGACTCCCCCTCACCAACCGGCAGGGTCGGGATACAGAGAAAATACAAAGAAAATGATAGGACTTTGCTGAAAAATGTGTCACTGCTTAACCGCAGCCTGTGTCAAGGACACATACGGAGCACGAAGTCCACAAGACCATCCTGAGGACGCCCCCACAGAGAGGGAACCGCGTTATAGAATGAGTACTTGCCAGGCAGCGTCCCTCTACCGGTAGCCTTCTTGGGGGCCGCGGGAAGGGGACTACCAAATACACTTGCGATCAACCATGGATACGCAGGGGCGATGGGGGCAGACCATTCAATACCTGGAGGAAGGGCTACGGGAGAGAAAAAAAACAACTTAGGAAAGATTAGATGGGCGCACGACAATAGCATTTATTTCAGGCAAGGAGAGTCAAAATCAAAGGGGGGGGACGGGAAAATGTGAACACTAACAGGCCAAGATGCTATTTCTAGGGACCTCAATCGGACTCGGAGATCGCGGAGTATGGGAAAAAAAAAGAGGGGCTTTAGGACTCAGTCTTCATGCCAAGAACGTACTAAGGGACTTTAAAAGAAACCATTCATAGAAATAGGGCAGGTGGGTGTGGAGAGCAGCAGATATGGGAGGAGATGAAGACTAAGATTGCAAGGAGAAGAACTCCCAAACTCTGACATGGGATCTTTCTCTACAAGTGAGAGACTTGTAAAAAAGAGCAGTGGACACAGAGGCAGAAGTTGGGAGAGAGGGGTGTTGGACCCCAAGCCATCCCCGTGAGAACATGTGCAAGCGCCGGCGTTCCCCACGAAGTACAGAAAGTCAAAGCCGCACACGTAGCCATTCAGTAGACCGACGGGGGGAGGAAAGGAACAAATGGAGAAAGCCTCGCCTCCAAATGTTCAAGCCCTTTTCAGACCAGAAGTTCAAATAGTTCCAAGAAGCTTGGGAACGAGAACTTGTCCTGTTATTGCTTGGGTGTTTGGGGGTTTCGAGGGAGAGCACAGGGTACACTCACCACCACAACCCCTTCGCTTACAGGGGGGGAGGGAGGAAGGTGGCCAATTGTTCTGGTAACGTCTGTAAGAGATGCCAAGGGGGGCGAAAGTAATTGGCGGGAAAAATCTGCGTTCGCCTCGGAAAAGAAAACCTCAAACCCGCGAAGACCACACATGATCAGGGGGAAAATGCGACGAGCGAGGAGAATCAAATGACAACCCCCCCAACCCTAACCCCACAACAACAACGTCTTTATGCTCTCCAGTGGACGGTCCATGCTCTAAAGACGTCATAGGGGTCCTGTCAAGGAAACCCGCCCAGGGGCTTCCATCCGGATACCGTCTAAAAAAAGCAAGGGGATAGTGACCTAAACATCGGGGTGGATCTAAGAACGAAGGAAGAAGACAGCATCCCCGCACAAAAACCCTTGCAAATTCTTCCACCCTCATGAGGCCTCCCCGGGGCAAAACTCCAAGGTAGATCTGAAAAAGCCACGTCGACCAAGGGGGGAGGTGGAATCCCGCAGGCGTTTCCGAACCGACGCGCCAGGAACCCCGCCAGACCCTCCACCCTAGAGCGCACTCCACACCGCCCACAACAGCAAGGGTCACTGTCTTAAGCTCCTGAAGAAATTAACATGAGTTCAATTTCAATCGGGAATAAAAGGGTCCCCCTCTCAGGGATTTTATTAATGTGACGTATGGCGATAAGTCCCTCTTCTATTTTCCTCTAGTTCATCCATAAAAAAAGAGGACGGTTCAGGGGGGAAGAAAAAAGGCTTGTCGAGGCTTCATCACCTCTGTCCTTGGGGCGTCACTTATCCAGTGGCAGGCTAAAGAGGAATGTTGCTGGGAAACACTATGGGTTAGAACACCCGGAAGAGGAGTGCTATGTTTTGGGGGGCAGAAGCTGTAAGGAACCCGGAGGGAACGGATAGAAAACGACCGCGGGGAACAACCCAAGCCCGCACTCGGCCGGGGGACAGAGGGTCACCGATCTGGTGGCTAAGCCGCCCCCCTTTTGGTTTGTGTGAAGACCCGGGGTGTGTTTCATGGTGGTGTTGTTTTTTGTCGCCTTCGCAAGCAAGGGAGTGCAACCCCCCTGCCCGACAGTCCCGTACAAAAAGGTCCTGGTAGCATGTATCATTGAGGGAGCTTCCCAAAGGCCCGGTCAGTTACTGAAAGACCTGACGGGTTGACCCCCCCCAGCCGTGCGGCTGGTCTTTGGGGATTGGGTCGGTGTTCTTTTGTGTTTTTTTTTTTTTTTGGGGGGGTGTGGGGGCTTTTGTTTATTTGGGTGGGGACGTTGTGGTGGGTTTGTTGTTTGGGTCTGGGGTGTTGTTGTGGGGTGTTTTTTTTTGGTTTGTGTTTTGCTTCCTCGTTGTGAGCTCTGTGTGGTTTTTGTTTTGGTGGTGTCTGGTGTGGGTTGGTCGGTGCTTTTGTGGTTTGTTGTTTCATATGGGCGGTGGGGGTGGGTGTTGTTTGTTGGAGGGCAGCGGCCGGCGTGTTTAGAGGAGGTGTGAAGAGCGGGAGAGAATCAAAGAGTACCAATTCCGACGGGGGCCGCCAGCCTCCTCTTGAGAGGCTTGGTGGCATCTGAGGAGGGGGGGTGCTGGCGATGCTAGTCCTTAGATAGGAAACCACACGAGGCAGGAGTTCTCTCCATCCAGTCACGGAAAAATGCCTTAGGGAAAATCCATGGGCGGCACTACAGACGAGCCGGATTGTAATGGATAGCTTTCTAGAAAAAAACAATGCCGGCCATCTCCGCTATCTGGGAAAGGAGCCTAAACAAAGCGAACCACGAATGCACCACCCACCCGTCAAACTCTGTTAAGGAACCGACCGGAAAATACCTCTTCCCTGGGGCTAACCTCCCAACCACACCTCAAAAACAAAAAGAGAAGCTAAGCGGCTTGAAAAAAAAAGAGACAAGTATACTTTTCCTTACGCCAATGGATGGGCCCTAAAATACAAATTGGATATTCTTGTAAGGACAGTGGACTATAACTCTAAGAATACAGAGAAAATTTCTCTATTGACTGGAAAGACCCCTTCCCGGACCCCGCGTGGAAGCCCCCTGGTAATTAAGAGGGAAAGCGAGCAGCGCCTTGAAATCCGCACCACCAAAACCCCCCCCAATCCCACCCACCAACCCCCCCCCCCCCCCCCCCCACCCCCCGCGGCCACAACCACTCCCGCCTCTCCTCCCTCCGAAAAAACAAGAAAAACCCACAGTACGTAGGACGGGATATGCCGGGGGATGCAGGAAAAGGTCGTCGATAGCCGTCCGAAGAACGGGCACTCTGAAAAGGGGAAAAAACCCACAAGTGCGCCGTCGGGAAACCCTCCCAGGGAAAAGGAGAGGGAACCGCACCCACATAACTAAAAAAAAAAACACCCGAGGACTCAGAAGATCAAAAAGGCTTAAGAGCAACTCGCGAAACGCACCTCAGATAAGACCCCCGTCCCACACCACTCATCCCTAGCACCGTCACCCTCCCCAAGACGAAGCGACTGGATCCACGCCAATGTACCTAACGCACCCAATCGTCACGGGCCTCACGAGAGATGAGGAAATGTCGGGACCGACACGGGCCATGAGTCCACCGGGACCCGCCGCCCCCCTCCCACCCATAAAGCGGCCATAGGTCGTGCTTCGAATCTGTAAAAAGGAGGAAAATCCT
>Ga0179593_1389669_pt1 | contig 11631 bp, 8 predicted proteins | sample CZODoug2_1_08_16_FD_185931 | JGI IMG/M metagenome (GOLD analysis project Ga0179593, IMG submission 185931) | Vadose zone soil fungal communities from Angelo Coast Range Reserve, California, USA - CZODoug2_1_08_16fungal (PacBio error correction) | ecosystem: Environmental > Terrestrial > Soil >...
GCGCGAAGCGGGACGGGTTCTGTACGATGGGTGGTGAGAGGAACCCCTGTGGGGGAACTGTATCAACCGAAAAAAGAAGTCGGTGCTCCAGGCGCGGAGCAAGAGAATAGGTGCAAAGTAAAAACCTCCACGACGGCGCGCGAAACAATCACGATCTTGACCGATGGCGAGAAAAAATAATTCAAGAAAAAAAATACTAGGCTCACTTGTTTCTCGAGCGGTAAATACGCGAAAAGGAAGGGGAACTGAAAAAAATAATTCGTCCATAAAAAATGGGCGGCCGCATGGGGGGAAGACGATCGAGACGAGAAAAATGAACATTGCCTCGATCGTGCGTTACAAAACGGACCGGGCAAAATTTAGTTACGGAAAAAGAAAGCACGGACATAAAATACGCAAGCAGGGACGTTGAACGTGGCGGGGGGCGAGTTGACGAAGTCAACTACGACCAAGAAGGACACCGTGTCTGGGTACAACAGAGGGCAAATGCAAGTCGGTGACGCCTAAGACAAGAAAAAAAACATCATTTCAGGCAATCGAACCAACTTGTGGATCGCCGTCAAAATTTCGCGCGGCGCGATTAGTAGGGGAAAAGAAACAGGCACTCCATGAGTAGCTTCGGATTCAGATAAAAAGGAAGACCCCATACAAGAACACACTCGAAAAAAAAATACAACCGAGGGGAAGATAAAAAGCGGGGAGGCTCTGTCTGTGAACCGCAAGAAACTCAAACCCCGATAATCGATGTGGGCAGAAGGGAAATCAACGAGAAGCAGAAAAGTCTCTCGGGCAGATGACGAGGGCCCGAAAAGAAACCTTCCCCCGCGCTCACGGGGCAGCCGAATCTCGCAAAAGTTGGGGGAAGTTTGACCGAGACAGCTGGAACACCACTTAAGGAAGCAGCTCAAACAGGCCGCATCGTGCGTGGCGTAAGGGAGAAAAACCATGAAGGATCTAGCTAAGAAATTGAGTATGGACTAGGGTTAGGGGGGGGGGGGGGGGGCTTCGAGAAATTGTGGGTCAACTGAACTTGAAGCTTGGACCTGGAGAACTGCAAAGGGAAGTCGCAGGACCCCTGAAAGACACTAGGGCGGTGGGGGGCGGAATAAAAGTGGAGCCGGGTCTGCTGAAAGAATAGCGAAGCAAAGGCTGTGCGACGACGAGTCGCGCCAGCAACAACGTGGGTCACATCAGGGGGGAGAAAACGGAAAGGAATCGGCAGAGGTCTTCCAAGTCGAATGGTTGGGAAAATACCCGCAAGAGATGAGGGGTAGAAAAAAGTCCAGCGGATTCGAAAGGAAAGGTAGACTAAAAAAACCTAGTCTTCCATCGCGCGGTCCGTAACGCGAGAACCGGGGGAGGTTCTACGAAAGAGGAGAGGGGGGGAGAAAAGATGAAAACAGAACTTTCTTAGAGAAGAAAATGCGGGACCCGGAATCCCACACCACGAGAAATGACCTCTGGGCGGACATGTCGGGAGGGGGGCCGAACGGAAGAATCTCCACGTTTGTTAAAAATCGCCGCAGGAACACAGGGCAATCCGTGGACCGGAATGAGTGGCGCAGTTGACCGAAAAACGAAGCGGGGACCAGGCAGTTCTGGCAAGAAATGCGAGGCCTGCCCGAAAACCCTTCTCAGTCGTCAAGGGCTGTTGTTGACGAGCGGGGGGCGTGGCACGGGGCTGCAAAAAAGAAAGACAGCAGAGAAATAAAAACCGGCAGGAGCTGTGGCCCGAAGGGTTGAGCGGGAAGAGCAGAGAGAGGCCCTGCTTTTTTCTTGGCAAAGGTAAAGTCAAAAGAGGGCTGGCACGAAGGTTCAATAAAAACGTGAGGATCATCGCCGCCAAAGCTTGAGCTGAAAGGAGCAAGCGAAGGGTGCCGCCAAATAAGAAGATAAACGCCTGGCATTGTTTCAACGAGTCAGCTGCCGCCGTTTTCTAAGGAGCCTAATGATTCCGCGGTTCGTACGGACCGTCCTCCAGGAATCGGCAAGATAAAAAAAAGGGAAAATGAAGCAAAATCAACAGAGGAGCTTGAGTGGTACCATACTGGCAAGGAAAGGCTTGTACTGCTTAAAAAAAAGAAGGTCGGAGTCGTCTGTGAAGACAAGGGGAAGAAAACGAAAAAAACTGTCGCTGAAAAAGCGCCAGAAGAAACCAGTTCTAATGCGAAAAAAGCAAAGATCACTATGCCGCGGGAGGGATAAGGTCACTTATCTCGCTCAACAAAAAACGTAGGAGTAGAACTGACCTATCCAGCCGCGCAAGGTGACGTAGTTGTCAGGTGGCGGTCAGAGATTAAAATGACCTGAAGGCTGAGAAGGGGGAAGAAGCGACAGTGCGCCGTGTTACCAAGAAAAAGGGCCCGGCAGAGGGAGGTCGTTCCGCATGGAAACGCACTTCCTAAATTTTTGCCTAAAGCCTGAGGGGAAGTAACGTGGAACTCGCGTCTAACTCAGAGACTCTGAGGGGGAAAAGGAGTAAGACACGATGAAATGTCGGAGCCGTTCTCGAAAAAAGGGGGGTGGGGGGGGGAAATTCATCGGGGAATGATGGCGTTATTGAGGATGACGGCCGCGATACAAAAGGAAAAGAGCCCATTGCGGCGATGATGGTCACGCAAAGCTGGAGAAAACGCTCGTGCACCGGGCCCAGGCACCGTTGGAATCAGGGAGCACTCGTAACCGTCAGGAAACTGTCGCCTGCGCGGACCAACAAACATGAGTCATAACTTCGTCGAGAACAGAACGAAGGAAAGTGACGACAAGGGCCCACGTAGGTGTGCGCAAAGAAAACCTCTCTCCTGAACAAACAGCTTCCGACTCGAGAGTCGGTCAGCTCCAAATTAAATACCCGAACGGACTTGGTGAAAAAGAAAGAGAGGGTGAATAACCCCATCATTCCTTTGCTGTCAAAGAGTCTACCTGGCGCAGGAAGGCGATTCAGTCAGGAGCGAAGAACGTGAGCATCTGTGACTGCAAACTCCGACCCACAGAGGGACGAATTTCCCTAAAAATTGGGAAAGAGGGATAAGGAGAAAGTCTCGGGTAGAGAGAGAAAATTGACTTGAACTCAGAAGCTGAACGAGAAACCACTACGAAAGGTGAGAGGACAGAAACCGTAGGGGAAGTACAAACGCAGTATCTAAAAAAACGGACTCAGGTCGAGACGTAGGGGAATAGCCCAGCGAAAAGTGGCGAAAAAAGCACTAGTACAAACCCAAAGCTAAAAATCGTCGGAAGGGCCAAGGGGCGCCATAAAGGGGACAAAGGGGGAAAAAATTCTTAAGAAGAAGTAAAAGACAAGGGCTGGACTATTTCATAAAAAAAAATCAATCCATTCACAATCTCGAGAGACAACAACCTCCATGTAGTGCCGACTGGTCAAGAATCAAATGTCCCCCAAAAAAAAAACCGGAAAAATCGGCATAAAGTCAGAAAAAAAACCAGAAAAAAAAGAAAAAACACGAGGAAAGGAACGCGATGGAAATCATAAGGTGGCGCCTAAGAAATTCACGTTCCGGAAAAAACAGTCACAGAGTGTGCGAATGTTTGGGGTGGCAGGGGGTCACAGGCAGGAAAGTCAAAAGAACAAGGGGTGGCAATTCAGAAAAAAGAAGCGGATGTAAGTTTAGTCAACGGGGTGAAACACGGCACCTCAGGAGATCAGGTCGGGAGAAAGAGGCCGAAAGGTCTATTTGGGTTCCTTGTTGGTGGGGAGGGGGGGGGACGCCGAACGCTCTCCCGGTAGTTAGCTCGAAAAGGAGGGGGCGAGGGGACGAGGGGGTTTTCTCGCTAAGCTTAGGTGGAAGGGAAAAGAACCGATCTCGAAGAAGGGAGAAATATACCGCTAATTCCTGAAACCCAGCACATTTGTGTTAAGGCGAATAACACAGGTGCAATCGATAGCCGGAAGTGATGGTACGAAGCAGAGACTCAGTCGGAAAAAAAAAGCGGGACAGAGGAGAGAAAAGACCCCGGAACATCGCGTCAAGAGATTCGGAAAAAGTCGCCCACCGCCAAAGTCAGACGGGATAAAAAGGACAGGATCGGCGCGTTCGCGGCGGGGGGGAAGTTCACTAAGGGGGTGCCAGGAAAGTGGTAAAAAAGCGAAAAAATAAATGTTCTAATACTGTTCCGAAGCTGCAATCGTCAGGACCATGAGAGACAAAGAGGACAAAAAAGAGGAAAGAAAAGGGGGGGGGGTCGTCAAACACGGATCCAAGACGGGCGGTAACGATCGGGGGTAAACAAGTGAGCCGAGAGTAGAAGAGGGAACTGAAAATTTTTCGCCCGCCATATCAGAAAAAGAAGGGCGATGGTGCCAGGGGAGGAAGAAGCCGGAGCAGACGGGGAAAGTCTTTCGGCCCGGGAGCAGAAAGAAAAATTTAACTGGACAACTCGCATGTTTCGTTCGGCCGGACAGTCAATTGGGGAAGAAACACAAACCCCTCTTAACCAGAAACAACGCAGAAAAAAGAGAGCGAGGGGGAAAAATCATCTCACACAAACAAAAGGAGATTAAGCGTTGACGGAACGCACGAAAGGTGCGGCGAGACGAGTTGGTTGCGAAACCCCGTAATACAATAAACTCCTGCGGGGAGAAGGAAAGAATAGGAGAGAATCAGCAATAAGACATTCCTGGAAAAGAGAGGGCTGGGAAATAGAGCGGTCGAAACAGCGCGAATCTGGGGGGAAGCGATGGATGGCGAACAAATTCAAGGATCCTAACATAGACTGAAAAGGTTGCCCGAGTCAGGTCAAAACGCGACGAAAGGCTGACGACTTCGAGGATGCTCGGCCATTTCTTCGTCAGGAAGGTCGGAACAGGCGCATGGGGGACATGGGAGGACGATACAATAAAATTGTACCAAAAAAAACTTCCTGGGGGAAAAGAGTGAACTTCAAAAAACCCGAAAAGAAAAATCAATGTCAATTATAAGTCTGAACGTGGAGGGGGGAGAGTTGCGAATCGGGGTGAAAACGCATACCGGACGTCACAGGGAACTCAGAAGGGAAGAGAGCATAAAGACTCTGGACCAAGAAATGAATGACGAAAAAGTCAGTGGCCAACTTGGGGGTGATCACGAAAAACCAATGTGCGCTTATGCGCAGAAAAAAAAAGGAAAGGATGGAAGGAGGGAAGAAGTCACCAAGGAATAGACTTTTCAGATAACAAGAAAGCGGGGCATCACTAGGTAGAAACACACATAGAATAAGGCGCCCCCAATCTGTCTAGAATCCGGCGGCAGCGCCGAGGAAAAAGAGACCCAAAACAAAAAAAAGTGTGCCGACGGCATACGAGGAGGAGGCCGAGGCAAGAAGGTTACATTCCTTAAACTGACAAAGCAAAGGGAACTAAAAAGGCAGCGAAGAAGCTCGCCAAAGTTGGGGGGTTTGGAAGGGAACGGCTGGAACCAACTTGCAAACAAAAAAAAACGGCAAGCGGCATCTGTCGGGGCAGGAAGTAGGAGAGCAAAAAGGAGTGAAAGCCAGAAAAAAACTGGGTATATGTGTACTACGTGGTGCGTTGGCGTAGGTCTTCAATGGTTAGGTATGCGATGACCTTTGAACACGGGCAATAATAGGGAAGAGCCAGGAGCCAGTAAAAAAGGGGGAGGGGATTGGACCTCTATATGGGAAACTGTGCCTGGGATGGAAAGAAAACGATCCCCAGGCAGTGCGAAGGAACGGTCGTCTGAGAGATAAAAAAAGTACTTCCGGTTCAAGGGAAGGTATGTACAGACCTTCCGAGAGGACAGAGGGGGGGAAAATAAGCTGGGGTTGGGGAAGATCCTACCAGATAGGGTGCATGGGGGGGGGCCGGCACTCTGAAAATCGATGCGAAAGGCGTCGAAAAAAACCTCGGCTAATTAGTCTCCAGCGAGCATGTCAGCTAACGGAAGAAAAAGAAAAGGGGGGGAGTTCAGAGAAGAGCTTAAGGGGTGGCATGGGGAGAATAAGATATGAAGCGCATACTTCTCTGATCCCATAAGTCGCAAATAGCCCAACAAAAGATTCAATACACAGAGGGGTTTTAACGTGGACTACATGGGTGGGGGGCCTGCGACCTTCAAAGGGGAACCCAAATTGGAAACGAACAACGAACGGAAGAGCCAGAGAAATAGGGTGAAGTGGAAATTCAAATTTATTGAACTTGGGATTACAAACTTCCGAACGGGGGGGGCCGGCCAGAAAAAAAGGACGCGAAAAAATGCACAAGGCACCTTCGTCTGGCGGAAGGGGGGGGAGAAAAAGAGGGGGGGAAAGGTCAAAAAACAGACCAATCACCGGCCATGTCGAAATCGAGCCGAGGAGGGGGAAAGTTACTCGAAGAGTGAGGATTCGGTTCTGTAATCGAAAAGCGGAAAAAAACGGTTAGGCAAAAAGAGCGAGTTCAACACTGAACGCAAAATTTGGCAAGACAAAACGTGGACGCATCAGCGACGAAACAAAAATCAACGGGAAAAAACAGCAAAGTTCCGCGGAAAAAGAAGCCCAGGAGAGCTACCCAAACTCCTGATTCACGAGGTAGAGGAACCGTGGAAGAAAAGGTCATTCCCATTCTGAAGAAAGGGCGGACAAGGAAGAAAATCAAACTAAGGTGAAAAACTTGACCCGGGGAAAAGAGCAAACCGAGGAGAGGGATGTCCAGAAGTGAAAAAACGTGCAGTGAAGAACGGGACGCCATAAGCGGGCGGCTAGGAATGAAAGGGCCCAAGGGAGAAGTCTGTTGCTGGAATCTAAAAAAAGTCGCAGTCCGAAAACCCGGGTCAAAAAAAAATGAAAATAAAAAAACAAACAGGAAAAACTACGCAAGAGTCGAGATAAGGTCGGAGCTCGCTGCAAACAAACAAGGAGGGGAAATAGCGAGACCTTACGGATCCGCACGCGGAGCACTCGTGCGTCAGTGGCAGGGTAGGAGGGAGGCACGTGGCGCAAAAAAGTGAAAGGTACGGGGAGAAAAAGCTACAGAGGAGAAGAAGTGATGGGAAACAAGGTCAAATACTAGAGAACCAGCCTAGATGGGCGGTGACGCGTTCAAGAAAAAGTGGGACATGGGCCAGGTAGAGAAACAGCGGTTTCGTTGGCGGGACACGAAGAAAAGGAAGACTCAATCAAGAGGAAGGGTCCCTGGCGGAAGGCTTCAAGCCATCGAAGGCGTGAAAACGGGTCGCTCAAAAAGACGGCAGGGAATCGGAACGAAGAGGTAGGAAGAGCGAAAGGAGAACAAAAGAAAAACGCTTCCTTAAGATAAAGATTTGGTTGCGGGCCGATTAAAAAAAAGGGAGTCTTGCTCACACCGAACAGTCAGTTGCTCAAAGCGCTAAGGGCAGAAACAGCAGGAAACTCACTGAGCGGACCCTAAGAATCTACAGAAAAACTTCAAATAAGTAAGAAAAGCCCAAGAGCGATGTCGGGGAAAAGCCTTTCTGGTCCTTGGTGGCGCCCGTGAACGCCAAGCAGGATACGGGGGCAAAATTACGATCAGAAAGGGGAAAAAAGGGCAGACAGAAAAGGTGAAAAAACGAAACGGACGGTTCCTAAAAATCTGACTGAAGGAGGTGGAAATCAAAAAACGGAAAATAACTCAGGGAATCTAAACGATGAGGAACGGAAGCAGGAGGAATCATGAAAGGCGACACCAACTTGGCGCGGGGGAAGGAGAAGCCAAAAAATGCCTAATGGTCCGCCAAAAACAATAGGGGCATGGAGGAAGAGTGGGGGGAGAAGAAAGACAGCTCATGGAATCTAAAGAGGAGGAGTCGATCATATCGTAGAGTCCGCTCCACCACTTACGAGATGTGAGAGGAACTCACCCGAGAGAGACGATAAAATCAGGGTGAAAAAAAGGCGACAAAAGAGGAGGAAGGAGAGGGAGAAACGATCTAAAAAGTCGAAGGAGGAGATAAGCCTCTATAAGGGGGGCGCTAACAACCCAGAGAGCGAAGGGAGAGAGGGCAAAACGCTGGACGAAATTTGAAAAAGACAGTGTTGAATATTATCGGAAACGACTCCGCGCAAGCGTGCAGAAGGCTCAGCAGGAAGCCCGTCTAACTCGACGCGGATCACAACCATCCAGTGAGAAAGGAGGGGATCCTGCGAACTGTCCCCACGTTCAAAGTCCCCATCGGAGCACAGGGAAAAAGAAAAATTGTAGTCAAAGAACACGACACAAAATTACGAAAAAAACAGGGAACTTGAGAGAGTATGGGAAGAAGCGACTTTAAGGAAAAGAAGATGCTATGTCAGGTGCGCTTTGGGGGGGGAAGTGGTGTGGCCAAGAATAGCAGGGTAAAAAAGTCCCCCAACGGTGGCGAATGACTCATCGGTCGAAAAAGAGGGAAGGCGAGGTAGGGGACAAGGGGAAAACCGACACATTTCTCTAGTGTACGCTAAGGAGAAAGCCGAACTGAACAATAAAAGGATGTGATTTTTTGGTGTGAGGGAGGGGACGGACGAAGAAAAGGAGTAAACTCTCGGTAGAAAGAAAGGACCGAGGCAGTAAAGTCGTGGTGAGTAAACGACCGTACTTTGAAGGGACCGAATCTATACTGGCGCTTCGTCACCTTAGAAAGGGAAATCTGCCGAAGAGGGGGGGGAGAAGCACGGACATTGTGGGCCGTCTAAATCAAAACAGTTGGCAGGGGGAATCGAGCAAGTCGACGAAAAAAAGGAAAGACGGAGAACGAAGCGGCCCGATAAAAAACAAGGTTGAATCGCGAAATACTGAGGGCAAACGAGTCAAATCCTCCACCACCACGTTGAAAGAAGGGATCCTGGGCAAAAAGCTGCGCGTGAAAAACTGTGTGAAAAAGGGAAAAGATTTTGCCCGCCTGGTAACACCCAAACGTAAGGGGGGGCACGGAAATCGAAAGGGATAAGACGGGAATCGGAAGCTATATTCCCAGAGGGAGAAAGTCCGGAACTTCTTGACGACAGTAGAGCGGAATGGATAACAAGAGTCCCAAAGGAAGAGGCAGGGGAAATAATCGGAAACACGGAAAAGATAGTAGAAAAGGAAATTCACTAGTGAAACTATCGGACCACTCATCTTCACGAGATGGGCGAGGGGGTTCGACACTTACCCCCTAAAGAAGTTCGACAGTCGTGCCTGTCCCAGGGAGGCGACACTCTAGTCATGAAAAAAAAAAAAACCCAGTAGGCTGCGGATTAAAAAAGGATATCACCCCCGAGGTTTCAATAAAAAAAACAGCACTCCAATGTCGGATGAGACGAGATACGAGCTAAAAAAACAAAAAACGAGAGAGAAAAAAGGAGGAGAGGTGATGATCGCGAAACATATCGTTGTTGGTCTGAGACTAGTGGGGAAAAGAAAAAGTAGAAAAAAAAAAAAAAAAAAAAAAAAAAAAAAAAAAAAAAAAACTACGTGAGGGGCCTCCAGACGCAGAGAGCGCAAAAAAGTGGCCGCAACCTTCCTACCCGGGGGAGACGGAGGAGGAAAGAGAGGCGACCCATCGCGATCATTAACGAGAACATGAAAGAAGAAAGGGAAGTGCCGATCAGAAACTCAGGGGAGGCTCAGTTTTGGAAGGAAATATTCCGCCGAGAAGGAGGCTAGAAGGGGGAAAATGCTCGAAAAGTCAGAAAGTTCTTAACACGAATGGAGATGAGAAGATCCCGATGAGACAAGGGAAGGGATAATAATGCTGAAACTTCGTGAACAGGAGGGGTGGAGAAAAATTGACGTAAAATGGCGACGACATATGCCGAAAGAAAGGGATCAATTTACAGGGAGGGGGGGGGGTGACGGAAGGTCAGAAAGGGACAAAGGGAGCGCAAACTTTTCCAAGGGTTTAAGAAGGGATGCCGAACGAGACAGAGCCGGGTCTCCAAGAAAGTAAAGCTCTTCGAGGCGAAAAAGGGGGGGATCTCCTTCCCAATGCGCTAAAACTTCGCGATTAGGTAAGAAATGCGTCTACGAGGCCCAGAAGGGCAAAAGCTGTCTGGAAGATCCCAGAGTAAAAATCCCAGTAGGCGAAAAAAAAACAAACGCCCCCGCGGTCAGCAGAGAAACGAAGGGGAGATCCGAGGAACGCTAAGAAACATCGCAACCAAAAAAAAAAACCATCGTTGTTTCCGGTCAGAAGTCCCGAAGGAGGGCCAAAGACAGAGGTGCACACCGGTTGAGGACAAGTGGTTCCACAAACGAGCACACTGACAACCAAACGAGAAAGCACGCAAATCGAGCCAAGGGGGGGTTTTGAACAAGCGCTGAACATGGACACCAGCCAAAGGGATCAAAAAGTCAGCCATCTGGAGTTAAAGGAACGGGAGGAAAAGAAATAAAAGCTGACTGCCAGCGCCCAGGTGATACGGGGGCGCGTGGGCGTGTGCAAGGGAGGGGAGATGGGGGGCGACTGTTCAGAATTACAAGGGGGAAACACTTGGCGAAAAAGGAAAGAAAAGGGGGAGAAGCAAACAAGGTTGGGGCTGTACCTCACGGAAAATGGGCCGGCGGAAGAAATAACAAAAGATGAGAAGACCTGGGCAGACGACCTCATAAGAGAAGGATGAGGTTTAAATTTATTGGTAAACACGGGCCTGGAACGATAAAGCGGGGCGGGGGAAAGATAAGAGGGGGTTGGGGAAAAACAGTATAAGGGGGGGGAATTGTCTCCACCAACCAGCGCGATTCGAAAACCGTCAATTACAACGAACGAGAGGGACTAAGCGGGGAGACGGGAGGGAATACCATCCTGGGACTAACGCATGAGGAAAAAGGGAGTGAAAGTTCTAACAATATAGGGGAGTTTTGTCTGAGAAAGAGTATCGAAGGGTTTGAGGGGGGAAAAGCCCAAAAAGTCGCAGGGGGATCCCACCACGAATCAAATCGGGCAACATACGCTGGGCCGAAAAGACGGAAGGGGGGCGGACGAAAACTAACGGAAGGCGAAGGGGGGGGATGATTGTACCTAAGGGAAGTGTAGTAAGGGGAGGACAAAAATGCGCCGCTGGGGACTGGGGGCAGTTCAGGGTCATTTAAAACTGACGGCAGCACGGAGCACGGCTCGAGTCAAGAGCAGTGGGGGGGATACAAATTCTTTCAAGTTCGCACACATAAAACCAGACGTCCATTAGAATCGCGCCGGCGGCGAGGGAATACGACTGGGAGTGATGAGATGGAAGCGAATCTAAGTGCCGGCGGTAGGAAAGATATGCCAAAGAAGTGGGGCGGAAAGAAGAAACGGGGAAGAAAGAAAGTAGGATAAATAGCCGGGGGCAAAAAAGACGGGGGGAGAAGGCAAGACAGTCGATGGACTAAAAATTCCGAAAGAGAGTCACTCCAAGTAAGGTGTTCAAAGAAAGACGAAGGTGCTAACAAATCCGAACTTCCGCGAATCCGCAGGGAGCTGGGGGGGACGAGCGATGAGAAAAAGGAAGACCGCGTCACCAAAAGCAACCGATGCGGAGGTCAAATACCTGGACAAAGACGGGGAAAGGGAAAAAAAAAGAAACTCGATGCAGAGGGAAAAACGTTAAGACGGGGCCAGCACGGGCGTCGAAGCTGTCAGATAAACCAGGAGAAGGGAAAGCGAAACAAGCACGAAAAGGGAGAGAAACTCCCTAAACAAAAAACGAAAGTTGAGCAATGCATTGATAACAGGTCTT
>Ga0179593_1435382_pt1 | contig 11631 bp, 13 predicted proteins | sample CZODoug2_1_08_16_FD_185931 | JGI IMG/M metagenome (GOLD analysis project Ga0179593, IMG submission 185931) | Vadose zone soil fungal communities from Angelo Coast Range Reserve, California, USA - CZODoug2_1_08_16fungal (PacBio error correction) | ecosystem: Environmental > Terrestrial > Soil >...
AAGACGACGCAAAGATGCGGGCGTTAGTGAGAGACTGGGTGGACGCAGCCGGCGAAAAGGTTGGGAATCAGCACGGACTATCTCCAACCCGCACGAATCAGGAACTATAGGGGAATGAGTTGAAACGGTCACGATCGAAGGGCAGGTGAATGGGAAGAGCCCCGGGTGCGGTTGCTTGAAAGAATTGGTCTTTGGGAGGAATTACTCATTACTCTAAAAAATAACGCATCGTTAATGCCGAAAAAAGGAGGGAAGGCAAGCGGCGATTGAACAGGATGGAAACAACTACCAGAACAGGAGAGGGCGAGACCAAACGCTGAGCCAATTAATTTGGGGCGCAAGGAAATCTACCTGGCGCGCAGCATGCAAGGGGAAAATGAAAGGTAGAGAAAATTCCAGCGAACAGAGGGGGAAGATCGTTTCGGGTAAAAAGAGGGTTTGTCTGCTCCTTGTTGAGAAAAATGCAGGACAAGAGGTCAGGAGAAATGCCATAACCGCGGTGAAAGCTGCCGACGTCGAGGTCAATCTCAAAAAGTGGAGAGCGGGGAACCTGTTCTCCAAACTAAAGACCGGGCGGGTCGTAGGGGACAGGGGGATTAGGAGGGCTACCGACAAGAGGAGGATGAGCGCGGATAAGGACGGATGATCGAGAAGGCGCGACGGGAAGGAGGAGCAGCACTGAGGCTGGCAGGGCAATGAAGGAGTAAAACTGAGAACCGGTCTCAGAAGGGGGTTTAGTTGGTTGCATGAAATAACTCTCAGATGGACTTTATGAAAGAAAGAGGGGAAAGAAAGACACAAAAGGGAGACTGGTACGATAGGAAAATTCAAAAAACCGTCGACGAAGACAATCATGCTTCTCCTTCGAAAAACCGCGGCCCGCTGCGCTCAAACGGGAGGGTCAAAAGGTCTTGCGGCCGACCGAAGCGCCGAAAGGAAAGACTAGAGCCGGGACCGGCAATCGTAAGGGAAGCCCGTGGGGGGGGAACGTTGAGGACGAGGCGTCAAACCGACTCACTATCCTTCTCGGGGAGTAGGGGAACCGCTTGGAGGAAAAAGGGTCAATAGGGCATCAAGCAGAAGCTGTAGGATAACTAGGAAGGCATTCCTAAGTGGTGCAGAATTCTGAATCTCCTGGTGGTCGAGCACCCCCGTCGATTACGCGGAAAAAAATAAAGATGAAGGAAAAGAATCGAGGTCGCCTACGGCTCGGCTCACAAAGGCAGAGGGTCCAAATTGGGGGGACCAATCCCGCTCACGATAAATCAAGGATCACATCTCGCATGCCTCAAGAGAATCTCCACCTTTCTATCAGTGGAGAAGGAAGACCGGGATGACGACTGAATTCGAATGGCCCAGGACGAAAGAGGGTTTGGGACATCGTAACTTCCTCTCCTGGGAACGCTACCATCTAAACACCAGAATGTCATATGGGCGAGGGAGACGGTAAAGCCCGGCTAGGGCTGTCTCAGCAACGGACTTGCCGAGGATTTCCGTGACGCCAAAATGGTGGGGAGTAACGCACATCGAGGGAAAACAAAATGATGGCCGACAAGAAAAGAGCCAGGAAGGGGGAATAAGGGGAGAGCGAGTGCAAGTTCTTTAGCAAAAGTGCGTGAACTGAATTTCTCATGCGAGGGGAAAGCCACGAATCACCCAACGTAGTCAAAAGGGGAGAGAGGGGAGGCGGAGGCCAAAGGGGATGAGGGGGGGAGAGGAGACGAATGAAAGTAGGACGAAACCTGGTGCAAAAAAAATCGACCTAGCTCATTGGGGAAACTGGAAACAAGAGGGAGGGCGAGTACCTAGAGAAATCGCGGAAAATAAGGAAATTCACGCCAGAAAAATACGCATGTGAGACTGAGATCTCTAAGATAAGCTCTAAATAGAAGTGCAGAAGCATCGCCTGGGCCCCAGTTATTACGGGGGAAAGCGCCGAAAAGGGTCAATGGATCTTGGGAGAGGAAGAGGGCAGACGTATGATAGTGAGAAAAGAGAAAAAGTGGGTGACATGATACAAACAAGAAAGGAAGTTTCTACTGACACTATATTACCAAACTGATCAAAAGGGAAAAAGTTAATAATGGGGGGACCTTCGAGGGGTGCGGATACCCTGTGCTTGGATTTGAGAGGGAGAGAAGCTCAAAAAGCGCAGGTCGCGGATAAACGGAAGGCGGAAGAGTAGGTTCAAAAGGATCTGAGCAGGGGGAGAACCAAACCACCTAACGAAACGAACCGTTCTCCCTTCTGGGGGCGAAAACGGGGTGCTTGGAGGGAAAGAGGGAGTAAGACCGGCCTAAAGGGGTCCAGGGGAAAGATGGAGACCGATGATGGGGAAGCGGGAATGCACGAAGGCTAGACGACTGTGAGTTTCCACAGTCTCAAGGCCGGCTCGCATTCTCTTTGGAAAAAGGGGCATCAAGACCAATATAGCAGAAACTTTCATGTCCGAGGACTGAAGAGGGGACGGGGTCCTACAGGAAATTTTCTAAACGCTTCGGAGCGGCGACTACAAAAGTTGAAGGGGAAGAAGCGAGAGGGGCCGAAAGGAGAGTATATTAAACGAATCAATTCTCCTGCACTCCCAGGGACTCCTTCAGAGACATATAGCGACAAACGGATTAAGAAGAAGTAGTTTGGAATGGGATGCCGATACCCCAGGACCGGAAAAGAAGGCGATCGAAACGAGGCGCGACGGCCTCGGAAAAAACGTGAAACGAGAAGAGAACGAAGAGGCTCGAAAGAAGGGTAGCGAAAAGGGACAGCAAAAAAAGCGGGTAGAAAAATCCAGACGAGCGTCAGGTGGGAACTGGATCACGTCAAGAGCGCAGCCGGCCACGTGCAGGGGGAAAAAAAGAAATAGAAATCGTCCGGCTGCCGATCAAAGTGGCTGAACGAGCATTTGAACCGGGACGACGTATCCGTTCTTAAAAAAAAGTCGAACAAAACCTTGAGAAAGGAGGAGAAAACGAAGTTGAGTAAATTGAGAACTAGGACGGTAGAAAAAAAAAGAGGGAAACACCGTGGTTGAGAGGCGCACCGAAGGTGGGAAATGCAAGGGTCTCAGAAAAATCAAGACTCTCGTCGTCACACACTGCAGGGACAAAAAAAAGGGAGGGGAAGAAGGAGAGGAAAAGGATCCGAGGGTCCATCGATGATGAGGGGCAGGCGGGGGCGAAGACAATTCCACCGTTAAGTGAAAAAATAAAAAGACGTCGTCTTAGCACTGAAAGAACCATTTTGCTCGAAAAGGCAGGGGAGGAATCCCGTGGCACGGCACCGAGTCTGCAACAGGAAAGGGGAGGCGCTGTTCGGATTCTCCTCAACTACTCCATGTTTAAAAAATGGGGACTAGGGGGGGGTCAGGCGAGAATTTGAAAAAGGCGACGGACGAGCGTGCTAAAGAGGTCTTAAGATCACATCTTTTATCTATGCCCGAGCCGACGAATCTCAAGGCGAGCCAAAATTCGAAATTTCCTTCTATAGGGCGGGCCAAAAGCGAAAGAACCGTACCGAAGCCTAACGAAGAGGACTTGGGTCAGCAAAGGGTAATGCAGAAGTGATTGTCTGGGAATGCCCTCTCCTCTCGAAGGAGGCACTCACTGTCAAACGCTCTCCACACAGCTTCCCCGAAGGAGGAAAGGAGAGGAGGGAGGTGGGGATTGGAAGAAAAGAGCTTAGGGTGAGAGCGGGGATGCAAACATGGCTACTGCAAACCTCTGCTAATGGCTCCTTTGAGAAACGAGGAAGCCATATAGAAGTTATAACAACAAATAGCAGATCGGGGGATTGGGAAAAAGCCGGATGTGTGAAGGGAAGTCTTTCCTACGAAGGAAGCAAAAGGGACAAGCGCGGGAGCCATCACTGCAAGAGCATTTCGAAAGGACTCAGAGGGGAGAAGGGCAGATCGCGCAGGCGAGTGAATCCTGAAGGGGGGGAAAGGGAAGAGGGGAATGGCCACAAACAAGGGATTGAAAATATGAGATTTACCATTCTCAAAGGACGCTGGCCCTTCATATTGAAAACAAGTCGAATCTTGCGATCAGGAAAGGGAACCACAAAGCTAGGCCGACGATATCTTTCTAGCTCAGAGATGAGAGGGATGAAGAAGCAGACGTGCCTTCTCAGTCTTAACACCTCAAAAAACGGTTCCGTGGCAAATGCGATACGTAAAAAAGAGGGAGGGGACCACGTAACGATGGCAGGGGCCGGGCTTCCGGAGGGAGGGGAACAGAGAAAGGTTTTCCTAAATATTACCTCCCATATTAAAAACCAAAAACCCTCTTGACGGCGATAATTGTGGTGGAAAGAGGGGAAAAGAAGAGCAAAAATGATGCTCGAGAAGGTGGGAAAGATGAAACCAAGGCGGGGCACCGGGCCTTTGTTTGGCTTCGTAGCGGAGAGGAAACAAAGCAGACAGCAAAGGGCCGAAGCGTGGATGACGCAGTACAAAAGCTAAAAAGAAAAAATCCGGCGGAAACCGTCTCAAAACTTGACGACGCATAAAAAGCCCCGTCGCCATCAGGAGAGATCTAAGCCTAGCAGGGCGCGCACGAGAAGGGGAGGGGGAACACTATCCCTAAGACCAACGAAAAACAAAGCCTCGTGCGTGTCGAGGTTGGAGTCAACGGGCACGCGAAGAACGTTGGAGAGGAAGGAGAAGGTCAGGACAAAAAGAGAAAGACGTGGGGAATATCGAATTGCCACTCTGGAAAAGGAGTAATTGTCGAATGGTGGTATCCAGGGGAACTCTCACGACACCCCTATCAAGGAGATAGTAATGGTAGACTGGAAGGGAGAAAAGACCGGGGAGGGAAACCGGTGCTCTCAAAGCTTAGGGTACTAACTGGTGGGGTCCCATAATATTAAAAACGTTAAATAGATCCTGCGCGCTTTCCCTAGAGAGTAAGGGGTCCGGGCCGTGGATTATAAGCAGGTGGAAAGAGAATGAGATGTCACTTACTTCTGGAGGACTTCCAGGACCCATGAAAGGGAGGGAAAGGGGGGTCGCGCTGGCGGAAGTAAAGGAGAAAAAGAACAGCTTTTCAAAGAAAAGCCGAGAGGGAGCAGAAGAAGCGCGACGGGGAAAAAAAGACCTCATTACTCATTCGGGTTAAAGGTGTGAGTGTCTGATAAAAAGAACGGCTGAGTAAAAACAAGGGAAGCCCAAAAAGGTGACCGCTAAACTGTTGGAGGAAAATTCCATCGCTCTAAACGGGATGAGGAAGGAAAAAAAAAATAAAAAAGGATCGCTAACGGACCAAGGGGACATGGAGGAAGATGGGTACGAAGAGAAGGGTTTTAAGAGGAAGGGTCCTCGCGAAGGTAACAATCCAATACTGACAATCAGGCGATGAAATTGGATCTGAGAAAAAGGTAGCTGCGACCAGCTGATAGGGGGCGGAAAGCAGTGGCTGGGGGCCTTTCAATGTCCGACATATGGAGGACAAACAGTAAAAGGTCTTGGATCAACTCAATGGCAAAAGGCAGCTTGAAAAGTGTGGGGAAAATCCACGGCCCGACCGTGGTACTGATCAAACGAAGAAGGGGGGGGTTATGGAGCCAATCGACGGAGACAAAATCGAAAGTCGGAATAAATCAGGCTTGTAAAAGCGAATGGGCAAGCAAGATAAACTCCAGTCCGAAACAGCGAAGAAGATCGGTGGAGAGATAAGCGGTAAAAGGGGGCATTGCGAGGGGCCCTTTTATAAAAAAAACGCTATACCAAGTCCACTGGAATTGGGGGGCCATAAACTATCTGAGGGGAAACCTGTGGAGGGAGGAAAGATCTCCAACGTTTTGCGAGTGAACAGGGTTTTAAAAAGAATCGACCAAAAAAACGCAATAGTGGTTTCTGACACTTAAATTGGCTCTAGATCAGATGGAGGGAAAGCCGGGCGGAGTGGGAAGTACGTCGAAGGCTGGAGAAGATGAGGACGTGGCAGCACAAGGGGAAGGAACGCAACGTAATAAAGTGCTTGGGGATAGTTTGAGGAACTTCTTTACATAGAGATTCTCAGAAATGACTTGGGGCTGGTATCCGCACTTAATAGGAACAGGTTTACGAAGGTGTGCGCTCGTCCAATTTTTGGAAAAAGAGGAAGAATTGAGGAGAAGGGATTGACTCCCAATCGGGGACAAAAAAGGGGACTAGCAATGCGGCGAGGGTTCTCGATTGAAGAACGTCATGAGGGCAGGGAGAGAGGAAAGAAATAAGTTAAGTGCAAAGAAAAGGGGACGTTCAGACGAGAGACGGAACCAAAACTCGAAACTTTACGTGTAGTAGTTCTCCATCTAGCAGGGTGGCAGAGGGATATTGCAGACTAGAAATTGGATGTAATGACTAAAGGGGGGAAAGCGATGAAGAGCTGGGCGAGAAAAACAAAAAGAGGAAGTACGGACAGAAGAGGAGTGAGAGATATGGACGCCTATATCTCGTCTAAAGACAATAACAAATTTTCCAAGGGGTGGGGAACAATCGGCACGAAACATCAGTCATGAGGAGAAGGAAGCGGCTGAGACTAGCCAAAAGGGAGGATCTATTAGAAAACGACAGGATGGAGACTTCACTTGAATGGGCTACAGTGTGCAGACTGAAGGCCAGGTCGGCACAGGACGATCCTCAAAGACAAGGAGAAGTCAAAAAAATCAAGCAACAGAGCTGACCGGGGACATACGAATGGAAAAGCAGGCTATGAGTAACTCTCGGATAAAGTCTCCTTGCTCCAGACTGGTCGGGGGAGTAAACCCTCGAGAATCGAAGAAGGAGGGAGAAAATCCAAGAGCCCGCCGGGAAAATTTTGAGAAAAGAGAGTGCCAGTGCTTGAACCAAGGGAAGAGGGCAAGTTTCGTGACCTGTATTTCTAAAAAGGATAATGCACGAGACTCACAGTTCTACAATGAGGGAGTCCTTCGGAGGAGCAAGGATGCCGAGTAGCGCGACAAAGAAACCGTAGAACGAATTTAGGATCGCAAAAAAACGTCTGAATGTCTGTTAGGTAGGCGAACGAAATGTATCTTGAGACGCGGGAACGCCACGTCGACGTTGAAAATAGAGAAGGGGAAAAAAACAGCAAGGGGATTCACAGGGGAGAAAGATGGGGGCTCGATCCAGCGCAGAAACGACAGAAAGGTGAGAGGCGCAAGGTCCCTATTCCTCGGGGAAATGCAAAAAATTTCAATGGCTTCTCTACTTCATCGGGTCGCTAGGAACCGCACGTGGAGGATTAATAGGAAAAAGAAGAAGTAAAAGGAACTTCATCGAGATGAACAGCCGGGAGAAAAAGGTCGAGCACGGCAGGACCGAAAGTTTGGACCTTTCGACTTGGGGGTTCAGCGAGACTTAATTGGGTCTAATCTTCCTCCAAGCGCGTCGCGATAAAGAGAGAGAAAGAGTTCCGGTATCACGAGGCCACTCTCGTTAGCCCGGAGGGTGGAGGAAATCTAACCGAACTCGGGATAACTGGAGAGAGGGAAATAAGCTACCGGGGCGTCCAGTGATCTTAAAGACGGGGGGGGGGGGGGGGGGGGGGTTCTTGAAAAATCGGAAGCGAGGTAAATATTTACAAAAACACTGGCCGCCTGCGCATAGTACACTATTGACGGCATCAAAAAGACAATATCACCGCGAAGAGGAGGAGTGTGTGAGGATCCCGAGGTTTCGGGAAAGGAAAGGAAGAAGTTCTAGACCAGCTGCCCAGAGAGAGAAACACTTTCCTGTAAAAAGACCGACGCAGAGTGCGCTGAAAGCGAGGACGGTTCACTTCAAACTGAACAAAAGTCAACTAAAAACCCAACCAACTCCAAGTCATTAAAAAAAAAAAACGGGGATGGAGGAGGAAGAGAAGAGAGGGGGAGGTGTTCAAGGGGGAGGAAGAATTGCCCATTAGGTGGAACGAAAAAGCAGGAGGAAAGCCCCTCTTCTCTTACTTAATCACGGACAACTTTGATCCTAAGCGTCTTGGGAATATTATCCAGGGACAGATCCGAAAAGACGAAGAAGGACGGATATTGGGGAAGGGGATGTACGTAAAACAGGAATAAGCGCAGAAGGGGCGGCCAGTGAAGGTGAAACTCCCTGAAAGAAGCAGGCTTGAGAAGACATCCTTGCAATAAAAAAATTCTTTCATGGTCACCAGGAGTACAGAGGGAGATTAGACAAGAACTCCCAGTAAAGACGCATGATGAAAGGAAAACGCAGGGAAAAAACGGTCAAGTGAGTGTACTGTTGCCGAAAAAGGGAAAAGTACAGGGGTAGACCTTTGAGAGACGACCTGAAAGGGGGATATGCCACCTAATCCCATCGAAGCAGACAAAGGAAACTCTCGCACCCAGTCTTCTACGTCCCCACTTTATCACTCAAAAACCAGGCTAACCATTTTTCAAGACTGTGAGTAGAAATTCAAGAGGGGCGAGCAATTCCACCGTGATGTACTGGGGCAGAAGAGACCGACCAAACACGGCGCGGAGAGAAACCGACGAAAAACAAGTTTGTTAGAGCCATGAGAGGATGTCCAAATCAAAGGCCCGCGCCTAGTCAAAAAAGCGCGCTGGGGGGAAGAAGTCTCTCTGAAAAAATGAATCCACATTGTCCGGGGTCAGGGAGAGAATTTGGCCTTAGACGTGACAGAGCGGGGGGGCTCGAGGGGGACGTCAGCAAAGATACATCTTTAATCGATCCTGCCGCCATCAACTCAAAACATAAATTTCGAAGACCAATTATCTGTCTCGTAGGATCTGAAAAAGAAGAAAATTCCGCCGAAACCGCCGCCTCTGGAAAATAAAAACAGGTCAACGATACGCTTTCTGGAGAAAAAGCCAAAGGATGCGCAGGATATCCCGGTACAAGAGGCCCGTAATCAAGACTCAGCGAAGAAAAAGGATAGGCTGGCCAAAGGGTGTGAGGGGGTAGAAAAGGAGGATGGGGAACTGAGAAGGGGCAGACGACCTGCCCCGAGGACTGAAAATCAATATATGTCTACTTCTCACCATGAAAGAATGGGAAAAAGGAAGGCTGCCCATAGGAACTGCGGGGCTGGAGAAGAGCCTGGTGTTTCTGTTATTTCGCGGCTGCTAACTACACAAGAGGTCGACGTCCATTCGCAGGACGCGCAAGTCGTAGAGAAAAGGCAAAGGGGAAGGAAGGAGGAGGGAGCGATTAAGGATGAGGGAAGGGGAGCGTTTGGACCAAAACCATTTCTTTAACTAATCATTGCGCTACGCTAGGCAAAAAGGATCATAGGAAGGTACTCGAGGCAAGTTCTCGTCAAAGGGAGAGAAGATCAAAACAATCTCGGCAGAGATCTCGTGATAGCCGGGACAGAGATGCTGAGGCACCGACGTCAACTGGGTACAAGGCGAACCTGGGTCAACCGAAAACCCGAAAATTCCTTAATTAAAGAAAGGGAGAGAAAAGAGGAGGAAAACCACCAAAGAAGGATTGGTGAAGTAAGATGGAAGGGGGCCGAGCGCAGGGTTCCTTAATTCATCTCTTTCAAAGGAATGGATGTACATCCAAGATATCTGCCTCACCCTCGTCCGAGCTGAGGGAGAAGGCAGAATTTGGGAGAAAAAAAGCCGGAGAAGAAATAAGGGAAAGTCCCGAACTTAATTGGGACTCACCAAGATGTCTGTGGGTGTCAAATGTGGGAACAATCTTCACAGGAGAAGTAAGAAAAAAGGGGGAGAAAAGCGAAGATTGTAATTGAAAAGAGGGTTTTACACGCGACCAATAAACTTCTTATACCAGTAGCAGTTACTGTACGGAGAAAAACTCGATCAAATCAAGCTCTTCATTCTCTAGAACCAGATCAGAAGAGAGAGAGAGAGGAGGTAGCACAAAAGGGATACACTGAGAAGAAAAGAAAAAGAATGAAGGAGTATTTGTCATGGGATTTTAAAGGGAACAAGCCACAAGAACCAAGGTTTATTGACAAAGGGAGGCACTCGAAAACGTTTTATAGAGGAGGAACACGCTGGGGAGTATAGGAGTGTTTTCACCAGTACCCTGCTCAATCCAAGAAGATGTATACAGCCAGAGCTAAATTCGCTGGGGTTCTGTGTCTCGAAAGGGAGGACGTTGCGGCCAGCTGCGGAGAGAAAGGGTCGTATGTCTGCCAAAGATCATCCTTCACAATGATCTCAAAAAAAGGATCTCTTGTCAGAAATAAGACAGGCGTTTAAAAAAAAGAAGTTGAAGAGACGGCGCGAAAGGCAGGCATGAGTCTTTGACCCAAGAAAGGGTTAAAGGGGCGCAAATCGCTTTGGGAATACAAACAAAAAGGGACACACCGAAAAGCGCCACATTAACGGGGGGGGGAGAGAAGGGGTACCAAATCAGAATAAGGAGAGGAGGGGAGTAGTGGGCGTGTTCGGCGCGAAGGCAAAGCAAATTGAAAAAAAAGTGCGCCGCTTGATTCAAACCTACAGCAAGGCTAGAAGAATGTGGGTGGAGAGAGAGTCCAAATAGAACGAAGTCTGTCAAAAAAAAAACAACTTGAAAGTAGGGGGAAAAAGAAAAAACTATCAATCAAACCTGAGAAAGGCAGTGAGGTGCGCGACTGCAGAAGGCGAGGGTAAGCAGATGCACAGGCATACCGCAAACAAAGAAGAAAAGAAACAGAATTATATGATTTGGAAGGGAGAATCCATGGTAACTCTTTGTGAACGAGGATTGATTTCTTGAACGAGGGACCTTAAAAGAAGGGAAAGTGGGAGACAACAGGGAAGAAAGGAGATGGGGAGAAGAAAACAGGAAAGTTCATCATTAAGCTGGCCACCGTTCTTCAACCAGCCCTAAAAGATCGATCTGGACCAGCGAGAGAAGGGAGTTAGGGCGCACAAAGAGTAAAATGGGTAAACATCGGAAGTTCGCTCAACGCTTGTCCTCTAACTTTCCTCATAAGACCGTAAAAAAAAATTAAAAAGGGAAAGGGATCAGGTTCCAGGGGAAAGGTGTAAACCATGCCGAAGGACATAAAAAGGGGAAGGAGAGATGCAAGAACGCTGGAGAGCTGAGGACCTGGGTTCTCGGGCACATCGGCTGGGTCAAACGTAAAGTCCACACGCTAGTTGCGAAGCAAAACGACCATACGCCGCAGAGTGGTCGGGAAAAAGGGAGGATTAGGCCGTGCGGGAGGGAGTCCTCTCGAGAAATCTATGAGGATGAATCGGAAAGGGATGCGCCTCATCGGCTAAATTATTCTTTGACCGATTTCGCGAGATTTCTCAGGTCGGGGGAGGTGGGAAACTGCGGGAGAGATAAATAAAGCTGAGAGCCCTAAGAACGACTTGGGGGGGGGGGCTGTACCCTCGTGAGATAAACAAGGCAAGTCAAAGGTGGGGAATCAAAAGAACGGCGACGAGCATCATTCGGAGACGGAGGGGCAGAGACCCAAACATCTCAGCTCTCTTCCACCGAGGGGAGTCAGGTTTGAAGTGGCGCGCCGAAAAGAACGGTAGAAGCATCGGCCCGTAAAAGGTTCTGCAAAGGCAAGGGGGTGGGTAAGTTCTATCTCTCTTCGGGACAAAAACTCCGATTGAAGGTTAGAAAGAACGGAAACTCAATGGTATAGAGATGCATATGAAAGAGATAGACAGAGGAAAACCCGAGATTGGGGGAAGTTACTGGCT
>Ga0179593_1445347_pt1 | contig 11631 bp, 10 predicted proteins | sample CZODoug2_1_08_16_FD_185931 | JGI IMG/M metagenome (GOLD analysis project Ga0179593, IMG submission 185931) | Vadose zone soil fungal communities from Angelo Coast Range Reserve, California, USA - CZODoug2_1_08_16fungal (PacBio error correction) | ecosystem: Environmental > Terrestrial > Soil >...
AAAAAGCCTCTAGTGCGCGGTCAAACCGCACCAGCAATATTCGCGGGCCATGAAAGACGCCAAGCTCAACGGCAGTGCCAGCGGGGAACATGAAAGGAGTTGTTCTGGGGGCAAAGCTGCAGAGATCGGATGAGGATACTCGAGAGGACTCGCCCGACAAAAGGGGGAGCAAGCAGAAAAGCCCGGAGGTACGACCATCCATAAAGAGAAGAAGGTATATCAACAAATTCCGCAAACTTGAACTCAGCGAAAATCAGGCGCAGGACGTTCAGGGGGCTAGAGACGGCATATAAAAGGCAAATCTACGCCCGCAAACAAGGGTCGTTCCATCAAAAGAAGTGTCGTAGTTCAATCACGCCAAAGGTATTATAAAGGGACCGAGATACAGAAAAGGGAAACTCCCGAAGGACGGAGAACTGGATGAGTCAGGGTGCGAGGGAAAAGGGAAAAAAAACAAAAAAAAAAAAAAAATCCACCCAAGCGCCAGAATTGCAAAGACCGGAAGGGGCCTCCCAACACGTCGATGAAAAAAGGGTCAATTCATCAAGACGAACCTGACGCGGAACTCACCCGGCGTTGTCAACAAGCCAGACAGAGCACAGCGATCGAACAAAGGAAGCATCGGACAAAAATGCGTGCCAGTCCAGAGAAAGTGCACCTTAAGGGAAAAAAACTCGCGAAGGCGGGAATAAGGGAAGGCTTAATCAAGAAATACGTCACGTGAAGTGGGCATAAACCCAGAGAAGAAGGGAGGTGAAATCGCAGTCCGCGGATATAACCGAAAAGAGACGCTATCCGCCCGGTGGAAAACGTCAACAAATTTGTTAGTTGGTAGAAGGCGCACGAAAAAGCGCCATTTAGAGGTGGGAAGCAGACTTCAAAGAATCTCTCAAATCCGGGGGGGAAAAGCGCGCGCCAGAAAAAAAATCTGCTCTGAAAAAAGCCTTGATCAAAACCGTCACAGAACGAGGGAGGGAAAAAAGAAACAATCTGCGCCAACAAAAGCAATCAAAATAGTGGGGTACTAAGAGACCATAACGGAGGAAAAACCAATCGAAACCTCGGATTAATGCCTTCCAATCGTACAGAAGGAAGCCCTGTTGGGAGCAGGTAAGCAAATTCTTATAGGATAAAATTCTGCTGCGACTCTAGAACCGAAGAATAGCGTTGGGGAGAGGCTTCTTACGAAGGTGAATCCTCGGGAGCGCAGCGAATCGATCTTCCCATAACGTAGGGGCGTTCGAACGCTTAACGCACCAGGGGTTCATTCCCAGGAGTTAGGAGAAAAGGTAGGAGACATGTCAGGGGGAAAGGAATCTTAGGTCACCCTCCTATTTAAAGCAAACCACGCTTAGGACTTGATCCGGGTATCACGTGGTCGGTCAGGACTTGGGTCCCGACGAAAGCTTGGTTGACCGCGAAAGATTTAAAAAGGACATTACAAGGAATGGGCTTCTAAAAAAAGGCGAAAAGCACGCGAAAGAAGCCTGCTGCACGTGTGGACCCTCAGGAATCCTGTATAAACCGATCCAAGTCAAAAAGCATCATCGGTGAAGGAAGGGGATCGTGCTCGCACGTCGAGTAGAATACGCCAGGCCAGGTGGAATGAAGAAGGGAGAAAGCTCACCAAAGGAGAAAGAAAGAGGACCAGAGTATGCACTGTTGAAACGTAGTCCGAAAGTGGCAATAAGACAATGTGGTAAGAAGGCCATAAAAATTTGTTGGGGGGTATTATGGTGAGTAAGGGAAGAAAAAGATCCAAAAAGGGAGGAAGCCAACTCAGGGGTCAAAACAAGACTCTTCACCAAGAACCAAAAAATGGCCAGAAGCCCAGTAATGGAGGGGTTGCGAAACTCGCAAAAGAGTCCAGAAAAACATCATGACACCTTCAACAACAAACGAGGGGAGAGAGATGTGTGGTATTTGAGAGGGGGGATCAGGGAAGGGGGGGGGGCATGGGGGGTTCGCCATAAGAAGGCGGAAGAAGGGGAAAAGGGGGGTCCGGACAGGGGGGGGGAGGCGGGTTTTGGGGGGGGTCTAAGAATCCTAATTCTGTCAGGAGAATGACAGGAAAAAATGTTTTGGGAAATGTGGGATGGGGGTTTCCGCGATAAGGGGGGTTGAAACCTGAGAAACAGGCAGATTCGATGCTTTAATTGCAGAATAAAGGGGAAATCTTAGATGCACCGAGGCCCAAAGGACCTCTGAGGGGGAGAGTCAGGAACTAGAAGATCGACGAGGAGGGGTACTCTGGAATTATGGTTTGGGAGGGTAGGAGTCCAGAGACTGGGAGCAGGCTGCAAAATCTGGGGAGAAGGGCGAATAGCGTCGGGGGGAGAGTCACCGTCATTGGGTGCATAAGAAATAAGAAAAAGAGGATTAGAAAGGGAAGGACCTAGAACCTGGCCTGATGGATATCATGGAAAGGAGGGGGGCCACTTTTTCGACAGCGCTATAAAAGTTGAAGGGCATACTCAAAAAAGAAAAGACGGGGGTACGAACTATCGGAAGGGTTACATGATGGCTTGAGAACATTGGAAGCCGGGGTGAAGAAACGAGGAAGGCGATGTTAGGTGGCGAGCACCAAAACCTTAGTCTGATTGAGAAAAGGGACGATTTCAAGAAAAAATACTTTCGGGGAGCAGATAGGATGGCCGAAACACAGGAGGCTTATTGGGGGTCAGCACCAAGGGTAGGAAAAGGAATCTCTGTAAGGGGATGGGTGATCGGGAGGTCCTTCTAAGGTTTACCGAATTTGATTGTGTTCACGGTGGTGGAGCCAGTTGACCGAGGGAATTGCCCCCAATCAAGAGTGAGATTTACTTGCTCAAGGGAGGGGAAGGAGGAGGGAAAAAGCGCGCCGCCGGCGTAGGGAGGGCGGCTCGCTGGGGGAGTACGAAAGGTGCGCGAATAAGAAAAACGAACACGAATTGTTGAAAACGAGGGGAGATGGTGAATTGATTCAGGAGGGGGAAGATTCAAAAGCCTGGATAAGGGGGTGCTACCGCTCGGCCGTCTTGATTGAGGACCCTGCACCAAGCCGAGACTTTGGTTGAGGGGAGGGGGGGATTTGGGAGGGGGAGACGGCACAGAAGGAAGTTGAAAAAACGGATGAACTGGGGCGGTCTGAAAGGGAAGTGTTGCGGGCAGGAAGGCTGCGGGCTGTGGGTCAGCCGGTGGGCCTGGAGATACTAGAACCGCTGGTGCAGAAACTCCTTTTTGAAAGTAGCTAAAACAAAAAAATGGGTGGTTCGAAAAACTGGCGCTGGGGTATGCCCGTGAAACAATAACCCACAAAACCGTTTGGTTTTGGGAAAAAAAAACCACCGGGGACAAGGCCAAGCTGCGTCTTTGGTATTCGAAGGAGAGAAAGCGGTGTTGAGAAAAAAGTTCCGTCGCTGAAGGGATTGGTTCTGCATCGGTCCAACCAGTTTGATCGGTGATAATGGGGGAAAAACTTGGAACGACGGAAAACGTAAAAGATCTTGAAAGCATACTTACTCTATGAGAAGGCAAGTGGAGCAGGAGGATCGGGGAGATAAGCGAATTAGAGGGTCTAACGCTGCGGATTGGGGCGGCGGGCAGAGCGCTACGAATGCTCCATCTGACCATAGATGGAAGGGGAAAAAGAGCTAACTTTTGCCCAGCATCCGTAAAATCTGGTTGGGAATGACTTTAAGGAGGGGCCATCGACATGGGGGAGGGGAAAGAGAGACTTCTTCTAAAGAGACGAAGGGTGACTAGCATAGCGGGGGACGGACAAAAAAATAAAGAGATCCTCGCAAAGCAGACTTAAAAATCATCCGTCGCGGGGTCGCAAAACGCAGATGAAGATCCAAGAAACCAAATTCCCTCGAGGAAAACGTTGAAAAGTGTACTCATGATTAAAATTCTTAAAAAAAGTGAAAAGGGATTTTTTGTAACAAAAATCGGAGCAGATTGGGAAGGAGAGACCGCACCGAGAGGAGGGGGGAAGAAAATACAAAAGGAGAGGCAGAAGGAGTGAGACGAACCATTGTACTTCGTAGAAGGAACCTGCGGCCCGCCACTTGGTCGCATCATCGCAGGGGAAAGATCCTGGAAGAGGGAGGGTGTGAGGGGGGTCAGGACGTGAAAAGAATCCATTTGAACTAAAAGGCCCCGCAAACGGTTGCTCAAAACGCGATCAAAAAGACCTCTGGGGAAGGTATTCAGAAGGAAAGGGGCAACATTTATAACTGTACACCCTTAGAAAGGGAGAGGAGACAGAAGGGAGGACAGTGGAATGTGAGTGTCTGGGGTAAGGACCCTACAAACGAAAAAGAGCCATGGGTCCAAATCAATGCGCCGTTAAATCGGACCACAAAGGCTAGAAAACACAGGGGATCGTCAAAATCATCGAAGACTACCGGGAGGGGACAAAACCCCCTGGCGGAATCTGAATAACTGAAAAACATAAACCTGCGCGATACTGCGTACATGCTCCGAAAAGGAGCGTGCACCAATGAAAAACTATCAGGGGGCTGAAAAGCTGAATCCCCTTCCGAAGCCGGCGAGAGAGACAAATAGCTAACCAGGATTTTAAAATCGCGTACGATTAAGGACAATCGCAACTAGGGCATCTCAGCGCACGAACCACACCGAGATCCGGTTGAGAGTGTGGGATTCTCGAAACGCGGGCGCACCATTTAGATACGCAGAACGGAAACGAAGAGAGCAGCAGCAACCAGCGCAGAAAAAATCCGCTTTACCATCAGCGCGGACAACCCTTGATCACCATCCCTCCTTAGGAGTGGGAGTTCGGAAAAAAAAGCCGACGGAATAAGAAGGAAAACACTTAAACTCGTTACTGAGGGGGAGAAGACCGCAGGCTTCCCATAACAGTCCTTTCGGGCTCCGAAATACAGGGGACGTAAGATTACTGCAAGAAGGGGAACCCGCTGGAAGAAACGGCCAGAATGCCTTGGCTACAAAACGAAAAGCCTCGCGTTTCTCACTTCCAACGGTATTCAAAAAAGGGAGGGAATCGACGGTCGTGGTTCGCAAAGCATAAGACTTAATCGACAAGTCAAAATCTTCCATGTCAATAAAAAACCATGGGGGGGGGGGGGAACATCGGAGGTCGTAGAAAAGTGAATGCTAAGAGTAGTCTGTCAGTTCAAAGAAACTTCGGATGGAACGCAACTGGGAAACCTAACCGAAAGGAACGAGAACAGAATTTCCTGGAGGAGGACAATAGTTAAAAGGAAAAGGCGCACGAGGCAGACCGAACGAAGGGAGGGGGAATTGCTCAAGCCGTGAAAATTGAAACAACAGGATTGCGAAATTCCTTAAAAAGGGGGAAACTCATAGCGCCGCGAAAAGAGCCGTCCAGGGGGGAACGCCGGACCGTCCGCCTAAAAGATCCAAGAGATAACCTTCGATCTAAAAAAAGGAGGGATATAATCACGTGCGCGTCCGGTAATTTTGAACCGCAGGCATCGGGGGCTCCGAGGGAATCAACCAAAGGAAGCAGAGGGGAGGAACAGTCACCATATGGGAGAAAAGGGAAGGTGATCAACCCTTTTGCCGCCTAAATCAAGTGGAAATAATAAGTTGTGTGGTCTGTGTATGGGGGAAGACCGTGGAAAGAAAAATCCAAGAATTCTGTAGAAAAACAAGGGACCAAAAAAACCGCAGAGTAAACACCCAACGTCAGACACTCCCGGTCCCACAATTCGCAAGGGGGGGGGGGATGCTTCCAAAAAAACAAAAAACCCAAAACACAATTCCGCGCAGAAAGAAAACTCTCTAACGGAGATGTGGAAAAAAGAGAGATGGGATATGTGGCGCGGAAATCTTCTAAGGGGGTCGAAAGGAAATCGATTGGGGGATGCATGAGCAGGGGTCAGGAGGAAGAGGCGGGGGGGGGCTAACGGGGAAATTCCCAGAGTCTGCTGGATCTCGTACACTGAGAATACACACAATGATGGGTGAAAAGAGGAACAAAGAGGTCGGGGGAGGGGAACGGGGGGGCGGGGAGGGTTTGTAGGAAAAAGGTCATAAGAGGGAAATTCGGAGGAAAGAATGGGGGATCTCGCTGACGCTTGCCTGCACACCGGAGGCCTTAAAAGAAAAAGCGATGGGAGCGATCAGCCGATAAGAAAAAGATAGCTAAGGTCTTTAAGAGCTTTTTTTGTGTGGAGACGGTGAAGGAGGTCCATAACCCGGCTCTTCGCGCGCATGAAGGTGGCGAAGGAATTAGGATGGGGGAAAGGAGGGGGGCAGCACATGTAAGGCAGGGAAAGGACCACATACTGACACAAGGAAACTAAAAAACCGTATACCGGAAAGCTGGGTCCCATGGAAAGTTGTCTTCTAAGGAGAAAAGATGCGGAAGGGCAGGTCACCTAAGGACAGACTACAAAAGAAAAAAGAATAGCAGAGAATCCAATTGAAAGGATTAACATGGTGATAAAAGGGTAAAAGGGGTGAATGCGCAGACGTTAAGTCTAGGCAGGTCCGCGGGATGGAGGAACTAAAACAAAGAGGGAAAGACTGCTTGGAAAAAACTGCGAGGGGAAGGAAAAAGGGAGTGTAGCTGAAGGATAGGATAAAAGAAGTCTGGGACGACTGTACTAAGAGGGAAAAATGGGGGGAAGGCCTGATGTCTAAGGAGCGTTGAGATTGGGGGATCGGGTTGACCGGAAGGATCTCATGCTACTACGGAGGTTGTAGGGTGGTCCTTGTTTTCGGGGGAGAGTGCTCTGGGAACCACTCCTAAGGTAAGTGATCAAGGAGGGGAAGCGAAGAGTTTAAAGGAGCTGCGTCGCCAATGGGTGGCGGCGGGTGCAGGCTGTGAAGTCGTGGCTAGGGACGCGCTCTGGTCGAAAAAAGAAGTTCCCCACAATTCAAAGCGTATGGTGCCCAAAAGGCGGGGGGGAGGGGGGGGGGGGGAAGAGGAGACTCATAGTTTCACTCAATATTGGGTAGGAGATGGGGTCTACTTCGTGAGAGCGGGTGGCATTATTCCAGAGGATCAATCTTCTAGTGGGTTAGGGGAATTGCTGGTACTCAGGGGACTTTGACTTGGGAAGAGGTATGGGCCAGAAAATTAGTAGAGCAGTCGCCCTGAAAAGGGGAGGACTGGCAGCAGCCCGCCAGGTTGCAGCAAATTCGGACTGTTAGGAACTATCTATTGTTGAAACTCGAGAGGGGGGGGGAAATGGATTTTAACTGCGCGAGTTGGGGGGGGCTAAAGAAGCTTTCGCGGGGTTGTTAGGGGACTCTACACTGGGGGAAACAAGTCGGAGGAATAACTTCACCGGAGTTTATTCCCGCCTTAGATCTACTGGGTGGAATAGACTTTCCACGGCATATGCAAAAAACAATTGAAAGGGGTTTTGAGAAAGAAAAAATTTTGCGGAGTGAAAGAAAACCAGGGAGGGAAAGACCCTAAAAGCATCTGCCGCGAATGAGGGGGGTCGGCAGATGAGGTGGAATCTCATGAAGACGTCGTAAACGACGGAAGAGACCGCGGAAAGAAAAGGCGTAATTTGTAGCTTTCTGAGCAAAAGCTGGGTATCTACGAGGTCGACACACTAGATTCTTGCTGAACTGAATTTTCATCATCCTGGAGATGTAAAGTGGCCATCAATGCGGAAAGAGGGGGGGAAAGGGATTAGGGACGCAAAGGGAATAAACGAGAAAAAGCATGCGTGCTGACGCTCACTAGGGGGGGAAAGCAGCAGTGGCGCCTGGCATCTTCTCTCAACAACAGAGATGAAAAATATAACGTCGCAAAAGAGGAAGGGAACAAGCCAGGGGGGCATCTGTCCAAGAAGGAACAGGGGAGAACGCTCCAACACCACATCAAAAAAAGGCAAAAGGAGGTACTCATGAGGATTGGGCAAACTTTTCCCTCTGCAGAGAAGAGAAAGAGGAAGGGTGAAAAGAACTCTATCCTCTTGAGGGGGAGGAGCTCGCGAGGAACAGAGCGAATTCTTTCTCCGGCACGCTTCTAACAGCGAATCGCGTCGGCCCACCGATCGAATTAAACACTTGCGCGGCCACCTCACAAAGAGGCCGTCAGGGAAGGAATCTGTTCGAGAGGAACCAGAAAGAATGAAAAAAACAGGCGTCAACGGCGGGTCGTAAAGAAAGATTGTAGGAGGTCAGATGCCGTAAACAAAGTGCCAAAACCTGATACAGAAGATAACGAATATAAGAGAAGGATTACACGAATCTTGCCGGAAAGGAGAGGGGGGAAAAGCAGACCCCCCGAGAGGGACCGAAGCCATTTGTCAAAAAAGAGAACTCACTAAAAAGGGGGACTTAAGTCAAAAGAAAAGCAAAAGCCTAGCGATCCACACCACGAAGAGCAAGGGCCGCAACGCTATCCTCATTCACGCATTCAAAAACGTCATAAGGAGGAGGCACACTGGGATCTCAGGAAACGTGCACGGAAAAACATAGCCAAACTCAATGAGAGGGGCTTCAGTATCAAAAGATCAGAGCTCACGGCTTATCAGGTAGCAAACAAGATCGAAAGACTTGAGCGCTTCGCAGAGAACATACACAGCGACGGGGGCCGACAACACACGGCTCTTGAGGGGGGGGGAGGCGCAAAACGCGCGCTGTATCTAAGTCTCAGCCTTAAAAAAGAGGAAAAAGAAAAAAACAGTCTGACTCGCAGAAACCTTCGAAAAGAAAAAAGTTGCACAAGGGGCAACAAGACCGAATTTGAGGGGGGTCTTACGCCCCCAGCAGGACAAAAAAGATGCTCAACCAGGCCAAATCAAACCGGACCGTCGGTAACGAATCTACTTATGCCTGAAAAAAGAGACCGAGGTTCAAGGCGGCGCCGAAAGCTACAGCAGTCCCACCCTTGGGGGGTGTAAGGAAAAGAAAACGCCTGGATGGAGCTAGTAGAAAAGAGGACTTTAAATAAGGAAGCTCCCCAGTCTTTCAGAACCTCTTCAAAAAAAGGGAAAAAAGCAAAGTCGTGTGCGCTCCCATACGGAAGGATCGCCGTAGGGAACGCCTTCCCGTGTGAAGGTCGAAAGACAGCAAAACTTTCCTATCCGGAGTTAGGAAAAGTGGATTCTAATGCAAAATTAGTCTGGCGTAGTGAGGGAAAAATCGGGAATGCGCCACTTTAAAGACCGCAATAAGAGAAAAGACCCTTTCGGAGGAGAAATAAGTTCCGGAGGGCAAGGACTGTGTAGCTCACCCGACTCAACTTTGCTCATAAGGAAAAAGACACATCAGGTTGCAAGCAGACTGTCTCGCCTTCCTGACGGCCACCGCAAAAAAAAGCCGAAAGAAGAAAGGAAAAGTAGACACCCGTACCGGACGTCCAAAAAAAGAAAACAATCCAAAATAAAGAGGAAGAAGCATCCTCGTCGATTCTTCAAGTGGATCAAAGAGAGAAAAAATTTGCGAGAAGGGAAAGCTGGAGATGAAGGCCGCCGTGACACTATAGAATCCGAAGTCAAAGGTCAGAGAAAAAGACTGGAGGACAAACAAAAACGGGGAAAAAAGGGTAAATCCAAATCAATGGGTGTTCTAGCCAAAAACAGGGTGGGGGGGGTTGGGTCCTTAGAAAAATCCAGGTCTTCTGAAGGCACCCATGTTCAAGCAAAAAAAGCACCAAGGGATACCCAAGGAAAGCAGCACCATTCCCCAGGCTTGCGAAGGAAAAAAAGGGAACCGCCGAGGTGCTAGCCCGCTACAACTCTAGAAAAAAACAACCGGGGAGATGACGAGAGAGAATGTTTGTATAACTAGGGGAAGAGTTGTTGAGTTGTCCGAAAAGGAAAGTTCAGATGGGGCTGCTGGGCTGGGTGTCGGCCGGGGAAAGGAACTGTTGGGCGGAAAGGGTTTATTTCATGGCGGTGGAGGATTCACGGCTAATCAAAGATACAAACATAGACTTAAAATGATGGACGGGAAGTTTAAATCTCAGTAAATACGGGTAGCAATGACGCAGAGAGGGCCTTTACGGAGATCTTCTAAGGGAACGGATGGAAGAAGGGCGCTGCAAACAGGCCCACTCCGGAAGGGGGGATAGCTGCCGATAAGAAGATCGACTACAAGGTATGCTCAGGGAAGGGCGGTAGGGGTGTGTTGGAGGCCGGGAAAGGGGTACGGATCACGGAAAGAAAAACCGACTTTGGGCAGTGAAGTGTCGGAAAAAAAGCTCTCAACCTAAAGTTTAAAAGAATTATAAGGGGAAATCAAGGGAGCAAGACAAAAAGGGGAAAGAAGAAAAAAGGGGATACCTTAAAGAGGGAAGAAGGGGGGGATGACGGAGGATGATGAGGACAGGGGCGAAAAAAGATGCCAAAGGAACATCGCAAGAAGAGCAGAGCACTTTGATAAGAACGGAGAAGGGAATTTAGGGTAACAAGGGGTAGGGAAGTTTAAGACGGTGAGGGAAAGAAGAGCTTCTATGAAAATTCAACAACGCAAAAAAAGTTTGAGCTGATTACGAACGGCTTTGACACTGGGGGGTCACGATGGAAAAAACGAGAGCTGTCAGAGGGTGCGCAGAATATAGAAAAAGGAAAGGTAAAAGAAGAGGTGAAGGACGGAAAAAAGGGTGGACATCCTGGGGGCTGCGGTGGGGGATTGGGGAGGGAAGTTCCTGCCTAAGGCGAGGGGTGTCTACCGACGAAAGGGTCTTGGGGGAAGTGGGGGGTCTTTGTTGGATGAGCGGGAAAAAGAGAGGTGTTGAGGGCAGAGGAAGGTATCGAGGAAAAATGGGCTTAGGGGAGCGAGGCTGTGAAGGCTGGGAGCTTTTAGATAATGGAGTCCAGGGCCGGTGAAAAGTCCACATCAGTTAGAGGGGGGGGGGCACCCGCGGGGAGAAGGGGATTCCAAAAAAGTTTGAGAAGCATGGGGTAGAGATTGGGGGGCTAACGCTCCTACGGAGCCAAAGCGGAGTGCATAATCGACCAAAGGAAGGAGAGGTTTTTGGAGGGAAAAAAAACTGGCTCCGGAAGGTTCGAAAGGAGTGAAGCGAAAACTGAGGCGCTGAATGAGGATTCCGGTTTCAACTTGTCAAGGGGAGGGGGGGGAGGGCTTGGAAAAGGGGGAGGGAGATGGCTGATTGAAGCAGAAGGAGACCGGAAGGTGTGATGGGACCAACCGCGCATTGGGCCAACTCACGCGGGGTAGGCCGTTAAACAAAACAAAGTTTACTCAGGCCATCTGCGAAGAAAGGAGGGGGAGAAACCCTAGGGGAAAGTGGGAAATACATTCTTTAATACTACAAGTGTTGGTAGAGGAGCGCACCATTGAGGGAAAAGGGTTGAGGAATGAAGGGGCGGAGAGAGAACACCAATCTGCCGGCCTGTCGGCAGAGTTTGGGATTATTTGTCGACGGAGGGGAGAAATGCGTGAGGGGGGAGATACGAGGAAACTACCTTGGAATACAATCAATAGAATTTGTATCTGCCTGGAGCAAGATGGTAAAAAGAAAAGAAGGATGGGAATCCTCGAGAAACTAGTGGCAATATCAAAAAAAGGAAATAAGTTGAAACGTTTTGCCCAATCATAAAGCTACAGCTTTTGCAATGACTTTGGAAGCGAAAGGAACAGCGTGGAGGAAGCCGGAAAATCTGCAGTCTGCAAGAAAGAAGAAAAAAAATTGTGACTCTCAAGCTTGGA
>Ga0179593_1405668_pt1 | contig 11630 bp, 10 predicted proteins | sample CZODoug2_1_08_16_FD_185931 | JGI IMG/M metagenome (GOLD analysis project Ga0179593, IMG submission 185931) | Vadose zone soil fungal communities from Angelo Coast Range Reserve, California, USA - CZODoug2_1_08_16fungal (PacBio error correction) | ecosystem: Environmental > Terrestrial > Soil >...
GGGGAAAAGACCAGGGCGCTAATTGGTCCAGGAACAAACTGTGGGTGGGTTGGTTGGGAACAGTGTTCTACAGAAGGCACTGAAGTGAAGGACGCTCTTGGAAAAAAAAAAAAAATAGGGGTTCAGGAAGACAATGGCAGAAGGAAAAAGAACATGTCGCAGAGGACACACTTATTGTAAAATTCAAAAACCCTCCTAAGAAAATCGGCAAGAAAAAAGTTGAGACGCAAAAAGCCCTCTATTACCAGACTTACGCCGGCATGGAAAGAGTGAAGGATTGAAAGAATTTGTCGACAAAGTACATCAGGGACAACTAACGGGCGGGTAACCCTTGAACGTTAAAGAGCGAATCAGAAAAAGTGGGGAGACCCAGGGAAAACACGGAAAGGGTCCTTGGCTTGCAATGAAGGAGGGGAAGGAATCTGAATATATGGACATGTTTAAACAAGCACAAAACAGACGGTAATGGGGGCAAGAAGATGAAAACCTCGTAAAAAAAGAAAAATTGCCCCGGGAAGGGGATACTAAGTTCAGGTATACACGGGTATATTGAAAAAAAAAGTTGACCTCGAATGACATTCGGTAAGTGACTGGTCCGGAGAATGGGGTAAGTCAGAACACCGAGTTAATATTGAAAAAGTCACAAATGTAAAGCACCAAGAAGGAAGTAAGAAGGGGTCCTAAAGGAAAGGAATAAGAGGTCAAAAAGAAGTGTCCACAGAAACAGGGACTTAAGGAAGTGGAGGGGGAACGGCGTCACGATTGTACCGGGGTTACTGAAAAGGGCGCGGCAGGCGAGTCAAGGACCCGAAAAAACAAACGGCGATGGTTCAAGGCCCCCCGCATCGGAAAAAATGACAGCATGGGGCGTCGAGAACCCGTGGAACAGACGTTTCAAGTGCCGAAAAGGCAAAGCGAGCGTGGGGGCGACATGGTTGCCGCGGGGAATCAAAGGCGGTCAAAGTTACAGACGACGCGACGAAGGAAACAAAACACGAATATTAAACTAGGGCAACGCAAAGGATTTACGTGAAGGAAAAGGGGGGGGCGCACGGAGAAAAAACAAATACCAAAAGCCCAAGTAGCCTCAAAAGGAAGCCGGGCCCCCGGCGAAAGTTTCACCTCTCATCGAACGATATGGTGAGGAAGGAAAAAATCGGAGGGGGGAGAGGGACCAATAACTGAGGAGAAAGGAGTGCCCGGTGGATGTTCGGCGGATAAAAAAATTTGTTGGCGTCAGAAAAAGTCGACGAATACTAAGAACATCCTGGGATAACCGTTAGACCTTTAAACCCAGAAGAAAGGGGAACAAAACAGGAAAAAGTGGAGGTCATGATCTACTAGACCTTAGAACATCAAGAAAGGTGGTGGGACCACGAATTGAACAGGCGGCGCAAACGTCAAGTTGAAAATGTGCAGTTCATTCATAAGGGAATTGGGAAGGAGGAGGGGGGAAATGACTCAACCAAACATTATTAATTCGTCGGAATCCGGGTGGGCCATGGGGAGAAAGCACGGAATATGCAAGGGGGGTGGGGGGTCAGACGCTTTCGTAGAAAAAAAGGGAGAGCAAATGAAGGGGGGGGGGATGACGCAAATTGTCAAACGGTTAAAAATGATTGTATGTGGGGGTGAGCCGGGAAAAATCATGGTGGGAAAATCCAAAAGGGGGCGGGTGGGGGACATCGTGAGAGGAAAGAGGGTTAAAAAGAAAGAAAAGAAAAAGGGGAAAGCTTGCCACGGAAAAGGGTTGGTAAAAGCCTTCGTAAGAAGGGGAACGCCCCTCGGACATGGGAATAACCTTATTCACCATCACCACTTCCCTTGGAAAGGGAAAGAGAAGGGACCGGCCCAGAGGAAGAAAAATTTGAAAAAAGTTCATGTGGTGCATTGGTTGTGGAGTCAGTCGCGGTGGGGGTTCAAAGGGAAGAGGGGCCGGCCCAATGAGGAACGTGGCAACGGCACAGTGACGTAACCACTAATCGACTTGGGGGAAACTCATCGCACGTTGAAGAAAAAGAACAGTTGGGGAGCATATTGGGAAGGGAGGGGGTTCGAAGAGGGGGGACGTGTGTTTAGAAAGTGGTTTGGGTTTTTTGGAGGGACGCACAACTTTGAACCCACGGCTCTGAATTTGGGGGGAGGGAGGGGCAAAAGGAAAAAGAAGAGGGGATCTTACACGCCTAGATAAAGGCGTGTATCAGAATGCAGGGAAACGAAGCACGAATCAAATTTGGTCATTGGGAGGGGATGGAAAAGAGTGGAAAGACGACGGGATTGCGGGGGAGAAAAAGGAAGTGATTAACTGTGGGGGCTCGTCAGGCAAGTGAAAAAGGGCGCGAAACCAACAAATGAAAAATGTTGGAAGTGAATGGAATAATTGCAGGTGTTACGGTGTGGCACGTGAATGGGGCCGTCAATTCAATAAAAAAATCAAACCCCGAACGAGAAAAGAAGTCGCGGAAGAAAGGGTTGCAGGTGGGAGTTTGACGGCCGTAAGCATGTCTTCTTCACAACGTAGTGGATGAGGTTTCGGGATCAGACCACTTCGGAAAAGGGAGGGGGGAAAAAAAAAAACGCACCAAAAAAGCGGAAGGAAAAGTAATTGTTTCACATCGAACATCCTACAGCCTCCAAAGGGGTGCGACGTGGGGGGGGGATCATTGTGGTCATAAAAAGAAAAACAAACGGGACAAGACAAGATGAAGTGCCCAAGCAATGTTCACCCACGGCCATTCAAAAAAGAACTGGGAAAGAACGATTATCGAAAGGGTAACAGTCCGTGTCGAAGGTAAGCAGCCCGGGGTCCAGATTTGGTAAAAATCACGAACAAGGAGAAAACCTAAGACAAAAACTGTTTAAAGGAGGCTAACAGCCAGAGGTCACTGGGAGGTCTGGAAACGGAGCCACGGCCAATTCCTTCTTTCAAAAGAGTGGGGGTCCGATGGAATGAAAGGAAGGAAGACTTCCACGTAAAAGACAAGAAGGAAAGCAAAAAAACCTGAAACGCCAGTGACAAGACGCAAAATGAAACCGAGTATACCCTTATAAAGAAGAAAACGAGAAAGAGATGTGAAAACACAAGGACACCACAGTAAAAACCCACAATTTTGAAGGACCTCGACGCCGATCAGCAAGACTCAAGTGGAAAAGATTTAGGAGGAAGAAAGTGGATCGAACAAAAAACTAAGAGAAGACTGTGAAGCGTCAAAGCAAGCGTCTATCAGAGGAGAAGTCAGGCCAAGTGGGGTGAGGACGGCACGGACGTGGGAAAAAGGCCATGAACCAAACCTAAATACTCACCGCGAACCACAAAAGTACCCCCGAAAAAAAGCAGATAAAGGGGGGGGGAACATAGGTAGAGTGTGCACTAACCAAAGTCCTCTCAGTGTCGGCACCATTCCAATGTTCGTTTGTGGAAAAGGTCGGCAGGGGGGGGGGGGGGTGGTGAGGGGGATCCGGATCGTGGGAACAACGGCAAGATGGCGCTATAAAGGGAGAGGTGGCCCGCGGGCAGTTGCCTCGAAGCCTACCTAACGGAAAGAAGTGAAGACAGAAGGAAAAACGAAGACAACGGGCGAAAAAAAAACAAGACCCTCCTGCAATGCAAAAAAGCAAAAAGGGGGGGAAGTCTGGCGCGTGTCAGTGAAAAAACGAAAAAAAGAGTAAAAAGGGACCACAGGTCCAATCGGCAAAGGAATCAAAAGGCAGCGAAAAAAAGTAGACGAGACATGAACCAAAGGACTGGTGCGTATACACCGAAAGAAGGATCTCAAGGGAAAGGGATCCAAAGGCAAACGAACTGTCCAAAAACAGGACTCTAATAGTTTGAAGGGATCAAAAAGGAATTGCCGGGGACAGAAGACCAGGGAGAACTAACTAAACCGCACCAGACGGAACCAACAGAAGCGAGGAAGGGAAAAGGTGAAAATGTATACTAAAGGGGACAAAAAAGACCTTAGCTAGTGAGTTGGAAGGACTGGGGGGAAAAAAAAAAAAAAAAGGAAAAACACGGGGACCAGCTTCGCAATCCTGTGGCCACAAGAACGCGGCTAACCGAAAAGGAGATCCGCTCGGGTAAATAGGAGAGGAGACGGGGAGGAAGGGGGAAGCGGGCTAAAAAAATCAAAGCAAACTATAGAGAAAACGCAAACGAATGCAGAACAACTAACTTGGGGTCTTTATTGCTAGGGCTTACCAGAGGATAGAAAAAGGGAAGGGAAGAAACCGGATTGAAGGGTCGCACGAAAAAGCGAATAAAACACCTAAGGAGCCGCAGTGAGGGGGGAACCATGCGCGCGGCAAACCAGGCGCCATTGCGCAAACTCTAACAAAGGGGGACGGGAAAGGGGGTGAGGATTGGGGGGGGAAAGGGGCTCCGGGAAACAAAAGGGAAAACTCCATAACACACAACAGCTTAAAGGGGGCAACAGGGAGTTGATATAAAGGCAAGAAAAACCCCACAAAAGGACCGGGTTCATGCGGAACGGTTTAAGAAACTGTAAACAGCGAATTCAAGGGAGAAAAGCCAAAAAAGGAAGGGAGGGGCAATGCCGATCAAAAAAAAGAGACAGCCGGCAAACAACGAATGGTCACGCTCCGGGGGGGCACAAACACCTGGTCAAAGGGATACGGGGAGGATCTAACTCACAAAAACCATTTTGGAAGGAAAAAAAAGGGACGCATCACAAACGGTGGAAAAAAGGCAAACCAGAAGGGAACGCAGGGGAAGATTCAACAGACCAGGGCCCAGTCGCACTCCTGAAAATCAAACTCCTCCAGGAACTGGACCAAAGCAAGGGGAGGGAGACACACTTAAAAGGCTCTCAACAAAAAGGAGGGATTAAATGGGGGGGAAGAAGAAGAAGAGCAAAACTTGCTTCCAAACAGCGTAATTAGGTGTTGCTTCAAGAAAAACGGGGGACTAGTACAATGAAGTGGTGCAATCGCCCATGAAAGGGAAAAGGAAACGAAAACAAGGGGAGAGAAGGGTGGGACTTCAAAAACCGCGTCCAAACAGCTGGGGGAAGAAGAAGTTTTGCGATAAACGGGTTCGCCCGTCCTCCAAGGTCGACCACACCCAACACGGAGAAGCGGTAGACGGGAAAGAGGACAAGGAAACGCGCACATGCAATGCACGAAAAGCCGGTGCAACAAGACGCTGGTTTCCAAGAACAGGTGCTCAGTAAAAAAGGAAGAAAAAACAACGGTTAAACGGAAAAGGAACGTCCCCAGAGGGGGGTGAGTTCACGAAAAATGACTACAGGGGAGAAAAAGTCCGTGAACCCGTAAGCCAACTGATGTGTCGGGGGTTTTCGGCAGGGGGGTTAAAACAGGTCGGCACAAACCGCACAGGGGGAAAATTCAGGGAAGGGCGCAGGTGCCAGCCCAGAAAGGTTCCACTCAAAAGGAGAAAAACGAACCACTGCCCGAATAGATACGGGCCTAAGAAAATCAAACAGAAACCGGAAAAAAACAGGGAAGAACGAAACGGGGAATACATTAGGATCAGACTCAAGTTTGGAGTGTTGAGAACGAAATGGTCAAAGAACTCACGAAGGCTGAATCAGAGGGGCAGGATGGATGCCGAAAACCAAGGGGTAAGGAGGCTAAAAGGAAAGCGTACCTATTCATAGCCCACAACGAAACATCAGGATAAATGGGTAGGGACTAGACGGAGGAGGTTTGCCAACAAGGGGGGAAAAAGGTATTTGTTTAATGCTCTGGGTGTCAAGTGGTCAAAAAGCAGAAAGGAAGAAAGCACAGAGGAAGACTGGGGGCCGTCCGTTTAAGTTGCACAGCTTTTGCAAAACTACGAGCCGGGTAGATGAAAAGTGGGGGGGGGAATGAAGGGTCTGAAGAGGGTCCGGGACTACAAAACGGGGTTCCCGCCGTTCCCAGATGGGGCAGGATGTATCCATCCAATCGAGCGGGCAGGCCGTGGGGCAAGTGCACTTGACGGTGTTGGGGAACACGTGCAATGTATGCAGAGGCAGTCCTGGGGACACTTGAAAGAACGAGGCCAAGGCAAACCAGGACTAACGTGCTGGGGGGAACGCTGGGAGAGTGGGGGCGATCACCTGGGACCGAGAAACTAAAAGGCTGTTCAAATCAAATGCTTCGGCAAGGTAAAAAGAGCAAGCCAAAATCAAAAACTGCTGTGCCGGTGCATGTGGGGCCGTGCAGGAGAGACCACTGCAGAAAAAGGGGAATAGGTGGAAGAGGGGGGAAGGAGTGACGAGGCGGAGGAACACAAAACGTTGGTCTGTAAAACTTTGGGGAAAAGAAGCCACCTAAACTTCGGTAATACAAACACCAAAAATAGCATGGGAACACGAAAAAAGACGGAAAATCACCAGTAACACAAACAACAACACCATAGAGGCTGGACCAAAGTGGAACCGAAAAAAAGGGCCGCACGGTCAAAAAATATCAAGACGGCAAAAGTAAGGCTGTGCCGTTTTGTCAGCGTCGGTAATCACGGAAAACGGGTTATGGCGGGGGGGGAAGGGGGAGTGGGAAAGGAACAAAGAGGACAATCCTAACGACGTGCGGGCAAGCAACCGCGGCCAAAAAACTAGCTTGAACACTGGGACCGGGGATGACAAATCCTGCTCGGAGAAGGGTCTATCAAAACAAACAGACACAGGGTAGAACGTGGTAGCTGATCCAAAGGAGCGTCGAACGGTGGGGACTTGGACGTTTCTCACAAAAAAAGGGCACCGTTTGTCCCGCAACGGAGTGAACCCTACGTGGGTGACGGGGGACTAACGTAAGAAAAGAGGGGAAACTTTGACCGACCGCGTTGGAAAAAGTGTGGTTTTCTGCTCGTTGCCAATCAAGTTGGGAGCCCCGTAACAGTGACCTTGAGGGTATCAGAGAAAACAAAGAAGAAGGGAAGTGAAAATTAAGGGCCGCGGTTTAAAAGGGCAAGCCAGGACTACTGGAAAAACTTGTTCGCGCCGAGAAAAAACAGGTTTGCGGAAAACCCCGGACGGGGGAGGCCAAAAAATCAAAAAAGGCGTAAAGGGGAACAAGCGTCTGAAAACAGTCCCCGAAGGACGAAGAATAAATAAGGAACTGGGAAATCGGGAGCAATGCCGGGGGGGGGAGTACATTCACTGGGTTAGGGGGGAAATAGGTTATTTTCCTGTGTTTATACCAAGATGATAACCAAAGGTAAAAACATCATAGAAGTTCGAACTGTGAAGCGACATAGAAAGGGGGGGATGGGAAACTCGTGGGGGAGGTGTTCTTAAACTTGACACTACGGTAAAGCGGTAAGAAAAGGAAGAGGGAATAAAAAAAAATAAAAGAAAAAAAGGGGGGGAAGAAGACCGATTGACCGAAAACCCGGTCAAAACGAAAAAAACAAACCCGTTAAGAGGCTTGGGAATGAAAAATGTCGCTGGGAATGGATAAAGGTTGGAACCAAAAAATAACGAACAAAACAGAAAAGAATAAAAACAAGGTAGTTTCAACAACCGATGGTTTTGGGGGGTCGGAGCCTACTAGGGTTGATGGCCAGGGGTAAAAAGAAAAAAAAGCAAGACATCACGGAATGAAAGCGGGACCAACATAAAAAAGCCCAAAATTCAACAACACAGGAAGCGGCGCGGGGAGCGCAGGGGGGTTTGGACCTGGGTTCAAAAAAGGCAAGTCGCATCATGAAGGCACAAAAGAATAGGGCCCAGGGGAGACCAAACGGATAAGGGGGCATAAGAAATAAAACGAACAATCAAACAATGGTGCGCCGAGAAGAAAAAAAAAAAATCTAAAAAGGATAGGATGAAAACTCATGAAAGATGAGAACCACAAGCCAAAATCAACGATTATCCCAGAGTGATTTTGTCCCCACTCGTCAAAGGTGAATATGTACGCACGGCCAAATTGGAAAATCATGAAAACGGAAAAGAAGCGTAAAACACGCGAATCCCCAAAAAATGCTCAACCAAAGTGAGGGAAAATATCGTATTTAAACAACGGCGCCCTGCCGGAAAACACAAAAAGTAACATTGGATACAGGGGCAAAAGAAAGAAGGGGGGCAGTCAGTATGGACGAAGCGGTTAAAACTTTTGTCAAAGCAAATTGCCGTGCCTAAATTTAAGGGTAAAAGAGGGAAAGGATCCGGTGCCAGAAAAGATTAACTAATGAAAAAATAAGGGAAGGCACAACGGCCAAACAAAAAGAGACGTTTTTGGAAACAAAGTTAGGGGGGAACAAGGGGTTACAAAAAAAGGGGGGGGGAAATCATTTGGAGGAATAACTAAGCTGTCACACCAGATTCTTGATAACAAAACACATAGGCTCTCAAAAAGGAGACTAAAATGGCCCAACTAAAAACCAACGAAAGGGGGGAGAATGTGGGGTGGGGAGGAATGAGGCAAAAATGGAAATTTTACCCCAGAAAGCAAGGCAAGCACAGGAAAGCCCCCAGTTCAAGGGGAGGAACACACGTTTGCTTTGGAACAGCTGGAGAATGAAAAGGGGACTTGTTCCGGGGGTGAAAGCACCCGTTGAAAGCTCACTGGTACGCACGGTTCGTCGTCAAGTCCGACCGTTCGACTCCAAATGGGTAAAGACTCCTAGCTCAGGATGACGAAAACTGTGGCAAAAAGACCGCAGGGTGGTTGGGAGACCCGCCGGCAGCAGGTTAGCATCTGGGGGCCTGCGGAAAAAAAAAAAGGAATAAAATGTGGGAGGCACGGGCCGCTAGGACAGAATGGGGGCTTTGCTGCGTCGGGGGAAAAGTCTGACGCGCCACACGGGCCTCAGAAATTGATTGTTCACGGAAATATGAATATTCCGGGGTAAGGGAAATAGGGTACCCAGGATCCGCCAATGGTCGCGCCCATGTTGGTATCCGCGAAAACCCGGTCCCACAGATAGATTGAGATGTTGGAGGGGGGGCTCATAAATCGTTGAAACGTTAGTTGTAAATCGCAAAAATTGAGGATCATTAAGAAAGAAAGGGGTTTACAAACGGCTCTGAGTCACGGGGGCAGACCATCCCGTGTCCCAAAAAAATGGGTCATTCCCCACGAAAAGACGCAATTAATCCAGGGGGAATGTGTCCCTTTTTTTCAGCCTGACGGTGAGGAACGGCTGGGGGGGGAAAGATGCTTCATTCCTACAAACATGCCCCGTGAGAACGGTTGGAGAATTAGGGAAAAAAAGAAAGGGGGGCTATTGAGGTTGATAAAATAGGTGAAAGCCCGGATTGGCCTTTAGGGGGAGCACGGAAATTACAACGCCGGAAGGAGAAATGCATGAAATTAGTTCACCAGCTTTTCCATGCACCGCGGGAAAGTCGAAGGGAAACCAGCAGGCCTCTTCGGGGGGGGAAAGACCAAAAAACTTGCCAGAAAAAAAAAAAGAATCAAAGAACCGCGCGTGGCAGGTGGTCGAAAAAGGAAAACCAATTTCCATAAATGACAGAGGAGCAAGTCAAGAACGGCAAAAGTCAAATAATGTTACAGAAGCGGGTTGCCGGGGTGGCAAGGAGAAGGCATGCAATTTGGAAAAAAATAGCGAACCCTTTACTCGAGGCAAAGTAAGTTAACCGGACGGCCCGCAACGATGCAACTGGAACAAGTTAAAAACGAAAAGAGATCCGAAGCGGGTTCCCCAGCGAAGATATAACGTCGGAAAGGACTAACACAAAAGGAGGGGGGGAGGTTTGGGTAAATAATGGGGCCCCGAAAAAACCCTAAACAGGACAAGGGACGAAAGGAGAAGTTAAAAATGTCCAATAAAAACTACAATGAGTTGTGCCAGGTCGAACATAGGCAAGCGCGGGGTACCTTCCGGTCGAAAAAATTGGGTAGAGAAACGGAACAAACACCACTTTGTAGCGATCCGCGCCTGTCCGAAAACCTCGCAGAAAACTCTCCTCACGAAAACCAAACAAAAAGAGCATGGGAAAAAAAAAGGAGAGGAGGAGATGTGTGAACTGAAGGGGAACACGCAGGGTCGGGGGGGAGTCAAACCTTGTGGGTGGGTAAAGTTTTTCAGGAATACCTCAAAAAGTGAAGGAAAAAAAAAGTTGGAAGGTGTTAGCAGGGCAGGGGGTCAGACGGGAGGAAGGTTTAGAGGTCTCCTCGGAGTGGAAAAGGGCCTCCCACGCGCGGGGGGGACAGCTGGCAAAGAATCGGGGAGGACCGCCAAACACACGTCACGCCCCGCGACAAATGTAAACGAGGGGGAAAAAGTGGGGGGACGTAGAAGTTAAAAGAAATGTTGGGGTCTCCGGTGCAAATCACCGGAGGAAAAGGGGGGCGTAATCTTTTGAGGGCATTAAAAGAAGGAAAAGCAGAAGAAAAGTGGCAAGATTCCCGGCCCAAACCCCGGAAACAAGACCCTGTAAAGTTCATGGCAAGGAAGGTTCTTGGAGAATAATAGAGTTTACAATTTTGGAAGAAAGAAAAAAACCGGGAAAAGGAGAGTAGAAGGGGACGTAAAACCCTCAAACGGAATAGATGGCAAAAAACGTTCCGTTCGCAAAAAACCTGGAAAAGGGCCAGGGAGAATTTCAAAAGATTTTAGAGAGCCGAACAGGCCGATGTTAGGGGAAAAGTCAAGGGGAGGATCACAAGGGGCACTCTGATCACCATTACATCAAAACAAAATGGTGATGGAAATCGAAACACGTTTTGAAAGAAGAAACTTGCAAAACATGGAAAGAAGGGCAAGAGCCCACACAGCTACATAAACCGTATTAAAAAAGGAAATTGACAGGGACGGCAATTTGGAAAAACTAAGTTACGTGGATTAAAAAAGCCGCGGGCTGTAGAGTAAAAGAGGTAAGAGCCTCCCGTGTAAAGCGCATCTTCTGACAAAAAATGGGGGACCACAAATGGGAGCCGCTCACTACAGGTAACGCGACAAAAATCCAAAAGAGAATTCAAGAACTAGGGGGACACGTTCGAAGGGGGGTCAGGTCGGGAAAATTGGCGGAAGAACTCGTCAGAAGAACGAGCAAAGTGACCAGGGAAGAAGGGGGCCCCATTTACCTTAATATTTGATGCGCCGTGGTGCCGAGGAGGCAACCTAAAATCCGAGCGGACACCGGAAACCCGTCTAAATTGGAAGGTCAGGAGACACCCCTCACAAAAACGAACTAGGAGAGCGGGTTTATTCAAATCCCCATGCTGGGGCAAGAAAATTGTTACGTAAAAATTTGATGAAAGTTGGGACGGAAGAATGCGCACGCTACAGGAAGGGATAAGGAAGGTACCCAGGACGCCTGGGCAACGTAAAAAAAAAAGGATAGGTAAATCACTTTTACAGAGGCAGCCATCGAAAGTAACAAGAAACCGGACAAAAAAAAAGGGAAACGGGGAACGCGGCCAGGAGTTGCCCCGTAACAGGGGAAGAGGAGGGGGGAAAGGGGGAAAGGACTCGTGTTCACAGGACAGCAAAAAAAAAAAAGTATTTCAAAGGTTTCTGAACGGGTTTTGCCGATAGGATCGGAAAGCATGGGGATTCAGAATCTGCAAAAAGAAAAAAGAGCAAACTTCTGGAAAAGGAAGGTCGAAAAATGCACAGGAAAAATACAACTGGTAAAAAAAGCAGACTGGGAGGGTAGACACTGACAGGAAGTTTAGGTAGTGCTGGGGGACCCATCGCT
>Ga0179593_1513946_pt1 | contig 11630 bp, 18 predicted proteins | sample CZODoug2_1_08_16_FD_185931 | JGI IMG/M metagenome (GOLD analysis project Ga0179593, IMG submission 185931) | Vadose zone soil fungal communities from Angelo Coast Range Reserve, California, USA - CZODoug2_1_08_16fungal (PacBio error correction) | ecosystem: Environmental > Terrestrial > Soil >...
CGCGCTCGCGTCAGGTAAATCAAAGAAAAATCGCTCGCGACGAGACGCATATCGGAACGCCTCATCGCGCGTGCGATCCGGCGTTCAAAGGGACGTTAGGGCACGCACGATGAACGGGCAATCGGCGCCCGGGAATGGAACGACGCCCTAGCAAGCAGGTCACCCCCAGAGCCCACCCTATCTGACAGGGAAATCCTTGTACCCTACCTAAAAAACTGAAAACGGAAACACAAAGCTCGACGACTAACGAAAGAGGCCCAGCTATATACCCCGCGATCAGCTCCCTCGACCAAATGAACTAGATACTAACGGGGCCACCAAGATCGTAGTAGGCTCACTTCAGCTGACATCCCAGTAGTACTCGGGGAGGGCGCTGCCTGGAAAAACAGGCAAATCACCGCATATATACAAAGGCTGCAGGAGGGCGCTCACGCTCGTCTACTAGTGGTACTTGAAAAACGGCAAGGTTCTCTCCGACCACCACGTGCACCCTCGCACCGACCGAACTCCGAGTCTCGATCTGCCCAGGCCCTTCTGCAAAAATGCCTTTAGAGTGGCGACGCGTGAGATTTCAGGGGGTTACTCCCTCCCCGGGTCCGCGCTGGAGTGGAACCCTTTGAAGTAGCCAGGTATACGTTAACAAAGTCAGTAACATGTTCCAGACAGATCGAGCTCCATGAACCGGAAGAACAGAACCGGGGACGAGAAGGAGGAGGGGGTGCGGTGGGACAGAGCGGGGATGCGCACTGGGAAGACTTGCCGGAGGGGGGGCACGCGCGCGCCCTATCATGGGCCTAAAAAAAGAGCTTGCGCAGATGACCGAACAGAACCGGGACTCCGGTAAGGCCTCACTCGGGACAATTCGGCATCGTGACGCGGGCCTAGGCACGCTGAGTCGTGCGGAAAAGTTTTACTGTAACTGTCCTCTTAGGTCTCGCTCCGCTACGGGTTCCGAATAACCAAAAACGAAGTCTCCAAGCCGCGCGCGGTCTAAAGGGCACGACTTTCAAAAGTAGTACGGTCTAGACCGACCCAGCTGCAACAGGCTCGAAAGGTAAAACTCCGTTGTCAGCGGACTCATCAAAAAACAACGGCGGGAAAACGGCGACGGCCACACCTGCGCTGCGACCTACTCATCGAGCCGCAGGAAGGAGTCCAAGTCTGAACACAACCAACCCAAGCCGAGCTGGGCGCGTGTGCCTCTATCTGCTCAGGCGAAGGAAGGTATGCGGTTCCTTGTCAAACAGAAAGGTTGCGCAGGCCGGAATCGAACCTGCATGAAAATGGTGCGGCTCTCATCAACCCCTGACAGGCCCGGCAAAAAAATCGATGCTTACCGAGGATCCAACCCAGTAGCGACGAAAATCCGGGTAGTCGTTAGCAAGGTTGAATCGAAGTTAGTATCGAAGACAAAAAGCTTTGCCAGGTCCTATACTTACGACCATCGAAAGCTCCGCAAAGGGTGCGCGCGTCACGACCGGAAATGCGCGGATTGCCGAAGGTAAAAGAATCAAAAGACACACACCACCATCCGGCTGGCACTCTGTCAGACACTAAGCAGCACGCAGAAAAGTGCGCCGGGCAAAACGCGATTCGAAAGCACCTCTACAGAACAGCAGCAAAAGATTCGCGCAAAGAAGCACCTCAGCTTCAGGTGGGGCCGCCCGGACGCGTGCTTCACCTCATAGCGTTCCGAAGACTGACCGCCCTTCCTGCCTTACAAAGCTTGCGGAACACTCTCCAACAGCTCTGAAAAAAAAACCGTCATCCTAGTTCTGCGATCAATCCATGTAATGCGGTACGCAGAGCGAAGGTAGGGGCCGCCCAAGAATCTGTCGGCGAAGATCGCACCAGATAAAAGCAACGTGGCGGGGGAGCAGAGCCCCCGAATATCGTCAAAGACTTCCGCCGCGAAGTCGGGAAAGATCAGCAGCAGGACAGAATGCTAAAAAGGAAAAACATCAGCCTCGTAGAACCCTAACGGTAACCGGCAGGCCCCACATGTGCGAGGGACCGCAGAGGGCATCGGATGTGGGACTTAAATCGGTCAAAACGAAATTCAGGTTAGGGGGCAACCCTCCATCTGCGTTGCGTCAGGGGGGGGGGCCCCGAAACCACATACATGTGAAATCCTGACTACACCACACATACTAACCGCGCAGAGCGGGGCGTGCAACCCGGTCACGGGGGGAACGTATTGGAACCAAAACCAGTGTCCGCGCAGGGGGACGCAGGCCTTAAAAATCCGCGCGAAACAACAGGATGGAAGGAGTACCAAGTATCTGTTCGGGGGCTGCTGCTCGCAAACGAAGAATACCGTTTTCGGGCACGTCCGGGGTACAGGCGTTTCACCGAACTCTACTGGCAGTTGGTAGGGGGACTGGGCGGGCGGTGGTCAAAAATGTGGGGGGGGACAGGAACAAGGATGCGGTGTCTCGCTGCACCGGGATTGCGGACCGGCCCGTACCGGGGGACAATTCCCACATCGGGAGAGAGGAGTCCAGGGGGAACGAGACAAAGGATTGTCTTGCAGTCGCTCGGGGGGGACGTTAACGCGGCTGCTTGTGAAAACTACAACTGAGGTCGGCGCGGGACTTGGACGCCAAAAGCAGGGAACCAAAGAAGAAAAAATCAGGCCTCGGCTTATACCAAGGATCTGGTGCGGAGAGTCGAGGCCGGGATGATCACTGAACGGCCTGCTCCTTCGCAGCCTGAGAGCACGTCTAAGTCGGCAAAAAAACTCCGGTTCAAACGAATGGAGTGAAACCAGGCAAGTGCAGTCAAGGACGCGTCGTAACCCAAGGAAAAATAAGGTCTGCGGCCGATCAAAGGAGGCCTGCCTCGAATTGGACGGCCAGAAGCAGTGGCGACCCGGCGCTCGTGCGACTACGAGGGGCTGGCATCTTTAAATAAAAACCGCACAAGTGAGGACTTGTAAGGGCGAAGAGGGGACGCGGTCGACTTCGGAGCTGGGAAAAAAGAATCAGGCGGCGACCGCGAAAAGCACAAATCTCTGTGCTACCTTAAAGCCTACAAGTCGATACTGGGCAAATCAAGTCGCTCAATGCCTCCTCACTAACAATTGGCCACAAAGGAAGAAGGGGTGCGGATTGGCGTAAGGGATGTAAAAAACATCTCTGAATCGAGTTTTGGTAAAATGCCATGGTCCTCGGAGCACTAGCTTTACGAGAAAGTTACCTTTCAACCCGTAGAAAAATACGGGGGGAAAAAAAAAAACTGCAAGAGAAATCGCCGCAACCTCTTCTGCGGCTGGCGTCCCGTTCATAAGGGGAAGCTCTTTATCTCGGAGGGCTCTGTGCGGGACCGAGTTCACCGACGTCCGTGCAACCGCGAACTGTCAGGTATCGAGAACCTCAAGTAAGGGGGAAAAATCTGAGGGTCGTGGGGACATGCGGCGGGGAGGCGTGGCCCCGTTCTGCACTTTTTTCCGGAGGTTCATACGGAGGCTCAGATGAAATGGCCCCGCCCGACAGGGCTGACCACGGAACTTGGGTGAGCTTGACCCACCTCGGCGAGGAGGGCACCTCAAGCAGTCCCAGGCAAACGGAAATACTCCGACACACAAAAGATCTCACAGAAAAAAAATGGAATAAAGGACGAATCATTGTTAGAGAAGGTTCCGGAACGAGTCGGTAACGTGGGTCGACAACAAGGGATATTGATTGAGCGGGTGTGAAGAAAAGAAGATGAGTCGTTGATTTCCTCAAAAAACAATTAAGTCGCGGGCGTTGTTCGTCTCCTTGAATACGCTTGGTGGAACCGGTAGCTTAGATGCTGTGCGGATGATTGTCTCGTTTCTGCTGAGAGCTGCACGGGAAACGAAATACAGTCGTTGGCTGGAAAAATAACTGGAGCTGGCACTCAAGGAACGCTTTGGGCCTACGCACAGAGGGCGGGGTCGAAGCTCCGGAAAGTGCAACTAAAAGGCTCCGGCGTGCTGCAAATTGGTTAGACTATGGGGCCCTGTCGGTTTTCCTGGGAACGCGGGTGCGCCAAACCTGGGCCCAGCTCAGATCGGAGGCAAGGTCCGGCCGTATCTATTGTAAGCTGCGGACTAACCATTCTACATAAGAAAGAAAGCCGTGGGAAAATGAGATGTTCCTCGAACGATGCCGTTGGGAACCTGCCCCATTCGATGTCAGTTTAAGAATTCCGCTAAAATAGGTAAGAGGGGAAGGCCGTATGAAAAGTACTAAAGGTTTCAACGTGTCCCTAGGGGAGACCGGCGGGGTCCAAGGGTACCGGCCTGGTGAGGCTGGGCCTGGGGGGACAGGAGAGCTTAGAGGGGGTGTGAGCCGATCGTAGAGATCGTCGCTATGGCGACCGAAAGTTAGGCGCTTTTGCGAAAGGGTCGTGGGGAAAATATCCGGAAACGTCTCATTAGCGAGAGTAAAGGCAGGAAGCGAAAGCTCATCAGGAGAAGCTAACTGTTATCCGAGCTAAAAAAAAAATGAAGGAGGGGGAGGGAAGAAGAGAATCAAAGTCATTGTCACCTTCTGCTCTAAGAAAGTTCGGGCAGAGAAAAAAAGACTCTGTTCAAGGTCTTGGCCGCCTTGCCCCAAAACAAAGTTTCCAACGTCTTAATCCTTGCGGGTGTCGGGCTCACCAGGATCACTATCCGAATCCGCGCGCTCCCCCAACAGGCGCAGATCTGAGGAACGCTCCAATGACCATACGATTCCCAATTCGCGCACCAGCTCTGGGAAGAGGAGGATGAAACAGGCCCATCCAGCTCATGCCTCCGGCTGAAACAGCTCTCGAGACCATTGTTGCAAACGGATAAGAGAAACGGAAAAACGAGACGATAAAAAGGGGGGGCGGGACCATCGGACAGGTTCAGAGGCTGGTCTAAGTATGGGCAATCGCACCTTCTAGTTCTCAACCTGCTAGAAAAGGAACAACTCGCTTGCGTCCTCCGGAGTCGTCGTGAATTCGTACATCCCGGGAGTTCAGTACATTACTAAAAAGGTCATAACTCTACGTGCACGTGGGATCTGGGATCACGGAATCCAGAAGCGAAAAAATTCATGACAGAGATTATACCCTAGATTCTTCAAGCATTGTCGTCGCCTTTATACTTTAATCCAGACCCTTGTTGCGAAAAACTCATTCAGTATAGAAACAGGAATCTGCATCTGGAAGGTAGCCTCTCTGAGAGTGCAATCGAATGCGTGTAATCTCGAAAACCCCTCGAGTGGCATTGCTTGTCCTGAAAAAGTTAATAATCTGACCAGGAAGGATCGGTCCCGTAGAGTAAGTATTTTGAGGTTTGCATCGGTATTTCGCCCAGCCCTTCTCGAGTGGGTGCCAGAGATGGGTGGAGGGGGTCAGAAAAACGGGAGGCGCTGATATCTGTCACTGGTTGTGCACAGGGCGGGTAGGGGAGCGCAACACGGGGAATTGTAGTGTGGGGGAGGGGCAGGGATGAGAGTGGCTAGGTAGTAACCGTCAAGGAGCACCGGGGATAGTGAGGAGTAATTATGCATGAGGGTGGGCGGGCGGTGTGCAATTCTCTGGCGCGTCCTCTCGCGGAAAAAAAGTTAGAACTAACTCACTCCCAGCCTCGACTCAACATGAGGAAGAATGATCCTGAATGCAAGTGCCTTCTGATCTGAAACCACAACAAAAGCGAAAGATTCCATAACGGCCTGGAAAGAAAAACTCCCGCACGGCGGACGGTAAATTTTCTCGTCCAAAAAAATGAGGCTGACGGATAGAGGGTGCCCGGCAACAGGGGGCGCCGCTTAAAGGCACGTAGGGAAAAAATCCGCCTCCCAAATACGACTAGCGCTGATTGAAAAAAGGAGGGCATTGAAATTAAAGGAGTTCGGGTCGCCGTGGTATCGGGAAGTATGAAACGAATCGGGGAAGAAGGAACGTACACGACGACCGAAGGGGAAAGGGGGCACCAGCTCTAGCAGTTTGAACAGTCTCCGAGAACCGCTGTCGGACGTGTTGAGGGGCAGAAAGCTTTGCGGCGCCAATACGAGAAAAAAAGAGTCGCTTTATCAGCTTGGCCGCGACGCGGACAGGGCGAGAACCGAGGGCGCGCGAGCGGGGCAGCAGAAAAAAAAAGGTACCCAGCACCGGACGGAATGAAACACTTGAAAACCAAGAAAGCGATGGGAAACGCGGGAATTAAAAACACTCGCAGCCAGCAAGTCCACGACGAAGGAGAGAAAAAAAGAAGAAAGGCCGTCTAGGACCGGCTCGCGGTTAAAAAGCGAAGAACGGTCGAACATCTCCTGCCAGGGCCTGTACGTGCAAGGGAGGGCCGAGCAATCGTCTGGGAACCAACGAAACACCATCGACTCTTCAGACATCAGTGAAGCAGGAGGGGGAGGCAGGGCCCACATCGGCCCACGCTCCGACCGGTCAGCGCACGTGGGGGGGCCGCGGGCCGGACAAATCAAGCGCTTCGGGGTCAAAAAGAGTAACGCGAAAGCGACATCGGCAACATTTCACACATTGTCTGAAGCCCAACTGTAAAAAGAAACGGAGGAAGGGCACGGCTGGGGCGGGCTAGATGGAAGGGGAAGGGAGCGGGTTCGGCCAGTGGGGTTTGTAACGTTGCCTGCCTATTGTGAGAGGTTAGCAGTCGAGACGAACGGGGAGTGCTCAGCTGCAACCACACGTTTAAAATTATCTTAGGACCGAAAAGAAGAAGAGGGGAGGCAGGAGGTCCACCTACAGCCGGGCCCAAAGGGTAGGCATGTGCTCGCATCAGGAAAATCCCAAGTAATAAGGAGGGGGGGAAGATAGAAGGGGTTCAGAATGCTAACCTTCGCCGAAACGGGTGACCTATTCCCCGACCTCGACTGCTGCTTTTACGCCGGATTTTCCCGGGGGTGGGGGGGGGAATGGGGAGCAGTGGGGGGAGTAGGAGACAAACGGCCCCTCACCTGCCCGGTGCATCGGATGGCAGGGGTCGCAGCTCTATCTCCAACTGTAGTGATTAGCGGGGAGTGGTATTGAAGGAGCTGGGCGGTACAAGTGGGGGAAATCGGGCTCGGGCGCTTTCGTCGGCGACAGAACGGGGACACAGAAGACAGTCGGACGGCGCTACACACCACCTGGTGTCGTCGGGAAGTCAGACCCTGCACCAGCTCTCCTCAGTCAAGAAGGACCGATGATGAGGGCAATTAGAAATGCGAAAAGGCGCCGTTCAAGCCTGAGCGCCCAGAAGGGAAAACATGACAAAGGATGGAGAGACCGACACGATGCGGCCGCAGCAAGCGAAAGGAAAAGGGGACCGACCTGAAGCTGCGCTTCTCTCCCGGACTACCGTCGATTTGGGATGGGAGAGGAGAGTTCAGGGATGCGGGAGAACCTTGGAAAGGATGCAAGCGGGCGCTGGACTGCATATAGAGGGTTCTTACGAAGGAAAACTACTCTAGGCCTCAGGAAAGGGGGGGAAAAAGGGCGACCTGTGGGCGGAGCTGGGAAAGGAAGAGGCAAAGCGAAGCACAGGCCGGATCCTTCCGATTTAAAAGAACCAGGCTTCTAATCTAATGTCTGCATCAGTCTCGAGAGGGGTGCGGAAAATGGGACGGGAAGGTGAGAAGATGGAAGGCGCAGGCTCTTCTTTCTACTACATGAAAAGAGAAGACCGCAGGAGTTCTGAAAAGGGGCAGAGAAACTGAAATGAAGCGCTCGGAAAAGGTGAAAAGGCGCTGGGGCGGTGGTTCGCCACAAAGAAGGTTCGTGAAAAGAGACGCTGACGAGGTGCGCAGCACCGTTTGGAAAAAAGTGGACTAACTTCCTCCCACCGGGGGTCACCGACGGGAAGGGGGAGGATAGGAGGGAAAGGGGGTGCAAAGAGAGGCCGCTGTGTCTAGCTGCCGCGAAGAAGAGGCGGGGAAAAAGGGGGACGCGAGTCGGGGAGTGTTGAACGCTCGGAATGCGAGAGTAGCGACGCCCCCGCAGCAAGGCAGCTAAGCGCAGAGGCAGCCCTGAAATCGCAGAAAGGCACAGGTATCAGGGAGCGATATGAGCGGTGACGTACTGGGGAAGGGGATCAGGAAGGGGAGTGTACATAAAATCGGCGCGAATCGGGATGGCAAAGGATCCGGTTCGGGGGCTGGGTCGGCAAAGCACGAAGAGGAAAATGTAAAACGGGAAGATAAAGACTAACAGAAGCCGTTCCAGACGATCAGCAGGCTTTTCTGGTGAGGGAAGCAGCGGCTCGAACAGAGCCAACGCTTTTGGAGGGGGGGGTAAAGAAGGGCAAGACACGGTCGGCGGAGGGTGCTCGCTCGGGTGGCAAAATGTTCTCGTCGTCGTTGAGAAAAGCCGGGGGAAAAAAAGGGGGGGGTTTGGGGAATGAGGAGGGCCGGGGGCGCGGGAGCGGTCGGGGAAACGCCAAATGGAAAAGCCTCTCCTCATATCCATAGGAAGCGGTCGCTTGCCAACTTCATGTCCCTTTTCCATGCGTTAGAAGCGCGTGCCACTGGAGGCCGAGCCTGATCAGCGGCCGGGAGTCTCGGACAGGGGCGGTGATTGCATAATACCTAGGCTTAGGGTGCAAAATGAGGGGGCCAATGAGTGGGAAGGGAGTGTAACCTGGCTCTTAACGGTCTCGTGGGCTCTGTCTCGGTTGAGACTCGCGGATCGGGAGGGGAATCTCCGATCGAAAGCTGATAGTGCGTGCTTTGCGAAAGGGTTCGGGTGGCGCCGTATCCGTCCAGTCCGGGATGAAGCAAGAAAGAGGGCGGGGGACGGGGGGAGGGAAACAAAGCAGAGGGGAATGGGAAAGGAAAGAAAAAAGATATCCGCCACACTGAATATCAAATCGTCGCCGGCAGAAAAGGGGGCCGAGAAAATCAAAAGAAGGCGCTCTGATTTCGGGACGCGTCACTCCACCCAACGCGCGATTCCACAGGAAGTCGCAGGCAACGAAAAGATAAAGACGGCCAACAACACCAGAACCTGGACGGTAAGTTGAACCACCTACCTCTGTCCCCGACTCGAAGAGAGTAAGTAGGGGAAATGAAAAAGGTCGGAAAGCCTAACCAATTCCGTCGCGGAAGAAAGGGAGCGTGGGGAAAGGGCGAGGCTATAAACAAAAAAGGAGGAGCGGCCTGGGCGAACAGTTCCCATCGGCTAAGAAGATAATTCACTGCCGACGTCGGCAGCCCGGGCCGGAGCAGAGGTCTTCCTAGCAGAGCTAAAAGTTAAGGGACCCAGTCAACTTCGACCGGAACTGAAAGGAAAAACAGCTGTGGGGGAAAGGAGAAAAAATAGACGCAAGGAAACGATCCGAAGAAGATGGACCTGAGTGCAACCATGTGGCAATTGGATAATGGGAAGAAACAAGATGTCCGCGCCAAGCACCAGAAAGGGTGGACCCATTTCGCTAGGGAGTAAGATTTAGAGAGTGCGAGGGACAACTCGTCAAAGTCTGCATAGGAAATATACAACCGAAAAACACACTGAGCGCCGAATCGCCAGCACGAGAATCAGAAAAACACGATCCATGCTCGTCCGGCAGTCAACCCATAAAACAATCATCGCTTCAGGGGGAGGTAGAAAACGGGGGGATGAGCTGCCGGATGGAAAGTAAGGAGGTGCGCGGACCGGGCCCTGCGGGCGGGGGGACTTGTCCTTATACGCCAAGTCGGGGTCAGCCGGGGAACCAAAGGCTTGTCTACTTTTGCGGAGCTGGCTAGGCACTGTCTCCCACGGGATCCAACTGAAGCGGTGAAATACCCTGGCCAACAGGAAGCTGCAAAAAATGCCAAAAGACATAAAGGGCCGACTTGCGACGAAAAAAGAAAGAACAGCAATGTCGTAACACGGGAAGACCTTCTGCTCTACAAGTCGGACTTTCTATCGCAAAAGTAACCGTTGAGGATCTCTGTCTCGCTGGGTGCACCGGCTGTAACAAGAAAAATCGAGCGCATGACCCTAATGTATTTCTAACTGACATATGTCTTTGAACTGAAAGTTCAGTTAAGGTCTCGGGGATGTAGAAATTTAGCGTGGAAAGTCAAGGGCGCACGTAAATAACCCACAAAGGGGGAAGAACGGAAAACAGCTCGAGGTATAGCCTAGGAAGAAGAAAAAAACCACGACCCCGGAAAATACTGGACTGAAACGTTGCAAAGGGGGGCGGAAGGGGGAACTGAGCAAAAGTCGTCGGTTAGATAGTTCTGCGGCAGGAAGATACGCAAGTTACCGGACAGTCACCGAATGCGGAAAAAGGCGCCGAGATATCTGGTCCCCACAAGTGACGAGGCCCAAGCAATGAAAGGAGACAGAACGTGCGCTGGACTAAATCAGACTCCTCCAACACGGGGGGCAAGATAGAAGCAAGGCTTCAGGGGAGAACCAAAAAACCTTCTCGCGTGGCAAGCAGACCGTGGGAAGGGAGAACTTCAGCGCCTTTACTTGCACACATTTCCACCGGCGTGGTGTAGGGGACAAATCTACAGGGTCACATGGCGGGGTCAAACAACAAGAGACTGTGCGACCGAGAATGGGCCATGCGCGTACGCAGTAGAGGGGGGCAGTGAGGACCTACAGAGGGGAGCTCTAACGACGAACAAGATCCAATCGCGTTTCAGTCCATGGCCAGAATAGAGGGGATAAGGCTGTCCGGAGGCGAAAATTCGGTCCAAAAATTCCCGAGTTGCAGAAGCCAAGAAGAGTGTCAAGAAAGAAAATGAACGCCCCATCCGGGCAGTCCCAGCGAACTCAGCTGGTGCAGCATCGATGGGTAATGAGAGTCCGAGAAAGAAAGTAAGGGGCATAGAAATCGCGTCCGTCACCCCCCACGCCGGTGAAATTCGGCGCAAAAAAAAAAGGACAAGGAATAGAGGGCAACGCGGTCCCAAAACCAGAAAAGTGAACAGAACACCCATTTCCGCCTGGTGGAAGCCAAAAACACTCTCATAGAGAAAACAAAAAAGGGAGGGAGAAAAAGGGAAAAAGAAAAGGTCAGGACTGAAACGTCGCGGACCTGTGTGTCTGGCCGCGCGGGGGAACCTCTTGGGGGCAAAACGAGGGGGAAGTTTCGGCGGGGGTTGGCGTGCGGGACGGAACATCGTGTGGGTGGGGACCTATTACGAACGCGGGGGCGCTGCACCCGGCCGGGATCCAGAAGTTTCGTGCAAAAAGAGCGGGCGCTGCGGCCGCGGGCGATCGAAGCTGGTGCGTCAAGTTCAGGGCTACTGGCTGAGCCAGTGTGCAATGGGCTAAGGGAAATTTTCTCGAAGGGAGCACAACGAAGCGCAGGAAGGACCGGGGATTGAATCAACGACGGCTGACACAGCACTCAATCGGTATACTCGACGGGAAAGTTTGGCATTCACCGCCACGTCTTCTCTAAATAAAGAGGAGTTCTCGGGCGGGGCGCGCTTTCTAAGTGCGCCGGGTCAACAGCCTGTGAACGAATAAGGGCAGCAAAGTCGGCAGGATGCTACAGACCAGGTAGGGAGACAGCAAGCACCAGAAAGGGCTCTACTTTGACGAATCAATTCCTAGGGGAATTAGGAGGAAGGCCTCGTGCAGTGCTGCGTAAGGAGGCTTCGGATCTGCGCGCGGAAAAGCGAGGAATTTTAAGGAGGCCGCGGGGATGGATTGGGGGGCTCCCCTAGAAAAGGAGGCGA
>Ga0179593_1609320_pt1 | contig 11630 bp, 14 predicted proteins | sample CZODoug2_1_08_16_FD_185931 | JGI IMG/M metagenome (GOLD analysis project Ga0179593, IMG submission 185931) | Vadose zone soil fungal communities from Angelo Coast Range Reserve, California, USA - CZODoug2_1_08_16fungal (PacBio error correction) | ecosystem: Environmental > Terrestrial > Soil >...
GGAAGAAATCCCGTCTCGAAGAGAGAGACCTCTTCATCGGCAAAGGGGGAGTGAGATGTCGCTGAAAAGAGGGGGAAGGGGGCCGCACAAATAAAAGAAAAAACCTTGCAAAGGACCGGAATCTTCGGAGGGGAGGACTTTCGCACTGGCCGGAAGGAGTGAAAGCTCTGGGGAGGAACAAAAAGAGTTTTTTGTTTGGAAAAAAAAATATAGTTTCAGGGGGAAAAAAAATGGAGTAGAAGCGCCTGATCACGAAGGTGCGGTCGATCAGAAGAGTGCTTCAGAGAAAGAGGAAAAGGGGAAGGACGTCTAGCTGACACTACGAAAGAAGGAAAAAAGGGTCCACACGGAAAGAGTGCAATCGGGGAAACAAGGACTCACCCGAAAAGGCGTTCTTCCCCACTGCATCGGGCGAACAGGAGAAGGGAAGAAAGTGGAAAAGACACCCTATTTTCTTGACACTGGGGGAACTTTAAAGAAAGAAAAACTGGAGTTCCCTTAATGGGGATGGCGATTTACGACGGATACCTCCCGAAAAAAGAAGCCGCACTCCTCCTTTAGGAAATGAAAGCCAGGGCCAATCTCCATAGAAGCAAGGGAAAGGAGGGGTCACTCCTAGGGGAAAGACAACGTACTGGGGAAGAGTCCTCTACCACCTAGCCGGAAGGAGAAAGGGAGAAAAAAGAATTGGGGGAAAAGATAAGTTCAGCGTTTTTCATTACAAGGGGAATGTCTGGAGGAGTCACGAGTACCAGGGAGACTGGAAAAGACCAAGGGCTTAGTCATGGGGGGAGAAGCCTGCTCACTCCTTCACTTCAAGGGGTCGGACGGGGAAAAAATGAGCGCTCGTGTTCTCGCAGGGGGGATATTCGCAAGAATGGAGAAAACTCTAAAGGTAAGAGATGAGCAGAGGAAAGAAGGATACAGTTGACTGCACTATTGCTCTTAACTGAAAAAAAGGTACAGAAGATGAAAAGGGAACAGGCAATGGAAGGGGGGTTGCCGAGTTCAAAGAAGAGTCTTGTATTTTGACAATAAAATTTACTCGTAGGTATCACAGACAGTGAAGGCTTGAGCTTTGGGGGAGATTTTGTTAAAATGTGGCATCCGAGTCCTGTTAGGCTTTTTGATTAGAGAGAAAAAGGAAGAGCAAGCTGGGAAGAAATAGGAGGGTGAGAGTATGCTCACGAGTTCAATGATTGTGAAAAGGGGGGGTCGCAGAAAATGGATACAAGCACTCTGTCTAAAGGGGTGGTTTTTGTACTATGACCAAGTGGGGCGTGGTGAGCGTTTTGGGGTGGGGTAGAGACCTGGCAAAGCACAGGCTGTACGGAAAAAGAAAAAGAATCGAACGAGAAAAAAAAAAGAACATCAACCGAGGTAAAATCCATGGCACACAAATGGTCGATCACGAAAAGAACGCGGCGCCGAGGAAGGCTAACGGACTGGGAAAACCTGAGAAACGACTCAAACCAGAAATGAACGTGGTGGAACAAAGCCTTTTGGTCATCTGCGAAAAAAAAGCAAGGAGGGGCTTAAAAGAGAAAGGAAAAACACCTCTATCCCTTCTCGGTGGACACCATAGGGGCTCCAGAGCGGTCGGAGATCAAAGGGAGGAGAGAAGCGGATCAAAAACCTTCGTCTCACCCAAAAAACAACAACCACAACGATAGGAGAAAAGAAAGGAAAGCATCCTTGTCGGTCTGCGAGCGGGGGGGAGGAATCCAGCCGGTCGCGGGGATGGAGGACAACGAGAAAAGGGGGGAAACAACATCAGTTAAGACACCGCTAAGTGTGAGGGGAGGAGTCACCTCCGGGTAAGCCAAGCAGGGGAAAGGCACGCAATTACCATCTTGAAAAAAAAGGCCACACCACTTCCTACCTAAAGAGGAAGGGGAGGGGCTTTTATGGAAAAAAATAAGGAAGAGTCACATCTTCATGCAAGGAAACGCGTTGGCGGGGAGAGGGTGCCGGTGGGAAAGGAGACCTCTAGCGGAGTATGGAGGGGAGACGGGAGATAAAAGCCGGAGAAAAACGGGGAAAAGCCTTCCATGTGAAAAGGATGGTGGGACTTTTCAAAAAAAGTCTAATCGTTTCTTGTCAAAATGATCCGGAGAAAAGGAAGAAAGAAAAAAAAAAACGGTACACCAACGTCATTGAAAAAAGGGAGAAGGGAAACCGAGAACGGAGAAAGAGGCGCACTCATCTCGATTCGCTGAGAAAGAGGAGGGCCCTGGCCTGGAAGGAAGAATCAGCTTAGAGTCCTATTCCAGGGTGATTCCTAGAAGCCGATCGGTGAGGAAAGAAGACCCACAAGGGAAGGGGAGTACATTACTTGTCATCAGTCATCTGTAGAAAGAAGAGACAAGGAGTTTCAGTCAACGGATAAGGTTGAACAGGAAGATTAAAAAAGTGACCTCATCGTGAGCAGGAGGGCGAAAGAATTACCGGGGAAAAAAAGGCAGAACACTAGAAACGCCGAAAATCAAGAAAGTAGGAGCAGGGATGTACCGCGTAGCCTCACAGCGGGGGGAGGAAAGTGATCTGCTCTGAAAAAAAAAGGGAAAAAACGCTAACTTTTGGGGGGAAAGGACGGAAAAAACTGACAAATTCGCTTTGGAGGGAGGGGGGCTCCTTCCGAGTTGGGAAGGGCGTAGAGGTATTGAGGAAAAAGCCATCTTAACCCCTCTATGGCGGGGAGGGGAGGATGACTTATGGCGAGGACCAAAAGTACTTAAGGAGGGAGGGGATCCATCTCGTGGTTAAGAGAGGGATCAGGAAAGGAAGAAAAGTTCCTCACAGAAGAAACGGTCAGGAAGAAAGTCAAGTTGAAAAGAAAAAGCTTTTGTAAATATTCCGCCCGGGGGGAAGTGGTCCATGGGGACCACTACGGAGAGGGGGGCGCAGTCTCTTCTGATCCCTAAAGGGAAGTAAAGAGGAAAGCACCGTTCCTTTCAATGGGGGGGCTATAATGACCGATGGTAATTGCAGGAAATGGCTTCGGGGGATAGCAGAAAGGGCCCTCTCTTCGGAGAATCTGCAATAGTGAAAAGAGACTCAAAATATTAGGGGAGAAAGGAATACAGGACAACACGAAATCTCAAATATGGAGGGGGGAATCCGCCCCGCTCCTGGAACAGAAGCCCCAACGGGAGAAAACATGTGCTCGGCAGTGCTCAAGTCAGGAGGGGGAGGGGAAGTCGAATACGTCCCGGTGGGAGTCGAAGGCCGGGAATCTGTGATTGTGAGGCCGGCGCCGGAGGAGGAAAAAAAAAAGAATTTCATCCGGTCCAGAGAAAAGGGAGGGTCCCACCGGTGAACAGAGGGTCGGATATAGTGAGAACGTTCTCGCAGAACAAGGGAAGCAACACCACAACGGAGGAGGAAAAGACAAAAGGGGCGGGAAGGTAAAAAACCTCAAAAGGGTGCTTCGAATCGTATCGGAGGGGGACACCGGGGGGAGGGGGGGGACGCGGAAAGGGGAAAAAGGGAGCTTGAAGGGGGGAAAAATAACAGAAATGCGTCTAATGCGGACAGAGGAGTCTTGAAGAGAACGGATCCCGCAGTTCGCAGGCCGGGAGCACTTGTGAGTGAAGAGTATTAAACCATGAAAGGGGGTGGGTTGGTTGGGGGAGGAGATATTGAGATGAGGAGGGGAAATTAGGAAAGCCCGGGAGAACCTCATAGGGAGAGGCGTTCGGAATCACGATGGGGAGGGGCGTGACGACGAGACGGGAAAGGAGCTGCGGGCGAGCGAAAGAAAGCCATGACAGCCAAGAGGGGAAAATCCACGCGGGGAATTATCGAAAGAAAAGAACCGGTTGTGGACCGCGGGAAAGGGGGGGGAAGGAGACGCGAAAGGGGAAAAAGGGAGTGTCCTCACCCGGAATGCAGGAAAGGCGGGTATAAGCATATAAGGCATTGAGGTGACTTTTTTCCTGAGAGAAAAACGGACTGTATCCCTGCCCTGTGAGAAAAGGGAGCCGCAAGCCGAGGGAAGGAAAAAGGGTCAAGCATCTCCGCGCCGCACTCGCGGAGGAAAAGAGATGAAAGCGAAAAACGGGCGGCCAAAAGCTACGAAGACAACCAAAAAAAAGGAAAGGCGCACGGAAAAGGGGGTCATCTCGAATTCTGGCAGCAAGAAGGGAAACAGCTTTGCGGGTCAGAAAAAAAAGAAAGGCAGATCACTTTGCAATCCAAAGGGAGGGAAGAGGGAACTAAAGGAAAGAACTTCACGTCCTCTTGCTGGGGAAGGGATCTCTCGTGGGGGAAGAAGATGGACTGGGGGGAATGCGAAAAAAAAAGTAACTGGCCTAGCGTCTAAGCGCGCCCGGGGAGAAGGGGGGGAAAAAGCACTATTGCACGGGGGACGGACATCTTCAGTCTACGAACAAAAAGGGAATTAGACGCAAAAGCGGCCGGTTCCCAAGGGGCATGAAGAAAAAAGAAACCATTCCCATACCCATGCACGAATAAGGGGGGAGGGAAACGCCAGGCCATGGAAGGAATCACTATCACGCATCGAGAAAAAAAGAAAAAACTCTGCGTGAAAGAGAGAAGGGAAAGTGTGTTTGACGTCTGTTTTGGGAGGATCACGGCTTCACTCGTCGACAAGAAAAGGGAAAAGTGGCTGGGGAAACTACGACCTGTCAGGCGTGGGAAGAACCGCCGGCGGGAAAAACGAGAGCCGATTTTAAAAATAAGAACATACTCCGCTCTATGTCATCACAAAAAAAGGGAAAATTTCTAAGAAGGAAACAAAGAACGGGGCACTCAAAGGCATGAATCTTGGGAAAGAAGAGGCCCATACCTTCTTTCAAGAAAGGAGAAAAGAAAACCTTCCGAGAGGGCACGGAATTCGCCAACGCAATCTTGGTCCTCGGAAAAAAAAGAAAGAACTTTTGTTGGGGGGGGGGGGGATGAACCGGCTAAAGAAGCAAGTTTCACGAAAAAGAGAGGTTCTTTTCCTCCATATGCTTGGCGAAAGAGGGGGGAGAAATTCGAGAATCTCACCCCAAGTATTATTCATCGATAAAAAAAAGAACGGGAGGGGGGAAGATAGAAAATAGGTTAACGAGGAGGGACTTCTAATCAGCGGGGGGAGACTCCCCGCTTTATTCTTCCAAAAAGGGGGGGAAAAATCATGGGAGGGGGCGAGAAAGTGATAGATGTCTTTAACTGGAAAAAGGGAAGACACGAAGGTGGAATTCTAAGAAATCTTTCCTGTGGAAGGGGAACACCACTTCGAAAGGGGGGTGGTCCGTTGTAGAATTTCTCTTTGACCGAAGGAGACAGAAGCGTCATGCCGGAAGAGGCAGGCAGGTTTGGGTCTTGTGTGCAGGATAGGGTGCCTCTTTATTTGATGACCGAACGGGGAAGAGGTTCTTCGGGAAAGGAAAAGATCGTTCCCTGAAAAAAGGGGGGAAAAAGAAGAAGGGGAAATCTTTAAAAGAGTGTCCGCACTTGGTAAGAAAGTCTTCTTGTCGACTATTGCCAAAGAAGGGACGCACTTAGGAAAAAAAAAAAAAAAAAAAAAAAACAAAAAAAAGGGAGGGAACTCGTTGACATAGGAAACCAGCTTGCCAGCATCTCGCATTGCGCACAAGGGAAGAGGAATGCCATGGGGAAAGGAGAGCACCTTCAATCTCATCTCGGCCGATAGATGTTTTATGGGAAGGGGGAAAGGGGAAGAAATGGTTCTTTCAGGAAAGAAGGCCGATTTTGCTTCTCCATTACTTAAAAAAAGGGTAAGAGAATGGGGCATATGCATTCATAAGAGGGGGGGTCAACTGGATCAGAGCTGCTTGGGAAACGTGACCTCAGCGTGAGCAATTGGAGGGAGAAGGGGAAGCAGGGAAAAAGGAACAAGATCTATCAGCCGCTCAGAAAGAAGGAAAGAGTGATCAGAGAGTGATTCGTGAGGGGACCCTTAAGAGGAGAAACAGCTACGCTTTGAAGGGAGTCCGCTACTGAATTACCGAAAGTGTAATGAACGCTTCCCGACCTTAAAAAAGGAGAGGGCTCATGGACGAGAAGGCCTAGGTTGTCGGAGGATGTCAGGGATGTAGGGCGCTAAAAAGGACGATTGAACACGAATCGATGGCAGGGAAGGAGGATGTGGAGGAGGGAATCCTTTACGCTCTTGTCGGGAAACTCGTGGCAGGGAGAAAAAGTAGGTCCCAAGGGTCGGGAGGCCCCAAGTCCAATGGACAGCAAGGAGGGGAAGAATGATTCTAGAAGAAATATTTTTTCGTGGAGGGGGGAAAGCTTGCGTGAAGCTCCATCAAGTAAGCCAGAAAAAAGGGCCTCGGTCCACACCTTTAGCTGCGACAGGGGGGGGGAAAGGGAGGGAGAGTGTTAGTGTTTGCACGCGGGAAAATCGCCGAGAGGCGTGGGAAACAGGTCAAGAGCTCCATCGTGAGAAGAAAAGGACACGATTATGTTATCATCTAGGAAAAAGGCGAAATCGAGGGAAAATAACAACACAACACCTCCGCAAGGGGGGGAAAAACCCATCTCGTCCACACAAGAGAGGGGGAAAGCTAGTGCCAAAAGCAAGGGAGGTAATCGGGAGGAGGAAAGTCCTTTTGTCTTAAGGATCCAAAGGGGGTGCGTCAATCTCGTCGCGGGGAAAGGAAAAGAAGCTCACGCAGAACGAAGGTGTCCAAACTGGCGCTGACGCGGGCTAGGGAGGGGACTTAAATTCGCCGCCCATGGGGAGAGAAAAAGAAAACAACTGAGGAGTAGGAAAAGGGAAAGGGGCGGGCCTTCCCTGCTTCACAAGGAGTCTCTAGGGAAAAGGGGGGACAAAACGAGGAGGTTGCGAGGTGACAGGAAAGGCGTGCTCGTCTCTTGCCGAAGAAAGGAAAAAAGAGAACGTACTACACGGAAGGGACCTCAACTTCTACTTGGAGATGGGGGGGACCAGTACGCGCTGGGTAGAACTGGATAAATTTTTGTGGGCTGAAAAAAAGACATAGAGAAAGTCTCCTTTTTCCGAGGAAAAAATGATCACAGGCATAGCTGGGCCACGTATTGGGAAATCACTATGATATCTTTCTGACGAAAGGAGGGAAAAATGAGGGAACAGCGTAGCTTCACAACCATAAAGGCCAGATTACGAACACTTACCAAGTAGTCCACAAAGTCTCCTAAGGGGGGGGAACGCGGTCTTCCAAAAGAAGAGGGAGTGTCCCGCTACTTATATCAGAAAAGGGTTGGAAGAACCAGATGTCTGGACACTTAAAAAAGAATATTCCTCAGGGTAACTTGACTTGGAAAGGGGAAGGAAAGTGCTACCTTTGGAAGAGAACGCACTGAAGAAGAAAATGAGTCCGCAAAGAAGGGAACCGCGCCATCCGAACGAGAAGGGAGGGGGGAAGCTGTCTATGCCAGAAAGAGAAAAACTAACAGCAGAAAGAGATATAACAAGAGTCCGTCGAAAAGAAGGCTACCCCGATGGGAAAAATAGAAGTCGAATCGGTGAAAAAGGGGGCTCGTTTCTTTCATTCGCAGAAAAAGAAAGGGGGGGAATCAAATGAGAGGGTGAGCGACGCGGTACGAAAGAAAGGAAAAAGGCACGTCCGCTGCTGTTCAAGGTGCGCCGAGAGGGAGCTAGGGGGGAGCCGCATGGGTGACCTGGTATGATGCTCAAGGAAAAGACCTTTTTTTTTGGAGGTCAAGAAAAAAAACCGAGAGGAGCCCATGAACTGAGGAAAGGAGAGTGAACTGCATCTGTCATTCAAAAAGGAAATGAGAAGGGGGTGTAGGGGGGAAAAGCGTGCCTGTGGAGGGTTTATTAAAGCCAGAAGGGTCTTCTTCTTAAGGAAAAAAAGGGACGCTATTATCTTGAAGGGATAAAGGGGAAAAGAAGCTTCCCGGGAGAAGGAGAGAGAAACTGCTCAAGCTGCCGACCTGAAGAGAAGAATTCAATGACTTTGGAACAGAGGTGGGTTATGATACAAAGGCGTATCCGGGGGAGGGAAAGGAGTACGACCTGATTACCAAGAAACGAACATCTACGGGACAGAGGGACCCCGCTCTTGTAAAGGGGGGAGAGAAAAGGCCTCGAAGAAAAAACTCCGAGGGTAAGAACATCCATATGCGATCCTGACCAAAAAGCGAGAAAGGAGAAGGAGCCTTGTGGAAAAGGCAGACATTCGGTATACAAAAGAAAAAGGAACTCAAAAGGGGACGAACTCTCCAAGGTCAAGCTTGGAAAGAAGGAAGGGGGGGAAAAAACAGGAATCAAGGGAGGAAAAATGAAAACAAAATCAATTTTCACGCCCCAGGGAAAAAAGGTATGTTACATGGGCCTAGAACAAGGGAAATCATAAGAAAACAAGGGGGGGATCTCGAACCGCGCTCTCATCCGCCAATATGAGAAGAAACAAAAAAAAAGGAAGGAGAAAAAAAAGAGGAAGAAAAAGGAGGCTTTAGATCTCGGTGAAAAAAAGAAGCTCCCCTCCGGCTGGGCATGAAGACGCGAATGCCAAGAACTCAGGGAGTGAAACTTTCTTGTCTTTCCAAGGGAAAAAACGCGGGAGACATGTTGGAAAAGAAGGGCAAAATTGCGTTTTCTAAGTTCGGCCAAAATTCGACCACGGGGGGGGAAGTGTCTGTTCTTGGAAAAGGGAAAGCCGATCTTCACAGCAGGGAAAGAAGGGGAGGAGCTTGTGGGGGAGGGGGGGAGAGAATTGCCCGGTGGGTGGGAGGGGGAGGTGATTAACTCGAGAGGATCCTGTTGAAATTAATACCCTGTCGAACTCTTCTGATCCGGGACGGGAGGGGGACCACAAGAAGGGTGGGCAGTTAATCCACGTATTTGATCAGAAAGCGTTTTCTTGTCGACGAAAAGGAGAAGACTGAAAGCCTGTATGAGAAAGAAACTTCATTGACGGGAGGAAAAAGGCCCAGCCGGTCGGAAGGAAAAAACAGTCAAAGATTAGGAAGAGTGCTCCGTAAAGTGGATGTCGTGCTCCCAGAAATAGGAGGAAGGGGGGGAGAGGAGGACTTGCCGAAGAATCCGATGGAGGAGACTCGTCCAAAAAAAAGGCTTTCAAAATGTCATCAGTGAAAAAAGGCATAAGCAAGGAAAACGGAAAGAATTTCATGAAAGAAACGCTCTGCCAGTGAACAAAGGGCAAATTGCTTCGAGCCAAAAAAAACCGTACCAGAGAGGGAATAACACAGAGACATCACGCTTACGTTAAGGCGTGAAAGATGAAGGGCTGTACCAGAATACGCCTTTGGATTGCAAAGGGAAAGGGTACGAGACTAATGAAGAACGAACAGGATTAAAAACGACTTCTATCTTACCCAAGGGGAGGGCCGCATTTAATGGGAAAAAAGGCCTAGTTTTGGAGGGGGGACGGAAATTTAGGGAGCGACACGGCCATAGCCATCTGAAAAGAGAAGGCTATTCTGATTAGAAGGGAAGGGGGGGATGACTCAATCTCGTGCAGGGAAGGGAATAAGGACACAGAAAGGAAATCCCCATGTAGAAAAAAAAGGAAATTTACAAGCCCAAAGGGTAAAGGAGAGACTAACAAAGAGCACATCCTTTTTGATGCCACGCCGGAGAAGGGGAGCTCCACCCCGGGAAGAAATGGAAAACACACAGGGTCGGCTACTTGGGGAGGGGTAATTTTTTCACTCTGGCCGTCTGGAAAAAATAGCCGCTCAAAAAGGGGACAGCACATCTCATCGTTAATAGACCAACGAGATGACAATAGTTGGGGGAAGCGGCTAGGACTAAATATTTGCGGTGGATCACAAAAAAAGAAAGAAAGGTTCATAAAAAAAAGAAGTTTCCTCCGTTCAGTGCGCAGTTGCCGGAAAGGAAGTCTACTACGGGACAGGGGGTAGGCGTCTCGAAGAGAAAAAAAATCTCCGTCAAAAATGAGGGTCAGCGTCCATCGCAAAAAAAAGACAACCGTTTGCCTGATGACGAGGAGGGAAAGCTTCGACACGGAAGAAAGGGAAAAGGCCCCTAGGCTCAACAACAACACCGGAAAGGGAGGGGAAAACCTGGTCGGAACCTTTCCCCTAGAAGAAGATCGACCCTCGTAGAGAAGGGGGAACGCTTCGCCGTAAGAGGGGCTCCTTGCGTACGGGGAAAGGGGGACCGACAAGCAGCAGAATACCAGGGGGGGTACACTTACTTCTAGAAGTAAAAGGGAGACCGCACGGAAGGAAAAAATGCCTAGCACATTTAAAAGACATGGGTAAGACCAGGGGGAAGGAAGGGTGTGGGGTTGTTGATAAATTTCTTCCCCAATGGGTCATTATGAAAAACTCATCGCTTGCGTATAACGAAGAACGGGAAGCAAGTACTGACGAAGAGGAAGGAAAAGCGTCGAGCTTTACACACGAAAAAGAAGAAGGGAAAGAGGGACAAACTGACCACTAAAAGAAAAAAGGTCTCCCTCCCTAACTTTTTGGAGAGAAAAAAAGAGAGGGCCTTGTCGCACGAGGAAATGAGAGCACAGACGTAGAATCACCCGGAATTTCTGAAGAAAGAAGAAGGCATATTCCACTCATCTGTGGTGAAAGGGGACGGTGGTTCCTTGAAGAGGGGAGGGGGAGGGCTTTATCCCTGCCAGCGCTAGTGGCTTCAAGCAACGGGAGACAGTACATTAGAAAACCCTCTCCTCCATCGGTGGTAGATGGCAGAGAGAAACAGCTCCTACATCACTACATCACAAGAAGGGCTCATCACTGAAAAGAAAAAAAAAGTTTTAAGAGGGGGAAGGAGGGAAAAGATCGTTGCTTCAAAGAGAGACGAAAAAGATGTGCAGAAAAAGGAGCTACTGCTTTATCATCCCGAATACGCCTGCTGAGAACGCGGAGGTTCGGCTGGACCAGGAAAGGAGGCCGGGGTGAGGGACCCGTGTTGTGACGAGCAATTGCTCACAGGGAAATTGGAAGAAGCCCACGACTGATTACATTTGACTGCACTATTGAGAAGGGGAAAAAGGGAGAAAAACCTATTACCATCGGGAGGAAAAAAAGAGGGCATGGAGGAACGACCCGATCGGGGGAGGAGACCCAGATCACAGCACTGCCCGCTAGAAAAGGAGGCAAACGCCAGCCATGGCATCAAGCGAAGGGAGAGCTTCGCCAATCTGCCGACCCTGCTGAGAGGGGGATCCACAGTGAACTGAGCTGTTGTTTTCGGGGGAAAAAGTCGTATCCGAGGAACGAAAAACGACGGCTACCTGATGACGGTGGGAGAAAAATACGACCTGTCGGCGTGGACCACCGGGGGAAAGAGAGACATTGGATCGAAAAAGAAGACTACCACAAAACACCAGACTAAGGAAAAAGGCACCACCGTTCACCATTTCGATCAATAAAAGGAGGACGACCGAGGAATTCATGAAGGAAGGGGGGTTGTCCAGACCTTCGTCAAAAAAGGAAAGGGGAAACAACCCGTCCAGGGAGCGGGGGGGTCAAGAGAAGGCCACAAAAAAAGGGAAATCTTGGAGAAAGGGGATGGATTCCCTCGTTGCCCTAAGCAATGAAAGGAAAGAAATTTAGAGGTTTACACGAAAGGGGAAAAAAAAAAATGCGTCTTCATCTCCGCGCTGGTTTTGAAAAGAGAGAAAATTTTCTACAAACGCGCTCGC
>Ga0179593_1655539_pt1 | contig 11630 bp, 17 predicted proteins | sample CZODoug2_1_08_16_FD_185931 | JGI IMG/M metagenome (GOLD analysis project Ga0179593, IMG submission 185931) | Vadose zone soil fungal communities from Angelo Coast Range Reserve, California, USA - CZODoug2_1_08_16fungal (PacBio error correction) | ecosystem: Environmental > Terrestrial > Soil >...
CCACGGAATCACGAAAAACCGGCGGTCCTAGGGACACAAAAATAGCGTTTCTTTCCGAAAACTCCCCTTTTTCCAAAACATGGAAAGGGGCTTGAAAGGGGGGAAAAAGGGCAGCGCATAAAGAAAGCAAGGCCTGCACGCGGGGAATCCGATAAGAAAAGGGGTGAAAAGAGAACTTCCCTTTTCGGGGGGGGGACCGGAAAAAGAATCAGCACGGTAGGGTTCGTATCTCTTCTTCGTCAAAAAGGCGATGGCCCCGTTCCTGAAAAAACTTAAGTTTGGGGCTGGACAAGGATGGGATGTTCGGATAAAATGGGGAAGGCTACCGAGAACAAACAGGACAGGAAGGGCCCGTGGAAGGGGGGAAGTGTCGCCCACGTTTTTGCCTCGATCCACGCAACTCACGGGAAGAACGCAAAGGATGCTGGGGCAACAGGGCACGCAGAAAACACGAGGGAAAAAAAAAACCTGTTTTAGAGCCTGGAGAGAAACGAGAAACCGGACAGGCAGAAATAGCGGTAACTCTGGAGGGGGGGTGTGAAGAGGAGGGGAAATTTGGGGAAGGAAAGGAGTTCGCGAAATGTATAACAAAAGGAATGGGGGAAGTTCATTCCTCAGTGAACCATCGGCGCGAAAGAACTCTGGATTTTGGGGGGGGAGCCTGGGAAAAAAAAACACGACCCGGGGGTTGGAGGCTTTTGGGCCCGGAAAGGGAGCGGCCTCGTTAAGGGGGGAAAAATAGTGGGTGGACACAACGGGGCCCCTGGTAACGGAGAAAGGGAAAGAAACTTATAGGGAAGCTCGTCGGTACCGGCAGGGCCAAGAGGGAAAAAGGAGGCTATGCAAAGAAAGTCGCATCCAAACAGGGGGGTTTGAATATGGAGCAGGTAGGAATAGGTGCCTCGACCAGTGGCGAAAAAAGGGACGCTGAAGCCCCCAACCCTAAAAAAAAAATGAGGGCAGACAGGGGAGGAGCGTATCCTCGGAAAGAGATAGCGATTCTCTCCCAGGGGGGGGATAACCACTTGAAGGAAAAAGCAGGCGGGGGTTGAGAAGAAAGCAAGGGTCGATGAACGGACCGTCAAAAAATCAGGTAGGCGCATCAATTGGGAGCCGAGCCGAATGGAAAAGAAAGAAAATAAACTCCACTACTATCAAAACTCTTGGGAAAAAGAAAATCACGAACCAAACTCAACGGCTCCGCATCACTCCTTACCACAGTGGAAATTCGTAGAAATGTACGGTCGGGTAGTTGAGGGGGGGAAACAAGGTCGGGTAAATAGGGAAAATCGGAAAAAAAAAAAAAAAGGGGGGGGGGCGATTCGAGGAAGGTTATAAAAACAAAATTCTGATTAACGTCTGACTGGGAGGCGAAGATGGCAGAATTTGGGAAAAAAAAGGGAAACCGCCTTAGTGAGACGTGCCTCTTGCAGCAAAACAACATAAAAAAAATTAAAAAAACAAAAAACTTAAATGATTGTGAAGGGCAACCGGAAAAAACGTCGGCTAGCCAAAGCTGAAGCATCTCTATAGCGTTTTGGGGACGAGGAAAAGTAAGTGAAAAAAAAAAACAGTGCCCTTGGAGTGGGCGGCCGGGCCACCAGGAAGACTCCTCGAATCGAAAAATACAAAGTCACAACAACAACGAGGGAGGAAAAAAGAAGGGGGGGAGACGGAGTTAACTTGTGCAAGGGAAGCCAAGGGGGGACGGCAAGAAGAGCTACAACTACAATTTAAAGTTTACGGAAAAGGCACCCCGCCTCGCAAAAAAGGGAAAGGGAGGGGGAAAAAGAAGGGAGTTTTCCAGACCTCAAAGACGTTCCTCAAAACCACGAACAAGCAAGTATCTGACAGGCGCAAGGGACTGGTGCCAACTCAGGGCAGCTCCAAGGGAGGGGAAGAATTAGCGAAAAAAAAAAAGGGTATAACTGGACCTGAAGAGCCGTCGGAAAGAGAACATGCTTCATAAACCACCCACCGGGACAAAAACTCATCAATGAAGCCAGTACCATGAAAAAGAAAAAAAGTCACTGCTGCAGAAGAAACTCTGATTTAAGCTTTAAAAAACGGGGGGGGAGACGCCTTCGCAAAGAGGTGGACGTCTAAAAGGAAACATTGGGTAAAGGTTCTTTGATAGAGAAGCTGCAGCCTAAGGAGGAAAAGTAGATAAAGGGGAAAAGGGCAATTCGAATGAGGAAGTAGAAAAAAAAAACAATCCAGGAAACAACGGTTGTTATCCCGGACTCTCTATCTGCAAAAGCGAGAGCAGCGGAAAAGCCATGACAAAAAGGAAACCGTCCTCAAGACTGGAACGCATCAGGGGGGCCTAAAAACCAGGAACCATGGCTGTATGCGGCACCTATAACATGCCTCCAAGTCAAAAAAGAAAGGGAACGAAACCTGAAGGAGAAGTAGGAAAGGTGGCAAAAAGAACTGCTTGGGACACGGGTACCGAGAAGGGGGGAGAAAAGACGATCCAGCAAAGACCCTTTGGCTACGGACAAAAAGGTTCATGGAAAAACAAAGGTGCCACTGGAATTCACTCGAACCGGAACGCCGAAAGATTTGGGGCAAAAAGACGTCACCTGAGGGAGAAAAAGAAACCGAAAAAAAAACAAAAGATGAAGGAAACTGGAAAATTGCTCGGTGTTAAGAAGACGCTCCTACTTAAAGAAAAAAAGAGGACGCGGAAATGAGGAAGTACACCATCCAAAAAAAAAAAAACTTACTTCGGGGGAAATCGGCGCGAAAAGGCCACTGCGGAACGAGGGAATGAAAGGGAAGGGGGGGAAGCCAATCATCCTTTGCGTTTCTAAAAAAAAAACAAAAGGTCGAGAGGGAAAAAAAAGGGGCGACACAACAAAAAAAAAAAACTTCCATTTACACCTGTTCGTAGCCTTTCACGGAAAAGAACATCTGAATCTTGAACAACCATCCAAAAGAAAAGAGTTCCAACCTTCAAGCATGAGAGGGGACCATCGACCGGGGAGACTCGAGGAAAGGGAAACCGCACTACAACGAAAAACTCCGCTCTGAAAAGGCAAAATTTAAATATCGAGCCCGTAGGAGAGGAAAAAAAAAAGATGCGCGCTGCGAAGAAAAAGGAAAAAGCCCTTTTAGGGGGAGGGGAAAGGAAGGTCTCGCTGGTTGGCGAGCGTCCCTTAAGGGGAACTTCTCGAAATAGCGTGGGATCTCCAAAAAAAACGGAGGAGGAGTGAGAAAAATCCAAAAAGTATCAAGCACCAAGAAGCAGGTCTTCGCCAAGCGTTACCAATGCGTAACAGGAAAAAAAAAGAAACAATCTCACAAAAAAGGAGTGAAGGTCCAGCAAAGATGTCGGCAATCAGCCACTCGTCTTCAAGAATGGAAACAGGGGAAGGAAGGAGGCGGGACTGAATGGAGTGGAGTAGAAAAAGGCCAGAATCGGGGAAAAAAATCTGTGGACCTCTCCAAAGTAGTGGGGGCCGTTCTGGGAAAAAGCAGGCGGAACAAGGACTTGCTTGCAGGGAGGGTCGGGAAAAAAACGTAAAATGCCAAGGGGGGGGGGGGGGCAAAACTGGCCGTTAGCCGGACTGTTAGGGCGCCACTGTTGTTTTTGGGTTTTTGGGGGGGGGGGGTTGGAACTCTGAGGTGGGGGAATTCTTTGTCGGGTGTGTCCCCCGTCAGGGGGAAAAAAAAAGCCGCCCCAGTTTCTCCCGCAGGCGCTGGCAGGGGAAAAAAAGGGTACGATAACTTAAGGGAGGGTGTGACGAAAAGTCAGACCCCGCGAAGAAAGGGTGTGACGCAATTAAGAAAAGTTTGGGAAAAAGGTCTTCATCGCGCTCGGCATTTCGTGGGGAAAACGACAAAAAAAAAAAAGGTGGGTGCGGTACTCTTCGACGGCCTTTTTCGGGCGAAGACGATAAAATCCAGTGGGGAAGGAATTAGGGGGTTGAAAGAAAACGTAACAAAGAAGCGGGGAAGGAAATCCTCCACTCGGTAAAAAAGCAAAAAAAAGAAGGAAGTCAAAAATGCCTAGAAGGGGGAATTCTCGGCAGATTCCAATTGGGGATATTGAGCATTGGGAATATTTTACAGGGGGGGGAAGAATGTGAGAATCCCGCCCACAACACCTAAGTGAAGGGGCATGGTTTGAGGATACAGGGGGGGGGGGGCCGCTGATCTCGAGTGCATAAATATCGAAGAAATAGTCCAAGGGGGATCCCAGGCACTTTGGTGGGAAAGACTATCGAATAACCAGCATCGGGAAGTCGTAATCGAGACAGACTTAAGAAGACTCAAAAAGGGCCCGGTGCGGGGTAAGCGGAACAGAGACTTAACAAAAGGGGAGAACATTCGAAAACAAAACGCTTCACAAACCAGAGGCGTTCAGAAGCCGGACCAGACTGGGCCTAAAAAGGGGGGAGATTCATTGATTAACGGTTTTTGGAAAACCAAGGTTTGTACGGGAATGAGCAACGGGGATGGGGGAAGAAAAATATAAGAGGGGAACTATAAAACAAGGGTCAGAAGTTCCACGACTAAAGGAGATGTCCCCTAAGGGGGTCAAAAGGCTCGTACGCCGGGGGAAATGCAGAACTGAGGTGCAGATACTTTGCCTAACTAACAAGAGTGGAGGAATGGGCCAGGATTTGAGAGAGGGTGCACCGGAAAAAGGAGAAGGCCAAAACAAAGAAAAAAAACAACGGGAACCGGAGAAAAGCCTGGTGCCAGTTGGAAGAACGTAATTGTCCGTGAGAAAAAAAGATACATTGGAAACCTTGGGGGCAAGGGGGACTGTTCAAAAAAAAAAAGAGAAACATCGCGCAAATCCTCCTCGAACTCACAAAAAAAGGTAAAAGAGATAATATTGCGGGGGAGAAGGGAAGGGGGAGGAGGGTGCCCCAAGGAACAATTGGGGAAAATAGTAGAGGAGAACAAAGAACATTACGTTTCAAGTCCCCAACGAAGATTCGCGAAGGTACGTGGATGGGTGCAGGCTTTATTAAAGGGGTTCCCGGAAAACATCAAATGAAAAAAGTCCTCCCGAGCAAGGGAGGAAAGCTGGCTCTAAGTTGGGACGGGGAAACCTGGGTCCCAACCTCAGAAAATCTCGGAAGGGAAGAGGGAAAAATAAGCGAAAGAAAAGGTAAATACCTCCTATCCCGGCGCCTTACCTTATCAAAGGGCTGACCATTCCCGGAAAAAAGGGGGGGAAAAAAGAATCAAGGGAAAAAAGTACATGTGGGCTCCGAACAGGATCCATTCTTACAACTGAGAGACGAGGGAGTGAAGCAGGGGGGGTCAACCCCGAGGAAATGAACTGCGCTTATCCTAAATTGTTTACGAACAGAATTAAGACGGGAGAATTGCTGAAAAAGAAAGGTCCTGAGCGAAAAGGGGGAAAATGCGAACCGGGTGACGAGAAGTCTGCCACAAGTCACGAACTTCCTCTCATCGGGGATCACAACGGGGAAGCGCTATCTGCACGAAAAACCGCTGAAAATCACTGTTCAAAAGGACTCCATAACGCCATCAGGGGGGCTGGACTGGCAAGAAAAAAGCGCCAGGCAAATGGAGCCACGGGGGGAAAAACCTAAAAAAAATGGGGGAACCAGGAAACTCGAAGACTTCGAAGAAATGGAACTCTCGGGAGAGAAAGGGGCAAAAACCTGAAAAAAAAAAAAAAAAGAGAGGGAGCAGCAGAGCCAAGCTTTCAAAGTGGGCTACGTACATGGAACGGGATAGGGGCACCACCCCACTTATGGAAAATGGATCGAAAAGAAAAAATTCCAGGGGGGGGGGGGGGGGGACCTCCACTACTTAATTTGTCGTTTAAAACCTCCAACAAAAAAAAAGAAGACGCCGAATTACGAAAAGAAAAACTGGATACGGTGGGGGGAGGAAAAAGGAGAAAAATTACTTCAAAGAAATCTTCCGCGATGTAGTTCGGGAAAAACCCCATCCCATAGGGGGACCGTGGAACTCCTGCGGTTTTGGAGAAAGATCGTCCGCAAAAAGGCAGGGAACTCCGGAAAAAAAAAGGAAAACCGCCAAGCAGCCCTTGCACGTTGTCTAACACCTCGAGCAGGGATCAACACAGTGGCGAAAAGAAAACGACGGCGGGGGGAAACTGTTTCGTTTCAGGGGAAAAAGGAAGAAAGAACAAAGAAAGGACCACGTTTCAAAGGAAAAAAAAAAAAAAGCATTGCGCCAAAAACTTGTAGCGGGAAGAGAAAAAAGAACTCGATTCCTGAAGCGAGACAAAAACGCAGGAAAAAAAAAGGGAAGTCTCGACTTACTCTGGGGAAAACTGGTGGAGAATAAAAAGGGGAGGAGAGTGGGGAAGTGCGACCTGGAACACAAAGCCATAGTGGATATGTCGGGAAAAAGGGGAAAAAGTTATTGTCCTCTTTACCGAAGAGGGAAAGGATTGCACGTGCTTTGGGGGGGAAGAAGGAGGGATTATCTCTCAAAAAAAAAAACGGGGGAGGGAGATGATCACCCCTCCCTCTTAGGGAAAAGGAAAGACAAGAAGACAGAAAAGGAACAACAAGACTGGACAATAGCGTGGGGGTTCCTCCCTTCCCAAACGAACTCTAAGGGGGGGGTCAGTTGAGTCGCAGGAGAAGAAAAATCAAAGGGAAAAAAAAACCCTCCGATGAACAGGTAGCCAGAAAATAGAGGACAGCGAACTGTCCCAGGTTTCGGGTTTCGGGATGCGATCGATCTAGTGAGGGAAATCAGTAAAAAAAAAACAAATTAGTCAGGGGCCCGAGGGCGCATGCTTGAAGGAAGAGGGGGAAATCCACAGAAAAGGGTTCAGGAAGGGAAGCTAAAAAAGGGCCGTGAAGTGGTTCCGCCACGGTGTTGTTTGCGAAAGAAACCAAACCCGTCCACTGTGGAAGAAGGAAATGCATCTTGGGGGGGGAGGGGCAAGGTTCCAAAAGTTTGGAAAAAAACCATTTTCAAGAGCGCCGAAGAAAAAGGACAGGAAACAAGGCTGTCTTAGGGATGGATTGTTTTACGAATCAATGGAAAAATGGGGTGGGGGGTTCGGTGAAAGTATGTCGCAAGTAAACCAAAATAACCACTATACAAAAGGACACCGAAGTTTTTGGGAAGTTTTCAGGTTTCTTCTTCAAATCGGCGCACAAGGAATGTTGGGGCCTGGTGCAAAAAACCCCCCTCCCAACGGTCAAGGGGGGGGATGTTCACATCGTCGCACAGAGTCAAAAAAATGTCATCGATCCAGGGAAAATTAAATTGGTTCACACTATGAAGTTGCAAAAAGGAGCCAACTTTTTCAGAAAGGGAACTTAAAAAAGAGATCGGAACAAGCAGCAGGCAGGTGACGGGCAAAGCTAAGACGAGGAACATGAATTCGCTCAGGAGTCCCTGAGGTTAGATGGAATCATTTGGGGAAGGGAAGAATACAGTGGCTCAGGGAAAAAAGTTGGAAAAAAAACCCGAAAGGCGTTCCAGATGAGGGCCGTTTGGCAGAGACATGAATTTTTACCGAAAAGCGTTCTTTGGGCAGAATAGGGTCCAGACCACAAGATGAAGCAGGCAAAGGGGACTTTTGTGGACATTGCAACGAAACTCGAAATCGGGTAGGCAGGGACAGGAGAAAAAACCCCCCACTAAAAATCTCAGCAATTCTCCAGACGACTTCCGGGCGTACAAGAGGAGCAGACTTATCCACTCTGGAAAAAAAGGGACGAAAACGAACCCTCTTTAAAACTGGAAAGGCGCAGCAGCCTGAACCAAAAATTAAAAGGCAGAGAAAAAACGGCGGGGATGCATGGGGGGTGTTGTAAACAGTTGGGGGGAAAAGACAAACTGGGGATCGGGAAAAGAAGGGGCGATAGGGGAGAGGGGGGAAATGAAAGTCAAAATCGCTTAGGAAAAAGCCCTGAAGCAGAGATGTCCCAAGTTTTTCAACAGCCTGAAAAGAGCCCTAGGTCTCAGAAAGAAAATTGGAATAAAAGGAATCGGAACCAAAAAAAGGTGAGGTGAATGGAGTGTTGCACCGGAAAAAACGTCATAAGGGGCCCAAGGGACAATCCCACGTAACATCAGCAAGCGGGTGGAAAAGGGGGGGGGGGGGAAAGAAACGATGGGGTTGTATCTCTAAAAGGGACCGTTCCCCCCGGGGGCGCTTTCCTTTTGAAAAGGAACCAAAAAATAAACGGGAAAAAAATATCTCTCAAAACGTAGGAGAAGGAAAATATTGCGCGGATGCTCCTTCAGGGTGCAAACTAGCCGCCACCCCAAGGGGAAAATGGGGGGAAGGAGAAACGACAATGGGATCGTGGCACAACTGAACCCGCTCATCGGTACTTGGGAGGGGGAAGCAAAAGGGTGGGGAACGACGTTTTTTTTCCGGGAAAAGAAGAAACCGCAAATAAAAAAACCCCGGAAAAGAAGTTAGCCAATAGGACTAAGTGGCGGGCGTTTCAGGATTTTAAGGGGGGGGGGACCTCTCTCTTCAAAAAAAGGGGGGAGGACCGTAAGCAGAAATGGGGAAAAGATAAAGTAAAGAAGATATCGGGACCGATCAGTGCTTCATGTTCAAAACGGGTTTTCCCAAGCAAGACAATGCATCCAAAAGGGGGGGAGCAGGGGGTTGTCAAGCTGCAAGGCCCCCCCCCGGGAAAGGGACTGGATTTGAAGGGGGGGGCGACACGCTCGCCCCAAGGGGCGTCCCAAAAAGTTGAAAAAGAAGGGGGGGGGGACCGGATGCGGCTAAGGAGAATTGCCTGCGCAGAAGTCAAAGATTACTAACGGTGAATTTGCTTATTCGGAGAAAGGCAAACTGAAAGGGGAAGGTATCACCGGGGAATGAAGGGATTCTGCACTCCAAACGAAGGAATCCCTTTCTGAAGGAAAAACAAGGGGGGGGGGGGGAACGCAGGAACGTGGCGGAAACGCAACCACAGGCACCTGACACTGTATGCGACCTATAAAAAGGAGAACATATTCAAAGGGACAGAGGGGACAGCGAAGGACGCCTCGGCTGGAAGGGGGGAAACTGCCCTCAATGCGCCGACCGAGTAAAGGGGAGTACGGTATACCAAAGAACTACAAACCCCCCCCAAGAGAAAGGAACATGGGAGGGGGGTAAAAAAAAAAAAAAAAAACAATATTTCTGCACGGGAATCGATCCGCCCAAAAAAAACGAACGTCCTCCTGGCGAAAGTGAAGGAACCCGCAAAAAAAAAAAACTACGGCAGACCGGGAAGGAAACCGAGTCCGATGAAAGAAAAAGACCAACTTTCTCGGGATAATTCTCTAACTGCTTAAACCAGGGCGGAGTCTCTTAAGGAAGTAAAAAAAACAAAAAGTAGACAGAAAAAAGAGCTCCTGGTTCTCCACCTCGGCCACAAGAACCCGGCCCACGCGGAAAGCTACCAGAAAAAGGGGGGACCTCCCAAATCATCAGGGAAGGGAGAAACCCAAGAAGGGGGAGGTCAAAAACCATAAAAGGACGAAAACGTTCCCGAGAAAGAAAATTTCATGCCCAGGTTTTGGAGTCGTAAGCTTCACGGTCCAGAAAAAGAAAAAGACTGCCCAGCACTTTGAGAGGAACCGGACAAAAGAGAGCTACTGAAAAAGACTCGATTCTAAGAAAACACGCACGACACAGATCCGCGTACTCCGCGAAATTACTGGAAGAGGTAGAGGAGCCCGCGTTGCAGTAGAAAAAGAAGATGCGAGGGGAAGGCGACCTTCCAAGGGGAAGATTGTTCAGGAAAGTGGAAAAAAAGAGTGTCCCGCTGTGGCCGCAAGACAGCCGTGACGGGGTATCGAAAGAGCGGGTGGGGGGATCTCAACCAACAAAAAACGGGGGGGAGGGGATCCCTCTCTTTCAAACCAAAAAACGGAAATAACCGCGGCCCGGTCTGAAAAAACCCAACAAAGAAAATAGCGTTCTTTCCAACGGGGGAAAAGAACAATCTCACTGAAGCTGTGTCAGGGGAAGGGGAGGAAAAAGGGAGGAGCATAAGAGAAGGGGGAACCAAAAATTAAACAGGGTAAAAAAAGGAGGTAGTCCGCGACTTCAAAACTTGAGGGGGGCCCCTTGGAGACAGAAAAGTTAGATTCTCGGGGGAAAGAAACAAGTAGTCAACGAAAAACGGTGCCTGCTGGAGAAGGGGCCTTTGAAGGGAATGCCATGACCGTGAAAAAAAATTGAGAATGTTCGTGAAAGGCTAACGGGACGAAAAAGGGAGGGAGACGTGATCCAGACGTTTTGGTCCGCCACTTTGTGCAGGAGACAAAAAGGGAGAGAAAACGCAATGATGCTGGGCCCCGGGTCCCAGGGGGGGAAAGGACTCAGTTACGCAGTTGCCGGGACGGCAGAAAAGGAAAAAAAGAGCAAAAGAAAAAAGGCTGAAAGGAAACTCTGATGAACTCATCTCCCTCAAGATGGGGGGGGGGTAGTCTCGCATTATAAAAAGGAAAAGTGTGGGAAGTTGGAGGGGAAAAAAGGAGCCTCGGGGGGGGAGCGGCCTGGGGCAGAAAAAAACCATTACGCCGTAAAAAAAGGCAAATCTAGATGTAGCAAGAGGGGACGGGGTCGGAGCGGCCCCTCGGAAAAGGAAGAGTGGGTGGAAAAGTAGCCAAAGGGGGGGGCTCTGGACGAAAAAAAAAAAAAGGTCCCTCTCGTTACCGCGCAGCAGGGACATGGTAAACTGGGAAATATGCCGATCCGTGGGGCGAGGGCAGTTCGGGAAGGTTGAATGAAAAAAAGGGAGAAATAGGTGCAAATACGTAGCAGTGTGAGGGAAACGCTGTAAGGCAAACCAAAAAAAAGCCCGCCCACAAGAGTAACCAGAATGAGGGGAGGGGGGGGGGGAAGAAGACAGGGACCAAAAACAAAAAAAGGGATGAAAAAGGGCAGATTATCTAAGCGCCCAAACAGGACAACACGGGAAAGAAAGCAGGCCGTGGGGAGGGTTCCAAAAAAAAGAAAGAACTAATCAAAAAAAAAGGAAAAAAATGCACGTCGTAAAAAAGACAAGACTGTAGGGAGACATAAATTCCCGGAGGAAGAGGCTCGTAAACCAGAGGATAAAAAAGAAGTAACGGGATCAAAAAAAAGAAGAAGAAATAAAGAGGATGAAAAGAATCCAAAGAAAAAGCCTCGTGGCGAAGCCGAAAGAAAAACGGCACCCGCTTTTAAAAAAAGAAGCGGGGAGAGAAAGCAGCTGGAGGAAATCCCTGTGTGAAAGGAAAATGTACGGACTGGAATGCAGGGGGTTTGGGGACACAATGTGGGGGAGAGGAATTAATCACTTGAAGAGGGGTGACCGGGGGAAGGGGGGCGTAGGGAGAACTCTCGCATGGAATTACGTCGGCCTGAATCTAGTTAAGTAGGGGGGGAAAAGGCCTGAAACGAGCACCTGGAAAAGTACGTTGAAAAGAGTGCCCTCGTGATGAATCGGGAAAAAAAACAAGGGATGTTGAGGGGAAGTGGCAGAAAAAAACGTCAGAAGAAAGGGGCCCCTGCTGGGAAAAAAGACCGCGAGGGGGGGGGACCAGTGGGGAAAAAAACGTAATTGTTAGTGGGGATCTAATCATAAAAAAGACGGGGGGCCGTCCCCCCTTGGCTGAGGGCAGTTACCCAGGGGGAACTCCAGGGGGGT
>Ga0179593_1258513_pt1 | contig 11629 bp, 18 predicted proteins | sample CZODoug2_1_08_16_FD_185931 | JGI IMG/M metagenome (GOLD analysis project Ga0179593, IMG submission 185931) | Vadose zone soil fungal communities from Angelo Coast Range Reserve, California, USA - CZODoug2_1_08_16fungal (PacBio error correction) | ecosystem: Environmental > Terrestrial > Soil >...
CAGTCAGGCCTCAAAAAAAACGAAAATCGTAAAAAGGATATTGCAAACCTTCCCTTCAACGGAGGGGGGCAGAGTGTAAAAAGGGGGACTGGACATGGTGGCGCACCTTAGGGGGGAAGATGGGAGCTGGGGTCTTGGGGGGGAGACAAGATTATTGTTGTGGTCAAGGAAAGAGTCAGTTCAAAGGTCATAAGATGTAAAAAAAAAGTTTCAGGAGTACAAAACGCATGATCGAAGGCATAGAACCTTGTAGCTGTAAATGGCAAGACCATGCAGGTAAGAAAGGCTTAGGCTTCAGAAATTGAAAAGGGTGTCCATGCAATAAAAGAAAGAAGGGGATCAGCAAGCCGCTGGCCCTTGCTCGTGAGGGTTCCCAACTAAAACAAGTCATAAAACACGCTGAATTCCAGGGGAGGTAAGGAGAGGTCAAGGGAGGAAGTCGCCTCCAGCAAAACGACATGGGTAAAGAGAAGAACAACGTGAATTGGGGGCGAAAACTCAAGAAAGTAAAAAAGCATCTTAAAAGGAGTGAGCGAACAACGACGCCGTTAAAAGAAGGACACGAAGATCGTCTGCCAGCAGAGTCAATTTGGGATGGTCAAGATGGAAGCGATCAGCGATTTCGGAGGGGAGGTCTTTCAAACGAAAGGCTAAATGATCATAATGAGAACGAATGCTTGAAGCCGGGTCATGTAACAAAAGGGGAAGCCTGGTGGGGAATTGAGGGTGAAAAAAATAAGTGCCTATCGGAACGAACGTAAATGCGGTCCAGTGCTGGGATTGGAGGGGCGACGTCAATCGTCTATATCGTCCGCTTAGGCAGGAAAAAGAAAATTAAGCGCAAGCAACAGAAGGGATACTTGGGGGAAAAGCCAGGAAGATTTGAGCTGGGAAAAAGGACAGCGGGAAAAGCGAAATCGACAATCGCTTCAAGGGGATCAGGGGGGGTCAGACCTATTTGACTATTAATAAAAAAAGCTTAGGGAGGGGGGGGGGGGGGGAAAACACTGTCGTAGACGAACTAACCGCCTAAGAGATGACTTGAGGAATAATAGGTAAGAACTTAACCAAACCGAGTATGTCCGGTTGACTCGCGTGTCCGCTTTAGTATGGGACCCATGAGCACCCAAAAAGTAGCGGAGGAGAAAACAATAGTCATAACGGTGGTGCAGGTAAAGCCTTCAATTCCAACCTATTCGAGAGAAGCAGGTCTTAATTGAAAACGAACGATTATTTTATCTTCGGGAACAACGTGTTAAAAAAAGCGACAGAAGAAGAAAGGAGACTCACACGACGGCATGATCACGAGGGACCATCCGAGAGGGGGGCGATTTCGTAATTCCTAAATGGAAGGAGGGGCTAAACCAGCGTCAGAAAATGCCAAGGTGACCCTACGCGCTGGACCCAAAAGAAGGGAGGTTGGAAGCAACAAGGCGACATCAATTGACTAACAAGGGACACTTTCCCTTCAGAACGCAAGAAAAGGGAGGGGGGGGGGTTCATGAAGAGGGAAAATCAAGCCATTTGGTCAGGTTAGTTGGGGGGATTGAAAGGCAACGAACGAGGGGACCGGGTAATGGGGGTACCTTAAGGGGACGACGAAACATCGGGAAAACAGAGAGGGGCCTTCAAGACAGCGTAAAAAGTTACAGATGACAGCTCAGGAATGCCAGATAACGCATGCAGCCGACATGGGAGGCTCGAAAGGGGAGCATGAGTTTAAAATCAAGGGGGTGGGAAAAGTCGGGGTGGCCAATTCTAAACTATGATCTTAAGGGGCAAGGGGTTTGTTTGGGGGGGGGATCGTTTTAAAAACACCTGAGATGAACTGGGAAACAAAAAAAAAACCAAAAAAAAGAGCTTCGACATGTGGGGAGTGTCCTCGGGAAACTGTGGGGACAGACTTTTAAAATTAAGTTTTTGATAGGCGGTGTGAAGAATGGGTCACCTTTTGCCAAGACCATCAAAAAAAGTAGTGTGGGGGGCGCAGCGTGCGGTTGGAAAGGGAGCCCAGGACTTCAAACATGTCACAGAAGACTGACGAGAAAGCTCCAGAAGGGATAAAAGTCCAGAAAAAGCTCAGTAAGCACGTGTTTCGAATCGCCAAGAATGGAACAACTGCTGTTTGGGTTTGGTTACTGAAAATCAGGGCTGCGAAAATATAAAGAGAAAGAAAACGTCTTATCTGAGAGGGTGAATCTAGGGGTGTGCGGAAAGGAGGGGGGTAGGTAATACTCGGGAACGGAAACCTGCGGGTAATACACAGGGGCAAAGAAAGTTCAATGTAAAAAAAGGAGTGTCTAAAAAAAGAGCAGATGAATGGATAGCTTGTAAGGCGCATATCGCCATGATGGAAATGTCCAAACCCAATGAATTTACAGAAAAGAGAAATTCGGGGAAAAAGTCCAAGGGACAGGTAAAAGAGAGGACTTAGCACGAGGACAGGGGTCGCGAGGAATTAACTTAAACCGAACAAGAAGTTGAGCCAATTCGGGAAATGTAAACATGGGAAGGGTCAATAAAGAAAGCCCCTATGAGGGTAATCTCGGGAAGGTAACTGAAAGTGAATGTGGAAAAAAACATACGCATAATGGACACAACAGATGCCGTCCGGGCCGGAGAAACAAATCAAAGGAAAGTGACATTGAGGGTCAGGAAGCTTACGAGATTTCGTTAATATGAACAATGGACTGAGGGACTGAAAAAACAAGGGAGCGACTGGAAGGGGGGGAGAGGGGGCAAACCGCGGGCACCGTTGAACGAAAATACTCTGGAAACCGATCCTAGGAACGGCGACGAATGTGGCCAGAGTGAAGCTTGCGAAAAAGGGGAAAAACGCTGGGGATATTTTCGCAGAACTCAGTGCGCCGGCTAAGAGAAAACAACAACACGGAGGGATTATGAAAGAGGGAAAAAAGCCTCCGAACACAGGGGCGAATCGCGGAACAAGTCAATGCGGGGTGAACAGGAAAAAGGGGGGATAAATATTCAAGGAAAACAAAGTCAAGTCTCTAGGAGATGGCGCTTGATGGCCACAATGGACGAGGGGACTTCGATAATAGAGGAGGAAGGAATGTTCGAGTTCACCTCACCTAAAAGACATCTTAGAGACGAAATCAAAAGGGGAGGTAAAGGGGGAGTATCTGCTAGTGGGACTTATGGATGGGTTGAGCGGCCCAGACGGCAAATCGGGGCACATTGAGGGGGAGGGGAAAAAACATCTGTAACCGATCCAAGGAACAAGGAAAAAAAAAAACTTGCTGAAAGAAAAAAGTTTCGCAAGGAACTGGCATTGGGGGGGGAGATCGTTAAGGGATCAAATGGGGAATAGGAAGGAGAAGGACGATTGTTCCTTCAATGGCCTCTCTGTAATAGTCCGGCCTTGCGGCATTGATTGATTTGGAGACAGCGATCAGGCAGGGAAGTGGGAAAAAAAGCTCCACGGGCAACCGGAATCAGGCCAAGAGGGCAGAAGCTAAGCACATCACGTGTCAGGGGAAAAAATGGCTTCATTATAAAAAGGCCAACTTTGAAGAAGGATACTCGGTACATAGTAAAAAAACAAAAGAGAGGCCCTTTATCAGCCTGCAAAGGCAGTTGAGGCAAGACCGATTGGGGCGTCATAATGAGAGGGAATGGGAAAAACAAACCAAAAAAAAAAGGGGGGTTATCGATGGTCGAGATCGAAATCTTCTGGCATGAGGAGGAACGATCCTAGGTCGTACTTGACGAGGAGGGGGGGAAGGGGCACGTCATTCGTGAGTAAAAAGGAACTGGGAGAAGAAGCCATAAAAAAGAGGGGCACAAAATAAATTGTGATTGGCTCCACCGACAATAAAAAAAGTATCGAAAAGTAAAAAACGAACGCCAAAAATAGTCAATCTCTGGTAAGAAAAGGTTAACAGACCAAGAAAGAACTGGAAAAGAAGGTCCGGAGGTTAAATCGCACAAAACTAGAAGCAGGAGACCTGATGACAAGTTCAGAAAAGAACCCTTAGAGGGAAACAGCCACCCTCGGTTTCAGGGGAGCCATGTCGGAAGTTACAGAAGGTGCGCAGTGAAAACTCAGCGGACTGTAATAATTAAAAAGGGGACATGACAGGGCCAAACTTGGGCGGAAGCATCTCATGGCATTCTGACCCAGGAAAAGCTGCTGAACCATTTGGGGCTCGGCATGTCCATACAACAGGCGGGCAAATTGGCAGGGAGGGCAAATGCCCCTAGTGACTATAAAAAATCATTCTAGGGGGGGGAGAGAGGACTTGAAACAGGCCTGGGGCCAAGATGTGCACTGGGGTGAAGGGGGGAACAACTCTAAAAGAAGAGAAGGGGTCACGATGAAAAACTGTCGACTGCTGAAATTGTCGGGGGGACAAAAGGTTTAGGCCCGCGATTTCTTATCTGATGGATCGGACAAGAGGAGTTTTAAAGCTGGACGAAAAAAAGGTGAGCAGGGAGGTGGGAGAAAGGGACGGTCTATCGGCTAGGGCGTTAACACAAGAGCGTCGCAACAGATAAAAAGAGGAGGGGGTCCTACGTCAGACAGAATGAGTAGAATAGGGCAAACGCATTGCAAGGGGGCGATACCGGCAAAAAGCAGGATTAAGGGGGGGAGGTGGGAACGACTCGTTGTGGGGAGGCATGGGGTAAAAAAAGTCGCGGCAAAAAAAAAGGGTGGGGGCCGCCGGACGAGGAAGCCCGAACAAGGCTGCTTGGGGGGCGGTGATCGAGTGGACCAGGTCGAAGGGGACCCAACCCACAAACAAAAAAAGGGAAGGGGAAAAGTCGAGGGTCTGAACTCGATTGAATAGGGGTAGGGCTGGACCAAAGGGGGGTCACTATCTTGGGGGGGAGAAAACCACAGCAAGACGGTAATGTCCGACTGGGCGGGCTTTAATCGCGGCAGAAGTATGTGCCTTAAAAGGAATGCACGAACGGGGACATAGGGGGAGTCAACGCCACTTATACGGGCAGGGCTGGACGAATTAGGAAAAGGGAGGTAACGCTAAAAAGCGAAAGACCGCAGGCGGTAATGGTGGCAGAGACTTCGCTCATCATGCCTAGGGGGAAAAAAGAAACAATTCCCAGAAAAAGACGCAGGGAGAGGCCCGCATTAGAGACAAAGGCCAAAGACGCTGCAAAATAGGAAAGCCTTCACGGACCGGGGGATACCAGAAAAAGGGGGAAGATCTCATACAGTGGAGACAAAGGGAACACGGGGGAGAAGGGGGGGGGGGGACTCCAGCGGTGGGAGAAAATTTAACCAACTTACAAAGAAGAGACGAATCAAAGGGGGGGAAATTCAGAGGTTTGGGAGACCTGGAGGAGCAGGTTTGGGTGGAAAGGAAGGAAAGAAGTTCAAAGCCTTCGGATGAGACCTGTCCAGGGCTTGATGGGGAGAATAATTTAAGGAAGAGGAACATGGAAAAAAATTCAGGCATGTGGGGACCAGAGAGAAATGGGGATATTGACGTCCATAAGCGTGGATGAAACGGGGACGAAATTTGGGGAACACTAGGAGAAGAATGACACCTGATGAAAGAACATTTCAGGGCAAAAAAAAACAAAAATATCCTGGCTGACACCAAGCACCACTCCATGGAGGGGGGAACAAGAAGGGGAGACCAAAAGAAAAAGGTTCCTCCAGCCCCACCAGAAGTGCAGGTACGGGTTGCAAAAGAAAAACTTTGAAACGATGGAAGGAGGGCTAACGACAAGGGAAAAGGAACCTGTCGCAAAGATCCTCGCACCACACACAAAGGAAGGGAAGGGGGAGAGGAAATCAGGCGAAGGTAGCGGCAAAGACGTCGGAGAAGGGACAAAAAAGAGGGGTAGAGAGTGCCAAGAAAGGCACTGGCGAGGGAAGGGGGGCAGAAGGCACATAGTTCTGATGATGGCAAAAGGAGGGGGAAGGTATGTCCCTTTGAAGCCAGATGGGGGGGGGGGTGGTGGGGGGAAGGAAAAATGTCTTTCAGTCCCGGTCATTATCTTGCTATGGAACGCCAAGGTGAGGGAGGGGGCAAAAGAGTATCGTGACGTCATGAGAACAAATGGTTATGATCGAAGGGGAGAAAGGAAGAGGTAAGCCATACGGCGGGTCAGTACGAGGGAAGTAAACCATGACAGCAAGCAAACGGGTTGAGATGAAGCAAAGGAAAAGGAAGGGAGCGAGTGTCCAAAGAGACCCACCGGGAAGACAACACGCTGAAGGGGAAAGGAGGGCAGAAGAATATGGGAGGGTCGAACCAAAAGCCGACAGTGTATGTCCAAAGTATTGAAGCCACTTTGAGGTGGCGAAACACCATCCGGGAGGAGAGAGGGGGGGGAATGTCTGTATGAAAAAAAGGTGTCCCTCGAGGATGCATATCGTGCCTGAAGATGAGGGACGGGGCGAGGAAAAAAAATGGCGATCAGAAGTTGTGCGGGGGAGGAATGATCCGGCGGTCAAACAGAAGAAGAAATCGAGCCAAAAACAGCGTTACCGGATGGAGAGCAGCCGAGTTGATTGCGAGGACAGAGCTGGAAAGACAAGAGGAGGTTCACATAAACAAGGACTTCTTGAAACTCATTGGAGTGATGTGAATCAAAAAAGTCAGATCAAAGGGCCGAAGGAGGGGGCCTACCGAAGGATGGCCGAGAGACGAAGACCAAGAAAAAGATAAATTTCACTTGGAAACAAGTAAGGAGGTGGGTCCTCCCAAACCTCGAAAATAGGGGGGAGAAGCGACAATCTTGACAAGGGGGCCTATTTTTCTATCAGTCCTCGGAGGCTGCCTGTGGAAATTCGGAAAAAGAGATAAAAAGGGGGAATAATCAGAGTCGGGAGTGACGAGGAAGGGAGACACAACCGCTAATGTTCTGCAAAATGAAGGGAGGGAAACTTAATCCAACACGGGACGCGGACGGAGAACAAAAAATGAATAAAGAATTTTTCAGTGAAGCCGACTTAACGGCCCTAGTAAGGCAAAATAGACCTTGATAAGAAAAGGAACACAGAACCGAGTTGAGTTGATCGGGAAAAAAGGGGGGGGGGTGCCCCTCTAATAAATCGTAGACCAAAGTCCACTATCGGAAACTTGTGAAAAGGATACCCAGCGGTTCAACCCAAAGAAGAGGGGGGGGGAAGAAAAAACATCGGTACTTTAAAAAATTACGAGGGAGCGCTAAAGAGGGGGGAAAAAAAAACCCCCTATGGATGAGAGGGGTGGTAGGAAAAAAAAAGGTTCGACATCTTTCTAACCCAGGAAAGGAGGAAAGACACTCAAACCTAGATTATTTGAGAATGGAATTGGGGAAGGAGGCCATTTGGGAAGGTTAGAAGGGAAAAGACAATTTGGGCTCTTGGCCGGTCAAAAATGGGGACGGGACGAAACGAAAAAAAAGAAAAAAAAAAACAGACGGAAAAAGTTGCCGTAAGGGAGAACGTTGAGATGAAGCAGCAAAGGCGAAAAGTATCACTCAGGAATAACGGACGGGGAGAAGTCAAAAAATAATTTAAACGACGAAAAGGCGATGGTCTGTGGCCAAATGAGGAAGAGGTAAAAAAGGCGCGAGTTGGCGATGTAGATCGATGGTAAATGGCAAAAAGAGAGAAACAGGTTTTTGTTTGGGCTAATTGGCAAGAGGGAAGAAAAAAGCGTTGGACCATTGGGGGAGGGATTAGGGGGGGGGGTGAAGAGGCCTTTTCAAATAAAAGGTTCTGGAGTGAGAAAAAAAAGTTGGGAACAATACAACCCTTTATGGTGGACTCCGCTTGGCGGGGGGGGGTTGAGACTTTAAAAGCCTGCACCTCATCGCGAAAATACCGCTCCCAGGATACACTTTCAAGAAGAAAGGTCTGGAAGGACGCCGAGGGAATATCTCTGAAAACAGTAAAGGGAAACCAAAAGGGGAGGGGGGGGGGGGGGAAAGGGAACAGCAATCGGCGGCGGCACGTCTGGCCGCAACTTCTGGCGGAAGAAGGGCCCGAGGGTGTGTGTCGACCACTTGGGGCGAAGAAAGATAAAATCTGATCCCCTGGGCAATGAACGTGAATACAGCATCAAGAGGGAAGGCGACTCGCATGCCTGAAACGCATATGTCAGAGGACCTGGAGCAAACTCAAAGAGGGAAGGAGAGAGTCCACCAATCATCTGCCCAGAAATTGCTGGATCACAATCCCAACATTCCGAAGGAAAGGATAAAAGTAAAGACTTCAGCAATCGCCACTTAGAGATGCCTTACTTACATGACAAAAAAAGGATATCGCCAATTCTTAGTTGAAAATTGTCTTGGGGGGGGGGGGGGGGAAAGACTATAAAAAAAAAAATGTAGTAATCGAAAAATTACGTGGATCTTGGGTCCCTGGAGAATAGTTACAACGTACGAAGACAAAGAGGGCCGTCCGTTCCAACAAAAATCAACAGGAAAAAGTGAACAATTCTAAAAAATGGACTTGAAAAAAGAAAAAGGTCGTTTCGAGAACTGAATTGGAGGGGCAAGCCTAAAAATGAGCAGGAAAAAAGTGCCGAAGGGGGGGAAAAAAACTCGTGCCCATTGAACTCCAGATCATTCAAAGAGATAACGTCGAATATTGAAAAAAAGGGGGAAGAGGAGGGACACTAAGAAAGTCCGGGCGCGAAAGGCCGCGCGGGATCATGAAGGAGAGAGAAAAACCCAACAAAAAGGGAAAGAAATAGATCGACGGGGGAAGACACGTGCGCGACGTACACCAGACAAGTTGTGTTAAATGAAGGTAGCCCGTAAAGTGAAAACAGAGGAGGACTCTAAGAGGAGTAAAGGGCGTTTCAATTGGCAGAGGGGGACACTGCGAGGAATGGTCGAGCGCAAGCATTGGATAGGAAAAAAAGGTCCAATCCAGAACATCGGGAAGAGAAAAGAAGCGTACCTGACTTAAGCATAGAAGGGGGGCATGAATGGAAGGGGGGGTAGCAAAGGCCACCGGAACGCAATCTGGGGGGTGACATTGGGGAGAAAAATAAACTAGCTTAACCTGCGAAAATAAACGAGATTACTCAAAGAGGCAGAGAGTAGGAAAAAATAGAGGCAAAGGTTAACGGCATTGGTCATGCAGTAGGTCAGTTGCCGTAGGAAGGAGGAAGTCGAGGTTTACGGGGAAAAATTCTATGACCTTCTGGTAAGGGAAGGGAGGAAATTGGAGGCGTTGAGAAAAACATCAGCAGAATTGAAAAATGAAGGGGGGAGAAACGCGGAAACTAATAGAAACGCCAAGAAAGGGGGACATCGCCATATGCAAAACGCATAGCGGAGTCACGGAAAAAGGCAATTCATGTAATTGCCCCAGGAAAAGGGGACTCATCGGGAATACAATAAAATCGGGGTTAACTGGAAAAAACACAGAACACGGAATAATGGGAAGAAAAAAATTCTCAAACCCCAAGAAGGGAAGAAATAAAGTATCCGCACCCCTCGTGATTTCAATTGAAAAAAAAAAAAACCAAAATTTGTCACAATGATGGTCGAAAATAGGGAAGAGGAGTCAAGGCTCTGCAGGAAAGTCGTAGAGAATGTAGGGATCAGCGCTAAAGTGTTGACAGTATACATACAAAGAGAAAAAGAAGGCTTAGCACATCAATTGGGGTTCTCACACCGGGGACAATCCAGAAAGAAGGATGGCCTCTAAATTAGGAAAAAACTATAAGGAAAAATATTTGACAACGGCGTGTGGAAGGGGAACTATCCCAAATTGAGCGAGGGAAAGGTCTAAAGAGATTGTCAAAGGACCCAACGAGCAAAGAAGACTGAGAAAGGAGCTTGAAAAAAATCCACGCTAAGGTCAAAATCCATCCTCAATTGATGAGCTAAGGAGATATTAAGAAAAAAGGGGTCTCATTAAAAACCGGGAGCGAGGGATATGGACCGTTTGGGACTCGGACGGCACAAAAGAGGGAGGAGGTTTCTCGTCCATCTCCGGTCCAGTTCTGACACCGGCAACTCGAGCACCATGTGAGGAAGGTAATCCAAAAAAAGTAAAAAGGGGGAAGAAAGGGGGAAAAAAAAAAGTAACATCGATCATAACAAATAATGGGATAATTGTACGGGGGAAGAACTGGTTAAGGGAAAAGGAAAGATGTAGCACAACTGGGAACAACTCTCAAGCCTCTCGAGGGGGACACTCGCGTAGCTTGGGAGGGACGGGTACAGGTTGAGGTAAAAGACGAAGTGAAAAACGCATTTCGAGCGCTAATGAAAAAAGCGGGGAAAGGGATTGCTAAAAAATTCCAATTTAGAAGGGGGAGGGTCGACTGGGAGCAGGGTACACCAGCGGGGAGGATAACAGATAACATAAATCGGAGTGGGTCACATTATAAATCAACAGAAGAAAGAACTACTAGTGGAAGTCAGGTTCGACTAAAGGGGAAAAAATGCAAGATTGAGAGGTCGGTTTCTACTCCCGCGGAAATTCGGGGGGGGGGGCTTACTGGTAACAAAAGGCAAAGGGGGTAAAAACGCCACTCGGTGGGTGGTGCCGCCAGGAAGAAAGAACTACAAGGCACCTTCAGTTTCTAATTTCTCGAGGCTCCAATAGGCGACGCACACCAAAGCCGAAAGCGAAAAGGTCACAGTATCAGAGGTAGGCCGACGAGTTCCGGACTGAAAAACAGCCTGTTTATCAAGAGGAGGTTGGCTGACTCGAACAAGAGATGGGGCCGCTACGGTGGGGCCCAAAAGGTTGATAGGGGAAGAAGACTCTGAAAGACTTCTTCATAGAAAAAAAAGTCGGGGACCTCAAAATCTCCCGAGAGGTACGGAAGACGCAACTGAGAGACTAAGAACGGGAGTTTGGGGGAGCGCAGCTACAAGGCCACGGGGGAGGGGAAATCACGAAAGCGACCTGCCCGGAGGAAAAAGCAGTTAAAATATGTGGCCGGACTAGTCACTCAGCAGTGAAAAGGGAAGGAAAAGGCCGCTAAAAAAAAGGATACGGCCAGAGGCAGGAAGAGGAATGCCAAAAGACTGTCGCAGGTCATAAAGATAGGGAACAGCCACAAGGGAAACACGGAACAGGCGTTTGTGGGAGACCTGGGAACAAAACTTGAAAAGAAAAAAAAAAAACCGACCCTCGTGGAGTTTCGAAAAAAAATACGTTAGTACGGGTCAGAAAAGGGAGTCTTATAAAGGGGCACAAACACCCCGGAAAACTCCACACGGCACAAAACACAGGGAAGGGGGGGGAGAAATTGGGACTTTGAAACTAGGGGGGGAAAAAGGCCTACGGGAAAAAACGGCCTGGGATGAGCGAAAACACCAAGCTGCTGCTGTGTGCAGAAGACTCAATGGAAGAAAAGAGAAAGGGGCTAAGACCCGCAGGATTGAAACCTTCTCAGCAGAACAAAAGGGGGGGTTGTATATCGGATCCTGCGGTTTTGACAGGGGAAATCACCCGTTTTCCCTCGCGTAAGGGAAGACACGGAAAGACCGGCCATTGCCGGGGGAAAACCAAAAGAATCCTGTGTTACAACAACGGACGCGAAGGCGGAAAAAACGGGTAAACAGAAGAAACCAACTTTACGACTGGACCCCACTCAGAGAATGCCGTGGACTTGGCACAAACAAACTGGGGGAAAAAGTTCGTATCAGAAAGAAAGGGGGAGGAAAAACTCGAAGA
>Ga0179593_1261640_pt1 | contig 11629 bp, 15 predicted proteins | sample CZODoug2_1_08_16_FD_185931 | JGI IMG/M metagenome (GOLD analysis project Ga0179593, IMG submission 185931) | Vadose zone soil fungal communities from Angelo Coast Range Reserve, California, USA - CZODoug2_1_08_16fungal (PacBio error correction) | ecosystem: Environmental > Terrestrial > Soil >...
CCACTACACAGGGGGGGGGGGGGGGGGGGGGTTGGACAACAAAACCATCTCATGAAGAAGCAGAGTTGGCGGCTGGTTGGGGAATAATTACTGGGATAGAAAAACAGAGCAGGCCATTCAGGGTGGATTGTTTTCTCTTATGGGCAGGGAAGAGAAAGGAGAAGAGACTCTAAACACTCTTCTTCGCTTGCCAAAATGGAAGTAACTGTAAGTCAGCTTGCACCACGTTGCCATTCATGATCAAGCTTCATGGAATGGATGGTTCCTCCAACATCCCCTGACGCCCAATGGGCATAAGGGTGGGGGGGGAGGTACGTCACTGAGGGGAAGATAACTAGCTAGAGAGCCACTCGTTCATCGAGACATTGGTGGCTGAAAGAGGGTGCGTAGACAGCAGGTGCTTTAAGGTTTTGGAGCAAGAAAAAAAGAGGAAGAGAGGGAAGGTAGTGGTGGAGGGAAAGGCAAGGGTCCACCCGATATCCAGCACAAGTAAGCGACGAATTAAGCGGCGCGGCGAACATGGTCCTGCAAAAGAAGGTGAGGAAGACAGTTGGAGGAACTAGCAGGCCTTGAGCGGCGAGAAAGGAAAAGATAGGTTCTCGGGTGCTTACTGAATGACGGAAAGCACAGGCAGAAAAATCCTAATAGTGATAAGGACAAAAAAAGGTGGGGGAGGTTTTAAAGATAGAAGGGGAACGGCGAGCTTAGGTCTGAAAGAAGGGAGGGGTAATTCCAAGGAGGCAAATAAAACACGCAAATTTTTTTTGGTTTTTTGATGTGAACGGTGAACGATAACTTGGCCGAACTAAGGGCAAAAATTAACGGGCCCGCATCTTGGAAGAAGGAAGATGTCCACACAACCATTGAATCCAAGGGGTGTATCAGATGCCGGGAGGCGGCTGGGTGTACACAAACACTGCAAAGAACTTTACTGGTGACAAAATCCATGGGACACGATTCTGGTCCGGGGAGGAGGGAAGGAAAGAGAGAGATGGAATCAGCCAGCGGGGCTCGGGCCGTTGCTCCCGTTCCTTTGTTCCAGGATGTGGGAGGACGGAGCGAGAGAATATGTTATACCTCTAAACAAAAAAAGACAGCTCGTAAGGGAGAGGAAAAGGGTAGTTACATTCTTCCAACGGCCCTGAGGTGGAAAAAATCGTCGCCCACCGCACTCGGCAGCAGGGCGAGGTAAACGCCGGATTGAAGTGTTTGGACAAACCACTCGATGCTAAAAACCACATGGAAGGGGTGAGGGAGCTTTTGCTGAATTAAGGGGAAACAATGTTTTTGGAAGATCGGAAAATTCGTGAAGGAACGCGAGAACTTGGTTAGCTTGATTGACCAACAGAATTGAGGGGGAGGGGGAGCCATAATTCCATCACATTGGCGGTAAAGAAAGATGCTAAAAACTAATCTCGCCGAAAAAGACATGGCCAGCCGCTACCATATGAGAAGGAGGAAAGAGAGCTCTCGGGAGGAAAAGGAGAGAAGACACGGAGGGGGCAGACTAATGAACTTTTAAAAAAGCAGGTAATTAGAGGTCTCATTGAGACGGTACGGCCACAAGCAATCCATGGAAACCCATGGAAGAGGACTTGGCTTGCAAAGCACTTTTCCTGGGAACAGAGAAAAATGGAATCAGATTTGGCAGAACATGGAGGGGTAAGAGATAAGGGGTGTCAATTGAAGGGGCAAGAAGCAAGGAGAGAAGAGATCTGCTGGTTTGGGTTGATCACCAAGGCAAAGCGATCCTTGAACAACACGGCAGGAGGAAACGGGCCCGGATGGGGCTGGGGCACAAGAAGATAAAAAGAGATGGCAGGGGGAAACGTCAAAGGAGGAAGGAGGCAAACAATCGAAGACTTACCAGAGAAAAAAGACGTGAGGAAGGAGAAAAGGAAAAGGCGGATCTATGAAGCACGGGCCGGTTAAGAGGGTCGGGGGCTCGTATGGGTACGTACCGAAGAGAGAGGCTCGGACCCAGAGGAATTGAAACCAGGGGGGGACCTCGCAGAAGGGCCCTGAAAGAAGGAAAAGCGTGGCCAGGGAAATGGGAAAAATGAAAGCTTTAATGGGGTCGATGCGCAGGCGCGTGGACCGACAAAAAGATATGGGGGACCGGCCATGATTTTGGTGCCTGACACACCAAGCCAAAATAGGAAAAAAGAAGGGCAATTGTCTTCGGGAGAGGATAAGGTCTCCGGAACAAAAGCTGGAAATAGCATCGCGAGAAAACAAGAAGGACTCCAGCCCTTTGGGGGTAATTATTCAGAGGAAAGTAGAAAGTCGAGAAGGACTCACAATCACATTTGTCAGGGGGACTTTAAAAGCGTTTTGCACGCGGGGAAGGAAACAGAGAGCACAAAGAAACAAAGGGTGGCAACAGGTGGCAACAAATTTAGTACGAAAAAATAGGGAAAGAAGGGTCGGAAGAGACAGCAAAAAGCTGTAAGGAAAGAAACCATGGGGATTTTAAAAAAAAAAAAAGGGGTTGTGCGTGTCTCAAAGCGAAGAGAGGGGCAGCGGATTGTGAAAAAAACGTTTTGTCTCCAAAGCAAAACGACCCGAAAAAATAACAAAGGAATGCACGTGTCTCTATAAAAGACTTGAAGCGCACAAAATAACGGAAGATTTGCGAGATAGCTGCTGGTCAAATCGTACCGTCTTCACAGGGGAAGGTTCGATCCTGGGCAAAGATCGAAGAAAGGTCAGAGGCATATTTAAACCCTCTCACCTGCTCTAAGGAGAAGGAAAAGTTGTCCCAAGACATGGAACACAATGGGAAACGACAGGGGGCTGCTGATTCATTCCAAAATTTAAGACTGAAGTTCCGCAGCATGAGGTTCAAGGGGAGCAAAAGAGTCCAGAAAAAGGGGAAATACTCTAAGCACAAAAAGACTGAGTATAGTAAAAAAAAAGAGAAGACGTGTGTGAAAAGACTTTCCTTTTGACAGTGAGCGCAGAAATTTGGCAGGGGGACAAGAAAGGGGAAACAGCATACATAAGTCAGGGAAAAATTGTCATGTGATTGAGGGTTAAAGCATCAGGCCATCTACCAAGAGGAGAGGGGTTAGTATTCCTCTGAAGCTAATGTTAAGGGGATAAAGGATTCTCAGGGAACTGGGACTGGGAGAAGGGACAGTGAAGCAGCCTCTCGAAAAAAAAGGCCTTCCGCTGATTGGTGGCAAGAAACCTCCTGAAAGACAGAAGACAACAGTGGAAAACGTTGTAGGGGGCGGGATCTGACTGAAGGCAAAAGTGGGGGCTGTACAATTCAGGAGTAGCAGCGCAACCTTTAGAAGGGAATAAAGCACAGGGGTTGAAAATCAGGAGCGCAGTAGAAATATGGACAGAGTCTGGCCGGACCGAAAAACCAGTGGCCCCGAAAGATAGGAATGGGACAAACATCAATTCCCAAGAGATGGGCTTGCTTGAGTTCTCTAGTTAGGTCCGCGAAGAACAGACCTCCACCGGAAAGAGGAGGTTGAGGAAAGACACGATCCATAGAACTCGACAAAACCTGAGGGAAAGGGTACCGCCTTGGAAAGCAGGAAGAGGCTAGGGCCACTGTGTTGGGGGAAGGGAGCAGGATCGCGACCCTAATACAAGAATGTATCGAGCTGGCTGTCTGGGAGACAGGAAAAAAAGCAAGGGCGAGAAGTGGGCAAAGGAAAAAAACGAAGGACAATCGTCACCATACGATTATGCGATGAGAGTTAGCCCACTAGTTGAGGGAGGGGAAAGTCATCTTGAAGGAAGCTGTCAAGACGATAAGGAATCGCGTAAGCAGCGGAGACATTCAGGTACGAAAGAGAATAAAGCACATAAGGCAACTGCTGCGAGTCACAAACTTTGACAGTGGGCCCGTGACAAAATGACTATGGAAAGGGTAGCCCAGGTACGAAAAACTCAAGTTGGGGGAGGACTCAAAAGCTGGGACTGAGCTTTAAAGAGAGCCAGAAGTGAACCGTTTACGACTGAAAGTTTTTTGGAGGACCAGAAAAAGGATTTGATGGTAAGCACAAAAACTGAGGATGAGCGCATGGTGGGCGGCGTTTCAATGGAGAAAAAAGCACTCCTGGGGGGAGAAGTGAAAAACTTACAGGTTTCGGACATCAGGGCTTATTAAATTTGGTCAGTGAACCCGGAAAAGAGCGGAGGAAAGGGGTCACAGCATGTCCAAGGTGAAGAGACTTATACGACGATTTCTCGTGAGACTGGGCAAAAGAAAGGAAAAAAAATGAGAACTGGGGAATGGCGGACAAGTGAAGTGGGCAAATCAACATGCGGGAGCGGTATGATCTGCAAGCCCGCTCTATCTACGGGGGGGAAAGTCAGACGAAGAATGGCGAGGGCGAGGGAAATGGTAAAAGGGGGGAAGTAGTTAAAAAATCGAAGGAAAGAAGGGGGGGGCAGACATCAGCTCTCACGCCGTCAAAAAAATTTAACTGGGAAAAACAATCAGGCAGGAAAAAAAAAAAGTGACGCGGCTGGTACGCACGGGCGAGAGGCGAAAGAGAAAAATTACAAGCAACGAAAAAGCAAACAAAAACAGGGGTAGCCAGAAGTGGAGTGGTTTGAAAACTGAAAGAACGCTGACTCTCAAATGAGGACCCGACGTGCGCGTGGCTACGAGGGGGAAAAAAAAAAAGAGGTGGAAGCTGGTGGGACCCGGCAGTTGCACTGTCCAGCGACAGCTTGGGATTCTGGGGTTGTGAGCGATAGAACAGAGAGGTCTCTGGGGACCACCATCTGCAACACTGACCCTGCGCAAAAAAGCGACCCCTGAATGATTATGGTTCTTGGAAGAAAAAGAGTGGGAGACAGTCGGGGGGGTACAAGGATAGGGGCCATGAAGGTGGGGTCATGTTGTGACACAGGCCTCATCAAAGAATACCCACACTTAAACGGCAATGGGATGGGAAAGTGCTTCCAAAGTCCCGGACCGAGGTGCTAGCTTCTGGCAAGGGACCTTCGAAAACGTGCTTCGTTTGAGTGAGGAAGAACGGAGAGGATAAGAAAAAAGAAGGAGGCAGATATCAGCTAGCGCCGCCCGCGATTGAAAAAAGGAAACGAAAAGAAGTCGTTCTGTCAGAATGACGACTGGAGGGTAGCCTGGGCGGAAGAGGCAAGTAAGTGACGCAAAAAGAAGCAGAAAGAACGGTAGAAAAAAGCTTCTAATCACCCAATAAAGAACCTAGAGCAGAACAAGGGGGGATATGAGTGATAAGCCCAACGGAGAGCCAAGATCGGCGAAGATAGGGTAGGGAAACGGAAGGATAGGCAAATAGTCCATAACTGATCGAATGCGACTGGCTAGGGGACAGCAAGCAAACGACCAGATTTAGACGAACATATGGAAGAACCGTAGACAGGATGAAATGGCCCGAAGGGCCTCCTGCTGGCCACAAGTAATCTTAAAAAACAATAAAACAGCTATGCCGGGAGAGGTGAAGAGAAAAAAAAAGCTGTGGTGGGGTAAACCGGGGCGCTCAAAGGAAACAACTAAGGGGATAAAAAAATGGGAAGTTCAGAACTGGAAGGCAAGAGGGTGCGGAGAAAAAGGATGGGGACAACATAAAGTGCACAAATAAATTCAAAAACTTATAAGGTGCTCTGTTGGTTCGAGAAGAAATATTCGCCCCAACCTTCAAGACCTAAGCGAAGGGCGGCCTGGTGTACAAAAGCTCTCCATCAAAAAAAACAAAAATGGATAAAGGAGAATTTGTACACCATGAAGAGACAACATCAGAGGAAAAGTTGGGCGCGGAAGGGGAAGTAATCGCCAAAAAAAAAACAAATTATGGACTTGACTTGAAAGGAAGGAGGCAATACTACTCCGCCACGTATTTCTTCATCCATAAATGGAAGAACAGTAATCTTTGGGAAGAGGTGGAAAGAATGAGCTTCAAAAAGGGCCTTGGTTTTCCGAGCAAAAGAGGGGAAAGGGTCTACACGTCGCCACGGGCAGGAGGGTTCGGGGATCTCAGAGAGAAAAGGAGAGAACACTAGGTCACGATCAAAAAAGGCTGCAACATCAGAGTTTTTTGTATGGCACATCAACGACGAGTGCGGTGACTAAAAAAGGAAAAGATAGATCACAAACGATGGCCGTGGAAGGCGATGGAAAAAAGGACAGGGGTAACATAAAAAGAATCCAGCAGATGGGAGACGAATCAAAAAAACATCGGCCAGGTGTTGGAGAGGAGGAAGGAATTCGGGGAGGAGAAGAAAAACTTGATCTCTCAACAGAGACCTCTGCTGATTCAAGAGGTGGAGGAAAGACTGACTATAGGAAACAGTCAAACCAATCCGTAGGGAAAGGACCCAGAAGGATAATACGGGGGGCGGTTGGAACAAGAGAAGGGGCCAGGAGGAGGATGAAGAAGAAAAAACTCAATTATCTAATAAAAGGGGAACAAAGAAAAAGCATTGTTGCAAAAGGGGTGGCGCAGGGAAGGGCCAGCGAGAGCCCCGCGCCCAAGGGTAACCTTGCAACAATTGAATGGAACGGCAGGGAACCACAAAAAAAATTCCCACAGGTGGGGAAAGGCAGTGCCGGCCTGGTGTCCACAAGAAGGGGGACCCACCGTTACATGACAGGGACATTGGAAAAAAGTAGGGGTCCGCCTCCCAGGGAAGAGAATGGCACATCAGGGGAGACTGCCTTGGGGCACCCGGGTGAAGTTTGACGGATGTTGTGTGGCGAGGAAAGCCATAGGAATCGGGGTAGACGAGAGCAAAAAAGCATAATAGAGAAATCTAGAAGAAAAAGATTGAACAGAAATTCTAACAGCGGGAAAGGTATGGGTAAAGATCTCAAAGAAAAAGCTTCAAGAAAGTGCAGGGCAGACAGAGGAAGGAAAGTTTTGGAAAGGCTCCACTCGTGGAGAGACCAAATTGTCCGGTTTGCGTGATGGGATTCAAAGGATCTTTGAACCTGTGGGGAGGGGCAGAGCAACTCCCAGTTCAAAAAAAATCCCCGCAAATTTGGAGAACGTGTCAAAAATGAGGGGGCAAAGCAAGAATTGGATTCTTTAGCGCGCGGAATAGGAAAAAGGGCGGTAAGACATGGGAAAGAACCAAAACCAAGACCCCTCACCAAAAAGGTAATGGCCGCGCAAACTGGAGCGGGCGAAAGTTAGATAGGCAGCTTGTTCTGGAGAATTCAATGAAGCCGGTAAGGAACCAGTAAGACGCATCCCATTAGCAAACACGCAACAGGGCGGATCAACCGCACGTAGGCAACGGACGCTGGGATGACAAAAACGCCTAGTCCGGGAACAAGAGAAAAGGGAATCAGATGGAGAAGAAAAAAATGGGGTTCAGGTGGAAGGGAGAATGGGATTTAATAAAGGTCAAATAAAACTCCAAAGAAGATCATTAGTTCTCTTGGGTTCTTTCCCCATAAATTCAGCGAAGGGGCATGGAAGTAGCAACGGCCGTCAGATGGGCTAAGAGAAGGAAAATCGACGGAGGTAAGAGACAGGAAAAAGTTGCCAGGAAAAACACGTAAAGCGAAAAATATTGGGCAGATAATCGTGCGGGCCGATCAAAGGAAATTAGTAAGAAGAGCATCAACTTGTTAAGGAAGTAATGACGCTGTACGTGGTAAGTAAAGGAAGAGGTAAGCGCTTTCCAGAACCGATTACAAATATTGGAAAGTGGCGCTGTCCATAGGGAAAAAAAAATTAAATCAGTGCAAGAAAAGTAGGAGGGGACTACCTCGTCAATGGGGGAGAGGTGCCGCAACACGTAAAGCAGAAAAATTCAAAATGGCCTCGACAGAGTTTGTGGGGGGGGAAAAACATTGTAAGAAAAAAAACCAGCTCGTAAAAAGAGCTGGGCGTAATGGAGAGGAGCCTGCTTCGCAGGCAACCATCTAACTAGAATCAGTCAATACCCAGGCGGACCAGGCCAGCCCCTAGGGGGACACGTCAGAGTGGGGAGGGAAGAGGTCTCTCGATAAGCCAAGATTGCAGGGAAGAAGAAAGAAGTTGCGCGGGAAAGGCACGAAATCAACGAAAAGGACTTTGTGTAAGGGAATTTTTTTCACAATTTAAGGAGGGATGAAATGAAGAGGGGGACCTGAAGTTTTTTTAAAGAAAACACCAAATCAATGCCCTACGGAGAGCAAGTTGACGTTTCAAACTGTGGCAGGGGATTAAGGGGAGAGACAATCGGCGCGGCAGAGTATGACAAAAAAAACGGTTTTTCTGAAGCGAGAACGGACATAACCACGGGTAAGGAGCGGATTCTGTCGAAAGGGGGAGGGGAGAACAATCAGCTAGGAAAGGGTGAGAGATGGATCAAATAGTGACCCATCGGACCTTGAAGGGAGGGCTAAATCAAGGGGGACCTTGAAAATACGCTCCAGGGGGTAAGGAGAGCCGAAGGGCTCACCGACGTCCCGATGGAGATTCCCATACAGAAAACTGCAGAAGGGGGCACACGGAAGAGCTGATTGCGTACGGGCATCAAAAATTTAATACGGCGTACGAAGCAAATTCGTGGCGACTGGGGAACCGCACTATCAAAGAAAAACAAAAGAAGGATTCTAAAAAAAAAAACAGAGGGAGAGAAAAGGGATCCGGTGGTGTGGGACGGGAAGTTCCTTGGTCCGCCAAAAATTTAGAGGAGCTTCCAGTATTGACCAGTGAGGGCAGTACTGTCAGAAGGGAAAAACGCCGAAGGAAAGGGGAAAGAGGTGAAAAAGGGGGGAACTACCGCGGCAAAACCGCGCGGTGCACGAGGAAATTGACCATCTGAAAGCGCGCTATTGAAAAAAGCCTTCGAAAATTACTTTTCCAACGATGGGACGAGTGGGAAAGAACATCTCGAAACGGCCGAAAGCTGAGTTGTGCGCGCAGAAGCCTATGCCTACCAGAAGACACGCTGCAGGAATGTGAAGGGGTAAGGATCGACTTGTCACAGAAAGTGGGGAGGGGGTACAAATACGAGGCCAAACGAAAGACTGCGAATAACCTCAAAGTTTTGGGAAAAAAAGCAATGTTAGCGAGGGGGGGGAAAAGTCGCAGTTCAGGCCGGACGGAAGGTACGCGGAATCAGAACCAATTATTGAATGTTAAAAAAAACATAACACAATCAGAGGGGAGGTAGATGCTCTAGGCGTGCAGGGAAAAGGAAAAGAACGGTCAAAACAAAACATTTGAAGGTGGAAAAAGAAAATCACAGATGAAAAAATAAAGCAGTCTGAAATGTCCGCCTTGGCGCTCTGAATATGAGGGCCTGTTTGGGAGGGAAAGAAAGCGGACAGAAGACAAGCGATTTGGTGGGGGAGAGCTGCTTGCGTGCTTACATGCAAAAAAGCAGCAGGCCATAGAGGGGGGGGAATGGGCGGCACGCATAAGAAACCGAGAAGGAAGGAGAATGACTTAAACGCTTGCAAGGAAAGGGGTCCGGAGAGGGAAGAAGTTGTCAATTTAATCAAGGGGAATCAATGATCAATTCAGGTACGTACCAAGCAACTCTCCGGAAAGGGGAAGGCAACGGGAGGCCTATAAAAACGAAATTTGCATTGTGCTCGGACCAAAACGCGGGGGTGAGCGTGGAAGATGGTGAAAACGAAGAATTTTTCACCGAAGGAAACCTCTAGGGTTTTTACCAGCCAGAATTGGGGGGATACTTAGCAACAAAAAAAAGTAGGGGGAACCACAGTTGGTCAGCCCAGTAGATGAAAGGCGAAAATCAAATCAGAAAAAAGGGATGCGATCTGGTGGGAGGAAGGCCCTGGAGAGGGAAAGACCTTGGCAAAAAATAAAATGGGGAGGAAAACAGAAATCTTATTTCAATGTGGCAGGGGAGTACAACGAAAGCGGTGCGTGAAAAAACTAAAAGAGAAGCACGGAAACCGACGAGGGACGTGAGAAGGGACAAGGACCTGCGCAATGAAGAAGGGTAATCTACGCTCCTTTAAGGGGGGGGAGACGTAAAGCTGGCGAGCTGATAGGAGAAGAGCGAGTCTGGAGGCTAGACTAATTGGGAAGTGGCGCTGGAGATGCTTGGGTAGGAGGAAGGTCTAGACGGTATTCGTCAAGGTGGAGGCAGGAGCGCGAAAGCACGCCGAACGCATCAGATGAAGGGAGGGTTACAAAAAGGGGGGGCGAGATGTCCGAACACCGGTTCATGAAGGGAAAAGAACACACAGAAAAAAGCAAAACAAATAAAAAATGTGGCGCAATACGAGGTGGAGTGAATATATAAAGAGGCGTGTGTGCTCGGATAAACAAAGGCGGGGGCAGAGGGCGAGGGGCGACGATATGGTGGAGACAGGGGAAGGGGGTAATCTTGGAATCATTAAGTCTGACTTTGGGTACATCTGGAAATTCGAGACACGTGAAGGGGGGGTTGAGGGACGCCAACTCTGGTCCGCGCCCAAAGAGGAAAAGAAAAGGGCTCAAAGGCCAACGCCACGCAGGGGGCCAGGATTATTGGTCTTTCCAAAGGGGAAGAAGGACAAGAAAAAGGTGCGGGAAAAAAATGGGATGGTCACAGTAAATCAGGTTGGGACAGAGAGGATAACACCGGAAGAGCTCCAACGTCAGTTAACAGGAAGGGCTGGTCTCTCAGGACAGCTACAGACGGACGGGGCAAGGGACGTGGCGTCGGGTGGACGAAAAGAGGGGGGAGACCTGCGACGAGTGGTGAAATTTTATGTGACGCCTGGGACGACATCTATGACTATGGTGTCGTGCATATATCAGCAAGCCTAAATGAGGAAGCACCACTCTAAAAGAGAAAGGGCTGGTTCTTTATCCGACGGAGGGGTTGCGAGGATGAAGGAGGCAAGTAGTACCAGGGGGGAAGAAAGTTACTGGGAAGAGCAAACCATGATATGCGATTCCAACATAACAGTCGTACAAGAAAAAACAGAAGACTATTAGAGACGCGAAGAGATGGGCAGCGCCAGGGAACATGGGATTAGTGGAATGCAAGTAAGAAAACGAAAGGACATGCCGCTGAGATATGCCGATAGGAATGAAAACACTGCAATAAGGAACCTTTTGCTACAGCAGAAAAAAGAGGATGTGAGAAAGAGAGAAGAATGGACTCGCTGAGGGAAATCACCAAGACCCACGGAGAGGTGAAACAGAAATATAGCCCGGGTCTTCGGGGGACGACAAGGGAGAAACTTTGATGGAAGGTCAAATGGCGAGCGCATTAAATGGTATCAGACGTCAAAGCTGCAATCCAAGTGGGTGTTTCATGAAGGGAAGGCGAAGAGGGGCGTCGAACAATATTGCAGCCGCAAAGAAAAGGACAAGCGAGAAGCAGGGGTTGGGAGAATAAAATCATATCTGCGCCACACACTCAGACAATCAACTGAAAATCAAGACGCGGGCCTTGTGGACCACTCTAAAAAACACCCCAAACAGAGGGAGGAAGGTAAGAGGGAAGAGAGGGGGTAAAAAGGCAAGAACCAAACTACGAAGAGACGCAAGGGGGGCGCAGAAGAGGGAGGTATCGCACCGAACAAATGGGGACTCAGTTGTGTAGGTCTTTGTCTCACCGGATTGAGAAAATCGACTCGAAAACGCCAAAGGTAGAGGGATGGTGGTCTGTGGGTTGGCAGTGGGGGCAGGAGGGGGGGGGGGGGGGGTGGTATGTG
>Ga0179593_1330498_pt1 | contig 11629 bp, 16 predicted proteins | sample CZODoug2_1_08_16_FD_185931 | JGI IMG/M metagenome (GOLD analysis project Ga0179593, IMG submission 185931) | Vadose zone soil fungal communities from Angelo Coast Range Reserve, California, USA - CZODoug2_1_08_16fungal (PacBio error correction) | ecosystem: Environmental > Terrestrial > Soil >...
TATAGCTAGGATCGGTCTTGGCGGAAGCGGAACGAGTCTCAATACACATTAAAAGAAAACTCGGGAAAGAACACATGCACTTGACTGGACAAGTGCGTCCTCAAGGGCACTTGCCCTGCAGCGGATGAACCTCCCTAGACGAGCCTTTGGAGGGAGTGCGCGAGGGGGTTGGGAAAATCTCGAACAATTGTCACAGGAGCGGCGGGAACGATTTAGTGCGTCGGGGCGAATCATCACCCAAAGTCGCAGAAAAACGAGTCTTAAGTTCAGGCAGCGGAAGAAAGAGTGCATTAAAGCCTATCCGTCCACTCATATCTGCACATTGTTGACGGGGGGAGGAGTTACAGTGCGCCGAGTAAAAGCAGGGGACATTGCACGTTAAACAACATAGAGAAACGTCTTGACCACCAATGTAAGCGCTGAAAGGGTCGTCACAGAGGAACACGTAACTGGCAAACGAGCCGACAGAACCGCGGCAAGACACATAAGGACAGCTCCTCGATTAGGAACACCGCGGGCAGGAGAGATATATGAGGGGTTCAACCTTCATTAAGGAAGAGTCGACGCTGGGGAGGCATCGAACATCTTAAAGATCTCCGTTTAGTGGAGTTATTTCGAGACCCAGATCTCTAGAAAAGGCACAGTGAAATGGCTGATGTCCCGATGGGAGAAATTGGGAAAATCAGAGACGTTGTCCCTTGTCAAAGAGAAAAAGATGTAAACTCGAGGGAGGAACAAAAAAGGAAAAATCCTGGAGAGGGAAAAAAGTTTAACCGTTGGGGGGTCGCTTTCTTACAGAGACACACGGGCGGGGGGAAGTTATCGATATTAAAAAACATGGATGGGAGCAGAGGTAGAGGACCGAAACGGGGGCGATTCCTTCTATGGGCTAACGGAACTAAAACGAATTCAAAGGGGACCGGCCGGACTATGATGACGGGGAGAAAAACAAGAAAGAATACGTACTAGTAAGGAGGAGGGGGGTACAAGCCCGGCCATGGAGTTAAAATGTTCGTGGGCGAAACCTGAACGGGTAGAAAAGACATGCGAAAAACCCTGGGGAAGCCCATAGGTAGTCAAGGCGGTTCCTACAAGCAATATGACGATCTGTCAATAACAGGGGAACGGTTTCCAATTCATTTCCGGGGCATGGAGGGCAGGAGAAAAACGGTAAAACAAAAAAGGGGGCAGGGGGGGTCTCTGGCGCGAACATGTGAAAGGCAAAATTTTCTCGTCCCTCTTGAAGGGGGCCCCTGTCGAGGCATGGCAAGAAAGCCGAACACATGGGGGAAACTCAGGGGGGGGGAAAAGAGCATGGGGTGACGGAGAAAGTACAGAAAAAACCGGGTAGGAGAAATCAATCAAATCTGTAACATAAGAAGACGGGGGTGCGAGGTCCCGCCTTCAACGAAGTCGAAGACTGACAGAATAGGAATACGCGGGACCGGCGTATTAACAAGGGTCGGCGGCAGGCGAGAGGAAATCGGCCTTCCAAAACTGTGACCAAAAAAAGAGGAAGGGCGCCCAATAAAAGAGTTGATCCCAAGCGCGACGGCGCGGGCACACAGCGTTGGAGAGATGAAAGGAACAGTGGTCGGGGGGCCAAACCGAGTTTCACCAGTGCTTTCCATAGTACAAAACACCCAGGCGACACAAACCTGCAAAAGAGACAAAACAGTCCATTCAGATCTTGCAGCACTCAAGAAGAAACTTGAGGGGTATGGCGACCGAGGCGCAGGAGACGTGCTTGTATCGGGGGGGTCTCGTTGTTCCAGTGGAACGGGAAACAACAACGAGGGTAAATTAACATCAATCCGGTCCAAGGGACAGAACTCTAAGCAAAAGGAGAGGAGAAAACGAGGGAGTGCAATGGTTCAAAAAAAGAATGAGACTCCGTTTATTCAGAGATGAACGAAACAAAAACAACTGGGAGGAGGAGGAAGAGAGATGGGGGCATGAGACTACCGAGAAGCAGGGAGGAGCTGGCGAGAGGGGAGAACAAATTGTGAACGCGTTTCGACAGAGACGCGTCAGAGCTGTAAAGATCGGGCAGAAAAGGATTTCACTAGTTGGGAACTTACAACGACGCGGGGAAAAAACTTGGGCGATTGCGCAAAAGCGCTGCCAGACCAGACCGCGGAGGAAGAACAAGGTTCTTTTCCGACGCGAGGGGGAATGCAGATTGACATGCTTGGGCAACCTGGGGAAAACCAATCGTCGCAATCAAAGAGTGTGGAGCATCTTTGGGCACCAGTGAGTTAATCAACAAAAACGCTGCAAGAGGGAAGGAGGCGCGGGTGCAGCAGCCGGGGGGGGCGAGGGGGTAAAAGTGGGGAGCCGCGAGGGGTTGAATCAGCAAGGAAAACAAGGGGGAGGCGGACAGTACTCTACGTGGGGGGCAGGAGAGGAATGCGCAGTATCTCTCCAGGCTTGAAGCGGTTACTCGCACAATAGGGACTCCGAAAGCTTCGAGCTTTGCGGGCTGGGGGCCGCCAGGGGTGGCGGTAAAAAAGGAAGGGGAAACGAAAACGATCGGGTCTCAAACACGGGGAGGTCCATGTGTTCAAAGGGAGAAGGGAAGCCTGGAACAAAGGGCAAAGACAAGGGTTAAAGGGGTCAGGTTCAAACGGCCTCAGATACGCGCCCACAGGCATGGTGGGGGACGCGAGCTGATCGAAAAGTTTCTTTCCCCAGGATGAAAAGGCACGTTCTCTATAATCAGAAGAGTCCATGATCCGTATGATACTCTAATCGGAAAAGAGGAAACAGTGTACGTCAGGATTTCAAAGTGCTAAAGAGATCGTGACCACACACGTCTTGAATTGAAAAAACCGGGGGAAGACCTGAACAAACATGGGGACGACTTGTTGACAGTCGGCATGATCGACAGAAAAGGGGGCAGCGAGAGAGCAAATCTTAAGAAGAGGTAATCTTCGTGAGAGTACCTCAGCCATCGTTGGGAGAGGGAGGAGGTATCAGGAACGCAACTCAGGGTTTTGCCATTTAGCGCGTCAAAAACGGGGTGCACCCTTCAAAAAAAAGAAAGCCAAGGTGAGTGGACACTTCCGAAGGGGGGATTACGGAAGTAGGGAAAAGGTTCGAGAACGGGCGAAGGAAGAAGGAGATATTGACAAGGGACCAGGAAACCAAGAATCGGGGAACAGCAGAGAGGCAACGCCGTGAAACTTACAGTGCACAAGGATTTTCAACGAAGAAGGGACGTCTTCGATAAACAAGGGCTAAACAGTCTAACGGGAAGCTGATCTCGTTTTCCATGTGAAAACGGAAAATCCGATAGCGCCCTCAGCATGAGGTATAAGAGGCGGGCCGGTAAGTGCAACGGGGGAGAAGAATTGGCGGAGAGAAATGTGGATGAAGGCCGGAGAGGGAGTGCACCTAGCAGAATGTGACCTGGCGAATCGAAAGGCCGAGTAGGCGTGGGGGAACAAGGACGCGAGCTGCTGCAACATTGGCAGTAAAGCTCAATGGAAAGGAGGACATTAAAAAAGGGGGCTAAAAAAAGGATCGTAAGAACTCGAGAAGCATGGCAGATTTTCAAGGGACTCATTCCTATAAATCCGAAAAAGGAAGAATAAAAAAAGCAATCAAGAGTGGAAGGAAACAAAGAAAGGCTACGTAATTTTGGACAGCTACTAAGAACGAAGCACTCAAAGTGACTCAGGGGCTCATGGGGACAGGTAAGAAAGAAAAACCCCCACACTCAAAAGGGACCTGGTTGCTGGTGGACCTGCAAAGGGCCAAGGGCGGACCCCGATAAACCTTCAGGGAGAATGCAGTTAAACGGACGTCTATTTGTGGGGGACTGGATGGTGGGATCGGGGGAGAGACGCGCCATATAAAAACGGACATTGGTCATCGAGCATAAAAACGAAAGGGAAAAAAGTCAGATCCCAGGTAGAGGGTTGGTCAGTAAGGCTCCGGGAGGACGCAAATTCAACTGCAAAAAAAGGCTGGAACAGAAAGACTGCACTGGGACAAAATTACGGGTTTCCGGTCCAGGGAATCTGCATTCACTCAAACGACATTTGGAGAGGCGGGAAAAAGATCAGTCCATTAACAGGGAGTGACAGGGGAGGGGATTGAGTTAGGGGGGGGAGACGAAAGGGAGGAGCAAGCGCAATGTTGGCAGAAAAAGACACTATGTATCCGGTCCTGATAGGCACAGTTAGGAAGGAGACTTAAAAAGAATGAGTATGTTTTAGACGACAATATTACCGCGCGTCCGATTAGGGCGGGGAAGGTGGCCCAGTCCAAGGGCCTGACACTCGCGCGAGGGAAACCAAACAAACCCGTGAGCAGGTGGCGAAAATGCGAAAGCTCACCACCTTCAAACCTATTCGAACTCCTAAAAGAGAAAGCGGCCGGCATCGACTTGGCGGAGGGAGGACAGGGCAGGACAGGGGAGGAGTGTGACATGCGGTTTCAAACTGAGGACGGAGTCTATCGAAGGAGTGAAAGAGATGAAAAATCAGCATCTGGATTGACAGTGGGGACATCAGGGGACCAATGCCCGCTAGGGGAAAGGCCAGGGGCAATTCATGACCGTGCGTGGGGAAAAGCCTCTACTTGTTCAAAAGTCGGAAAGATCGAACGAGAAGGGGGAGAGGTGACAAACTGGCGACTGAAAAGTAAAAATCGTCGGAAAAGGGGTAACAGGAAGTGGAGTCGATATTGGCAGGGGAAAACAGACAAGGGTCACAAAACAGGGCCAGTTTCAGAAGGCCACAACACGTGAGTTGCGGGGACTGGGAGAAAAAAAGCCCTTACATGGAGCCTCCTGATGTATAAACGACGAGAAGAACGAATTCAATAAGACAGGAAGGAAAGGCTGAGGATGGAGGACGGAAAAAAAACCACCCACAAGCGGAGAATATTTGACCGAAAAGAAAAGGCGCAAAAGTGTTGCGGGTTCCGCAAAAAACTATAGTGGCAAGCAAGAACAACGTAGCAATACAGCCGAGGTAGGGGCTTCCTAAGAGGGAATACTGCAATGTAGCGAAGGGGTCCACTTCTGGGAACTACACTTTCGGGAGAAGCTCACGCGTCCAAGGCGGGGTAGAAGGAAGCAAGCGGCAGGAAAGAACGGAAAAAAACAAAAAATGTGTGTAAAACTCGGGTACTGAGTTCCAAAATGAAATCACCCCGCAGCACACAGGGTACCTCGGTTTGGAGAAACGGGCCGTGTGGGAGAGGCGAGACCCCAAAAACGGGAGCTAAAACAGAAAAGCTGGAAAATTCGGGAGGAGAGGAAATGGGTTCATAAAAGGGGAGTACGCAATAGATAAGAGGAAAGGCGAGGAAGGGGAAACGCGCGTTCAATGGAGAGACAGGCCAAAGCTGAACTAGAAAAGAGATCGCGTCGCATAAACGGCTTGATTGGCGAAAAAAGATCCCGATGCGCTATAAAAGAAGCGTTTGTGCGGACGGGCTGAACTACATGTATCGGGAGGAAAGTGAGTTGCTCAAACCCAAAGCTAACGGTCAACCCCATGGCAAAGCAGCGACAAGAGGGGGGTCATGAAGGCTCAGGAGCGCGGGCAAGAAAGTGATAATCACTTGGCGTGGGAAGGCAAACATCTTCAGCAAAAAAGATGGGGGAAGCGAAGGCGGGTGGTGGAGAAGTTCAAACAAGAGGGGAAAAACTCAACGTGGAGCCAAGCAACGTCCGTCCGGATAAGACTCAAGGGCAGAGAAAAAAGAATCATGTTTTCACAGCGGAAAGCAGAATGCGACGCCTTAGTCCATGAAGGAGAAGAAAACGAAAGAAATGAAAAAGAAGAAGTTGTTCAGAGGAGAAGAACACCGACGTCCGCAGCGGCGCTGTAGATGAAAAAAAAGGGAACTCAGAGGGGACGCACGAAGCATTGGTAACACAAACCATGGAAAGGCTGGGATGTTTTAAGGAAGAAAGTGGGGGCATCCCAACAATAGCGCGAAGAACAAGACGCCTGCGGAAGGGGAGCGAGGCGTGGCCAAAGAGAACACGCAGGAAGGGTGAGACTGTTTCAAGGCATAGAGAATTAATGCCCTTGCGCGAAGGGGACACCTGGGGTTTGCCCTCGAATGTGGGGGAAAAAGCGGTTGAAAAATGGAACAGTCATCGACAACGCGGGTCTTGGAAGCGCAGGAAAGGGAGCGGAGCATTTGGCGCCAATACCTTTGGACCGAGGTCAGCTTGTGGCCAACGGTAAGCATGGGTGCGGAGAGAATTCCAATTTCCGAAGACAAGTACGGAGCAAAACGCTAGATGCGCATAAAAAGACTCGCAGGCGTGGAATAACAAGGGTACTAACAAAAAAAGGGACGGGGACTAGTTGCCAACTTTGACAATAATCGGTGAAGGGGAATGTGCGGGTAATCATCCTCGCCAAAGATAGGGGAAACAAAAAAACGTTCCATGTGGGGCAGAGGGGTGGGGGGAGGAGACAGGGGAACCCTGAAACAAACGTGACGAAAGAAAAATTGAAGTGGTCTTTCATACCACTGGAGGCAAACGAAACAAGCACTTGTGTGGAAGAGTTGCTTCTGAAAGGTAAGACAAAAGGACAAGGGGGAAAGTCACCTCGTGCTGTGACGGATACTGGGATAGAAGGAAGCAAGGACAAAGCAGGGAATAGGAACGTATCCGGGGGGGGGTTGAAATTCCTGCGTGCTTAAACGGCTTCAGGAAAAGCAATAATGTTGAACTTTCCATGCCGGGGAAAAGAGAATTCATCGAACGGGGGCCGTGTCTAGGATCGGAGTCCGGCCGGTGAGAGGGGGAGGAGAAGTGTAGGGGGAGAACATCGAATCGCGATTGGGGTCAAGGGAAGATCATAGACGGAATCAAAGTTTGTGCCAAAGAGGAGAAGAACGGGACTTTTTTTAGCGATGGGTCACAAGAAAAGCGGAAAAAATCCAAGCGGTGTTGAGCCGATGGTAAGGAGGGGGGTGACAGGGGGGGAGGGAAAAGCGCCGACAATGAGCGGGATCTGGAGGGAAAGGACTAAGACGGACGGTAAAAGCAGGAGGGGAGAAAGCCGGGGGGGCTCAGGGGCAGTGCAATTGATTAACCTAAGGGGGGGGCGATCTTTCTAGTAAAAAAACGCAGCTCAAGAAGGCGATGGATGGAGGCGGTCATCTGATGAACGAATAAAGAGAATCCTCATTAATGGATCAGACAACGAGGGACGGACATTCAAGGGGGTGGCTCAAGAAAGTAAGGGAAGAATTGCTAGGTAGAAGGAGGATCAGAAGGAGAGTCTCCTCTTCGAAAAAGGGGGAAGGATGGCTAAAGAACCCTTACATTCTTTGTTGACAAGCGCGATCTGCGAACCTTGGACGGTGGAAACGAGAACGTTCAATCTTTTATTTCCTCAAGAAAACATTAATCTCGACAAGCGCAAAGGGAGGGGAGCGGAGATGGCAAAAAGACATCGAATTCATTCAGGTGGGAATGAAAAAGGAGTGCTACGAGGGGGGGGAGTACTACTGCTAAGGAATACGAACTCACGTCACACTGAGCTCAAGGGGGTGTCAGAGAAGAAACACCCACGCGGACTACAAAAAACACCAAGAGGCGCACTGGGGGGCGAGATTGGCCAGGGATCCCTAACCTTAAATGTCATACGGAGGGCCGATGTATCGAGGGGCCGTTAAAGGGGTGGTCAAAAATCGGCCGACGCTAAAACGAACGCAGTAAAAGCCTCAAAAAAAAGATTATTGTCTTGGAAAATGGATGCCGGGGGTACTTTGCCACGGAGCGGAGAGGAGGAAACAATGAAGATGGGCAAAAAAATCTCTCCATCGAACATCAGAGGAAATGCACTTGAAGGCGGTGGCCGAAAACACTTCATGCACAGGCAAAAAGAGACCGTTGAGCGGGGGGGAGGCTGGGGTTTTACTGACTAAAATACAGGAGCTGCAGGCCATTTTGTGACGGAGGGGGGGAGTAGCAAAATGCAGAAGCCACGAACGGGGCGGAAATCCAGATGAGGAATTTCCTCTCACGCTGGTCAGAGGTCCGATCCTTCCATTCTGAACATTTAGTGCGACGCCTATGAAAACGGTGGGGTGGACTGTAGCGTGGACAAGGAGGTGCGCGACGGAAAACGAAGGTAAGAGGATTCAAATTCGAAAGCGGGAACCACGGAATAGCCGAGGGGACAATCACCTACGACGGAAGCTCATCTCATGAGAGGACGAAGGGAGGAGCACAAGAAGAAAGGGCGGGTCACTGCTGTTTCACCTATGGGGCGAAGATCGACGCTAGTTACATAAGATGAACGAGATAGAAATCTCAGGTTGGGCCAGGAGGGAGGGCAGCGCCCAAAAAAGTCGGAAGCCATGCAATGCAAGGGAGGACCCGGGAGTAGACTTGAGGGTTAGAGAGATCTAAAGACAACTGCCTTGAAAAAATAGGGCCCAGGAAACTAATTGAAAGGAGACTGTGGGGTCGAAAACGCAAACTTGCAAATAATCTTAAATAGAGGAAAAGGGGAACAAAACGTGGTGATCTTTCATGAAAAAGCAAAACCGGCCAAGAACTAACTGTAAAAACCCTTTTATTTGCGGGAAGAAAAGACTCGCCAGGCAACTCAAGGACCAGTGCAAAGGCTAACGAAAAGAAAAAAAAGAATTAAAGCAAAAAGGGAGAGCCCCTACGCGGAAAGAAGAAACCTCGGCGAGAATGATGAGTCAAGGTAACAGTAAATTAACGGGGTTGAAGTCAGACAAATGAAAAGCGGGGGACGCACGATCGAAACGCCATGGAAAAAGAAGGTCTAGAATTGTCAGAGGAGGGGAAACAGGGGCGAGGACGATTAAAAAAAAGTATCTGGGAAACCGACGTGGGAAGTGGTCCAGGTCATGTTCACGACACAGGGGGAGGAGAAACCACAGAGGGACAAGCGGGGGGAAAAGAGGGAGAGAAGTTTCTTAAAGACTGGAGTGCGAGTCACGCTGGGGAAACGGCGTGAACAAAAAAGCAATTCCACCGAGGAAAACAGGGGAAAAGAAGGTGGGGAGAACCAAGAGAAGTGGGTGGCGATGCAGAAGAATAAACGACGTCAAAAAAGCACTCCAAGAAGCGAGAACGGGCGCGATGGTGCGAGTAGTGGTTTCATCACCTAATGGCAGGAGATACTGGTCGCAGAAAGGGAGAGAAAAAACGAAGGAGGGTAAAGGCAAGGGGGCTGATCTTATGCAAAAGAGGACAAAAAAAGCAAAAAGTAGACAGGCTCAAAAGGGGGGCTTAGGAGGAAAAGTCGCTAACCGAAAAAAGTTCATCATAAAGACGTTGTGAGAGGAACTTAACAAATTCGTAGAAAAAGGAGAACAAACGCGATGGGCTAAGGGCTAAAAAAAAAAAGGAACGGCACTCAAGACGTTGCGGCCAGGAGAGAGCGCAGGGACAAGCGTTCTGAAGACGGGAATTGAGGAAAGACTGGCCGCGGCTCGTCAGAAGACAAGCAGGGGGGTTCAGAGGGGGGGGGACGCGGGGGGGACTAGCGACGCAAAAAATTACATGCCGGCAGCCAAGGACAAGTCAGGAAATAAAGAGCTAAGCGGGAGGGAGGACCACACCTCTTATTACGTGGGAAAGAAAAAAGAGCCATAGGCAGGGAAAAACTCCGGGAAGGAAAGAGGAAAACGTCAGGGGGAGAAAAAAAAAAAATCGGAGGAGGAAAGAATATAGAAAAAATCTGAATACTACCTGCGTAGCAAGGAGCGAGGCGCTTGAAACAGGATCAGCGGGTCATAAGGGCGAGCGGAGATCGTAAACGTTACGGACTGGAATGGCGACGGGTTAACGTGTTGTGTTCCGTGGAAAAGGAAAGGAGATAGATTCACACAAATTGGGCTGGCGGCCTGGTCGTCGGAAGACCAATCCGGAAACATATCTGGATGAGAACTGCTGGAAGCGATCTATACTTTAATTCAGAGGGAGCATGTCTTGTGGCCTGTGGTTGAACGCCGAGGCACAAAAAGAGGAGGGGATAAGACAGGTGGACGACGCCATTGAGGTCGCAGAAAAGGGAATGGATCTGAAAATACGTAGAGATGGGGGGGGGGTCTGCTCACATACCTTTTGCGCAAAGGTCGAGGGAGGGTTTGGGGGGACAAGCAAGTGCAAGGGGGGGGGGAAAGATCATCCGGACTTTAAACGGAGCGAAAGGGGCAGCCGTGAAAAAAAAAGAGACTTAATCTCTGAATTAGTATGGAAGCGGTACTAGAAAAGCACCCGTTTCCAGCATTTGCGGGAGTGATAAAACGTGGAGGGAGAGGCGCGGAAAATAGACACAAACAACATGACAGTTTGCCGGAGTGAGTGGGCAAGGGAAAGAACTGCCAGAACCACTCTAACCGCTCAAATGGGTGCAAGTCATCCGTTAGAAAAAAAAGGCGCGAACGAAAAAACGACTGTTTGGAATAAGAGAAATTTCACCAAAGAAGGGGAGAAAAAATCACAAGGAGCATTACGGGACTTCATATAAGACGTAATCGAAAATCGGAAGCCTCAAGAAAGTTTAGGCAAGGGATTTCAGTGCGAAGAGGTGGGAACAAACGAGTCTTTTGGGCCAGACGGGCCGACAAAAAAAAGGGTGATGAAAGGGGGAAAACCTTCCAGTGACCATCATATCATTCGCGACCGATGGGGCGTACGCAGGAGGAGAGCTGAAGGCACGGCTTTGGAAGCTGAAGGAAGGGAGAAGAGGGAAAGGCCTCGCTTGAAGGAAGCAGACCAAAAAATGGGGGGGGTAAAAGGACGAAAACGATTCCCTTGCCCTGTGTTTGAACGGGCCGGTAACGAAAAACGAAAAAAAACGTACAACTTTTGTACATGGGGGGGGGGGGAAGAATGATTGAGATGGGGTGCAAAAAGGGGGAGTCGAACAAGGCTACGTTCAAGAAAGGGGGGGGAGGTCCAGCAAAAAGTCAGGATGGGAACAGAAAGAAAAAAAAACGAAGGTCAAATTCCGCATGCCTGGAGTGAGACGGGATAGATGGGGAATGGCCCTCCAGAGCTAAGAACTGGGAGAGTCTGAAGATGTTCATAAAGGATGAAATTTAGGAGACACCAAAAAGTAAAGAAGGTGGAAAACCCTCAGAACGCAGACGGAATGCGGGGAAGAGGAAGACAAAAAGAAATGGGGAATCGGGGAAGCGAATCGAGAGAGGAAAAAAACCTCCTAAAAACAAGAGTGTTACAGGTCAGAGGAAACACAGCGGGGGGCACAGCAGAAGGAGTACCGTTTCGAGTGGAACAGCAAGGTGAAAAAACAACGACTTTCACTCGCGGGACGAATCTCTCTAAAAGAGAAGAAGGGAGGGATCAGGCAAGAAAGAAGCACAAGGAATTCTCAGGAGGAAGAAGAAAGGGGGGCGAACCGGGGGAAATGGCGAGAAGGGTCGGGTAAAAGAAGAAAAAAAAAAAGAAATCCCCTCAAAGGACTGCACGGCTCAATTGAATTGGTGTAGCGAAACACATACCTCGTGTGACAAAGGGTTGGCGGGGAACTGAGTTATGGAGCGGACACCGGGGGGGGGGTTGGAAAGAGTGATAGCTTATGTAAAAGTTAAGAGGGTTTGCTCGGGGATTGGTTTAGTCGCGCGAACTAACTAAAAA
>Ga0179593_1363951_pt1 | contig 11629 bp, 14 predicted proteins | sample CZODoug2_1_08_16_FD_185931 | JGI IMG/M metagenome (GOLD analysis project Ga0179593, IMG submission 185931) | Vadose zone soil fungal communities from Angelo Coast Range Reserve, California, USA - CZODoug2_1_08_16fungal (PacBio error correction) | ecosystem: Environmental > Terrestrial > Soil >...
TCATAGACAATGACACCGCCCATGACCTAGAAGAACGAAATGGGAACGGGTTAGACAAGCCGTCTAAAAAAAAACCGGAGGACAGATTTCTCAAAATTATTGTCGAGTAAGTCTTGTCAGGAGGAAAAAACGCAGAGGGTTCCGGCCAAGGTTTACCCCTGTCGAAAGGGGGGAGAGCTTAGGCGTGGTATTTGTGGGGGGCAAAAGGAGGCAGGGGGGACATGACTTGGAGAAGACGGGGGAATAAAACGTCTCTGTGGCAAGGAAACGAGGGGGGGCGTCAACTCTCGGGAGTGAAAGGCAATACGAAAAAGTCTCAGAATACTTATCAAGGAGGCTCGGGGATAAATATCTGGATTGATAGTACGCATGAATTCTGTTGGGCTGCATATGGAGGGGCGATAAGAGACAAACTTCCTTTTTAAAGGGGACGGGGTGAACTCCAGGGAAGGGCGCCACGGATAGGAGGTGTGGGGCCCTTTCCGTTAATTTCCTGTCAGACTTAGAACCTCGGTAACGAATTGGAAGCCGACAACGGTATAAGTTAACGAAATGGTGGAGATCCTTCAAAGAAGAAACCTGTCCCCAAAAAACTGCCAAGAAAAAAAAACCGTCGTTCGGAGTGATAATTGAGGGACCTGAGTATCCAGTGGGGATTAATCCAAATCCGCTCATAGACTGTCGCAAATCGACGCCTTCAGGAAAAGCTAAGGACGGGAAAGCTAAAGGGAATCGAGGAAAAAAAATCAACGGGACGAAGGCATCCACAGCTACGTTCAGGTTCGTGTGTGGAAAGGGAAGTGCGAAAACGGACAGGGAAAAAAGCGCGGAGGTAAACCAGGTCATCGCTTGATCATTAAGAAAAAAAAAAAAATCCCCCACGAATGAATTCACCAAAAACAGGGGAAATCACACCCGAAGAAACCGCGTCATTGAAAAGGAGCGCGTAAAAATACTTGGATATTGTCCACGCGTGCCTAAGGGAAGAGGGGTTGGACCATTTGACAGGCAAAGAAGGAAAATCCGATGCAAACGGAAAAAAAAAAGGAAACTTTAGAGATCTGTTTCCTGCTCACGACTGTGGCTGTTGGGATCTAAAAGGATGTGCCGAAATGCAGGGGCTGGCGCGCGCATGCAAATCTCAATGGAAAGAGGTATTTAGAGCAGAAGAATGCCCAAGAAGACAAGCGCTGGGTGAAGAGACAACCGACGGAGACCCCGTCCGCCGAAATGAACTAACAGAACCAGGCAGGGAATTTACTATGATAAGAAAGTGGGCTCGCATCAGGCCATTTATCTCTGGGAAAAACCTTGTTCGTTCCTAAGGGTCTCAAATCAAGATGGGAGACCAGAAGATAGCAGCCACGCTCAAGATACTGCAAAAAAATGAGGGGGGAGGTTTCACGCTCCTAAGAAAACTCCGGTGAATCTCGCTCGGTCAAAGGAAAAAGATGGACGATCAGCGAGAGCTCGCCCAAAAAATGAGGGTAGCTAAAAATCGGCCAAGAAGGAGGGGCAAGATTGAAAAGGTGTCTGCGAGTGCTCAAACGGCATGGCAAGACGGAAACGATGGGGCTGGGATCCCAAGTGCATCGAAAAAGCCAAAGCGATGGAAGCAGGAGAACTCTCCTATCTCTAAGCCGCGCAATAAGGTGGAATGAGGTGGACTCTAACGGCCTACGGGCAGTATAGAGGGGTGGGAGAAAGACGACGAGTGGGCGCCCGAAGCCGAATTGATTGTCAAATAAGGGGAAGAACAAAATACCGGGGGGTTTCGGGAAATCCTGTCACAAAAAGTCGGAGACGCGGCCTGAGGTGGGGCCCGATTCTGACAGTCTAATTACTGTGGGCGGGTAAAGTGAGAAAAAAAAACGATCGTAACCCTACTAAGAAGGTGTGCGTCCGCATATCTCTTACGCGGGGGCGGTAGTCAAGACAGATGTTATCGCTGTGGACAAGGGTGTGCCATGCGCTACGCCGAGATGGTGGATCGGGAAGGCCATCACTCAGAGAGGCGCAATCTTGGGGTTGTGCCATCTAAGAATTCGCTCAGAAGTTTGAGGGGGGGCCAAGACGGGGTCGAGCATTCGAGGGGACGTAAAAGTTAGCTAAATGGCTCGAGGCAACTCGCGGATCACGCAATTCAAGCTAGAGTGTTCAAAGCTAGATGCCGTTCTGCCATCAGGGGAGCTAGCCTAAGTCACAAGCGATCTGAAATCGACTGCAAGTCGATTTTCTGAAAGAGAGAACAAAAAACAAAGGAGAGAATAGAAAAAGAGGCCATCGACGTGGGGCTCGGGATTTTCCGGGGCGCGTGGTCATTGAGATACGCGATGCAACGCAGAAAGCCGGCGGGAGATTGAATTGGAAGGCTCTAAACCATCAAGACATTGCCCTCGCGCAAAGACTAATCAGGGCAGCGACGGAGCAAAAGTGGGGCAAAATTGGGGCACCTACATTGAAGTACGAGGCGAAGGTTGTACTGGAGATGGAAAGACAACCACCCATGAGAGAGGTGGGGTCCAGCAGAACATGAGGAGCGAAGGAAAGAGGCATGCAACACAGACAGCGCGGACAAGTATGAGTCTACGGAAAAAACTCACAGTGTGGAGAGCGGACTGGACGAGGCCACATATTATTCAAGGGGAAGAAGATTTGGGTAAGGTCAAATGAGAAGATAAATTCGCAGCTAGAGGTCAAACCTGGAAGGTAGTGCTGAAGACTCCTTTAATTAGGCGAAGGGGAGGGCGGAGTCTATTAAATAGAAGTTCTTACGCGGCCGGTTCTGCCACTGTATCGGTCTTCGATCGAGAGAAATCTCGGCACGAGGATAAAGGAGGAACAGAGGTTCGAGCCCGGGGCGATCGTATAAACAATATTGCATTCCATAGAGTTCGTTGGGAAGGGGGGCAGGGGTTCTCGCAATACCGCCCTCTCTGCGGGAGGGAAGGTTGGCCGAAACTAGAAATCATCCATTTAATCGTCTGCCAAGAAATGGAATCGCCGCATTGGAAAAAGGCACCAGTTTGTGGCGAGGGAGAAGAGCGGCCTGGGCATCCGGCATTTGCAAAGGCAGCGATTGAAGGCGTTTGGTAAGAGACGGTACATAACTCCCCTCGAGGAGATCCTCGTGTGCGTCGTTAGAGAGGCTAATCTCCCGGCTGTCTTCAATCACCACCAATTGGAAGACAAGGAAATCTTTCAGAGAAAGTAAAGGGAAAAACACTATAGAAAGCTCATCGAAAAATACATCTTATGTGTATTGGGAGATCATCGCGCAGGAGTTCACGTTTTGGAGAAAGGAACCGCGGAGCTCGGTGAGAGGGGGGGGAGTAGGAACAAAAGATTTGAAAAGGCTGCGAAAAAGCATGCAAGTGTAGGGCAAAGCCGGTAATCAAAACAGCAACCACGGTCGACTCCTCTCGCAGGGCGAACAGTCAGATAAGTGAGGTTGCAAACGGAGGGGATGTGTCTAGGGGGGGAGGGGACAATGGACTCTTCCGCGATTGAACGGGGACCAATGAGGTACCAGGACCGGGGAAGGGGAAGCAGTCTAGAGGTGGATCTGTTGAAGGTAAAAACCGGGGGTGTGAATGAAGAGAGAAGCGAAGAAGGGGTATTCAAGTATAACTGATTAAGGGTGCCGGCGCGAAAGGTTTGAAAGGGGCTCCATTGGGAGAAGGATCAAAACACGGGACACTTAGATGGAGAGAGGGAGGACTTGTGATGGTCAGAGAACCTTGCTCGTCTTAGCAAAAGGAAGCTCGTTGGGGGTGTCACGTGGAGAACAGCCTACTGTACGAGGAGTGGATGGTAGAAAATTTATCCAAAGGGGGTTAAACCGGGAAAAGGACGCAGGTTCCGACGCAAGGGGTCTGTGATTCCCGGGGGGGCAGGCCGTCAGTAAGAGACCCATTCGGGGGAAAAAAGAGGAAATTTTCTTCAAAGGCAAAGGGAGATGGGCGCGAAAACTGAGTCACGCTGACCTAGACTTCAAGATGCTAAGACCTTCGGCGCCACCGGGGGAGGTGTAAAAAAGGAAAAGCTAAGGAGAGGCCGGGGGCGAGAAAAAAATATGCAGAAACAGCAGTCCTTTTAGAAACCGATATTGCAGACCAGAGAAAGAGAGTGAAGATCGATGCCTAGAAAGGGGTCGGGTCATGGGGGGGGGGAAGATCGCGAGTTGAAAAAAAAGAAAACTTCTTAGACGCAAAGGGGTTCGGCAAGCAGCTGCAAAAATCTATTAAGAAGGCCGGAGGTAAACGCCAAGATCACGGAGCGATGAGAGCAATCGGAGCAAAAATATAGGTGCAACCCGGGGGGAAGTGACGCTGGACGAAGGGAAGGAAAGCAATCGGCAATTTGGTCGGATCAGGGGAACTGCAGGTTTGATTAATGTGCGAACCCAGGGAATGGGAAGGGTCTCGGATCGGGTGGCGAGGGGGGTGGGGGATGGGAGCGAGCAACATCGCATCCGCTTCGACTACGTTTCACACATTGCGATGGGGCCAAAAGGAAAAAGGGGAGAGAGGGACAGGAAGAGAAAGTCGGAAGCCACGTGTAAGTCTTCCTGAAAAAAAACAAAAAAAAAAAAAAAAAAAAACCGGCAACGACGGGAGGGAAGAGGAGAGGTGAACACAAGGGGGTCACGTCGCTCACGAGGAAAGGGTGGGCCGAACTGCTTTACGGAGGAGAGCGAACTCGTCCTATTTCAAAAGTTGGGGGAGGTGCCGGAAGGTCTACAATGAGTTGAGGAAGGAGGCCTGGCGCAAGGGAAGCAGAGGTTCCTGGACGGTTTGCATATACGGTTCGGCTCCGATCTGCAGGAGGGGGGGAGCAAGACTTGACTGAGAAACGAGAAGATAGAGCGAAAAAGTGCAGAGAGAGATGAGGGCAAGTACACCAGGGGGGTGAGATGGAAAGTTGAGGGGCGACGGGCGATAAAAGGAAGAGGGCGGTTTGTCCAGCACTGGGTCAGAGAAGAGGAAAAAACTCTATACGCGCCGGGGATTAGAAAATACAATCGAGGACATAGAGGAATTCCTGTTGGTTTCATTGGATAATCACGAGCAGAAGGAGGTCGTCTCAAAAAAAAACGGAGGGTTGAGGAAAAAGATACTACTGGATCAGGCGAAATGCTCACACTATATGAAAAACAGCAAAAATGAAGAAAGGGAGGCTAGATTGGATCGGGAAAATAAGGATTTAGGAGGTGCGAAACTTATCGAAAAAACGGGCGGGAAAACCCCTCGTTAACCGGCTAGAAAGGGTCGACCACCAAAACATTGCGGGTCTCAAAGGGAGCAAAGGGAAAGCATAGATATAATTTGGAAAAACGCGCGAGGGAAGTTGAAAGCGCGGTTAACCCGCACATGAGGGCGACCAGCGAAGGTGCAGGGTGACGGAGCCGAGGAAGCTATAGAAAAGGTCAGAAGAATGGGGCGTACTTTGACGAGCCGCCAATGCAAGCATCGTAGAAACGTACGTGATTAATCCCAAAGGGAAGGTGAGGTCGTAGATGCGGGGTATATATGCCAATGCCAGCGGATCTGGGACAGAACAAAACAAGGGAGGGGAGCCGCCCTAGGAGCAAGACGCTTCTGCTGCGGGGGGGTGGGAACAGGGAGAAGGGACCACAGGCGGTATATATCCTGATCGAAGGCAGAAATAAGGGGGGGGAAGCGAGACAGGTTTCCTGGGGATTGTATAAACAAAAGAGGGAAAGATCGCGAGAGCTTGAGAGGGGGAGACCTAGAAAAATTCAAACCGAAGGGCCATTACCGACTAAAAATAAAAAGAATCTGGGTCAGCAACAGAAGGCAAAAGTCAAAACCAGTCAAACAGGATTTCAAAGAAAAATTTCCGCCGTGGGATTCCTGTGACGTGAACGGCCCGGGTCAATTCAAAGGGTGGTCCAAAAAATGCCAGGGGGAGGGTGCTCCGAGAGTCCTCAAGGTGTAAATTTGGCTGGGGTCCCAATCCGTCATCCTAAAAATGATGAGGGGAACCGAACCTTTCTAGAAAATACGAAGGGGGTGCTCTACGGAAACCCATTCCACCGACAAAGAGGGAAGTGAAAATCGGGACCCGTATAACTGACTCGGGTATGGCAAGGACGTGGGTAAATGATACTAAGGATGGGAGGTTTCATTTAGGGGGGAAGGGGAGGAAAGAGACACGCCAGGGAACTATTTCCGGATATGACGGGGGTCATCACTTACCAAGGTCGGGGCCAGACGGATAGTTACCGCTTGGAAGGGGGTACGCGGGGGCCAGGGAGCCTAGACCACTCTAACCGGGACGGGGCCGGACCGAAAAACGGGGGAAGAGTTCGCAAAACTAAAGGGGGGGTCGCCCGAATTAGAGGCCAGGGGGGAAAAAATTGACAAAAATAACCGGGAAAAAATCGTCGAAAATAATCTGTAAGTAAGACGTCACGGGGGGGGGGGAGCAAATTGGTAATAGGAAAGATCTCGAGAAATAGGAGGTCTGACAAAAAAATATAAACTCCTTACGAACAAAAGAGGAGGACCAGAGACAGGGAAGATGCGACCATAAAAAAATCTACCTAGGAAAGCGCTAGGAAAGTCGTCCTTGTTGGCATTGAGAAAACTGTAGAACACTTCAAAAGAGAGAAGCGAGCCAAACAGGACTTTAGCAGGGCTAGAGACCCAGAGTCTATGACGTTGTAAAAAAACTGTGGTCCCCTCAAACAAAAAAACTCGTGAAAGCTTAAAAGGACTTTCCAGGGGAAGAATGGGGGGGCAAACGCTGCAGAATTAAAGAGTTGTCAAAAAACCTCGAAAAAAGAACAAAAGCAACACTCGGACTATTCCGTGGTCCCCGTCATAAAAATGTCGAAAAAAAAGCGGGAGTGCACTTCTGTGACCGAATAAAATGAAGGTCGTGAGGAAACGGATCAAAAGAGAGGGGAGAAGGAGGGACTAGAGGGGGTCGATATCGCAAAAGCGATCCAGGCGCGGGACTCGAAACATACCTCAGCCAAGAGAAGACCCGATGGCCAGAGCCGACCCCATCGCCGGGGATTTATGAAGTTGCAGGCGATCTGGGGGGGGACGAGAAGGACCAGGGAGCACAAGGGCAAAGGGTGAAAGGAAGAAGTGGTTGTCAATAATCTGGAGGGGAGCCGGGGGCACGAGAGCACAAAAGCGGAAAATCACCAGAACTTTCGGTCTGGGAAAATGGGGTCACGCAAACAAAGAGAGAAAAGCAGGACTAAATTCCGAGCGGCAGAGCGGAGCTTCCGTACTATCACAAATTCTTGGCTAGGTATGAAAATAATCTCCGAGATGGACGTAATATGTCAAAGATTGGTCTAGAGGGCAGGGGAATCCAACTTCAGCAAAAGGAGGCGGAATTTCCCAAAATCCCTGGCTGAGGGTTCGACTCCGATGGAAGCAAACTATCGCCATTAGCACCCGCTGAGGTGAGAACTTTTTGGACCATATCATTGGAAGTACGCTTGGAATAGATGGTCTAAAAAGTGTTTTAAGGAAGATAAACATGGGGGGGCCTTAACTGCCGAAAAACGGTCGATGGTCAGGAGAACGCGCCTAAACTTTTTGGATAAGCTTCCCGGAGGACGGGGCAGGGAGAGGAAAAAAGGGTGAACCCACTAGCAGCGGGGGGAGCGAATTACGGGGGGGACTGTAGCATTTGTCAGACAAAAGGAAAAACCAACTACTCATGTGGTGCGGAGGGGGAAGGAAAACGCGGAAAAAAATTTAGGTAGTAAAAGCATTTGGGAGGCATTGACACTGGTGGCAAACAGCTTTGAAGGTCCCAAAAACAGGAAGAAAGAGCTGGGTCAATCTCTGCCCACAGAACCGGCGCAAGAGGGGGGGTTGGGGTAGGCCATCCAGAGGAACGGTCTCTCGAAGGAGGAAGTTTGGAGGGGGACATCTTCACGGAGAGCACAGGGAGAGGAGAGGGAATATCAATGAGCGAAGGCAAGACGCAGGCTGCGAGCACGAAAAGGAAACCGCTTTTACAAAAAACCAGCGTCATTCACTCCTTTCTAAGAGATATCGCTCTCCAGAATCACCACGTCGAAAGGATAATTCCTCGCAAAAACAGTAGGGGAAGGGGCAGATCAGAACTCAAAACAACAACGTATGGAGTATACAGAGAGTGAAAATCAGACGGGTGACGGTTCCCGGAGAAGTGTCGTCGGAGGGCGAGGTAAAAACGAGAAGGACCTCGGCAAAGACGAAGAGGAAGTGTCAGGGGTGCGGGAGGTCTCGCCTCCTATCTTTCCTCATATAATGATACGCTCTCGAGGAGAGCTGGGACTATTTGAAAAAAGGGCAAGGCTGAGAGGACTTTTTAGAGAGGAGAACACACTGAGGTGGCGCCGGGATTCTTTGGGCCGCCTTGACAAAGGAGGCGTCGGGGAACTTCAGGCTAAAAAAAGGCACATAAAGAATTTCGTTCGGGGTACTAAAGAAATTTGGTACGAGAGCCGTAAAGGAAGAAAAACGATGACGGCATATCGTTTGGCCAGGCAAGGGAGAAACAAAGGAGAGGAAGCCTCGGGCACCGGGGTAACTGAACAGAGAAATGCACGACGAAGGGGAAAAAAAGGGTTCTAAACGTAAGGGACCAGGGCGAGGGGGAAATCGAAATGCACTTCGAGGGAATGGGGCTGCCAACTTTTGCTCCGGCGTAGCCCCATGATAAAAAATCAGTATTAAAATATATACTGGCCACAAAGCTCCCGAAAGGATACGTGAAGGGCGCAGATACCGTCGCGGAGAAATAGGGATGATTGTTTCGCACGGGGGAATTGATAACTCAGAACTGCTGCAGGACGGTTTAGAGCGAAGGAGCAGAAGTTTGTGGGGGGTCATCATGGTCGCCATCGAGGGGTATTATAGAGGGGAAATCCAGTGGGGGGGGACTACGACCACAGGAAATCAGGAAGGGGGCCGAGCGATTGAAAAGGATTTGTTTCGGATCCGGGCCGCACCGCGCTCTGAGGCCTAGGCTTCTTGAAGAGGTAAAAAAGAGACTCCCCTACGCACAGTAAGGGGAAGTCAAGGTGAAAGAAGTCTTCGCCAGGCAGGAATTCTCTTCAAAAAAAAAGATCTCAGGGCAGATTCCAATTTCATCACGGTCGGGGGTGGGCTTTGCATCGAGGGAATCGGGTATCGTGTTGGGCTAGGAAAAGAGTGGGCGCGGTTCGTCGCGCTATAGCACGCATCTCACAAGCTCTTGGCTCGCAGAGACAATGCAGGGAAGTATGCAAGGACCAGGGAAAAGGAAAAAAAGAAACAATCGAGCAGTCAAAGCACTTCTACCATGGCAGAGAAGGTGAGTCTCTTTCTTGGAAATGTTGTTCATAGTGAGCAATGCAAATATTCCTCTATTTGAAAATGTTTATAAGGACAGTAAGGACATGGAGCGATCAGGGGGGAGAGGGGGAGGGACCGTTAGAAGTAGAAGATTAATCGTTTCAGCGGAAATGATCAAAGGGAAACATTGGGGCCGAGAGCAAGCTTTGGGAATTCGATCATTTACAATGATCACAACACGTGAACGACGGAGCATGGGAGGCGGGAAAAGGGGGAGGGGAAATACATAAAAAAAAGTTCTCACTCCTCCTGCACGAGAGGTGGTTGCGGAACGGGAGGGGGGGCGACAGCCTCTTCGTCCTTGCTGGGATGGTACCATTGATAAACATTTACAAGGTATCCCATCTCCGGGCGGGGAAGAGGGTAAGGGTCGGGCGAGCCGGGTTGAACCGGGAAACGTCGAAGCTCGAAAAACATTTCTTGGTGGGAAAGCTTACCGTGTGGTCTTAAAGGGGTAGAGGGAGGACTGTAAAGAAAGGGAAATCATGAAAGGGAAAGGGAGGGTAAATCAGCAGGTAAAAACGCCGACGGGTAAGTGATTTGCACCGTCAATCGAGGAAATAGCACCGTGCGTCTGTGCGAGGAAACTAGGGAAGAAAAAACCATTTAAACAGATATTGTCATACCCTCAAGAAGAGGAGGAAGAGTAGGTTCAGCTATGAGGGGGGTAATATCTCGGTGAGAAAAGTAGGTGGAGGACAAGGAGAAAAGCAGTTCAAAAAGCAGGCTAGTTAAAGCTAAAAGAAAGAAAACGGCGGGGAGGGAAAAGCCAAAAGTAAAACGAGCGGGTAGTTAGCAGAGGAAGACCAGCTCGAACATGGCTTTCAAAACACAAACTAACTCGGCCTTACGCACGGGGGGCAAGGAATAACGTATCTATGGTGGCAGGGAAATACGGCACTGAATGGGGAACTGGTGACGCCCTGAAAAAAACCCCAATTCCGAATTCGTCTCTGGGAAGTAGGGGCAATGTCGATGTTGTGATCTTGAGCGAGCCATGCCGCTTCGGGGGACATTTCCCGATTGAAGGGTGGGTAAGCAGCACGGGGTTCTCGGGGCTAACGGAGGGCTTGAAGCGACAAGGAGTATAGAAGACGCCAGGGGTGAGTCGAAGGGGCGGACCAACATCACGCAGTACGTGATCGGATGAATACCTGTTGGCGGAGGAGAACGAGGGAAGTGGCAAAGAGGCGAATCGGACGCGGAGTCGCGAAAAAGAGAAATTTCCTGGTGCTTTAAGCAGGACGGGGCAGGCTCATAGAGGCATTGGGAAACGGACATGGTCAGGGAGAAAAGGCCATCGGGTTGAGGGGGAGGAGGACTTCGTAGACGATCTTACATAAAAATCGAGGGTATCCGACGCGCTGGGGGGGGGGGAACCGCATCAAGCGAACGCGCTGAAGTGCCTATAAGATTACTTTGCAGAAATGTTCACGAAGAAATGGTTGGGGGGGGGAGGGAAGGGCGGGGACCTGCCAAATCGGTTGTTTAAAAACCCGGGGTCGATACAAGGGAAAAAAGGGCCTAAATAAAGGAACGTAATGGAAGGGGAGGTCGAAGAAGAACAATTTTTTCATTTGGCAGAAAGAATGGGAAGACAAAACACTATACTAGATCGACGAAAAAACCCCACGAGGAAAGGGAAAAGGAAAAGAGCAGGAACTAAGGGAATCGCAGCACGGAAAGCCAATATTCTGCAAAACTGAAAAAAAAAAGGATGCAGAGGAGCAGAATTTCGACGGCTAAAGAACCTCGAAGGGGGGGACGTAAGCGCGTTCGCAAAGCAAGACCAAAAGGTGGAGGTAAACAAGACGATCTTCCCGGGAGCCAAGGGAGCCACCACATAAGGAAATGCGCGGAAAAAAACATTAAGACTTACCAGCATCGAGAATAATTAAAAACTGGTCTCCGATCGGGGGAGAAGGTTGCAACAGCGGGAGGACGGGCGAACTCGATAATGAAAGGTCGAAGAACTCGAGGGATCGCAAAACCACGATGGTCTGTATTTGCTAACTCTCAGGAAGGAATCACGATGGGCTCAGTTCCCGGAGTAAGCACACAGGTAAAAAGGCGGATGCGCGAGACGGGACGTAATCGAGATGGACAATCCAGCGGAGCCGGACCAACATTTCGGAAAAAGCCTATTAGCCTCCTCTGACACGACGGGCACCGGGGAGGAGTTTGGTAGGGCAGTGAAGAGTACCAAGGAGGCTGAAAAAAGGATATCCTAGTTACGAATAGGGAGCGCAGGGTGG
>Ga0179593_1366655_pt1 | contig 11629 bp, 16 predicted proteins | sample CZODoug2_1_08_16_FD_185931 | JGI IMG/M metagenome (GOLD analysis project Ga0179593, IMG submission 185931) | Vadose zone soil fungal communities from Angelo Coast Range Reserve, California, USA - CZODoug2_1_08_16fungal (PacBio error correction) | ecosystem: Environmental > Terrestrial > Soil >...
TCCCACACAGTTTGTCGGGGGCACAGCGTTTGAAGCCATCCGAGATTCCCGGTTTCCAAGTTACCCAGGAAAAAACTCCCCCAAGGTTTTTCCGGTGTTGAACAGGGGAGGTTGGAAGGGTCGGTTGGTGAAAAACCCCTTAAAAACTCATATCAAAAAAACGGAAAGATTAAAGGAGAAAAAAAACCTGGGTGCGGGGAGCGGGAGAAAACAGTCGCCGTGGGCTGGGAGAAAGACAAACAAATGACAAACTAAGGGACCAAACCCAAGGGAGTGTTTTGAAGAACTCAACTATAAGGGGGACCAGTAAGGAGGACGGTCCCTGCTCAAAACTCTCAAAAAACCCTACACGATCAGATACGCTCGAATTTTGCAATAAGTCAATAGAACTACCCGGCAGTCCGGGGGGCCGGGAAGGGTGGGCCGGGATGAAGTGGGGGGCGAAAAAAGCCTCCTAGCCAGGAACTCGGAAAACGGGAAGGTCGGAGGGTCCAGGAATGTCCTGCGGCACGGGTCTGATCCACCAGTCTTGGTTAACCTCGTCTGCCTGGGCAAACTCTGGGGGGAAAAAAAACGGGGCTCTTTCGCAGGACACACCCCCTTGGAACCTGGGTCCGCCTGTGTTGGTGTTGTGGGTACGAGCTCCCCGAGTGGTCCGCCTCAGATTCAAACAAGGGAGGAGTGGTGACTCGACCAAGTGGAAGGCGAGGTCTTCATGTTTAAAGTTGTGAACTCAGAAAATAGTCAACGACTGCATCTACAAGAAAAAGGGGACGGACTACCCAAGTCCAATGCTTAGTTCGAAAAGCCCTTCGAATGGGGGGGGTTCATGCAAGGGGAGGGTAGGGTATCACAAGAGAACTGGTTTAAGAACTAGTAGTGGTGTTGTGGATCTACTCAAAAGGGAGCGGGTCCTACAGGCTGTCACAATTTCACCAAATGGTCAGCAATCGAAACAGTAAAACTCAAAAAAAGCGTAAAATTAAAAGCTATGTTAATCAAAAAGATGCGGTTCTCGGGGAGGAAAAACTGACTGGGTACAGTCACGAGTGGGGGGGGAGATGAAGAACGGGGGAGCCGTGACCAAAAAAAAACCCAACAAACACTCATTGGGGATACACGGAAAGCATCAGAGCGGTAGAACCAGGGAGCGAAGGCCTGGCGGAAAGCACGAGGCCAAGAAAGGGCTAACGGGGAAGAGAAGCAGGGAGTGCACCGAGCGATCGGCGGTGTGTAACATTGAAGGGGGTGCGTATCGGGATCGGTAGAACAAGGGGGAAAATGTCCCTGGATCGCAGCGCTGTTAAAAACTTGAGACTCTGTAAACGCTTCACTTGACGCAATAAACTCTGGGAAAACCCCAAGAAGTAGGGGTACGAAAATAATTCTTGTGTGGGGGCTTTCTACTACAAGAAAACCCAAGCCAAAAGCAAAAATAAAAAAACCGTGGAAACGGCCCAACCGTGAAAAAACCACACAACGCGGTCTTGCCATAGCAAACACAAACGACGGGGAACAAAAGGAAACCTTATCCTTCGGGGACCCACTTCACAACGGGTAAATCTACGTAGGTCCTTAAGAAGGGGGGCATTACACGGGGAAAGGAGTAAGTTGGGAAATGGTAAAAATTATGTTTCAAGTCAAAGAAAATTCTTACCCGTGGTGGGGTGAATTTTTTGGAACAAATTAAAGACCACCCCCTCGCCCGGTTCCACGCTGCCCTCGCCAGGTAACAAAAATTTGGCCAAGCAAGGAACAAGTGAAACGGCAAGTGAAGAGAAAAAGGAAATGTGGGGAAAGGTGAGTTGGATTGGTCAATTTAAAAAACGTAAACCCAAACTTTTCTGCTGCGCGGGAAGACGGCTGGGACTTGAGAAAACGGGGACTCCTTACTCTCAGATAGTAAATCTAAAAAAAACTGACCCATGAATGAATGTGTGATCGATTGGCATAGAGAAGCACAAAAAGCCCGTTAACTCCAAAAGGGTGTCTCAACACTGGGTTCAGGTATGGTCCGGGGGTACCGTAATTGAAACAGGAAGGGGGGGACCGAGTCCTTCAAAAGGGCTCTCACCCATTCGATTCAAAAAATAAAGGGGGCAACACTCTTTATATTCCCTTTGTAGGAAGAAGGCCGGAGCAAGTGGGGTACTTCATAGGACTCTCACAAAAATAACAAAGATGCGGCAAGTCAAAAAGGGGGGCACCTGAAAAAAAAACAAGGCGGGAAAAGAAAACATAACAGGGTAACATTCAATGGGGTTCGTGTCAACGCCTAAACTCAACGGGGAGTTAGCCGGTTTGGAAAGGTGGGCTCCTGGTTTCTGGAAAAGACTACCTCGAGTAATCAGTGTGTCGTATGGAGGATGCTCACTGCGAAAAAACGCCTGGGGAAAGAAGAGGGGGCTGGGTCACGTGGTTGCAATTGTGTGGGGGGTGGGGGGGGGGGGGGGGGGGGGGGGGGGGGGGGGGGGGGGGGGGGCACATCACTCTGTGGGGGGAACAGGTGGACCGCAAAATGCTAACAAGGGACAACGGTTCAAAATTTGGTGGGTGTGGGGGGGGGGGGGGGGGGGTGTGGGGGGGAAAGGGGCGGATCTCGAAAAAACCCACAATTCCCTATTCAAAAAACAAAACGATCCATGTAGACCCAAGGGGAGGGAACACCACAGGGGGGGGGGCATTTGCAGAACTACCGTGGGCCTGATATAAAGCAACGGGAACCAGAGGAACAAATAAGGCCCGTAAAGTTGTGAGAAGAAAAAGTCTGGGGGGCAAGAAGACCAATAAAACCCAAACGGGGTGCCCAACCAGGGGGGGACTATGAAAAAAAATGGTGGAGGTGGGGGACGAAGTGGAAAGAACGCGGGGCTTGGTGTGAAGGGGGAGTTTCAGTGGGATCGTTAGTCGCAAGGGGATCGGGCCCCAGGGGAGCATGCTTGGACGGTACCCAGCTCGGGGGGAACGTTGGAATGCTTTTCCTCATTAAAGATGTGGTGTTCATGTCGCAAAAAGGGTGGGTTTGAGACCATACTCTGAAAAATCTCGTCGCGGCAACTGGTCTTCAGTGCGCCTATGGAAATAATGGTGGGGGGAAATTTGTGGGCCCAGGAGAGGGGGTCGTGGACTGAAGGGGAAAAGGGTATTTTGCCCCTTCACGGATATGCCGGGAAGGAGTGACAGCCCCGCCGAAGGTAGGAAGACCCCAGATGCTCCCTGCAGGAGTTTCCAAAGGTGTTCGCCGCACTGCCGAAACCCCCCGCGGCATATGTGCCCAAAGGCAGAAAAAATCAACACCGGACCCTCAAGGTTTACTTCCGCAACCACCTTGAGATAACGTTTGGTGTAACCACAAAGGGGTGGGGGGAAAAAAAGAGTTTGGGAAAAAGATGTGGCCAAACCCGGCAGGGCTCGTGAAAAAAAGGGATCGTCTAAAAATTGTTGGGGGGGGACGGTGTATCGTGGAGGGCGAAAAGCTCAAGTTTGGTGGTTCACCGTAAAGTACCATCGACAGATCAAGCGAAGAAAAAATCTCCACGCCCGAAAAAAAAAAAACTACGGGAGGATGAAAAAAAAGGGCCATCATAGAATTTTCTGCGAGCGGACCACAGCCGGTCACAAATTGCCCAAAAAAAGTTGGGCGGGTAGACGTACAAAAAAAGGACACAGGGCCAAAAAAAACAGGGGGGAATCCACTTGGTCGCAGAGCGGGGGTCCGAAAAAGGGGGAAGGGACAGCCAAACGAGGGTCCCCTGGGAAAAAAAAAGGAAAAAAGGACCAAGATAAAAAAAAAAACAACGTTCTCTTCAAGAAAGTACAGTGGGACAAAACGACTCAGCTTTTTTTGCGTTACAAAGCCCCAAACGGAAAGCCCAGTGGCCGATGGGAGAGGCTCCTCGGCCCGGAGCCAGGGAGGATCAAAAAGGAACAACTCAAAAAATCAGCGCTTGAAAAAATCCATCTCACCTCTCATGCGACTACAACTCCCTAAACTGGAATAGCAGTAAACACGGGAAGGAAAAAAGTGCGAACAATCGAGAGGAGACGGGCACGCAAAGTGGTAAAGAAAAAACCCTGAGGGACGCCCTAAAAAAGATCAAGTTAAAGTACGACAAGATTTCAAAGAAAAACGCACAAGCAGAAGAGACATTAAAAGGAGACAAACCCTGAAAACGAAGGGGGAAAGAACAATAGGGAGGGTTCCCCTTCTTCCACTATGAACGGGACGAGGGACACCAAACGAGGGGAACGGGGTGATCCTGGCCCCACCACCCACCGCAAAAACTGTCGAACACAAAAAAGAAATGAGTCACTTCTGGCATCTCTCCCGCCTGCCCAGATCGAAAAGTGTCGTTCAGGTCAGGTCCAGGGAAAACCGGGGGGGGGAAAAGCAGGGTTGTCGAAAAAAAAGAAGAACAAGAAAAAGTTACTGGGGGGGGGGGGAAATCTATGCAGCCCAAAGTGAAAAACCCCCGGAATATCGGGGTCAGTCGAGAAAAAAGAACGCGGTTACGGACAAAGGAACGCAGAGGGGAAAAAAGTGAGGAAAAAACACAAAAAAATAAAGCACAAAGCGATCCAGGGAGGTAAAAAGTTTCTCATAGCCATCCATCGTGTCCACTGGGAAAACGAAGAACTCGGACAGGACGGGGGAAGCATCAAAAACACCAAACAATCACTGGGGGGGCAAGAGGAAAAACTAGCATATAAGTCGGTAAGCGTCGGACAACAAAAACGGGATAAAAAGAAAGGGGTAGGACCGAAGGGGGGAATTGCAAAAAGGTCGTTGCCAAACCCTGTACTGTAATGTGCTGAAGGGGGGGACTAGGAAAAAAAGAAAAAACCATGCATCGCAAAGGCAAAGAAGCCAGAGCCGGGGGGTAAGATCTGGAAGGTGGCTGAAGGAAAAAAAGTTGAGCAGCAAAAAAAGGGCAAAGATAAGGGCAAACGTAAAACGTGACACAAGTAAAAAAAAAATACTCAAGTCATAAAAAAGCACTGGAGGGGGTGATTGAGGAAAATACCCAGGACCCCGGGTGCGTCCCCGCGAAAGGGGGAAATAAAGAAAGGCACAGAAATTCGGGTCTTCCGAGGCTACTAAACGTGCGCTTCTAGTCGTCCCCGCCAAGCAAAATTCTCCAGGGGAAAAACAGCAAACCGAAGGGGAAAAGGGAAAAAAAAGAAAAAAATTTTCACAGGACTAACAAACACTCGAAAAAAAAACACCACCTTTAATGGGGGGGGGGGAAAAACACAAACCGTGTCCAAATTGAGAGGAGTACGTGCAACCCGAAAGCTAAGGTAACAAGACGGAGGGGGAAACAACCAACGGTTCCAAAAAATCAACTGGGGTCAGAATTTATGCATGGGGAAAAATCCAACCGAAAACTCGGAACCCCTTGGGACGACCCGGGGACCCCGAATGTCGGCAAGGGTGTATTACACCGTCCTCTCCAGGGGGAGGGAGGGGTCGGAGCAGCGGTAGTGAAAAACTGTTCACCCCGACGGGTGGTGACCTGGGACCCCACCGGGGGTGGGGGGGGGGATGGGGAAGGTGGTCAAAAATGGGGTCCTGCCCAACAAGTTAGTGAACGTCACTTTGGAAAACACAGTATGATACGCCCACGCCAAAAGAGAAAAAGAGAGAGAAAAAGTGGCATCCCCAGTGTCAGAAAAACCCCAAAAATCGGGTGATAGGCTCTCCCCTGTAGAAAAGAAAAGCGAAGAATAAAGGGGTTGGGAAAATCTCTAAAAAATGCCCTCGCCCAGGGGGTCCTGGGGGGTTTAAATGATGAGTCCGAGAGGAAAAGACATAGGCAAAGTTACACTCACAACCAAACAGACAGAATCACGTGTCGAGAGTCCAACCGATAACCGGGTCTCGTGAGGCATGAAAGGGGGGAAGGCAGCGAAAAACTGAATACTTGCGGGGGAAGGGACAAGAAAGGGGTGCTTAACCTTGGTAGACCCCCCCAAACTCCCGGAGCCACGACCAAACGGGAACAAGCAGAAGGGGGGGGTATGGATCCTAAGACAAATACGATTACCCGCCCCTTCGCGGAGAGGCTAGGGGACATCAAACCCCCAAGTTTTCCCCGGGGGATGGGGGGAAAATCCCAGGAAAAATTGGACTTGGGGGCCTAAAAAGGGAAAACGTGGTCAGCGGCAAATGTGGGGTGATTCGGGGGTGGCTGACTTGAACCAAGCTCCAAGCCAAGCACAGCTCCAGGGGGTGGGCTAAGGCCGCCCGGACCACAGATGTGGACACCGAACACGGGGGTTGGCAGTAGAAAAACAAAAACAAGGGGGGGGGAAGCCGGATCAAAACCCCGAAACAGCAGTAATGAAATCGGGGAAAAGTGGGAAAAAAAAAAAAAAAAAAAAGGACCCCTCAGCCATGACCACCAAATACCGACATGGTCGTCGATAACTGGAAATAAGTGTGCGGGGAGGGCACCACACAAGCAACAATGCGGAACGAAATAAACCGAGGGGGAATCAAAAACCTTACACGGCGAGGGATCTGATGCAGATTTGGAAGAGCGGTTATAAAAACAGTGGAGAGCCGGACAGGTTGCTGTGAGCACACCCCAGCCCAAAAACACCCGACATGGGTGGTGGCCACCTCATCGTCAGTGGGGGGTTGCGAAGGAAAAACAAGCAAAAAAAGGGCAGAAAAAAAAGGAGGGAAAAAGACAAACGCCAAAACCCCGAACGTTGAAAAAAAAAGGAGAAAGCAGAAAACAGCCAGAGTTTTACCCTCCCTGGGGGGTAAACACACCCCCAGGACCTGGTCACACAGATCTCAATTGGAAAAAACCAAGGGGGAAACAAAACCTGTAGTATTTGTGAAAGAGAGCGAAGAACTGTTCTATGGGATAAACCGCTGTTAAAACCGACGGGTGAAAAGTAAGGAAAGTTCTTAAACTTCCGACCGTGGGATGCCTAAACAGTGCACCATGCTGGGCTGGCCAGTTCCCAGGTGAAGAACCCGTTGTGGGGGCCCAAGGGCCGTCAGGGGGACCCAAGTGGGTTGGGCCACGAAGTGGCTTTGTTTGTTGGGTCACACCCCCGGGGGGCGAGCAAAAAACGTGAATCACACATACGGGAGCAAACGGGGGGGGAAGAACATTCGGTGAGCACACCCCCCATTTTCCAATCGTGTAAAAGGGCGGGACAGGTAGATTAACTCGTTGATGGTCCCACATACCAGCCGAAATGGGGGTGGAGGGGAAAAAGGCACAACGGAAAGACAGAAGTTCTCAAAAAAAAAAACGCACGGACTGCAAAAAAACAAAAAGGAATGGTGCCGATGGTAGTACACACAAAAAAGGGGACTTCAATCAGCAAAACGAAAAGTTACTTTTTAAACCTGGGCACTGTCCACGCAAAACCCAAAATAATGATTCCCCTTGGCATGAAAAAAGGACATTGACATCGTAAGGTTCTTCACGGCAAAAAATCAAAAAGAAAAGTCAAAAACGACATCTCTCCTCAGTCCCTGGCTCGCCAAACAGGGCGGCCGGGAAAAATCCGTAGACACATCACGAGGAAAAACTCTTCTTAATGCTTCAGGGACAAACAAGAGAAGGTAAAGATAGCCAGAACGGGGGACATGCATCCCAGAAGAAGAAAAGGGGAATTTATAGGGATACCTCCAAAGAGGGTGAAATATCTGAAAACTAACTGCATCAGAAAACTGAGAGTTCCCTGAGTGGGTCCGAACCGAGCGTGCCCGCGGACAAACATCGACATGAATAAGAAAAAAAAAGGACACCGATGCGTTAGAGCAAATTGCGGGTGTCTGAAAAAAAACAAAACATAGCGTCTGAATAAAAAAACGGAAAAGTGTTAGATCAAGAAAAGCGAAATTCGAGGGGGGACGGCAAAAACTTTGGGGGGCGCCAAAAAAAAAAGCGGAAAAAACGTAAGCAAAAATAGAGTCCAGGGCCAGCACTAAAACCCCGTTGGAAAGCCTTCCAGGCTCAAAAAAAGCAGATAATCCTAAACAGGAACCCACGAAGCAAAAGAGATCCAGGTGTTTTGGGAAACCCCGGAAAAAAAGGATCAACGACGGAGCCACTGGGAAGGAAGGAACTAAAAGACACACAGAAACAAAAACTTCAAAAAAAAAACAAAAGGCGGAAGGGCATTCCACAAGGGGGGTTCAAAATCTGACCAGAGGCAAAAACAAACTGGGAAAGGGGGTAACACCATGAAAAAAACGAAACCACGCGCAGGCAGGGGGCTTGACTGGCGCAGAAAAAAATAAAGTTAAAGGCAAAGGAAAACCAACGGAAAAAGTAAAGAGGGGGGATTACGCACTTTGAAGAAAAAAACCATCGAACGAAAAACCGTTACCAAAAAGCAAAACGAAAGGGACCAAGGTGGAGGGGGAACACTGGCAATTGGGGAAAAGGTATGCACCAGGGGGTACAAGGAAGGGTAACCCCACAACCTGGGGCGGCAGGGAAGGAACTTGAAGACTAGGGTGTGCCGTAGTAAAAATCAAGTGAGAAGCGAACGTTGCTGTTAGAGCAAAAAAAGGGTGACGGACACGTACCACAAAACAAGGGATTCGTTTGGAAAAAAACGAAAACAGAACAATGAGACCAAACAGAAAACCCGAGCGACGGAAGGGGCAAGAAAAAAAAAACACACGCAAAAGAAAACACACACCACACAAGAAGAATCAGAGGCTAAAAAAAAGTTTAGAAAAAGTAGAACTTCTGGGGGCTGACGATGGCAAGGGTGATGTGGGGGGGCCCTCAAAGATAGGCAGGATAGGGAGTAAACGTAAGTTCTTCATTGGCCTGCTGTGACTGACGCGTTGCCTCAACAGGGGACCAAACGGTGGAAAAAACTCGGGGTCACAAAATTGAGGAGTCTTGGGGGGAAATTATCGAACGACACATTATGACATCATTTTGGCGGACAGAGGGGGAAATGGGTATCCAAAAAAAATCATTTTTCTTCAAAGAATGGAAACTTGGTATGAATGAACCAGTGGGGGAGGGGGGAGATGGGGAGGGGGTGAACAGCAAAGACCAACCATAACCGGGGGTCAGAATTCCGCAGATCATTCACAATGGGGGATGGGAGAAGTAAAAACCAGCAAATACTGGTTTTTTCGGGCAGGAGGGAAGATGGCGGGGTATTGAGGGATCAAGCTCGCGTCCGTTATGTAACCAGTGGGTGTCGGGAACGAAAGCGAGCGGGGAATAAAAGGGTAAATAAACAGGGCACAGGGAAAAGACGTATCGATCAAACTGGAACCCGAAGAATGACCGAGATGAACGTTGGGGGGGCGTTTCCCAAACGGATAACCCGCGGGAAAAAAAAGGGTGGAAAAAGAATTAGGGGTGGGGAGATCCAAGAAAAACCCGGTCACATCGCCAAAACAAGGAAAAAAACATAGACAACACAGCTGGCACACGGGAGGGGGGGGAAACCAGTGACCGCAAGGGGGGAAAAAAAATGATGCAGAACGGGAAGAAAAAGCGATCCGGTGCGGGGGGAAAAAAAAAAAAGGCACTAAAGTGGGGGACAATGTTGGGACAGTGGGGTCGGGGACTCACACCAACCCCGCAACAAGAAAACCAATTTATGGGATCGAAAACTTATTTAACCCGAAGTCCGAGACACCAAAGAATCTCGTATGGACCCAAAAAGAAAAACAATTTTCAAATCTAATGAAAAACGTCAGGAGCGAACCCTTCCAGGGAAACGCATAAGAGAAGAAGCCGGAGCTTATTTGGCAGGTTTAAGTCACTGCGGGGACTTGTAAAAATAAAGTCTGGTGACCACACACATAAGGAAAAATCGGTAAAAAAAAAGTGAAAAATGTTGTAACGGGGTTGGGGTGAAAAATCCTTGTGATACAAAACGATCGCGAAAATTAAAATGACAAAATCAACTTGCAATAAATATGTTAGTTGGACGCAAAGCCATGGGGGGGTCAAAAAACAAACACGTGAAAAGCCCCTTGAAGGGTTCATGGTCGGGAAAAGGGAAAGTCACGGGGGCTAAAAAAGTGGGGGAGAACTAAATCCTTGACGGACCCCGCCAACCAGGGAAAAAAACTGAAAAGAGAAACAAAGGAGAGTACCATGTCAACAAAAAAAAAAAGCATGGAGGGAGGATTTTTTGGAACATACACAAAAATCGTCACCAGCCAAGGTCTGATATCAAAAGGAACGTAGTCAAATGTCAGGGAGGTACGCGGGGTACTTGGGTGAAGAGCTAGTGAAGTTGGGAAATCAGTTCAAAACGAGAAGAAGAAACCCAGCGGAAAAGAGGGGAGGATGACAGCCTGGGGAAAAAAAAAGCTGGGGAGTGCGAAAAAGGGGAAATTTTAAAAAATCTATAGGGTAAGAAAATACGCACGAAAGGGGTAGGGCGCTTATTCACTGGGCGGGGACTACAGCGTGGACGTACAGCACAATGGGGCCACTAAAGAGAAGACAAAAACTTTGAACTGAATGTTGGGGGCAGCGCCCCGCGGGGGAGACGGGTGGGGGTTATGCGGATGGAAAAAGCTAAACGCGTAAAAGGTTTAAAATCGTAAAAGGGATACCCCGGTGAAAGAAGGGAGGGATGAATGTAGAAGGGGCTTTTCGGTGGTAAAACAAAGAAAAAAAGGCAGGGGGCGAAGGGACCAAGAAAAAAAGTGAAGACTTCCTACGGGCGGGTGGATGTGGCATGTCCACCAAGTACAAGAAAAAAGGGAGAAACGACATAATGCCAGTTGAGCGGGGAGACCACAAAAAAAAAAGCAACAATTTGGGTTCTGGATAAGCACTTTGGAATAGTGGTCCGTAACCGAAGGACCAGAAGAACTTGGTAAAGGGGAAGTTTGTGGTCAAAAAACGGCTAACAGCGGCCACTAATCAAAACGGGTCCCCTCCGTGGGGGGGGACAACTGAAAAAACATGTGGGGGGATTGTGAAAAGGGAGTCCCGGGCCAAAAAAATTTTAAAAAGGGAATCATGGAAAATTCTTCTAGGGGACTGGTGAAGAAACTTCTGGGGGGGGGGAAAAGGTACGCAAAGGACATGTTGTGTGTGCAGCGGGACCACGGACCAACATCAGTTGGGGGTGGGAAAAGGGCTTACACAAACCGGGTGCGAAAGTCTCCGGCCAAAAAAAAGAAGGATGGGGACACACCCCGGTCCCAAACCAAGGGAAGTGAAAAAAAGTGTTGAAAAAAACGTGGGGGTTTTTATTCCCTGCCCATTAGGGGAGCGTTCCGCAGGAGGTCTGGGAGTAAAACAAGTTGGGATCGAAAGCGAAAGGCCCGGGAAAGATGCTGCCCGACCTCTGGAAAGGCCAAGGGGGTGGTTACCTTAACCGCCAACACTCTTTGGTAAAAACTGTAAACTCAAACTCATCTGAAAAAGAAAAAAGTGCGTACAACCATCCAGCAGTGGAAAGTTATTGTCACCCCATTTTAAGATTTTGAGGGGCTACAAGGCAGGGGAAGTTGCTTCCATCCTCTAATCGGCAAGGGGAAAATGGGAAAAAGTACGTGTTGGAACTGGGTACGCGTCTACACCCTAAACTGGGGTCATTACCAGGATAACACTCACCATCTCGACAGAGGGGTCATGGGAAAAAAGAGATGGCCATA
>Ga0179593_1392062_pt1 | contig 11629 bp, 10 predicted proteins | sample CZODoug2_1_08_16_FD_185931 | JGI IMG/M metagenome (GOLD analysis project Ga0179593, IMG submission 185931) | Vadose zone soil fungal communities from Angelo Coast Range Reserve, California, USA - CZODoug2_1_08_16fungal (PacBio error correction) | ecosystem: Environmental > Terrestrial > Soil >...
GGCTTCTTCCCGTAACCGGGCCGCCGAGGGGGGATGGTCCCGAGGGGGAGAGACTGCACCCATAGAAGAGTAGGCAGGGGAGAACTTTCGTGGACGCGACGTGAGGGAGCGACTCGTTCGATCCCCGCAGCTTCAACAACCCCTTAACTCCCTAGAGGGTCGTCTTCCTTCAATGAAAGGAAAGAAGGGAGAAGGGCAATTCTGGGAGAAAAATCGACCCAAAGCGGAACGTGTCTTCGATTGGGGCGGAAACGTTATGAAGAGGGAGATGTCGGTCTTCGGGGGAGGATCAAGAAAATACTCAGGAAGCTCAGGAGAGAGAGAGTCCGCAAAGGAGGAAGGGAAAGAGACAAGTCTTCTTATAAAGGAGGAACTGGGCGCAGCCAATGCTCGAAAGTCCGAATTCCGAGAACAAGAACCAGTGGACTGCACGCTTCGAAGGAGAGTCCACGCCGCCCCGCAATGTCTAATTAAACCAGCTCGTTCAGAATCGTATCAACAGAGAGTTTCTGACCATCTGACCGGTCCTGGACAAAAAGACAAGAGAGGAGGCCGCAAGCATAGGACCGGTTTCTATACAGTTGAAGGCAGCCATTGGGGGGTGGGGGGGGGGGGTATTACATAGGAGGGTTAATTTCCGTAGGTTGGAGCAAAAGGAAAACACGTAGAGGTGTGAAAAGAGAATCAACGATTCAGAAGTGGGGAATTATCGAGAGAATCAGGCTTGGGGAAGATTTATAGAAGGGGCGAGAGGAGAGGACAAAAACCAGAAGGGAGGAGCCAAGGTGAGACTGGCAGAAGGCGATTAGTTATGTAGAAGGGGATTTAAATATGAGCTCGGGTTGTTGACACCCTAAATCTGAGGAGCCGTTAAACCTGGTTCACAAGAAAAGTGTATGTGATATTTGATCGTGGGTGGGGGAAAAGTTCTCATCCCATGGGAATGCACAGAAAAAGATACCCCCCCGGGGGGAGGGAGAGGGAAAAAAAACCGGATGAGATAATCTTAGAGAGGGGGTCGAATAATGATATTCTTTCAGGGAGGGTTTCGATTCGGAAAAAAGGGAATCGATCAAGGCAACTGAGAGGGAACGCACTTAAAATAAAGACAACACGTTAAAAAAGGATACAGTCGCGAAAAATTCGAAACGGGCGTCGAAACCTTTGGGGGCTACACCGGAGAATAGAGTTTTGCTGGAGACCTGGTTAACGAGAAGGGAATGCTCCTTAAAAAGGGAGCTCGTTCCTCCTACAAGGGCCCAGGGGTTCGGAACGGTCAGTGTTGGAACACCTGCCAAAGAGGTGCAGTGCAGCAGATTCTCAACTTCCTGCAACTGAACAGTTGGGGAGCCAGAGCCCAGAGTTGAAATATAAAGATGCCGAAATTATGAAGGTCGAGCGGGAAGCCCTTTTAGTTGGATCCATCCGTGGAAAGAATTTTGCTGAAAAATTAAGAAAAAATCATAACTGGAAAAGGGGAAAAAAGGAGGAGCACGATCTATAGAGCGGTAATTCCCAGGAGAGAGAACACGGAGGGAACAAGTCACGGCAGGGGGGAGGGAAGGACTTTGCCCGCTTAGTCGAAAACCCACATCTCACCTGCAACTCTAGAACTTAGGCTAACCGGGAAGTGAAAACGGTGATGAAACTGAGAAAGAAAGAAAGGAGAGCGCGGGGCAGAAAAGGTGAACTTGAATAGGGCCCAGAATAATGAATGTGAAGAGGCAGACGGGGGAAGACCTTCATAAGGAATTGGCGTTGGACCCCACCATTCTCAAGAGATGAGAAGGATGAGACGCTTGAAAAGTAGTTTTTTGGGGCTGGAGGACAGCTCCTTCCCCGAGACAAGGCAAGTTCAAGAAGTTTGGAGAGGGGGGGAGAATCCCGCTCGGCGGCCATAAAAAACGGCGACTCTTTGGGCCATGCATCAAGGATGGGCCTCAAACTCTAAAAAAAAAAAAAAGAGAATGAAGAAGATAGAAAGGAGGTCCGGTGGACATGAAGAAGGGAAGGAATAAAGCGAGGGAAGGTGGCGCAGGACGTCGTGAAGGGGTCAAAGAACGCTGGGGGCCCGGGCGAAAAAAAGATTTTAAGAAGACCAAAGGAACCAGGGAAAGAGGGCGGCTCAGAGCAGAGGGGTTCAGAAAAGGGGTCGCGGGGCCAAGCTCTAAAGAAGGTGATTTGAGAGGGAGAGAACTCATCTTTAAAAACGTAAGGGAGGGGGGGGAATCTGTCAGCGGACGGGATGTGAAGCTGAGCGCAGCGAAATTCTTATGAGTAAGGAAAAGAGTGGGCACGGAAGTGGGGTAGAGAAGAACCCTTCCTGCTGCTTGGAAAGTTTTTGTTTGAGACCAGGAGGAAAAAGAAGGAAATGAAAGGAGAGGGTGGCACATAAGTATGCGGAGGAAGGAAGATTTTGAAGGGGGAGAAGAAAGAGAGAGTGTTGGGTGGTTGTGGTTTTGGTGTGGTTCAACAACAAACAAAAAAACACCCTTTTCCCCCTACAATCTATGGGCTGTTTTGTGCCTCCTTTAATCCCCTCCCCCAAAGTAGTCCATGCGGCAAGACCACGGATGAAAGACTCTCCCTCATTGGCTTGCGGCAGCGGACCTTTTTCTCCTCCTTGGGACTCTCATGATATCTGGGTGCATCGAGATTCTTCATGAACTGCCAACGTTCATTTTTCACCCTTCGGGCAGAAGCTGACCCCTTTCTCTAGGCAGGGGGACTAACTTCAAGAGACATCGGCTTGGCATGCAAACAGGCTCCCCAACGCTCGGTGACTCCTAACTGAAAAACTGAATCGTCGGAACTATGCTGCGCACTAGCAAGGGAAAAACTGAATGTTCTGGAACTCAGGCGTAAAGCAATGGGACCATGCAAAAGCGGGCGGGCAAATCGCGATCCCCCGAAACAGGAATCCACCATGATTTTATAGACCGGACTGGTCATCACCGGAAGGGGAAAGAAGTGATCTCACAAGGAAAAAGGGTATGGACGTAAAGTGAGAAGAATCAACCAAAGATACCCCCGGTACCGTCTTGTTGGAACGGATCGTGAATGGAACTTCTCCGCTCCAAAAGCGCAGAGGGGTCCCCAACCTCATGAATGAGAAGCAAGTCAATACGCGACGGTCGCGAGAAGGAGGAAGGAAAAAATGGGTTCTTTTGAAAACTCACGGAACTAAGAAATGAAGTAATTCTCAAAAAAAAGAGAAAAAGAGAGATCTGGTTGACCCCCAAAAAAACTGGACCGAAGTGATGAAGAACGCACAGAGAAGGGAGTTGAAAGGAAAAGGGAAATGGGGTTTCTTATTCAGTTAAAAATGCGGGGGAAAGAACAAAAGACCGGTCATTGGGGAAGCGGAGAATGTCCAGGTGAGGAGACAAGAAGACCACGAAAGAGGAGAAGACACCGGAATTCTGTTGGCAAAGAGGGGTCAATTGATTGGGCCCAGACCGAGAAAATTGGATTTGAAAAGGATGCTGGCTGTAACGAGCTTTAGGAGGAGAGGGAATAGGGATAACGAGAAGATTCGAGCCGTGCAGTGTGGGGGAAAAAACGGCTCTCTTCCTGGATAAAAATTAAGATAAATGATGCTGACTAAAATGGAAAGGGAATATTGACCTACGCTTTAGGAACTCGAAAGAGAGATAAAAGATCCGCCTGGGGAAAGATGGAGTTATAAGAAGCACTATGAGAGACAGAGGGATTAGGTAGGGATTTAAATAAGGGGTAAAAACCCGAAGAACAACAGGGGCGACTGATGAAAAGAAGGGGGCGAGAAACGATAGGTATGTGAAAAGGGCAGGAAAGCTTGTCGACATCTAACGTGGAAGGAAGGGATGTCGCTATAAATTTCTCACCGCGGGCTAAGGGGAACGCGAGTCTAGGGATTTTCTTAAAGAAGGAAAGAAACGGAGGGGGATTCGGGGAGAAAGGGAAGAAGACGGGATGAAGTTCAGGGCCTGGAATCTATACTAAAACAACGTATAGGATTAAAGAGAGAGGGAAAAACAAAGTCCTGGTCTAGTAGAGGAGAAGCTCCTGTCCTCGGTAAGGGGAGAAGAAGGACAATCCAGAGGAGAGGTACTAGACCCGAGAAAAGGGTAGTCGATTCGAGTATACACCGCGCCGGAGGGTACATCCCGGAACTCCTAAAAAAAGGCGAAAATATTGCCGAAATTTAAAATAACGAAAGCGGCCTCAATCAGTACGGACAATAATAGAAGAGAAAAATTTTTCGGAGGAAGGGGGGGGGGAAGGCCAAGTGGGCCCACGGGTGGGAAAACGACACTTATATATCGCATGCGATTTAGGTAGGCTTAGGAGAGAATAAGAGAGAAAGAAGTCGACTCATCAAGAGGTAAGCAAGGACAATGAAGGGAAAAGGAGAAAAAGGATTTATGATCTGAGGGAAAAGCTCTATGGACGGGAGGAGAGGCAATTGGGGGTAATAATGCCAAGCAAAAAGCCCCTGGAGGGGAAACCTTCTCACAAAGGATTCTTAATCCCGAAGTCAATTCCAGGAAAAGGACGCAAAGCTCTTGAATCTCCACAGGGGCATCCATCCAAAAGTCGGAGGTCATGGGATATTAACATAAGAAAAGACAGGTCCTGTTTGTAAAGAAGGGGGCAAAAGAGGAGGGCCGAAGGAGAGGGGAGAAGTGGCGGGACGGGTTGACATGACGAAAATCAGCAAGTAACGGCAAAGTTCTTTCTTAAGGGAAATATGTTACAATGCATAGAAAAAAGAAAAACGCGTTAAATCCGCTTGTAGAAGCAACGATGGATGTGCATTGGCATTGGGGGGGACAACCGCAGACTCTCGTGGCTCGAGGGGAGGGCCAGTCTCTTGCTCTAAGAGGAAAAGAAAAAAAAGCTGCGGCCCGTTCTGAGCGACGACGGAGCGGATGAAGTTATTCGGAAGGGGGGCCAGAGGGGGGGGGAAACTGAAACATCTTGCGGAGCAGAGAAAAGGACCAGATAAGGTAACAACCAGAACGGAAGGGGGGATATCCTGGTGTTCAGGGTGGTTATTATGGAAAAAAGTGGAGAAAGAAAAAGCTTGTGCGACGCATGACAAAAAGGCGGACCAAACAAAGGTTTTCTTACCAAGAGGGTAGCGGGGAGAGATAATGATAGGCTGGAGGCTTTCTGGGGGGAAGGCTCGGAAGCAGAGAAAGGAAATTGCTCGTGGGGAATATGCCTGGTAGCCGAACCACCGGTGGATTTTGTAAAGGTGAGAATTAAACGCGAGAAAAGGGGCGACCGGGGGGAGGAAAAAAGGAGGGAAAACGCGGAGGGAGGTGGGAGGCCGGTAACGGATAAGGAAGTACGATGAGAAAAGTTAAGACCTACTGTCCGACTTGAAAAGGAAATTAGAAAAACGCGGAAACAAACATCCGGGGGAAGGGGGCAAAGTCGAAGAAGGAAGGGAACTGACAGGGGTGGGAGGGATCTATATTCCCACATGGGAACACTCACGGAAAAAGAAAATCTAATGTCGATGTTTGAAGAAGGGGTTGTCCGACATAAGTGGAATATTTGGGGGGGCGGGTTAAGAGAAAAATTCAACAACAAGGGGGGTATAAATTACCCTTGGGAAGGGAGGCTCGTTATAAAAAAATCACTCTCGGGGAATTCGACTCATAATCTTATGTAAAGACGGAAAGAAGGGGAGGGGACAGGAGTGGGGAAGAGGAGATCACAATCGGAATAGGGGGAGTCACATTCCAGGGTATAGATAATGGCCAAGGCCCTTGGGACTCCGGGCCTTCGAGGGAGGAAGGAAAGGATCAAAACGGGATAAATTGGAAAGGGAATCATGACGTTGCAAATTTCTTCTATATCGAAGTCAGAGAATTGCGTGGGGCGACCGAAGCTAATAGATCTTCGGAAGAGCACCTGAAAGAGTGAGGTTGGGGGGGGGGGGGGGGAGGAAAAAAAAGTATAAACAAGGGACCAGAGCCAGCTTGTAGGGGAGGGAAGACCTACGCAGTTCGTGGGCAAGGAGACTTTGGTGGCCTGCGAAATTGGGTGACCTAACATATCACATTACACCCAGGGAAAAGTCGTCTCGAGGGAGGCGTCAAATTCCTGCGGCAGCAAATTCTCCAGGGGTGTGAGAGGGAAGACGACCGCTGTTATTGAATCAACAAGATGGAGATGGCAGAAACTTTCGGAGAAATGAGAGTTGTGGTAACATCACGAAAAAATGGAGGGTGCGGATAATCGAGTCGCATAGAAGTTCGGGAAAATAAATCGCTGGGAAGGCCTTGCTGATCACTTTCTTCGATCTAAAAAGGTACCATAATGCTGACTTCAATTATCAAGCAGGGCTAACCTTACGGCAGGGAAATGTAGTAAAATTGGAAAAAGACAGGGTACTAAGCCCTTAAGGATAGCCGTGAAATTTGGATACTGGGGGGGTAGAGCCTCGGGACAAAAAAGTACACGTCGGTCCTTCAATGTTAATCATATGGAGGAGGAGAATTAGATAAGGGGATGGAGAAAAAGAGGGCCAAAAATTGGAAAAAGGCATTTCCCAGGGGTTTGTGGGACCTTTAATTATAAACCAGCAAAAGTGACGGCGTTAGAAAGGGGGGAAAAAAAATAGAAATACATATGGCTTTGGGGGGAATGGGGAGAGGACCACGAAAGCAGGGGAACTAGACAATGCCTCAAAAGGAGGGAAAAGATAAGACTGTCACCTGCCACAACGTTTGGGGGAAAGGACGGCTAAGGAGACTATTAGAGAAGGGGGGAGAAAATTCGCCATCAAACGAGGGAAAACGGAACAAAGAAGAGCGGGAGAAGGGAAAGGGGGGACTAAACGGGCGGGGAGACGTATGATAATTCTCACTGGGTGAAATTTGGACAAAATCCACTGGGGTCAGGGAACAAAAAAGGGATCTATCGAAAAGGTAGTTGATGGAGGGGATTTCAATTTACACAAAAAAGAAAAGGGGACCCTATTCATTAGAGCGACCATAATACTGTAGAGCAGAAGGTTTGTACGGGGGAAGGGAGGAGAAAGATTTTCGGCGGGAAGGAGGATCCAGAAAAAAAGACCACCAAAAAGTAAAGGGGAACTTGTTAAAGATTCGTGTGGCGGAGCGAACTGGAAATCAAAAAAGAATGATAAGCAAGCGAATAATTCATCCTCTCCTGTGATTCGGTCGATACGTCGGAAAGAAGGGGTTGGAGCAGAAGAGAAATAGAACCCGCAATATTTATAAAAAAAGGAGGTCAAGGGAGAAAGCGGTGGAAAAATTCACATGCCAGAATTCGTTGATGTACCGGGCGAGGATTTTACGAAAACGAAAAGGTGTTTCTTTTGACAGGGAAAAAAGTTAGAAAAAGAGGGGATTAATTGTAGGAGGGGAGTAGGAACTCGGACAGGAGAAATAAGAAAATGAGGGGACCTGAGAGGATGATGGGGGGGGCACGCCCATGCCTTTGGTGGGGGGGAGGTGCAGCAACGAAGAGGACCTGCCTTAGAACGAAAAGAGATTTACGACTTTTCGAAAGGGAGAGGGTTGGCGGATTACCCCGCGGATAGGAGATGAGTTGGGGTCACTACTTCTTTTGACGTCCTTAACAAAGAAGATTCTAATAAAAAGTGCGTAGAAGGAGTAGAAGATCAGAACCTAAGGGGGCAGTAGACGGTGCCGACTGGACTATACTAGATTACCAATAGCTTGCATGCCCGGGACTGTATTTGCTTTTGAAGACCTACTACAAGCAAGGAGAGATGATTAGACAAAAAGGGGAAGATAATACACAGAAGACCATGTTGCGACTCGAGGTATTGGGCAGAATTGACAATCGTAAAGCTTGGAGGTGAAGTTTACATCAGAGCTAAAAGGTTTTATTGAGAACTTATAAGAAGTAGAACTACCTGCTTTCACTTTCGGAAGAGAACGAGAACTGGTAGGGGAAGGAGGAAGAAAAAGGAAGGCTTCTATTCAGAAGGAGGAGAGAGAAGCCTAGTCGCTACTTTCAGAATTCCGGGAACATCTCCTGGATAAGATGAGGTCTTCATAGACGGGAGGAGAAGGAGGAGATTCCTGCGAGAGGAAGAAGGAGGTAGTAATGAAGAACCAGAAGAGACTAGGATTCTTCGGGAACTTGGCAGGAAAAGACGGCTTTCGAGTCCTCTTAATATCCAAAGGCTCTTAGCACCCCGTAAAAAGTTGAAGGTCTATTAAATGGAAAATAAAGTCGGACCGCCACACAGACAAAAGAAAGGGAAAAGAGAAAAAGGTTCACTGAGGGGTTACATAGCCCTTCCCCTGGGACGACTTAGATATCCCAGGAACCTGTCTTGCTTAAAAAGAAGGGGAGGGATCGAATGCAGCTGGGAATCGGAATCGGAGGGGGCAAAGGAACGGGGAAAAAGGGCGTCTAAATCGAGAAAGAGGAACATAAGTAGGTAAGGGTAATAGGGAAGAAAAGAAAGTCGTGAAAACACTTTCACAGGCGAATCTCGGTCTGTATCCTCAGCAAGAGCTTCCTGAAAACAAAAGGAAAAAATATCATCCACAAAAGGAAGTGAGAGGGTGTTATAACACGACTACAGGTAAGGGAAAGAACTTCACAAAAAAGAAGAGTAAGGCTGAGAGAAGGGGAGGGAAGGAGAAATAGGATGCAAACAGAGAAAGGGAAAAACGGTTTTCTGGGAAACAAGTGACAAAGAATAAATTTCGGGGCAAAGAAAGAGAACAGGAATAAGAAAGAAGGGAAGGTTTTCATTTGGGGGGGGGTAAAAGGATAGCTGCGGAGGGGGGATTCTTGTGAGGCCATAGGAATTTCCTAAAATTTAGATCTGGGGACCAGCACCAAAGAAAGTCTGACAAGGGATCCTGCCCCGGCTCCGTTAGTCCGAGGGATGGAGCTCCTCTTGTGGTGGGGAAAAACAACATAGTTCTTCTGTGTACTTACCATACCCACACCAGAAAGAATGGAAAAGAAGAGGGGGATCTTTTAGTGAAAAAAAACCGTTATGGGGAAAAGGCCATCTTGAGGTGAGACTCTACCCAGGGGGGCCAAACACCTTCTTCAAGACCATAGGACTTAAAATAACGGGAGGAGTGATTCTCAGGGGGGGGAACGAAAGAAAAAAATGCAAAAAGGGGACCATAAGTAAGGAAGTGATTAGCACAGAACACCATTGGGGAATTGGGTGTTGGGGAAACAGGTCATCTCGTAGAAGAAGGCCATGAAAAGGTTGGGAGATCCAATGAGGGGGCGAAAAAAACGGCCGGATTTTGCGGTTTTCTGAAGAAAGGTCAAAAGATGTCCCTGAATGGAGACTCTCGGGAACAGGGGGGGGGAAGGAGTAAAAGGAAAATCTTGGGACCCAAGACCACCCAGACGGGTGGAGACTATTCTATAGGAAGGGCACGTTTGGAAAAGAGGAAGGAGAGGCCAAGGAAGGGAGGGGCATACAAAGAATAAGAGGAAGAAAATTAGAAAATTGTCGACAGTTCACTGAAATTGGCACAAGAAAGAAGGGAGATGTAGGGGGGATTAAGTAAAGGCCAAACAAAGAAAAATTAACCTGGGGAAAAGGTGAGCCGCCTCTAGAAAAATAGATCCGGAGTCGCAGGACAAGCCGGAAGGGGGGGGAGGGGGGGGGACGGGGAGAATATAACCAAAGAAGCTGAAAAAAAGGGAAAAAAGTAGCCGGCAGTGGTAGGAGAACCATGGGGACCTGCCCCTTTTTTTGAGGACGACCTCCAGGGCAAAGCGTAAGGAGAGGGAACAAGCGTCTTTGCAGATGTCATGGAAGACGCTCTGGGGAAGTCAGAGACCTCGGACCAGAAAAGAGGATTGGGTTTGCCAGATACCAAGAGCGATTATCTTGGGGGGAACGCAAATGAAGAGGTTGCGGTCGCGCCACGTTCAAATTAAGAAGAGTGGTCGAGGGGGGGGAAAAGATAGAGCAAGAGGGGGAGGCGCCCAGGGAGGCCGAAAGGAAAATTGCCGCGATGGAAGATCAGATACAAAAAAACGGGAAGGATAGAAAGAGATGTATCGAAGCACATGAAATATCTTGAAGGGAAAGAAGGGGGGGATCGTCCTCGAAAGGAGATCACAAGCAAAATGTAGGATGAAGGAAAGGCAGGTCGGGAGGAGGGGGGAATCGAAACGAGAAAGATCGAACTATTTAGAATGAGTCAAGACAATCTGAGGAAGGCGAGAATTACGGGAGGAGAGATAATAGCAGTCAGGGGGGGGGAAAGTCGCATGAAGGTCACAATCTGCACCTTTTAGTGACTAGGTACGTACACAGGGGACTAAAAATAAGTAACTTCCTTTGTTAGAAAACGACCCCTGCCGGCTATATTCTTAAGACTATATGTGGTTAAAAAGGAAAAAACCCTGACGATTGGACTGGAACTATTATGCGGATGGAATCCTAATTAGGAAGCAGAGAGAACTAGAGCAACCAAAAGGTAATGTGTCCATTGTTGGGAAGGTAAGGAAGAAAACAAATATTCCCAAGAGACGCAGAAAATGGAAAGACGCAGACATTAATAATGGGGCTTTCTTGTAGAGGTATAAGTGGGGCAAACCAGCCTTTTACTCTCCTGAGAGATCCAAAATGCCTTTCCATTAATGAGGGAAGAAAACTATTGAAACCTTCAAAGAAGGGGGGGAAAGAAGGGATGAACTACCGGCTCCCTTCAAAGGAAAATCCAGGTCAAAAAGGAGGACTCAAGGTAGGCAATGAAAAATCTTCATAAAAAAGAAAAAGCTGACTTTATAACTTGGGATAAAACTAAGATCGGAGAATTTACAAGAAAAAAGGAGAAGGAAAAGAAATGGGGAGGGTTGAGAAAAAGCCAGGCCATTATATGCTCTTGCAGGGGATAGGCCTCGAGAAGGGAAAGAGAAAAAAGTCCGCAAGCCGATTCAGGGGAAAGAAGGCAGGTAGTCGACGGGGGGAAGAATGGGGCTATCTGCTCACATAATCTTGTGATGAGGCCAATTGGAAAAACCCAAGAGAAAAAAAGAGATGAAAGCACGTTTCGGGGGAAGGGAGAGGGGAAAGTTCTCCGCGAAAGATGGTACTTGTTAAAACAAAAAACATATAATCCCTAGAAAACAGCAAAGGTAGGGCACATGATAAGAGAGAAAGAGTGTCTGGGGAAAGCGGATAGAGCAAAGAAATATTGAAAAACAAGAGACAAGAGAGGCGATCAGGTTTGAAACAATTTGCCGTGGATTCTTGGAAGTTCGGGGAAATAAAGAGATTTGGTGGGTGCAGGTCCGGGGGTCAAGAGCGAAAAAAAGTTGGTATAAGGGGGACTCGGAGTTATTTCAAATGGTAGTAGCAGCGAACCTGTCGGGCAGGAATCATCCTCATGGATTATGGTTTTTCGTTTTTACTTGGGAAAAGAATAATATAAGTGGGGGTTGAGGAAACATGCTGCCGAAGATGGGACGACGGTGAGGGAAAAAAGAATGGCCGGCGGGAATTAAACATTATCTTGAGGCTGTCATTTGTTTCACGACTGGCTGTGCGCGAAATTGAAAAGGAGAAAATAAGGGATGCTCCTCTTCTAATGAATCTCAACAGGGGGAAGTGAGCCAAGAACCTGGGAATCCTTTAAATTGA
>Ga0179593_1439108_pt1 | contig 11629 bp, 14 predicted proteins | sample CZODoug2_1_08_16_FD_185931 | JGI IMG/M metagenome (GOLD analysis project Ga0179593, IMG submission 185931) | Vadose zone soil fungal communities from Angelo Coast Range Reserve, California, USA - CZODoug2_1_08_16fungal (PacBio error correction) | ecosystem: Environmental > Terrestrial > Soil >...
GGTTGAAGGATACCGTTTGGTCAAGGTTACCAGCTGAAACAATGCGAACACTGGCCTCGCCGGGCCAGTAGGACAAAGGAAGTCCCCAAAAGAAATTCTGGAACATGAAAGGGGGGCGTGGGCTGGGAGGAAATGGTGAAGGAAGTGGGGGCTGGCACGGACCGAGGGGGACAGATTCGGTTGCGAAATCACGTCCATAGGAGGAAACTTTCTAGGAAAAATCTGGACGACCAGGTGGAAGGACGGCCGGCAAAAAAACATCTGGCCTCGAAGCCTGGGTTGAATGGAAAACGCGATTGTAACGGGAAGCAAACATAAAAGAAGTGAGAGGGGGGTACCGAAGGGAAGATTGTAGTTAAAAACCCTCAAGACGTACGAAGCCCCGAAAAGGGCAGTTGGTAAAAAAAACAAAGGGGCGCCAAATATATGGGACGTAAACGAAGGGAGAAAATCCGGATTCTAGGGGTGCAGGAGGAGAGGCCCAGCTGGGGGGAAAGGGGAGTGAACACACAAATGGGGAATGAAACGTAGGCGGCGTTTCACAGGCGTTTGGGAGCTCAGAAAGTGAAAGGACTGGGACAAAGGTGCCTTGACTACCAATGACTACTTTTACGTTGCTAGGCGCAGCAGGGAACTTCAGTGAACCAATTCTAAGGGAGGGTATCAGGCTTGGGGCAGTTAACGGGTGGAGTAGAAGGTTGGACTAAAAAGGAATGGTAGCGCCGAACGAAAGGGTAACTGTCCATGCGGCGAATGAGATAGTAAACCACGGGTCCACCGTTTTGTGAGAAGAGGAAGGAACCGGGATGAGTTGGGTTGGGAACAGAAAGCTGGGTTGGGCAAACTCCTGGGATAAGACCCTTTCTAAAGGGGGCGTGCCGTCGACGCAGGAAACTGGGGAAAAAAGTCGGTTGGGGTGTCCGCAGCGTCGTTGGCAAAGCATGGGAGCTGGTGAAAGGCACCAAAGGGAGAAAACAGGGCCCGAACAATTCCCAAAAAGAGGCAGTGTCCTCGACGAGCACAGGGCTGGTCACCATCAGGGAAAGCGGGACCTGGTTACTTTCAAAGAACCTAACCCAAAAAAAAGGGAAATTCCCGTAGAAATCTGAAAAGACGAGGGCAGGGAGGCTGTTGGACAGAAATCATGGGAGAACGGCAAAACAAGGGGGACACAAAAAAACGAGAGGAATCTCCGAAAAAAACATCAAAATGGGTCCCAAAGAAGTTTCCAGAGATCGGCCTAGTACGGAAAACATGGGGTCAAAAAACAAGTATTGCCAACCTCCCAAAACAAATCTGGCGCGGGGATAAAAAAACTGACTTTGGGAAGATAAAGGGACAAAAGAAAAAGACATCCGAGTAAGCCGATCGGACAGGGGGCAAAGAAAAAACGTCGGTGGTACAAAGTAAAGGAATGGGGGGTGGTAAGGAAAGATCAGGGGGATAATGGATTGGCACAAAAAAAACAAAAAGAATGAAATCGTTGTCAGAGTTACACCAGGGAATAATAAAAAGCTATCGGCGTGGGCGTTTGATCATAAACGGTAGGTGCGAACAAGGGGAGAGAGGAGTGCTTTACGACGGTGTGAAAATCAAGCGCGGGGGGGGGGGCAAGCAAAATTTTGGGGAGATAGAACAAACGAAAGAGAGCCTGTCTGGGTAAAAGGGGGAAAGGCGCAGGGGTGAGATGACGGGGATGAGACACCTGCCGCGGTACACAAAGGGGGTGTTCCAAACATCCTGAAAAGGAGGGACGGGAAGTCGAAAAATTGTTCACGCGGGAACGCCCAGGTAAAATGTACGATCGCCAGGTGACCACTGGGAGGAAACGGGTAAGGATAAAAAGGGAGGGAACACGGGGTTGGCCCGGACTCCTCTCACCTCCTAGGGGTCAACAAGGTAGGACTAAGTGCGGCCTTCAAAGGCGTCTTCCATCCAGTGTGGAAATCGACAAATAATGGAAATGAGGAATGTCGTAAAAGCCAACCGCGGGGAAAGCTCACCACCGTCTAGTAAAACCAGCCAGGACACGCCGAACACCGGGGGGGAAAAAGGCACAGCATCTACAAAGAAAGCGCGACAGAAACATCACCATTAGGGAGGGCGCCACTCGGGGGAACTCTTGGGTGGAGGATCACTCTACTATCTCTATCATACACCAAAAATTCAGGGACGGAAAGAGGAAGACCAAAAAAAAAACTCAGGTGGGGGTACAAAGAACGTTACAGAAGAAGATCAATCACAGCAGGTAGTATCCAAGGAACATCAAAAAAAGACCTAACGTTTGGGGTTTTGGTCGAAACGGTGGTCAATGACGAAGTGAAGATGACCTGAAAGAGCCGAAAGCAGGACCTTCAGAAGGATCAAGACCCGTGTTGCAGGGCCGGCGAAACCCAAAAATGGGAGATCGGAGCAGGAAGTATTTCCAATCCGTCAACAAAATGTCAGTGTTGCGCCCAAACAGTTTGGTGAGACGCCACCACTAGCGCAAAGACGAGGAAACTCATCCCTCAAGACCGGGCCGTATAGCAAATAAGCACTGTGGACGTATACATGATGCGGTTTTGTAACCAAAACGACCAGTAAACCCAAAACGGAGAGACACGCGACAACAGAGTAGACGAGAAGGGGACCTAGGGATTGGGGGAAGCACGGAAAAGGCCGCGGTAGTTCCCAAACGTCACAACTGGCTGCAAGAAAAGGTACTATAAGAATGCGAAAAAAGAAAAAATTGGCACACTCGAGAAGGAGAAGGCCAGAGGGCAGTATCCTGGACGCAGTGAGAAAAGGGGTTGACGGGAAGGGGAAAGCCCGGTTGAAGCAAGATAAGGGCGAAAATGAAAAACGACGATTCAGAAGAGGAGGGGGAAAACCTCGGGCAGAGGGATAAAAAATGCCGCCTTTTGTCAAAACCGACGGACCAGGTGAAATCAAGTAAGACAAGCTGGAACAAGGCGGGAGGAAAGGAAGGTCATAAAACACGAATCAAAGTCCGAAACGAAGAGGAGGGCCGTTACATGGGAATCGACGTAAAAACAGACGAACAAGAAACCACCAAAGGAGGGACGACTCACCCGAAGAGGTTTGAAAACCGGGGATCACCAAAAGAAGGATCACGGAGGAAAAAGACAAAAACAAAATGGCCCGGCATCAAGTTGGAAAAAAAGAGAACCCTGACTCCAATTGGAAATAGAGGTGGAAACAGGACAAAAAAAAGAAACAACGACCACAAAACCATATCGGTCAAAACCCAGATACACATGCAGCGAGCAAAAAAAAACAAACAAAAACAAAAAGGGATTGGAAGGGGGGAAATAGTGATGTAATTTATAGGCCCCAGAAAGGGGGTTTGGGGGGTAACGGTTGATTTACAAGGAATCTATGGAACGTTTGTCAAGAAGATTGTTTTTCTCCCGCATAAAAATGATGAAGAAGCCAATTTGCTCAGTAAGGGAAAAATTTTTGTAGAAGACACTAAAAGTGAAAGCGAAATGCAGGAAACGGTTCATCTTGTCTAAAAGACTACGTGAGAAGGTTTGTCGTCGAAGGATCAGTACAGTTACAAAAACTCGATCAGTGGTCCGTTGTCAGTCGGAACCTATGGAGTGGGTCTGACACCTGCCACTTCAAAAGACACCGACTGCCCCGACGAGAAAAAAAAAAAAAAAATGTTTTTGAACCGAGTAGAAAGGCCGAACGCAAGGAACGAGCACGGATTGAAAAAAGGGGGGCAAAAAAAAGCCCAAAAAGAGAAATTCCTGTTTTTGCCCGGGGGCCCCGTTCACGCAAGATAAAGAAAGTTGTGAGGTTTGATAGCGCAAAAAGGCAACTGTGAAAACCGGGGACGCGAAGGGTGGGGGGGGAACCCTGCAAAGTTTCCATGATATCATATCTCTATAGTGAGGGTGAACGGGCACGCAGAAACTTAAGGGAACCAAAAGGAAGGAGAAAAAGGGTGGGAATCCCGGGGGACTCGCGGTTGTTCCGGCTGGCCAAGGGGGCTTCTCGTCTGAGGGAGGAGAAATGAGTTTGTTCCAGGCCAAGCCAGCTGACAGGGAACGGGTGGTCATTTAAAATAGAAGCTATAAGGACATAAGGTAAAAATGACACTGGGGGCACTTTCGAGCTTGGTTTCCTGAGGAGAAGGATGTCCGGCGGCGCAAAGGGGACAGGGTTTAGAAGAATGGGAAAAACGGCTTTGGGGGGACTAGGTTGAAAAAGAACAGTCTGCGCGCGAGAAAAAGAAATGTTTTTCCCACAAAGGGGAAACGTGCACAAACCTGTCGAGACGAAGAGCATCAGGTGGAGAGGGTCCGGGAAGGGAAAAGCTTAGCTTGAACCCGAAGTAGGAGAAAGGCATCCAAAAACCAATGAGGGGAGGCGGCGGCCTTAACTTACCTGATGGAAATGTGAGAGGGAATAGGGGGGAAGGGCCTTGAAAAACAAGGACGAGGAAAGCGGGGTACCGATACGGGTCCTCAAATAAAAGACGGTCCGGGGACAGATCCGAAAAGGGGCAGAGAGAGAAGGCCCTGAAAAAGCAGCCCTCAGAAGGGCGCAAATACCCCCCAAAACAACACCGAAGAAAACAAGGACGTATGGTGAACACTGTGGGGCCAGAGTCAAGGGTGCACGGCAGTCCCGGGGGGAAAAAGACAACATTTGACGGAGTCTTTCAGGAGGGTCGTGAAACAAGAAAAAAAAAAGAGGAACCCCACGGGGAGGGGGGACTCAAACGGAAGGAAGCTCGTCGTCGATTTTTGAACAAACGGGGACAGGGAGAAAAACAACAAAGAAAAGGGACAGCATGTCAAAGGGAATAATGCCCGCCACGGGGCCGGGCGCAAACGGGCCAATACTCCAACCACGGTCCGAAAACTTATATAGACAACACCTCACGCCACATCCCATACTGGAGTAAAACAATTAGGAAGGCGGGTGCAAAAACCTCGGACAAAAGAAGACGGTTGGGGAGAACCGAACTGCCCCCCCGAAAAAAGTGCCATTTCCACAACAAATCAATAACCTACGCATGAGATACCGTAACGGCCAACTACCCACCTTACCCCAAGAAAAAGAAAAGCACCAAATGGAAAAACAAAAACTTATCTTAAAAAAGGCATGCAATCCATCAATCATTTTCCAAAACACACTGTAAAAAAAGAAGAATCAGATGGAAAAACAGTCGCACAAAGAACACGGGACAGCGGACTGATTGAGCGCCTAAGGGTGGTCAACGAAAAGGTCCTGTGATTTGACAAACTGTGGAAAAAAAAAGGCAAGGGTAGGGGGCAAGGCGGCGGCTGGGGGAGGCAACAAATATCAGAAAGAAGCAAAAGAATACCAAACCGGAAGCCTTGTTCAACCGACGACGACCCAAAAAACTTCCAGAGCGCTGCAAAGAGTGTAAGGGAGGGTCGTCTACCTGATCCGCAAAAATGGGGCCAAACCGTAACCTCTCCACCGTTGGAACCACGTGGAGAAGGGACCGGTGCGGAGTCGAATAGCCCATGGACCGAGAGTCTTCATTCCGTCTGGGAATTGGGGGGGCCAGAACTAAGAAGTTGGGGGTTGTGGGGGGAAAGGGAAAAATGTGCTTTTTGTGAACGAGGGGGGGAAGTCTCAACGAAAAGAAGGGAAAAAGTCACGACCGGACAAGACTGAAAGACGAAATTCGCGGGGTGCCACCGAGGGAGATAACACCTATACACACAGGGGAAAAATAAAGACAACCCACAAAAAAAAACCGCATGGGAAAAAAGAACCAAGCGAAGTTAGTAAAGCAAGGAGCACTGGCCAGGGTCACGGCCCGTCATTTAAGCAATTTTTATTGAGAGGAATCAAAAAGGCTCCAAGACGCCAGCAAGCCTGAAAAAACTGAAGTACCTGGGACAAAGGAAGGGTAAGGAACTTGGAGCCGACAAATCGCCCGGAAAATCGCGGAAAAAAATTTCCCAGTCGGGGGGGGTCCAAAGAATAGCCTTTTCCGTCTACAACAAGGGAAGTCGGAGGGAAGAGGAAGACCGAAAACCCGAAATGAACTCCTGGCGCTACATCGATACACTGGAAAGGAAAAACGGTAGAAGCAGAGAGATACCAAAAAACACCTCTGGGAAGGGACCTCTTCCATGAAGGAAAAACAAAAAAATACCAACGGACAGTCCAGACGAGGAAAAAAGAAAAACCCACGATTGAGACACAACTCACGGACAAAACCTACCTGGTCATGTAACCGATCAAGATAGAGAAAAGTACAAACGCCCGTTAATACTAACTGACTGCTCTAGCTTCATGCAGGCAGGATTACTCACGGCACCCAGAGTTGAGGTTGAAAGTTTTTTTGTCCAGTTCAGCCGGGGTCGAAGGACAAAGACAAATATAAGAAACACAATGGGGGGTGTGGGCAAAAGAGAAAGGTTGGGCGGAGGGGGTCGATGGGGGTTTGTACCTAAAAGGAGCAAACAAGAACAGGGGGGAGGAAACGAACCAAGAAAAACATCGGTAAGGACTGTAAACGTGGTCCTTGAGGACAGCGGAAAAACTACCCCCTTCAAGTCGGCCAAAGAGGTTGGGGGAAAGACCGCCGTAACAAAGGGTAACAAGGACAAGACGCTTCAGGAGAAAAAAACGTGTAAGGCTGAGAGGAAGAGCAACAGAAGACAGCGCAAACGAAAAACGGCGGTATAGGGAACCACGGGACAAAAAACAAATTGCTGAAAAAACGAGCCGGGGCCAGGGACCACCACCCGAAAATCATGGTTCCAGACATAGCGGGGTGAAGACGCTGGCCGCCCAACTTGAAAAAAGAAGAAAAATGACAGCAGCCCGGGAAGAAAAAATTGGGGGGACCCGGAAAAGGATATAACACCTTCAAACAATATCATAATACACAGGTCAACCAAACAACAGTTGATAAAAGAAGAGAGAAGAAAGGGTTGGTGAGGGGGGGAAACCATTTGGAAGGAAAAAACTGCACCAGATGCGGACAAAAAGTGAGGGGGTCGACCAAAGCAGCGTCAAGTGTCCAAAGGCAACGTGAGGAAAACTTTTTCTGTGACAAAGGGGGTGATTTGGTGTGGTAAGGGCACGGATCCACGAGTTATAGCCTGTTCGGAGAAAAGAAAGGACAGCTCTGAGAATCGTCGAAGCCACAGTTGGATGGGGGGGGAAGGAAGACTAATTTGTCAGAAGAAAGTGGGGCAGGGGGTAGACTCTGAATCAAAGGCACGGGGTAAAGCAAGAATGGCGAGGAAAGGTTGACAGCGGGGAAAAGGCTTGGAGGGAAACCAAAAAAAAAAGAATACGAAGCCGCCAAAACACCGGTCAAAAGCGGTGGGTAAGAAAACCGGGGCTGCAGAGTGGTACCGACAAAACCGGACCCTGGGGACCACGAAAAAGTGAAAAAAAAAGAAGTCAAGGACAACAGCAGGTGAAAGGACCAGCACCGCTAGACATGAAAATATGGACTGTCTTGACGACGGAGGTTCTCATCGGATGGGCGGGAAAAAAACAACCGGTAAAAGGACGGGTCCAACGACGAAAAAAACCTCGTGGGGGGGTGTCCGGCCGCCGGGGAAGGGACAGCAAGAAAACAGGTCTTGGGGGACAAAGTAAAAGTCAGAGGCACTGGAACTGACAAGAACACGGCCTGGGTGGGCAAGAAGTGGCTAAAAGAGATTATAAGAAAAAACCTTGCCCTTGAACTAGCCGAAGCTTGACCGGGGAGGGGAACAGGCAGAAAAATGTGTTGAATAATTCTACGCAGGGAGGGGAGCCCAATGAGCGCAAAAAGAAAGAAGGGAAAGGGAGATTTTGCACGTAACGGAAAAGGAGAAGTCCTAGCAGGGTGAAAGAGCGTCGATTGGCGAATGTGACCTGGGGATCCCCCAGACGGCAAACATACGGCCAGACCCGAAAAAAATCACTGTATGTAACAAAGAAGTAAAAAGGGGATTGGTGCAAATTTTCCCAGAGGAGCGTCCTGTACGGAAAGCGCAAGAACAACCTCCTTCAGGGAGACTCATTGGGCCGGGCGCAAGGTGCGTGGCTGCAGAACAGCAAACAAAAAGAAGCAGGAGGAACCAAAACAAGGCAGTGAGGAAGGACCATACAGCACAGGCATCATACTGGTCCCCAGTCTTACTAAAAAATTCTTCAGCACGTGACACCGCGCGCAAGGAGAAACCTAACAAAAAACACGCCTGCAGAAGGTAAGGCAAAGAGGGGGTGATCAGGTAGAAGAAACAAGACCGCGGAGAGAAGGACGGGTCAGGGAACTCCACTTGGAAAGGGAAACGTGTAAGGTGATTTTAGTGTCAGGAAGAGATGACGCAACTTGGGAAACGAAAAGCCCCTCGGGTGCCAAAACTTTTGGCACTCGTTTCAAAACAAGAAACAGCCCCGGGCGGAACGAGGGCACGGGGGGGTCAAAAAGCGACCAGGTTTCAACATTAAGAAAACAAAGAGAGATGCGGGACAAAGGGTAAAGAAAAACGCGGGGGGTGGCACAGGGAAGAAATAAATCGAAAAAAAAAGCGGCGTCGGGGGGCAGGAGAACGGGTCCGCCCCTTCATGACGGTGAAAAACACGACTGTTACGATTGGGAGGGGGGACAGCAACCAAAGCCCCCAGGCATTAAAGCCCCAAACCGTGAACGGGCGAGGACAAAGAACAGGGGAGAAGTAGGTTGAATCTCAAGGAGGTCCGGGCGGGCGGTGTGATAGAAAAAACAGGCGGGAAGGGACCTGGACTCCACTCAAAAAGTGGAAATCAAAAAAAAAAAAAAAAAAAAAAAAAAAAAAGAAAAAAAAAAAAAAGAAAATATAAAAAAAAAAAAAAACCAATAACACACAAACAAAAACACAAAAAACAAAAAAAAAAACAAACAAAAAAAAAAAACAAAAAAACAAACAAAAACCAACAAAAACCACCCAAAAAATGGGTTTTTTTTTTTTTTTTTTTTTTGGTGGGGTGTTTTTTGGGGGGGTGGGGGGGGGGGTGGGTTTTGGTTTTGGGGGTGTTTTTTTTTTTGTTGTTGTTTGGTTTTTTTTGGTGGTGTTTTTTGGGTGGGTTTTGGGAATTTTTTGGGTGGTTTTGTGTTTTTTTTTTTTTTTATGTTTTGTTTTGTTTTGGGTGTTTTGGTGTTGTGGTGTTGGGGGGGTTTGTTTTTGTTTGGGTGGGGGGTGTGTGTGGGATTTTTTGGGGGGTTGTGGTTTGTTGTTGGGTGTGTTGTTGGGTTGGTGTCCATTTTTGGTGTTTTTGGTTTTTTGGGTTATCAGAAAACCCCCCCCCAACCCCCCGTTCAATCTCCGTCAGGCCCTATCGGCAAAGAATGACGTCCTTCCACGAAAGGTGGGAAAATAGGACGACAAAAGGTAAGGAAGCGTTGTCGCCAGAAAGATGAAAAAAAGTCTCGGTAATGAACCTCCAAAAACAATCAAACTGGGTGGGAAACAGCCAGAAGACCCGGACTCTCAGAAAACCACAGGGCAGTCCGTCTGGAGGGCCTCCCTAGTGAAAAGAGACGTAACATAGAGAACTATCGACTGGATGGCCTCCACTACAACAGGAAAAACGTATTTGAAACTAAAGAGTAAGCGCCAGATGAATCAAGGGGGCGCCTGAGGAAAAAAGAAGAACGCACCGCAGTCAAAAAGAGGAAATAATAAGACCTAAAGAAAAAAAACTCCGTGTGTGGACACTAAGCAGGGTCGGAAAAGGGGAAGAGAGACGTCCAGAAGAGAGAAAAAACAGAGGAGAAGGCTCTAAGTGCAAGGAAGGCTTTGGAAAACAAAAAGAATGGGCCGCCCCAGAAGACTGCAGAATGTTCCGCCAAGGGAGGTGGTCAAAAAAGGAAAAGTTGGGAAGAAAACCACCAGTTCAGGCCTCAAGAGCTCGAAGAGTCGGGCCGTCCAGGGCCCGTGGGCAGCATCATTGGTCCTGGGGACAGCGCGAAGAAAGAAATAGAATCAAGGACCACAAAGGGGGAAAAACGGGCGCACAACTAATGAGGAACTACAAGCTAGGCCTCGTCGGTGGGGGGGGAAGCCGGATCCCGCGGGGGGGCCTTCAGAGAAAATTGGGGATTAACTCAGTGGCTATCGAAGGCAGCACGCCCTGAAAACACTTCTACAGAGAGAATGCGCGGGGAGAGCAAAGGGGAAGGGGAAAAGTCCACAACTTTCGCGCCGAAGTTCAAAGTTTTTGAAAAGCGAGAAAAAGCCGAATTGAATACCACATGAAAAAGCAAATTAAGAGGCGGCGCACCAGGGCATCGGCTCAAAGGAAGAGAAAACGGGGGCGAAAAAAGGAGGGCAACAGGTCGGAGGGAGGGATGCTTGCGGAGACCTTCTGAAACATAACGCTCCCACGACGGTGCGGGGGAAAAGGGAAAGATGGAGAAGACTGGAACTACTAAACCTACCCGAAAAGGACGATTAACAAAGAGCACGGGGAACTGGAAGGGGAACCAACTGTCCGGAAATAAAAAGGGACGGCAATCAGGATGAAAAAAACCGAAGCTGGAACCACGGACCAAGAGGGTAAACCGAAGCCAAGAGAAAAAACCCAAGAAAGGGAAATAAGCTATGAATACTAAAGCAAAAAACAAAAAAGGGAGGGGAAAGGATTAAATATATATGGGAGAGAAAGCAAGGTGGGGTGGTGAAGGGGGACTTCGGAAAATCGTGTACCATGGGAAACATGTCTGAACAGGCAAGCCATTTGGGAAAAGAAATGAGAAGGAAGGTGGGGGGAGAAGGGTGAAATCCTGTAACCGTCTCTTTTGAGAGACGACGATCAGAGGAAAAAAAGCGGTTCTGGACTCAACTGTCAGACGGCCACTATCCCAGGGAAAACGTGGTCAAGTCAAAAAAACGGCGGGAAAAATACATGGGGGGGACTCACTCGAAGACCGAGCCAAGGGAGAACGGGAATCACCTGGTTGACACTCCTTCGTCGAACCTTAGGCGACCAGGGGCCGACGTGCCCGAGGTGACGAAACGGAGAGAGAAGAAACGTTTGGGAAAGGTGGGGACAAAAAATTCAACGGAAGGCGTGGGCTCGCTTCCAATCACACGACTTGCAAAAAAAGAACGGCGAAGGGTGGATGGAACAGGTTGGAAGGGGGGATGGAAAGTCGGCATTCAGCGCGAAGAGTGGGGGATGGGCGGGTGGGAAAATATCTCATATACCAAGGGTGGAGAAACAAATGGGGGGGATTAGGCCAGGGGAGCAGCAGGGGAAGGGTCAAAACCTGGAAAAATAAAGAGCCCTACCCGAAGGAGAAAGTAGTGTGAGGCAGTCTCTCTTCAAGTTGGGGGGAATGGTAGGTCAGAACGGAAGCACACGAACGTGTGCAAAGTACATTAAGCAAAAACCTATTAGAAAGGTTAAGGAGACCATAGAAAGGAAGAGAAAACATGCCGACAAAACGGGAACGGGTGCACTCCCTACTTTCTGCACAGTGTAGGGAGGGGAATAGTTTAAAGAAAAGTCAAGCGCGAAGAAAATGGTCGAAAAAAAGGAAGGGGCCTCCAACATCGGCAGAAAAGCCCACTGAACCAGGGTCACTGAAAGAGAAGAAGGGGGGAAAAAACGGAAGGGAAGGGGAGCTTCGGGCGGGAAGAGG
>Ga0179593_1636571_pt1 | contig 11629 bp, 20 predicted proteins | sample CZODoug2_1_08_16_FD_185931 | JGI IMG/M metagenome (GOLD analysis project Ga0179593, IMG submission 185931) | Vadose zone soil fungal communities from Angelo Coast Range Reserve, California, USA - CZODoug2_1_08_16fungal (PacBio error correction) | ecosystem: Environmental > Terrestrial > Soil >...
GCCCTTAGTCTTCCGGACAGACAAGGGGAGGGGAATTGCCAGAAAAGAAAAGCATCGGATAAAAAAAAAAGAGATTCACTGTTTTTCTTCAAAAAAGGGGACATAAACCAGGGTAACATAGAAGGCGGGGTGTACAAAAACAAGGTAGCGTCAGTGGAGGCAGAGATATTCAAGTCATGAAAGGAAGGGCACGACACCCTAGACGGACGCAAAAAAAAGAGGGGAAAAGCGCATTCAAGAAAAAGGGCCTCGCGGTTCGAACAGCAGGGGCGCAGAGCAGAGGATTCAGAGTTGCCGCGAATGGGTGACCAAAAATATGAATTAACGCCATGAAGAAGCACTGCGGGCTATCCCAGCCCGAAAAGGAAGGGATTGCAAATTGGGGCGGGCTTCGTTAACTCAAAGAAAAAATAACGGGATCTGGGGGTAAAAAGAAAAACCCAGACCTCGAGGCGCAAAAGCAATTATGTTTCGAGAAGGGAGGAAAAAGAGAAAAGCGCTGCAGAAAAAGGAGGGGAGGGCTGCCACGGAGGAAATGGAAAGCGACGGTAAGAAAATCCTCGGAGATAAAACTCCGGAACGATATATACCAGCGTGACGCAGAAAAAGCAAAAAGACTTCTAGACCAGAAAGCCAAAGGGGAGAAAGAGAAAAAAAAACGCGGTACAAGAGAATCCAAGAGAGGATTCTCACATGGCAAGAAAAGTATAGGTCCGACAGCGGGACCGAAACCTTGGCCAGGTTGAAAAAAACACAAGAAAAGAAGGGAAAAAAAAGCGCATAAGTGAATGATCTCCCCAATGTAAAAAAGGGGGAAAAACGAGTGTCAGTGCATTAAATACTCCAGCACAGTGCAAAAAAGGGGGGGGTGCAAAACCTTGTGAAAAAAGAGCCGAGAGTGGCCAAAAGGAGGAAGGCCATGAGGGGGAAGCCAAAGATTAGCAAGGAAGAAATGACAGAAATGCTGGATCATGTGGAAAATCATATGCACAAGCTCTGGCCCAAAAAGAAGTAAACTCTCCAACCTCAAGGGGATGGGGGGGGAGGTTCGCAAAAAAAAAGAAAAGCACATACAAAGCGTGCAAACAAAAAGGAAGGTGCGATATAATAAGGAAATGGCGGGTTTTTTTATTGGGGGAGAAGGGGGATTTTCGCTGCTCTCAAAAAAAGAGGAGAGAGGCGTCAAAAAAGAGCGGGATGGGGGCTCACGAAAAGAGGCCGTAGTTTCCCACTTGGGTTTTTCCGTATGCAGGCGTTCCGCCTCCTTGAAAGGGGGCGTATGAGCCAGGGAAAGGACCGCACGGCCACCGATGGAGAGAGCCCCAATCTTTTTCCGACAGAGGAAGTAAGTAAGGAATTTTTTCGCTTGAGAAAAAGAAGGACTGCTGGAAGAGAAAAAAAGGGGTACAGAACCATTCCCGGAAAGAGCGCTCGCAGGCCTCATATTCAAAAAAAAGGAGTAAATCCGGCGATATGTGGAAGGAGACAAAAAACAGGGTCAAAAAAACCGCAGAGAAAAAGAAAAACTCTTTTCTCCTTCGTCCCAGAGAGAAAAGGAAAAAAAAAACATCACCAGACAGGACGCTGGGAGTAGACCATGGAAAAAAATGAAAAGCATAGAAGATCGCTTCGGGCAACCGTTTAAGAGGGTCGTTCCTGCCCGTTGAAAGAAGAAAAAAAAAAGTACAAAGGGAAAAGGGTGAACAGAATGAAGGCAGCAAGGACAGTCCAGATCAAAAAGATGGGTCTAAGACGTCTTCGCTAAGTTAAAAAAGTGGCTCGCTTCACTAACCGTCCAGGAGGGAGGGGGGAGGACCCATTTGTCAAAAAGTGCAAGGCAACGAAGCGATCAACATTGAAAAGAAGTGCAATCTCAAAAAAAACCAAAACACGAGTATGAAAATAGATAGAGGGGAAAGAGAATGTTTATCGTCTTCGTGTTAAGAAAAGGGGAAAAAGGGGAAGCAACATGAAGCGCGCCACTAGGAGGGTGCACAGACTACGGCAAGAAGGGAAGAGGCTGCAAAAATCTTGAAGGACCTGTTAGGGAAAGGGAGGAGACGTCGCATCATTCGCTTTTGTACTTGAAGGGGCGGACCAAAAAAAAAATTATTCAACGGTGCCGAACCAGGAGTGAAGGAGACTTGGCTCTAAGGCTTTGTAGATCAGCCCGACATTTAAACCAGCGCACTGATTGCCCGGTGAAGGGGGGTGCTTCCTTCTCTTCTTTTAGGAAAAGAAAAAGAAATGCGGAGGGTGCGGTGTGGGACCGTAAAGGGTGGATCGGCAAAGAAAGTAAATCGCCGGATTTTACTAAATGGGAGAAGAGGAAAAATCGGCCTGGAAAGAAAGGTACCGGAAGCCTTTTCGACCACGGCGCGACAGGACGGAGCTCAAAAAAGAAAAGTGCCGCATTAAGGACTCCTTTAACTCGGAAAGGAATTCCAAAAGGGGTTTTGCCGTGAAAAAAAGAAAGCAAGACAAGCGCTAAGGTGAGTCTTGAAGCCTGTCATACGAAAAAAACGGGAAAACTACTGCGCTTGTCGCGGGGGAGAAAAAGAATCAAAGCCGGCTCCCGCCGAGAAGCTCGCGCGGAGAACCGCCATCCCCGCGGTCATTCCGCCCATAAAAAAAGGGAGGGACGTTTTCTTCGAGAGAAAAGTTACTGAAAAGGGCACGGGGTATGTGCTGGACTGAAATGTCTATTTCTTAAAGAGTAAGTTCGGATACCAAAGGGCGTTGCGATTGGGAAAATCCTGTGTTGTGTCTTGTAGTAAGGAAGGGCCTCTCCATCGTAAAAGAAGGGGGGAAAGGTTTAGAGGAAAAAGGATCCATCAAAAGGAAAGGGACTTGCTCCGGCGCTAAAAAAATATCGTTCTAGGGGATTGCCAGATGTGGGAAAAGCTGCTCCTTGTTTCGAAGGGGGGGAACAACTGTTTGAAACACAAAACCCTGCCCGTGGGAGGGAGTCTCCAAGGAGTTAGGCCTGGGAGGGGTTACATTGGGGATAGCAGAAGCTTTGCAAGGAAAGGGATGAGCAGTTTTTGATGCGGGGTTCTGGTTGGCCGGGGGGCACCTGGCAAAAAAAGAAAAAAAGGGGGTCGACCCTTTATAACCGGGGAAAAAAAAAAAAGGTGGCAAAGGCCCGCTGGACTTTCTATTCCAGCTGACCGCGGGGGAAGAAGGGTTCGATGCCGTCGGGCAACTGGGGGAGGGGAGAAAAATCATCAGTGGGGGACGCGTCACTCTGGTCGAAAAAAGGCGATAGTCCAGCACCAAAAGACCGAGGATTTTCTACCGGGGCAAGAAAGAGGAAGTAGTGGCAGAAAAAAAAGAGAGAGATCCCGAAAGAGAGTGTCTAAAGATGGCAACCGAAAAAGGGAGATCGGGGTCGCTGTGCGAAAGTGTTTTCGACTTTGGTCGTTTTTGGAAGAAAGGAACGAATCAACGTCAGGGAAGAAAGCCGCAGGGGGGGGTCTGGCTGGGATCGAAAGCGCACACCGTTGATGGCGTTCATAAAGAAGAAGCACAGGTCCTAAGAGAGAAAAAGAGGAATCAGAGGGAGGACGCAAATGCGGGCTGAACCGAAAGGAGGCCGCCTCCGGAGGGAAATGGGAATTCGCAACAAGGGGGGCGGATTTCTGCTGTCCGTCTCGGAAAGAGAATTTCGAAATAGCTCTCGCCTGGAACGGACCATTCGGAGAAAGGACAAAACAAGGACGCCCTCTAGGGACCGTGGTAGCGCTAACAAGCAAACGTTTTGAAAAAAAAGTTCGGCATCTATATTCAAAGGGGGGGCGCTGGCGCCATCTCGGAAATATCCCTCAGTGACAGGCCAGAGGTAGACGAGAAGACTACTGCGCAAAATCTCTCAAAACAACGGATGGGAAAGAGAGAAAGGAGGGGAAAAAAAGAGCTCTCGATACATCACTCGATGGAAAGGAAAAAGGGGAAAAGGGGGCCATATGAAAAATCCGCGGATATAGAGAAGGGCCGGAATGCCCAAATGGGGGGGCCGCCCGGTATCGCGAATAAAAACAGGGGGAGGTAATCCGTTTTTAAAAAAGGAGGAGAAGGGTGAAGAAAGGGGATGCAAAGGCAGGCGGCAAAGGGAAACGACACCGAGAAAAAAGCCACAGAGTTCGAATTCGCAAAGGGAAAAGGAAAAAAAAGGGCCTCCTCTCTGTACCAGGGGGGGAATAATCAACTCGATCACGCTGATTCGGACCGCCGCGGGCTACAGGAAGGGGGAAAAATGGAGGCCAGGAAATTTTTATAGCAAGAAAGAACCATCCTAACCCCTCCGGGGGAAAGGGGGGGGATTTCGGAAAAGAGTCTAACAATACACGGAATGAAGATGTGACGGCCCCCAACACAGAAAACGAAGGGGGGGGTTGCCATTCTTTAGACACAGAAAATGGGCGTTGTCAGGCGCTCACTTAAGGAAAAGAAGAGAAAAAAAGGTAGAAACTAACTAAAGTGGAGAATCGCCACGGGCACGAGATAGACCATAAAAAAGAAGAGCAGCAGAGCACTGCTGAAGTATGGCGCGAAATCAAAATACATTGGGTAAAAAAAGGAAAGAGAAGAATCCATAGATTATGGGGGAAAGGGGGGAGAAAAAAATGTATACCATTGGGGGGGGGGGATGGGGACGGGGGAAAAAATGTCCAGGGGGAAAAAAAAAAAAAAAGGAACAGCCCCCAAAAACTGAACGGCCTGAGAAGAGGAAAGCTTCTTAATGCAGAAAAATGGGTGAAAACAGTGAAGAAAGGCATCACTGAAAAAAATACTCCAGCACAGGGAAGGAGGGGGGTGCAAACCGTTGAACCAACGAAGAAAGGATGATCTGAAAAACCATGCCAGAAAGCGGTATGTGTGAAAGGACGCAGGAGCAAAGGGGGAAAAAAAAAAAAAATTTAAGTCAACAATCAATGAGCAGGAAAAAGGGGAGGTGGCGAGCCATAACAAGAGAAAAACACGAAAAAAACTCGCACAACCGCCATGTGGGCGGTCGCAAGAAGAAAAAAAAAAATCCAAATCAAGAAAAAAGCTTCAACATAGGACAAGTAGGAAAAAAAACGGCATTTCCATGGGCGTGTGAGGAAGGGGGGAAGATTCCTAGAAAAAGGGGAAAAAAGAAGAGCACAATAGCGGGCTCGGCGGCAGGGAGCCTGAACTACAGAGAGACAGCGCCGTATTTTCCAAAAAAAGCAGTGTTTTTTCCGGATGCGGAGGTTGAAAAAACTTGTCGCTGAGATGGGAGGACGCACGGCAACGTGCTGTTGGGTCACGAGGACCAGATCTGAATGGCAATTGCGGAGGAAAAAGGCTCCTTGTCGCTGAAGAGCCGTGGCGCAAAAAGGAAGGAGATCGCCGCTCAAAAAAAGGAAAAGGAGTAAATCCGGCGAGAGTTTAAATGGAAAAGGGATTGCGCTCAACAATGAACGGTCCAAAAAAAAAAAACCCAGAGGTCTCCTTCTCCCTCTAGAAAAAAGAAGAAAAAAAGCACCGGCCATAGTAGCGCGAAAGGGGGGAGGCGGAAGGCAATGAGAGCAAAAAGAAAGTACTCGGGCTTCTGCACCGTTGAGGACGTAGGGTCGGCAAAAAAAGGATAACAAAACACGCAATTCTGCGAAGAGCAGAACATTTCCTTCCAGATCAAGGGCTCAAGCATCTTCGTAAGTAAAGAAAAAAAAAGGGGGCGCGCTTCAGCTCAGTCAGGGCAGGGGGAAGCGGTGATTGTAGGGGAAAAACCATGAAAACAAAAAAAAATCCATAAAGATCACTCAATTGCAATCTCTAGAACAAAAAGGGAAAATAGGAGAGATTGCACGTATTCGTGATTCAAAAAAAGGGAAAGAGGAGGAGTTTCTGGGAAGGAAGGGAAATCAACGAATGGGCCAATGCCGGGGGACGCGCCACATTCCCGCTAAAAAACGCGAATCTGGAGCACCATTGGAAGGAAAAAGAGGAAGGACTGTTCTTGGGGGGAAGGGAATACCGTCCGCAGCATGCGCTTTGTGAAAAGGAACAAACAGAAAAAACCGAAGACGCTGATTACGGTGAGGAGAAGAAGGTGTTCTTCTCATTGCTGAGGACAGGCAGGGACCATGGAGGACATCCAAAAGGGCCCGGTGCTGGGGATTGGGGGGGGTGGGGGCTAAAGGTGAGAAAAAAAAGGGAAGACAATAGAAAGCTGAAAAGGAGTTTTGACGCGTTCTTTTGAAAAAGAAGAGGGGGTAAAAAGGACACATAAGGGTCCCGCATATTAGCGCCGAAAAATCGAGAAGTACCGGAAAATGAGCTCAGACAGCGACAAGTAGCTCTCGAGGGAAGGCCGCATTGCCATGATCGGAGGAAAAAAGAGTGCCGGCTCTCGAAAAAAGGCGCAGCACTCAAAAATTCCCAATTTAGTCAAGGGAGGAAAGAAAGAAAGGCGAAAACACTTGAGCCCGAGAGAAGGTCTCGTTTTAAAAAAAAAAAGGCAGCTCCCTCCCAAAAAAGAGATGGCGGGAGAGAGCAACGCCCATCCCTAGGAAGGAGGGGGAAAAATACACACAAAAAGGCAATAAAAAAGGCGCGACCGAACGGGTCCTTTTGTTGCCAAGGTTGCTAACTGGCTCGACATGTCAGGGGGAGGCAGAAAAAAGAAAACGGCGGTTTTCTAGTGAAAAGGGGGGGAAGGGGGGGGTCTGGGCAAGGCACAGGTGCCTAGATCTGACGTGGGAAAGGAGAAGCACCTGTGTTTGCTGAAAAAGCCTTGAGCGAACCCCTCCGCTTTCTGGCAGAAAAAGGGGGAAAAGGGATCATCCTCGCTTCCTTGGGGAAGGTTAACGGTTTTGCACAAAAGGAAAAAGAAAAGTGCGGGAGAGGTCTGCCCGAAGGTTGAAGTTGCCAGAAGGGGAGACGGGGTGCCCTGAACGTTTTGGGTGCTGGTCTCAAGTTGTTGAGGACAGGTGTCTCAAGCGGAGGGGGGGGAGACCCTTTTATAAGAAGGTGGAAGGGCGACAGCAGAGGAGGGGGGCTAATTCTCTACCTCGTTGCGTAACAAGGGGGGAGAGTGCCCGCGTCACTGGAAGGACTAGAAATCACAGGGCGCCTGCAGGGGAAGGCGCACAAATCTGTCGGTATCTGAAAGGTCGATTCTCAGAAACAAAAGGAAAAAAAAAGGGGTTTCTACCTTAGCGGCTTGGACAAGAAGAAGTAAGTGGCGCGAGAAGAACGCTTTGAGATGTCTAAAGATAAAGGAAAAAAGTCTGGCAAGAAAAAAAGTAGCACATCGAAAGATCCCGAAGTGGTATTTTAACAGCAAAGGAAGAGGCCAGCAGGAGGAGGGGTTTCTGCGGATCAAAAAAAAAAAGGCTAGAAACTTTTCAGGGGGATATGCGGTTGGAAAAAAGGAAAGACCAGCGAGCTTCAACTCTGAAGAAGAAGAAAAAAAAGGGTATGAAAGGGGCCGTCGGCCCGCTCACGCTTCGGGGGGAAAAATTCGCAAGTAGGGTCTGTGTCAGGAAGAAGGAATCGCCATTTCGACAAAAGGGAAGGGCCGCAATGAGGGCAATAAGTGTGTGGGTACCAAAATCCAGAATTCCATTGTAGCAAGACGCACAACGTTGATCGGCAAAAGAGAGGAGGGGGAAGTAGATTCAAAAAGGGTCTTCGCCATCGGAGAAAAAAAAAAAAACATTTCAGTCCATAGCGTGAGAGAAGACGACGGACGGAAAAACCTCATCTCTCAAAAAAGAAGGGGGAGAAGAGAGAAAGCACGCGCCGTAGTCGTCGAAAAAGGACATGAAAGGGATGAAAAAATAGGGAGACACCCAATCCGCGGAAGAGGGAAAAAAAGCTCCTTCCATCCTATCAACGAAAAGAGAAAGACCAGGGTACATAGAAAGGGGGAAAGGTGTGTAAAAAAACCAAGGAGCTGAAGAAGGTCAGAAGGAGGAGGAAAGGGACATGCGTCGACGAACAAAAAACCTCCTAACCACAAAGCTTGCGAAAGGGAAAAAAAAAGAACGGCTCCTCGCGGTCGAAAAAAAAAAAAAGAAAGAAGGGAAAGCTCTTCAGAGTGGAAAAAAAGGGACTGTGCCCAACAGCATATGCAGAAATCAACGGAAGGTGAAAAAAATAGGCTCTCCTCATCCATAACAGAGGCGAAGAAAGAATTTGATTTCTGCTAAGAAAAGAAAAAGTACACGGGATAGAAAACCGCACCACAGAGCCGAAAAAAAAGGGGGCGTGTTAACAAAGCTTGATGGTATTCGTTGGCAGCGGCGGAAAGAGAAAGGGCACCAATCCTCTACAAAAAAAAAGAAGAGGAAGCATCCGGGGAGAGGCACGAGAAGACCAGGCGTGACGCAAAGACAGTCCTCTCAGCTGCTTATCTGCAAGAAAAAAAGCCAAGGCATCCGAACAAGAGGACGCGGTCATAGCATGAGAAATCCAAAGAGGCACGGCAGGTATAAAGGGGCGGGCTGGGTGGGCCCCGGGTAGACACCTGGCCAAGTTTCACAACAAAAAAAGAGGAAAAAAAACACCCAAAAACGACGCAGAGGGCCCGCTTGAATGCAGCCCATTTAAAGGGGAATGGGGAAGGAAGCCCACAAGGAAATGCGCCGGGTTTGTTGGCAAACCGGGGAAAAAAAAAAACCAGAGCCGATGATTGATCTTGAAGATAAAGGCAAGAAAGCGAGTAGGGAAAGAAGATTAGCGCGGATCAAGGTCCTCAAAAAGGAAGGTGGACCATTCCACAAGGAAGAAACGAGGCAAATATCTCTGCCCATACTAAAGGAAAAGAAAAGACGCCCAACGCCAGGTTGGGGGGAGGAACAGAGACCCGATACAAAAAAACGCACGATACAAAAAGAAAAAAGAAGGACATGAAGAGTGAATGTTAAGGTCCGTTGGTGGTTGGGAGCAAGGAAAGGAAGGGTTCGCTGCTCGAATAAGAAGAGGCGTCGGGAAAAATGCGGGATCGAGTGGCTCGAAAAAAGCGCCGTCGTTTCACAGGTTGGTGAAAAGAAAGCCGGCCTTTTCGGGGAAGAAGGAAGGGTGGCGATGAGCTGGGAAAGGGAAAAAAAACGCTGGGGGGACAAAAAAAAATCTTTGTGTCCCCGATGAGGAGGAAGGGGCAATTGCTGCATGGGAAGAAGGAAAGCAAACGAAGCACTTAATAGCAGTGGGGCAAGGGACCGTTTCTCTGTACCGGATCCAGAAAGATCCCTATAAGGGAAGGGGTAATGTCCCCAGCGTATTGAAAAGGGAAAACCGCATCGAAAACTAAAAAAGAAAACTTCTCCAAGAGTCAGAAGGAGCAACAAAAAAGAAAAAAAAGATCTCTGGAGTCTCCATGACGCAAGAAAAAAACCAGAAGAGGGAGAAAGTGAATACTCGTAGGGTCGGGCAGAAAGGTGGGGGCCAACGGTACCATCGAACAGCTAACAGAATGAAGGCAGCAAAGGGAAAGAGCGCCATAAGGAACAATGGTGCTCAAAAAAAGGGAGGAAGAAGAAAAATACCGCTAAAAAACTAACCTTCCCCGGCAGGGGCCAGGGGGGGGCCAGTGCAGAAACATGAGAAAACAGAAAAAAAATCAATCACACTGCAATCTCTCTCAACACAAGGAGGAAATGCACGTATCGTGCTTCTGGGGGGGAACGAGAGGGATCAGGGGACTGAACTTTTAATCACCGGAATTTCCCAAAGGGGAAGGAGGGGTGAAGCTCTCCACTTACCTAAGAAAAGAAAAAAAAGGAAAGAATTCAGGTGAAAAGGGGGAATTATTCGATCTGGAAGGGGACGGAGGGGGGATGAGACTACATTCTTTGAAAAAAATTGTACGGAACGTTCGACCAACGGGCATGCCCGACAACTAAGAGAAAGAGATTACTTCTTCTGTGTCTATAGAAAAGGGGAGGAAAGCCGTCCAAGAGAGGATTTGCCCTGCTGGGTGATTGTGGGCTACTTCTTCTTTGAGAAAAAAAAGAAAAAAAGCTGCACGTAGCCGATTGCGGGTTTGGGGAACGGAGGAAAAAGAACGCTGTGTTACAAATGAAAAGGGGGGAAAAGAACGAGTCCGCATATGAGAAAAAAAAAACGGTACCGGAACGGTGCTGGGGGGGGGCGAAACGAGAAAAAATATACCGTCTTTCCAAGCGAAAAATGGAAAAAGCGCTCGTTAACGCTGCGGCAAAAAAAATTGCCGGAAAAAACCCTCTCATCCGAAAAGAAAAAGGAGGCGGCAACAATAAAGGAGTAGCCAGCGGGAACTACGGGGAGGGGTCGCGTTTCTTTCGAGCAAAAAAAGCCAGGCTCCCAAATACGCCAAAAAAAGCGTATTGGTAGACCAACCATCCTAGGAAGATTGAGCCATAAACCCATGGGGGAGGAAAGATATCGCGACCTTCCGGAAGGGGTTTGCCCATTTGGGGGGTCTAAGCATAGGGCTTTCTGGGAGTCTCTTCTGCGAACAAAAAAAGGGCGGTTGGAATTTTTGGGGGGGGAAGGTAGGCTGGAAAGAAGAGCCATAAATTTCCCAAGGGGGGGACGGTCCACATGAAGGGAGAAGAAACTTGCTCAAAAAGGCACTGGGCTAACCCCTCTAAGAGACCAGGATTTGGACACGAGATAATCGGCTACCTTGTTTCGGAAGGGAAAAAAGAGGGTTAAAACGGGAACAAATGAAAAAAACTGCACTGGGAAAGGGTTCTGCCCCAAGAAAGTGCATGGCCATCACTGTGAAAGGGGGAATCATTCATAAAGCGTGGCAGTCTGGGCGAGCAGGAAGGCCAGGGTTTGGCGTCATTGGCCGTTTTTTTCAAAAGGGCAATCTTGGCGGAAACCTTGGGACAAGGGGGAAAAAAGAGGAAAACGGGAGGGTGCTAAAGGAAAGGGGGAACTATAGTCAACTGCGTTGGGCGTACCCACGGAGAAGACCGCGGCACTTTTGCTTTGGAAAATAAGAGAAGGAAGAGGGGCCTGCGTCACGCTTCGAGAAGGGGGGCCCGGAGGGGGAAAGGCTTGCTCTCTCCGAGGAGGGGAAAGAAAGGGCAGGGGTGCCATCGTAAGTGGAAGAGAGAAAACCATATAGATAAAAAAAGAGGGAAGTGTCTAAAGATGGAAAAAAACACGAGGGGAGCTCGCGAAGAGGGGGTCTGGCCTTCACAATCGAAAGATCCAGGGGGGGGGAAAAAGATTGTATTTAACGAAAAGAAAAGTCATAAGGAAAAAAAGCGTCTGTTTTCGCCAGCAGGCTTCTCCCAGAAAGCGGGACCATAGCTTTTGGCACAGTCCCATGGGAGAAGAAGGAGAAGGATCTAATCATCTTAGGGGGGGAACGCAAAGGGAGGACGAAAAAAGCGAGCTCGAGGGGAAAAGGGAAGGATTTTTGTTCGGGATGGCCTTCTCGGTGTCCGGGGAGGAAGGAAAGGGACGAAGAAAGGGAGGCTCCTGTCCTCTGACCCTTCTCGGGGGGGTGTAAACATCTAAACGGGGGAGAAAAACGGGTTATGCGCGAGCAAAAGGAAAAAAACCACTACCTTGAGGGGAGTGAGGATTCCTCTTCTGAGGGTCAGCAAATCTTCCTGAAAAACGAGCTCATTTTCATGTCCATAAGTGTATCGAGAAG
>Ga0179593_1638678_pt1 | contig 11629 bp, 21 predicted proteins | sample CZODoug2_1_08_16_FD_185931 | JGI IMG/M metagenome (GOLD analysis project Ga0179593, IMG submission 185931) | Vadose zone soil fungal communities from Angelo Coast Range Reserve, California, USA - CZODoug2_1_08_16fungal (PacBio error correction) | ecosystem: Environmental > Terrestrial > Soil >...
GAGAAGGGGAAGGGGAGGATGGACGGGGGCCCCAGAATGGAGGCAAGATCGAGAAGGGGGGGGTTATGAAAGGGGGGGGGAAAAGAGGAGCCTTATTACGGGAGGATAAGATGTTCAAATCGGAAACGAGGACATGGCTAGGAGTACAGTGGATGACCGAACAAGAACAAAACATTCAGGGGGCTACTTCGACCCCAAAGTGGATGAACAGATGCACAATCCCTTTAGAGAACAAGAAGAAAAAAAAAAAAAAAAAAACATAGAAAACCAAAAAAGGAAGAAATAACATGTATCAGATGTGTTCTCGCAGACCTGAGCAGAAGGGGGGGGGTCAGAACACACATCTCATTCGAAGTCGAGAACGACAGAGGATAACCGTGGAGGAGAGTGGGAAATGGCAATGGGCCCCACGGTTCGCTGAAACATAGGTGTCGTAAGAGTCGAGTGAGAAAAAGGTTCAGCGGTTTTGGAACATCTGTGAATTCTGACATTAAGGGCTGGTAATAAGAACAGCGTTTGTCGAGAGGGGGGAGGGGTGGACAATTGGAAGATGCGATATACCGCAAGTCCACGGCGCGGGAGGGCGGAGGGGGAGGGGGGGGGGGGTGTGAAGGGGGGTCGTAACCTGGCGAGTAATACTAGCAGGGGGGGGGAAGAAATTCGAGGGGGGGGGGGAAGGAAAAAAAAAAGCGCAGATGGTACGGAGAAGATCAGTTCTTGCTTTGTGCCAGCGGCTGTCGCGCGGGGCTGTCGTGCGGAATTTTAGGGTACAAAAAATACACATCTGAAAACCGATTTGCTGCCGAGGTGCGGATGGAGAGAGGGCTTTCGTTCTCGAGATGTGGCCCCACTTCGATAAGGAAGAAGGGGGGGCTTACGAGAGGAAACGTAAGAGGCGGGAGAGGAATTAGGACATGCTTTGCCTTTTGCAGGTCAGCGCGGTTCAAAGAAGACTTCGTCCAAAAAAAAAAAGTCGTGGAACAAATGAATGCGAGGAAGTGTGGGAAGTTCGAGAGATGGGGCCCACAGTGTGAACGCACGGGAACAATTTTTCGAAAAAAGTCAGGTGTGTGATGCTGGGGGGTCAAAGAACGCAAATGAAGGTTTAAGAACACAAAAGCGGCTAAAGGGGGGAAGTATGCTCTGTGACTTCAAAAGGTCGCGGCTCTGGAGCCAATCGAGGGGGGCTGTGAACGAAAGCGGGCAGATACCTTTCTCCCAGAGAGGAATGGGGGTCCAAAGAGATCACTTTTGGAGGTCGAGGAAGAGCATAGATGATCTCTGATCCAAGGGACCACTTGTTGATGGAGGGGGGAAAAAAAATGGGCAACTGGATGGCGTCCCGGGCCTCACCAGGTTAGAAGGCTATCAAGGGAGGGGTGGTGGATGGCCATTATCGGTTAGAGGAAAACGCTTCCGTGGGATACCTAAACAAAGCGAGGAGTATTAAAGAGCACATATGCAGTTTAATCGGTAACCTCTGCTGATTCTCTGAAGGGAAGACTGCTGGGTTACTGCGCTGCTGAGGATATTGTTATATAGGTGCCAGAAACAAAGAGTCAAGGTTTGTTGACTGAAACCAGAGGGGAAAAAACTTAAAATTCCAGGGGAAATAAAGAGAAGGCACATCGTGCGAAGGAGGCGGAAACGGCGGTCGCGGCAACGAGGGGGAATGAACCCCAAGACGGAAAAACTGCATGCGAATCCTCTAATAAGTAGGGGCACAGCCCGGCCTCAGGGTGGAAGAGTTTTCTGGGGGCGTTCGTAATACATAAAGGGATTCAGACCTCAGGGTGGACGGTTCGCCCGGATAGCGAAAGAACGCGAATCTGGTTTGTTTAGCAGAAAGAAGGGGAAATTAGCAGTCAAGATCAGGAGGAAAAAAATCGGAAAGGACCGAGTAAAGCAAACTTGGAGTCTGAGCAAAAGGAGGCTAAGTCTTGGGGAAAAAAAAAAAAAAGACCAAGATGCAGCATTAGCAGGAGAAGGAGGGTTAGGGGGGAGCCTGTTTCATTATTCAAGGTCCGGGGCATGGGGATTTTTGAAGGAAACGACTATGGCACGGGACGACCTGTGGTCTAAAAAAAGACCAGGGCCAAGTAGGCCCCTATAATGATGGCGTTAACGTTGGCGCCGCCAGTCCTAATTCTTAAGGCGGGGGTCACATTATTCCCCGTAGAAAGAGAAAGGTGGGAGAGGGGGGGGCAGTATTTAGCCGTTATGGGGAGCGTGTCAAAGCCGTATTCATTACTGGGAGAAGACTTCAGAGGCTGAAAAGAATATATAACCAAAGAGGAGTGGGCGGAGAGGATGTGAAGAAACACCGTAATCCTCTGCCGCCGGCCAAAGGAAAAAAAAAACTACAGGAAGCGAAAGATCATACGAAAACCTCATAATATGTATCTGCACCCCCTCCAGACTACTAGAAAAAAATCTTCAGTCAAACGTAACGTGCCGAAGTCATGTACTTACCAATTGTGCTGGTGGGGAAAAGAAGGGGCCTAGGAAGCAAAAAAAGGCACGCAGGTCCTGGCAGAGGAAGGAAAATCCGGAAAATCGTGAGTACTTCGCTGAACTGGCAGAGACGTGCGACGATCACAAGACTAAGGAGGACTTGTCCGATTCCGACCTCAATTGTTTGGAATATGGGGGGGTCAAAGAACTGAGTGGTCAAAGCTCTCAAGCTGACACTCAAAAGAGACATCTCTCCAGTTTTCGGGGAGCCACGGGAAAAGAAAAAAAGGGAAATCTGTCGCCTTCGGGAATTAAACAAAAGGAAAGATAAAAGGAACGCTTGGGATCTTGATGTTTTCAAGAGCGACGAGGAGGTAGGGGGGACAGAAAGAATGCAGGTAGGGGGGAGATGATGTTTTCGCATGGTTAAGGGGTTCGAAAAGGAGGGAAGGTAGAACTAAGGGCCGCTTCACCGCTTTAAAGCTTATTCAACAACCGCCTGAAGCACATTGGAAAAAAAGGAGGGTGAAAGTGATGAATTCAAGGAATGAAGGGGGGGGGGCTATGAAAAAAAAAGGGATGGTTGGGGGTCTGTTTTCAGCAAAAAAGGGGGGGGGCGGTGTGGTGAATTGGGGGGAAAGGTCCGTCGAAGGAATGCCCAGCAGGGCAAAGGGTCAAATGCGGGGAAGGAGGGAACCTCTGGGGGAAAAGTCGCTGGTCGACCGTCGGAGAAAAAATGTTCTGAGAGGAAAAAAGACAGCTTTTACGATAGGGAGTCACTATCCGGCAAGGAAGCGCAGAATCGATATTGAGCCACTCTTTCAAAAAGATGCCTTCGGAAAGGGAGGGTTCCATTTCGCGAAGAAAACATCAATAAGTGAGGGAATAGAAGGGCTAGTGATAGCCCTAAGGAAAAGTTAGAGGGTACTGGAAAAGGGGGAGCTGGGGGGGAATCGACGGCTCTTATAGATTAGGACTGGGGGGAAAAGCAGCATAAAGCAGGGGTAAACTGATACATTTGAAGTATTTCAGGAAAATGCGAGCGACTGCCAAGTAACTACTGGAGGGGAAAGAACTGAGGAATGGCGAAAGAACAACCTTAAACTAGTTGAGACCGAAGTGCCTGACTTTCCCGTGGGGGGAGAGCTCACGGGGATGACACGGGAAAGAGGTATGCGTTTTGGATGACAAGGGTCTATAAGAAGAAAAAATTGTTTGGGAATCTGCAAAATGAGCTTTCGAAGGGTCAAGAACGGGGTTGGGGAATAATAGATATCGCAAGAAGATAACAATTCGGAGAAAGGACGGCGGGAGGCTTTCCAGAAAGAACACGAATCTAAAGTAGACTCCGGGAAGAGAGGGGCTGTGGAAGCTCGGAAGGAAACTTTGGAGGTGCGGAGGAGCTAGAAGAAAAGCTCAAAAAGAAATCAGTGGGTGTGCTCTAAATAATTTCCTGATTGGGAATCCAGGGAGAGAAAGTAAAATGTGAACCATCCGGGACCGAGGAAGGGGGGTTATCGCGCGGCCTTCCAAATGGTGGAAAGACCGAAAGGGGAGAAAAGACAAAAAAAGAGATAATGGGGAGGAGAGACATTCCACATCTGGGGGAAACTGACGGACTAAGTACACACACAGTGAAAGATAAAGTTTGAAAAAGCAACAGTCATGATCAAAGAAGAGAAAGAGAAAGCGAGGGGACTGATTTTGAAGTTCGCAAGGGTCCTCGAGAATGAAAAATCAACTAAAGAAAATATGTCAGGGAGAACGCGAAAAATCTGAGAGGAAAGGCTGGCTGGAGGAAAAATATCCATTTTGGGGGGAGGGGAAACCGAAAAGAAAGGGGCTTTGGGGCAAGGTGTAAATCAAAAAAGGGTGAGCTATTAGAACCAATTGTTGTGAGGGGGGAGGTCAGCAGAAGGTTTGCCGCTGGGGAGAAAAACTCAGCCTGGGGAAAAATCAGAAAGGAAAAAGAAGGAGAAGAAGTCAAAGGAATTCAAAAGGAAAAATCGGGCGAAAAAGGGTATTTGGTGAACTTTATTCAGCCGAAGAACCAGAAGGGAACAACCGGGGATTAGGAGGAAAGAGAAAAGGTAAGGATGGAGGAGAAACCAGGGAGATGTCCAAAGAAATTGAATTTGGGGGAGGGAGAAAAGTTTACAATTATTCTCCTTTTACGTGAAAAGGACTGGGGGAGGAAAAAAAAAGAGGGAGCCTTCTCGAGCTTCCGAGTTTCCAGGGAAACGACAAGAAAACCTGGAACTAATGGAAACACCCGTGAGTAAGCTACACCGAGGAAAGCCTTGCTGACGATGGAAACGCACAAAATTGGATCTGAGAAAGAAAGAAGGTCAAGAAGTGTTGTTTTGCCAAGCCGAAGGAGTTTATGAAGCTTGGAAGGGTCGAAAGATGTGGAAGTCGAAAGCCGGAAAACTTCAAAGAACGGGGAACACAACAAAACAAAAAAGTCGGTAGAGAAGAGGGTTTTAAATGGAATTGTGCAAACAAAGGAAGGGGGGAAATGTGTGGTCAGTAAAAAGCCGGCGAGGGCAGCCCGTTGACCATTTGGAAGGCAGGCGAGAAACTTAGACAGGGAGAAAAATGACATGTAAACAGCGGGGCGCGGATGGAAGGTTAGTGAACCTGTGGCGGGAAGCTGCGAAGTCAAAGAGCCTATTAGGCACCGGGTGTTTCTTCGGACTTCACCTCAGGGAAAGCCAACTATTGCGCGTTGGGGAGCCTTTCCTGGATGAGGGGGGGCCATCTCTTCGCCAAGGGGGGGGGAGTTTGGAAGTCCAAGAGCTTGAAATAAAAACCAATTCTGCCAAATATTGGGTCTAGGAGATGATCCCTAGAGGAATCACACGGAGGAAAGGATCAGGGATGGCGATGTGACCAGCGAGATCAATTAACTCGGGAATGGGGAGGGGGTCTGTTCAATCAGCGGAAAAAAAACGTTACTGCTGGCTCGCCATGGGCAGAAAAAACTTCAGGGGTAAGCGAATATGAGAAACTGAAAGAAGGGGCGGGGGGATTTAAAGAAGAATATTGAGGGGGGGGGATGTCCCAAAGGACCTCCTCTTCAAGAGTTCCCAACCTTGAAAAAGAAAACGGTCCTCCAGAAAGTCCGGAATCTTCAATGGAGCCAGAAAAACTGAAAAAAAGCAAAAGAAAGTTAAAAATCAGGCAAGAGAAGAAGACTTCTCAACACAGGGAGAGTTCCTGAGGAGGGGAAATTCAACAAGCAGCAAGTAGAATAAACTTATCCACTTACAAAGTTGGATTTCGCGGAGAAAAAAGAGTTAACAATCGGGAGACCGGGCAAAAACTTTATTGAAGGGATAAATATCAGAAGAAGGAGGGAGGGGAAGGTGTCATTGGGACGAGGATCTTGATGCATCTAAACGATGGGAAAGATCAACAGGGGAAGGGTCAGTCTCTCTCACGCGATGCGTGAAAAAGAAGTAAACGAAAGAAAAAAGCCTCCTTAGGAAGTATTAGGGGGCCTTCAAAGGAAAGAGAGGGGCCATTCAAAAAAAAAATAAAAACAGGGTTGTAGGGGGACTAAAACATACAAAATAACCCTTGATCTGAAAAAAAACAGTAAAATACTCGGGAAGAGACAAATCTGGACGATTAAAATGTTGAAAGGGGTCGGATGACTCCGCTGACAGCAGGGTCGAAAAAATGACAGAAAAGAGTCCTCTAATAATCCTTCGAAAAAGAAATGAATAGACGCTCAGCATTCCCTCTCGCTTCGAGCACTGGACCTGAGCGCGGAGGGGTCCTGCGAGAAAAGGTCAAAAATAAGGCATAAAAGCTTACGGGGGAAGGGAATACCGTAATCTAAAAGGAGAGGAAGCGTGTCGAAAAAGCAGGAGAAGATGGGGGGGGTTGTGACCGTGAAGGAGGCTACTGAAAGGAAAGCGGGGTCGAGGGAACCGCTTCAAACAACTTGTAGTGAAGCAAAAAGACAGTCTGGTGAAAGCACCTAAAGAGCGAGTCAGAATCCGAAGTCGGTTATTGAGGAGAAGGGGAATCGCTCGAAGTAGATTTCCGCCCAAGGGGAATTTTTGGGTTTCGAGAGACGACTATGGCATGCAGAAAAAAGCAAAGTGGGCCAAGTACCATTTCCGAGAATTCTTGCTTCTGAATGGGGGACCGCGCCGGAGGGGGAAAAAGGGGGAAAACGGAAGGAAAAGTATGGTCCTTTCTTTCGGAGGGAGGGGGGGATGGAAGTGCTGGTCGTGAGGGGAGGACGGGATCAGTCGTCAGAGTGTCCTCGGGGGAATGGGGGAAAGCGAAAAAGTAACAAAACAAACTTGATTTTTAAATCAGGGGTTTAAATACATATACATTCCGAAAGGCTTATACATCCGCCAGGCCAGACAGAAGTAAAAGAAATAAAATAATCAATAGGAATAAGTTGGTTCCCCCGCATTCCGAATCGGAACGGAGGAGAACGACTGGCCATCATCGGCAGTGGGGGGAGTGCGGACAAACTTTCGACGGACGTCTGGTAGGAGACAAAAGCACGGAACCATGTACCGTCCCAGAGCAGTGTATCAAAATCGCTCAAAGGAAAAGAATTGACTGACGCTTGGAACGCGAAAAAAAAAAATGGAAGGAGACAGACCTTGGTTTTTCTTCGACCAAGTTTGTGGTGTGAAGAGGGAGAATGACGAACTCTGGGGCGCTCTCGAGCGACTGCAAAGTCAAAAGAAGGCTGTCGGGCTGCCCAGAGGGCGAAAATGGTTAACTCGGAATTCTTGGAAAAAAAGGAAAAGAACAATCACTATAAGGAGAAGGTGGGGGGGGGGGGGAAGTGTGGGTGTGATTTCTTTGCCGGTCATTAGGGGCGACATGCCTGGAAACAATATAAGTGGTGAAGTGGTAATTATGAGTATGTTTGAAAAGGGTAGGTTGGAGGGGCGGCTTCAAGGTGACTTAGGGACAAGCACACCGTTTTAAAGGAAGGAAAGAAGTAACATTTTTAAAAAGCAAAAGGGGGGTAATTAAAAGGATGGGTATAGTCACCGAATGAAAAGTGGTGTAGGCGAAAACCAATGTGTGGAGGGGGGTCTTGGGAGGCAGCCAGCCAACCAGGGAGTGGTGGGGAAGGGCAGAAAGGGGGTCGTAAGTCGCTCCAGTAAAAAGTGCAGGAGGTCCGGCATGTTAACTCTAGGGCGAATAAAGAACGCACGCGCTGTGCAAAAAAGCCTGACTAGCACGAATGAGGGTAGAAAGAGGGAAGAAGGGTAAATCACTAGCACGAGGAAGGGGGGCCCATCAGAAATGCATCTCTTATACTAGTTGCAAACTCTAGTCAAAGGAAGGGGGGGGGAAAGGACAAAGGAAACCGCGTCATTTGAGGCGCGCAATGAAGAAATTTGTGAAACTACAGTGTGCTAATCAAAATGGAAAAGTGGATCGATGTGAAAGAGAAAAATTGTTATAAATAACTGCCGTAGAATAAGAGGCGCTGGGGACAGCAGAACGCGCTTGGGGAACGTCGACATTTGTGAAGGATATTTCGAAATCAGACCGGCACTGCAGGGTCCTACGTCAAACTACCTTCATGAAGCGGCTTCGAACAAGGAAAAAAGTAAATGAAATATGGTCGACGCACGGAAAGTGCACGAGGTAAATGTGGGTGAAAAGGACAGCCCTACCGCTGGGAGAAGTTTGGATGGCCTGGCGAGTAATTTGTGAGCAGCAATTGCAAGGGGGATGGGGAGAAGGGTCTGAAAGAGGAATGATCGCGGGACATTAGTAGAATACGGAGCCCGGCGTGGGGGGACGAAGCTCTGAGCAGAAGCACTCAGGGGTCGCAAAAATATTCGCCGGCAGAATGTGGCGGGGTGGAGGCTGTGGGTGTAAGAAACCTTTTGGTAGGGGGGGGGGGGGGGGACAAGAAAAAAAGGCTCAAACGCGCCTCGGTTGCCCTAGAAAATTATGTGGAATCAAGAAGAGTAAATGGGGCTCCTCAGGGGCCCATGGCCCGCGCGTTGGCGTGAAGTTGAGAGAGGTTAAAAGTGGGGTGCAAGGGCCAAATTCACAAACCTCAAAGAAAGAGAAGGGAGCCTTTGAAAAAAAGAGGACTACATTCCACAAGTGCACAACTGAAATGAGGGTGAATCCGTGGCACACAATGGGAAGGGGGGGGGGACATGGCCATTTTGGCAACAAACGCCGCGCAAGACAGAGTGTGTAACAGGCTGGTGAAAAGGGGGACGAAAACGCAAACTTCCGTAATCAGACGCGCGGGAAAAAGCAGAAGCGCTGAGAGATCACTACAGGTTAAATCTTCTCAAAAAGGGGTAAGCGTGGCTTTACCCGGGGTGGGGATTTATGGGGTATAGGGTGGGGGGGCCAGAGGGGAGGAGAAAGATGTGTGGACACATAGGAGAGGTGATCTGGGGGGATAGGAAACGGAATTTGCTTATTGGAGTTCACAAAGAGTGCAGGAAAGAGAAGGGGGGGAAGGGGGGATGGGGAAAAACTCCCTTTTTTTAAGAAAATCCACGAAAAAATCAGGAAGACCGAATAATTGTTACTGTGAATGAAATGAACAAAGAAGTGGGGAACGTATTGGCATCCTCAGATCGCGCAAATCCAAAGAATAAAAAAAAAAAAAAAAACTACGGAGGAAGGGGAAAAAGGAAAGAAGGTCTGCGCGAAAAAACCGATTTGCAATCGGGCCCCCTCGCAAGATGGGAAGTTGGCATGGGGGAAAGGGGGGGGGGGGACAAAGACGATCCGGATTTTACGTGTAGGGGGATGAAAAAAAAACCCAAAAAAACTGGGAACATCTGGGAACTGAGCCTTGCTCGTCTTACGCAAAAAAATTTGCTAGGCCATAACAGATTATAGCTACCAATTTAAACTGAGGGATCTTACTTGCTGGACGGCTAATGGTCCCTGAGGCCCAATCCTTTGTCTGGCTTGTCGTAAAATGGGGGGCGATGTCCAAACCCAAGATTGGATATTTAGGGGGGGGTTGGTCATCAGGATTGTGGAATTACGATGGTGGGGGGAAACGTGGGGAATGGGGTGGGGGGTTGTTAATTTCCGCTGATTTGGAGGAGTAGAACCAATAAAACAGGGCCTCAGGTCGGGAGGGAAGGGAAATGTGAACACTTTCGCTGCACAAGATCTAAAAAAATAAAAAAAAAAATAAAAAACAATAAAAAAGTCAAATAAGTGTGTGGGTGATATATAAAAAAAAAAAATACCCAAAAAAAAAATAACAAGTAAAAACCACAAGGAAAAAAAAAAAATGGCCTGTAGTGTCGTCGTGGGTTGTGTGTGCGTGTGGACTCTGGTCAGCATTCGGGAGGGCGGCAGTAAGGGAGAGACTGATACAGGCGAGCGCTATCACTTGTTCAAAGGATGGGCGGAAAGAGGTCAGGAGTGGCCTTGCCATGGGGCGGCCGCTTTGCGGATAGACCGCCAGACGAGGACAGGCGGATGAGGCAGGGGGGGGAAGGGTCAAAAGGCAGGAGACTCCATTCCAATGGGGGAGGCCAAAGAGGGCGCGTTGGTGAACAAAAAAAAAAGGAAAGCTTGGGGGAGGGCACCCTACAAAGTCTTCTTTAAAAATCCACGACGGGGCAACCTGTTGCGGAAAAAGGTTTGAGTTCGTTGCGTACGGGGGAACAGGAATCAGGACAGGGGCAAGGGTGAGTCTGGAACGCGATGTGCCAGGCGCGTATCACCGGTATGGGAGGGAGGGGAGAATTGGCAAATCACGCGTCTCAAACAGACGTGTTGGAAAGCAAGTGCAGGGACTCTTTGAGACAAAAAGTGAAACATACGGAAGGGAGTCACAGGAACGACAATTTTCCGGGAGACGCAATTGTAGGGGGGGGTGATGTTCGCAGCGACGCTTCATGAAGTAGTTTTGACCGACGTAGGGCAGCGAACCCGCTGGAACGGTAAACGGAAATATAGTTCAATGGCAGTCACATGCAGGATGACTGAACCGTGCAGACTCGGAGACCGACGCCGCCAGATACTCGGTTCTCGGGGCCCATCAACTATGAGGGAAAGGGGGGCAAGAGATCACTTTTCAGTAGGGATGCGCAACGAAGCAGGTGAGACAAGGAGGTTTGAATGGCGCGCAAAAAGAACTAAGTTTTCAAGGATGACTTTTTCATCACCCGGTATTTTTAGAGCGGAGAAATACCGAAAAGAGAAAGTAAGCGAAGGGGAAAAAATCAAGTGCATCGTGTGAGATCGTAACGATGACGGTGTATAGAACCAGACCATTCGCTCGGAAAAAGTCGCACACGCGCGTTTCTTCTTCGGGAAAATGGAGTAACACGAAGAGACGACCTTACCGTGAGACTGAGCCGTCCTAAAATTAGTGGCACTTCACACACACGAGGTGGTACTTGACGGGAAAACAGCACAAAAAGGGAGCGGGGGAAGTTTCCGTCCGGGTTATCATCACTTCTTCAACTGCAAAAGCGTGCGAGGGATGTGAGGAAGTGACTCCGCTTGACATAGGGGGCGGGGAATACATCTCAAGGATACGAACACTGCAGTGAAATCTCGCTCATTCCAATTGCGAGTCAAGGACGGAATCGGTTCTGCTGGGGGACTCGAGTTTCCGCTGGGCGACAAATTTGAAATCAAAAACCGGAAAGCCGCTGTTTAGTGTACATGGAGAGGACACCTAATTCGCCCAGGGAAAGAAAAGAGAAAGAAGTGAAAACTGGGCGCGCAAGATGGGGGTTGGGGAGGGGGGGGGGGTGAGGGGGGGGGGGTCGTTTGTACAGGAGAAGAGAGAGCGAAGCTTCATAAAGGGACGGAAACAAAAATTGGAGAAAAAGCAAAAAATAACACAAAGGGCGGCGCCAACAGCGCAAGTAAAGGATCTAGTACTGGTCATTGGACGGAGCATGCAAGAGGCGCGGGAGTAATACTGGGCCGCACAATGGGCCTGTTGTGTTTGAGCGGGGGGGACGACGATGTTGTCGCCACCCTAATTGGACAAAGTACTTGACAGTAAGCGGGCTGTGGTTGAATGGACTGCCCGAACGCCGTAAAAAAACAAAGAGAGGGGACACTCGTAGCCCCGTATTCCCGGGGGAGGGAGGGGCTGATTTTTTATTAGCGGTTGGAAGGAGTCGTCTGAGGGGCAGAGCGCTGTCTCTGGTTTCGGGGTTAGGAA
>Ga0179593_1723770_pt1 | contig 11629 bp, 9 predicted proteins | sample CZODoug2_1_08_16_FD_185931 | JGI IMG/M metagenome (GOLD analysis project Ga0179593, IMG submission 185931) | Vadose zone soil fungal communities from Angelo Coast Range Reserve, California, USA - CZODoug2_1_08_16fungal (PacBio error correction) | ecosystem: Environmental > Terrestrial > Soil >...
TGGGCCAACCGCCCCCAGGCAGTCAGGGCCCCCGGGCAGCCGCCTCGAACCCCCAGACCCATAACCCTGACAATCCCACATGGCTCGAAAAGTTTCTTCTTTAAAGGGGCAAAAGCCGTGGCCGGAACAGCGGATCAGGGAAGGAAAGAGGTCTCTTGAAAGAGAATTCGATTTTTAAACATTTGTGCAACTTTAGAGGGGGGGAACTTTACCTGGGCCTTAGAAAAGAGGGGAAATGGGGGGTAATTGTAGCTGAAGCGGGTTTCCCCTTCAGCGAAGAGTACCGGAAGGGTGCCATATCTATAAGGCGACTCAAAAATCAAGAACACGGGGTATCTTTCGTCGCGTTTGAGGGATGGATCGAACACGCCTAGAGGGGGCAGTTCCGAAACGAGCAAAACTTCAAAAGAGATCACCGCCCTTGAGGAACACAAGGGGGGCCCTCTGCATTCAATTGGTGGAGAAAAAAAAAGACTTCTGAAACAAAAACATAGGGAAGAATGGCATCTAACGTCTCTAAATGAGGTAATCCGACTTTCCCGGAATTACAGACCTAAGCAAAGAGGGTATAGGGGTCAGACGAGAAAGCCGAGGACGAAGGGGAAAGCGCATCACTTCTTCACTTCTCAGGTGGAAATCGCATCGCAAAAAAGGGACGCCATCCTACAGGCATGAGGGAACTCGTAAATTCGGGTCATTTACCTTCTGGTGACCGCCTACCAAGCCCATCTGTCGGAGGGGGTCAGGGAACGTGATATACCGGACATGGGAGGGGCGAACCTGAATATAGAAAAACTCCTGAGGCAATGGTGATTTCCTCAAAATCTGATGGGAAGCTCTCCGCAGGGCGCGGGGAACCTGCTGAACACACATCGCTCGGGAGATAGGATGAAAGGCAGACAAAGACATCAACAGGACGGCACGACGAGAAACCAGCCTCTGTCGAGAAGACGAAATTGCATCACTGGCCGTCCCAACCGATCAAGCCGACGCAGCGAGGTGAAATTTTCCGACGCTGTGTTTAGTAGAACAGGGGCGCGCCCGGAAAAATGGCGGTCGACCACTAGAGACGTATTTCCGTAGGCGGAGGAGATTGGGGAAAATAACAAATCTATCAGAGGAAAAAAAAGGACATATCGTATTTGACAATTGGAGAAAGGGGTGGGAAAACCCACAAAGCAGGGGAGCCTTGTAAATGATAGAGATAGGTGGCTCGGAGTCACGGACCGATGGCCGGAAGCTCTACGAGAGCTCAGAGCCCTGAAACGGAGACGACGGGACGGAAGGGAAACGACGCGAGTGAACAACTGCGATTTCCACGGAGGCCAACATCGGCGAGTGATGCCGTAGCAACAAAGGCACGGGGAAGCTTGGGACAACCTGGGCCATCACGAGCTTTTCGGGTTGGTCACATAGAGGGCGGGAACCCACACGGAGAAACAAGGCGGCGCCCTCGAGTTATTTTTGGTTTACATCGTCCCGAAGGAATTGACTCAAAATCGAAAGAGATCCCGACAACAAAGTTGGAGCTGAGCATCAGTAGGGATCCATAGAAATCCTTAACAATTCGGGTACGCCTCCCAACAAGTGTCGGGATGGCCCAAGAAGGAAGCGTTCAAGACGTGGTCAGGACTACGTAAGTCAAATCGGAGGGGGGAAATTCCGCCGTCCGATCCACGACGCGTCAGGAATTTCATACTGATGAAAAAGAGGGGCAAAAGTGCCTTCATTTGGGAAGGATCTTGCCGGAAAAACGTGTGACCTCCCTAACATCACTTGTACGGCTGGGGATGGAATGACACCGAACACGGCAGAGGCCACCGAAAAAACGACGATCGCCGAACAGCGAAGCGTCTTATTAAGGTGGGGGTAGGGCGGCGAAGGCCCTCCCGCATGAAAGAGGGGGCTGGGTAAAATCTCTGGGCGAACGAATTCACAGTGACGAAGGGGAATGTGCCACGGTTAACGCACGAGGCAAGATTTCGACAAAAAACGGAAGATTGATCGGGGAGGACTAAGGGAGATAATGAATGGAAAGGGTCTTATGACCGAAATGCAGATCCGGAAGGGGTTTTCAAAAAAAGGGACGCGACTAGAAAAAATCGACCAATACGGCCTGCATCTAAAAAAAAGTCAAGCATCTCACTGGGGGAGATGATGATGCCAAATGGCGACAGAATCATGAATGGGCTGAACTTGTTTTTGGAAAATGCGTGGGGCTAAAGCATGAGCGGAAACAAAAGGGGAATCGCGCCTTAAGGGTTCAAAATCAAAAACAGGGGAAAACCACCAAACTTCGATTCGGCGGACTGTCTCGAGATCAATAGAGCAGCGTTTTCGGGACGGGAGTATCAAAACGGCCAGCGAAATTCATTTACTAGTGGGTGGGGCCACCGGAAGGGGCTGCTATCTCGCCTGCAATAGGGCATTCAGTGCAGCACACCACTTCCTGGACTTCAATGGGGGGAACGCCGGGGGGGGGGGGGTCTTCAATTCTCGGGAAGTGTGACCCTCGGAAGTTGAGGAGACTCTCACGATTTAAAATATCGAGGGTTAAGACCAATTAACAGCGGGCGGAGCGCGACCCTTGAGCTATATAGGGGGAGCAGTTTTGGACGTGCAGGATCAGAAAGAGGAGGGGTAGGATCTTTGCGCGGGGATCGGCGACACGTGAAACTGGCCTCTCGAAAGACGGGGACGCTCGTTTATTCCAAACAGGCAGAAGAATAAATTCCCTTAATCGTCGGGTAGATCTTCTCCGAGAGCTTAAGGCCAGCCGACCGACTTAGACGCCGATCCCCAATGAGGGATCTACTCCTGCGGCAGAGCGCCTCAGACAGGAAGGAAGGATAGATCAATGCCAGAAGCCGCGACCCGCGTTTACCGGTGTTAGGACATGGGGCAGGTAGAAGCAATCCAAAAGAGCAAATTATAACAGCTTCGACACCAAACGAAGTCAGTAGGTGAGAGGACCGAAGGGGAGGACTGTCCATCAACTTTAGAACGGCGGGAGGAATAGCAGGGCACAACTTTCTTGGGTCCCTCCAACTGGTTCATAAAAGCCTAACGCGACGTGAGGACTGCCAGGGGGAGAAACAAAAAAAAAAAAAACGGGCTGAACGTCACGGGTGCACTAAATGGTGCCGGCCGGAGGCGGCAGCAAGAGAAGCGGTACGGGGAAAGAGGGGTGAAGGGACGGGGCAAAAGAAAGTTGCCCGGACCTCAGAACTAGGGGGAAAACGTTAAACACAGGGAAGTCTTTGCGGAGAGAGGATCGGCGAAAGAGACGCAAAGGGGGGGAGCCGAGGGCCACCAAACTAAGGAAATGGAAGGTTTCGCTGCCTTACGTTGGGGGGGAAAAGAGCAAAGGGAACAAGGGGTACTATGAACGAAAACTAATCATAGACTAGCTCCATACTAATCTCATCGAGCGATCCTGACGGTGGGAAAAAAGGTCTTTTTCACCCTAGGGCCCGGGGGCGAGGTTCAAAAAGCGTGGTCATTAAAACTCTTGGAAAGGAGGAAAAGCAATGCAAACAGGTCAGCGTCCATAGGCTTGGCGCATCGAGGGGGGGGGGGCATCGCGTAGTCTAATATGAGAAAAAAAAGGATGAGAACAGAAGCCTGAGGCAAGTCGCGTTCTCTAGGTTTTAAACCATACGAGGTATAGGTCATCCCCAATACCTGGGGGGGAAAAGGAATTATCGAAAAAGGTACCGAAATTCCAGACCTTCGAGAAAATGTTTACGGCCTTTCGGTACGAATTTATAAAAGGGGAAAGCATCTGTCTGCACAGTGGGGGGTGAGGGACATTCGCAAAGCACGTGTTGACCAAAAATGAAATCTCGCGAAGGGGGGTCATAGGGGGGGTACGCCGAGAAGCTCGCACAGGTTCGGGGGGGTGACGCGATAAAGTCAGCTTGTAGTGCATTATTGCCCCTCCCGCAGGTCGGTGAATTAGGATCCAAAGATGGAAGGGGGGTTTGAACATTTCACTATCCGACTAAAAAATGCAATGCTGTAGGGAGACCAAACCTTATTAAGGAAGTTCGGACACACGGGACGGAGGAATGGGGAGAACTCGGGGGGGTAAAGAGGACTTCTTCAAAGGGGGGAATCCGAACCTATTAATGGCACGATCCATACGTTCGAAGGAACCGTTGCTTCAATTGTCCGGGTGCTGCAATCCTATTGGGGAATTAAGAACTAACTGGGCGGGTGAAAGTACAGCGAAAGGTTCTTCAAGGCGGGTAGTTAAACAAAGAATATAAGAACCGGGACACTGGCCATTAATGGGCCGGGGGCGGCTATGGAAAAACAGGGAGGTGTCCAGTGCACACCGAAGTGAACCGTCATAGTTTAGGAAGGGATCTTCTACTGGGGGGATCTCTTTTAAGCTAAGGGCGTGACAGTAGCGCGGGTCCGGGGTTTGATGGGAACCGAGGGAGAAGATCGTCGTAGTCATTCGAGCTTCGGCTCGGAAATTCAGAGTCAGGGTGACGGGGACCTCTCCAATCGAGAAACAGGCACACCTCCACGCGGGTTGGGACAAATTAAAGGCCCCTGGGGGCCAATCCGATATGAAGGGTTTCGAAGCGCACCATCGATGGGTAAAAAATTCCAATCTCATAACCGTGATCGCGTATCGTGGTGAAACAAAGTGATCTACCGGAACTCTACCCCAAACAGGGGTAAAAGAGGAATTAAGGACAGCGGCTACTTGGGGTTGGGGCTGGTACAGTTCGAGCAACTGTGTAGCACCGCAGCGCAGGGGGAAGTAGACGCTGGCACTGGGTGGATGATTTTTACTCAGCCTTCATCATTAAAAGCGCCATCGGAAAGGCGTCCGAGCAGGGGGGGGTCAGCGGCGGTCCACATAGTATCATCAGGACGCGGGGGGTTGAAAGCAGAAGGGGACGTCGAGGAACTGCTCTCAGCGTTATCAATGGCGGGTCATCATAACTGTAATCGACTCCGAAACGAGGCGTTCCATTAAAAGAAGTGAAAAAGAACCCGCCAGAAGGGGGGGGACTTCTGGTGGCGTCACGGGGGGTTTTTTTCCGGGTCGAAGGGGGGGGCACCTGGAACCAATTTCCGGGTGGGAGGGCCCGATCAAAGAATCGTCGTTTCAATCGGAGACGCTCAAGTCTTGGGAAGGGGCCAAAAGATTTCAGTACAGACTTGTAAAAGATTCACTGCTATGAAAAAGATTAGATGACTAGTCGTCCGTCTCTGGCCCGAGGGGTAGGCCATCATTTTTACCCTCAAAGAACGCCGGAGGAAAAAAGGGGCAAGATGGTTGATATCGTGCCGAATGCGGAAATGCGGGAAACACCTGCACGGTGAAAGGGGTGTACCAGGTACACGGCAAGAGGAGGAAGGAAAATTGACGATGCCCGTGCAGTGGGGGTATGGCGGGAGATGAGAACGGAGCTCGGCCCCAGATGTGAAGAAACAAAAGGCGATTGGGGGGGGGGAGGGAAACAATTACCCTCAACGAAAAAAGGGAGCTCGGTCCTGGAATAAATATCAGGGGGCAAAATGGAAGGGAGGAAAAGGCGAGAAGCAACTATATGCGGCGGGGCCCCTGTCCGGCAACAGCGCCCCCTCTTGGTACAAGCAGTTCTACCTCTCGGAATGGGCGTTTGAACATTGGGCTGTGGCCTCCAAGAAGAAGCAGCCAAAGATCTCTATTCAAAAAAGAGGGAGGAAAGAAGGAGTATGGGGCACCGCCGGCTGGAGGGAATGGGTGCCAGCAAGTAGAAACGCAGAAACTGGCGCTTGAAAGCGCCAACGGAAAGTGTGGGGGGGGAAAAGGCGAAGCGGCCGAGAGGAAGAAGTTTTTGGTGGGGGGTGGGGTTGGGGGGGGGGGGGTTTGGGTGGGTTTTGGGGGGTTGGGGGGTTTTTGGGGGGGTTGGGGTTTTGGGGGGGGTGGGGTGGTTGGTTTTTTTTTTGGGGGGTTCGCACCGATCAAGAGTCGGACTAAGCAAAACAAACTTGAGAGGGGGGAACGCCTGGCCCATCTCCCCAGGAAATGCAGTTTTGGGGGGTGTAGTACCGGGACCAAAAGCGAGAGGGGCCGCCCTTCAGCGAAGTAAGGAAGGTGTGGACAAGCGAAAAAACTCAAGCGATCAAAAGGCTCCAGAGCATTGGCGGGTTGTCAATAGGAAGAGACGTTAATATACCGGGGGAAAGGGGCCGGGCCGCATCCCTTAAAAATAGGTCAACCCCTTGCTTCCAATCTCCTCTCGGGTGCGGAGGAGAAAAAAAGAGGGAGAGGAAAAACAAGTCAATCTCAGAGAGAGAAAAGCTAACGATCAAAATTGCGTGCTTTTCCCGTCTTAACATGAAGAAAGCCGCAGCAAAAAAGAGTAAAAAGATGAAAGGGAAGCGGTTTGCGAAAACTGAAAAAGGACTTGAATGCTCAATGAAAATAGAAATATACCAGTTACCCACACATCGGAGGAGGACCAAAAAGTACGTGAAAACCTACGTGACCCGTCAGAACATTCAAGAAAGGTCAAGATTTTTCTATGAAATTGGGAAGGACCATGCCATTGATCACCGTCTACGGAGAAAGAGAAGAAAAGGATCTGGCTAATGGATTGTGACCCTCACAGAAGCGCAGGCTATAACTCCCAGGCGATCGTCACCAAGAGAAAAAGGATCCGACCGATGCTGATTATTCAGGGGGTCAAGTGACAACGAGAAAAATTCAGGCCGAGACCAGTCTGGAAAACTCAGTAGCCGACTTGAAGCATCGGGTGTCTCGCTACCTGGGGGAGGGAAAAAGTATGCTGAAGATCATACGCGACCACATAAGAAGGGGCCTTCCGAAACGTCTGATGAATTGGGGGAAAAAGGGGGAACAATCTGAATACAACGTCAGAGTGGTTGACCAAGTGGAGATTGAACCCAGCGGGCGTTGCCGTTGATCGTCGATCGGTGGGCAGGGGGCAGCTCGATCCTGAATGTCCGAAGCAGAAAATCCTGGAGATATCTGAACAAACGGTCAAGCGAGGCCCGCGCTCGGGAAGGAAAAGATCACTATATTTCCATCGGCGACGCGGATAGGTCGGCCTGACGTTCAGCGGTAAGGGAAAACCGGTCTGTTAGGGGTTAAGAATGGGGAGTGACAATTCAGAAAGTCCTGGGCAGGGTATTGGAGTGGTTAAAAATTTGACAGCCACGTCTCAGAGGAACGACCCCGTAAGGAAAGCGTGCATCTGCGGGGAGAGCCCATGACGCTTCCCGGACAATTCACGCCTCCAAGGTCGGGGAAGTCTGGGGATCGTCCACTCTCCGCTTGTAAAAAAAAGAAAGGTAGGTAAACTGCGAAGGTCGCCTACCGCGCCCGTGGGCTCCCTATCTTCCCCAAAAGGGGAGAAGGGACCAGGTCTATCAAGCATTGAACTGATTCGAATCGATTTCGAAAACAGGAAATGCTTGTGACTCCATCGACACAAAAGCGTCGAGGCGGTGAATTCACGAAACTCGGGATTCGGAAATCGAGCGCAACCATCATGATGCGAAACCCGAACAGGGCGTACCGGAAGGCGAACATGGAGTCATGAACAGCAAATTTCACAATGAGGATTTTCGGGTTGGGTTGGTCAAAAATAAGATGCGCTGACAGGAGACGGCGGCACAGGGTAAAGGATGAGGGGAAAAGGGTAACGCAAATCAGAAAAAGAAACGGCGTAAACAATGTTGGTCGAGCAGCTTCAGAGGAGTGAAAGGGTCGAATGTCCCAAACGCTGGGCCGGAGGGAAAAAAGATCGCGACAAAAAGGGGTTGGGTCAGCTCGCGAACTGAGGGCGAAACCGGCGCTGACTCGGGCGCGAAAGCAATTTCTCAAACGAGAGCTCAGGAGAGGATGTGAAAAGTCGGCGCCAAGAGACTCATGAGATTGGAAAGTTTTGACCATGCCGGTTATGCGAACAGATTTAATTGAACACGATGGCAAATAAACGGAAGCAATGGAGTTTTCCGAGGGTCAAACAGTCAACACACGAAGAGCGCTTTAGGAAAACGGTCTGGGACTGGAAAAAGGGGGCGGCAGAAGCGTTCCGAGAGGCGAACGTTGGACACCGTCAAAAAAGGGGTAGCGAACGGCCGATACCGGAGGGGGGGGCGAAAAGAACCGCACGGTGCCGGCTCCGCCGATCAATAGAGGTCAGCACCACTGCAGGGGAAGGGGGGAACGTTTTCCTCAAAAAAGGAGAAGGGAAGTGCGGTCGTACTGAGCGGACACGTACCGAACGTTCAAAAGGGAAAATACACGATTCCTGGTAAAGTACTTCGTGTTGCCGACAGGCAAAAGGAAAAAGGGTTTCACGTGGAGATATAGCAGGAACGGACCTTCGCCTTGGTTGAGATGCAGGCCTTACACGCGTCGCAAAAAGAGGGACAGCGCGGATCGGGTCCATCAACGTTAACTTCGAAAAGAGGACCTTACGTTATTGACCGAGTGAGAAAAAACATTCCATCAAACTGAAAGGGAAAAGGGAAGTAATAAGCGTCGCTCCTGGGTTATAAGAGGAAAGCTCTTTACGGTGCCTCTTTCCTTTGAGAGAAGGGAGATGAATAATCCAGTTGAAGGGGGGAAAGGAACGTTCACTCACTGTGGCTGAAAAATCGCGCAAAAACAACTGTATGAGAGGAATCAATTACCGCCGGCGGAATCGAAAAGGGGGGGGAAGGACAAGTAAAGGTTCGGCGAAGAAAGTCACGGCGAAAAAAAACCCCCCCCCACCAAAAGAAAAAAAAAAAAAAAAAGGGAATACGCGAGAATCTTAAACCAAAGGGAAGGCGAATTAAGATCAGCGGACTCATTTGGGACGGGGTAATCAACGAGGTCAATAGGGGAGGAGATTAAAGAGGGAAGTGCAAGACTCGAGCAAACGCAAACTGATTTACAATGAATATCGGAGACGTATTAAAGAAACGGCCTACTCTAATCGCAGTCCTTCTATGAGGAAAGCCAAGGAGAGTGAATCACAACAGGGGGCAACATCGAAGATAGGCCCGTGATCGGATCGCGAAACGCGGGGAAAGAAAAAAAGGGGGGTCCGTCGCCCGAGGTCCTAGAAGAAAAAAAGGCGGGAAAACCGGTTGACGTTGAAAATTACTGATGGTTCTGGGCCCTGAAGATACTTTAGGCGAGAATAGGCCTCACAGGGATCTGAGGTTGGAAGCAAAAAGGGGGGAGGGGGGGAAGGGGACGCGTCGTTATCTCGGAAAGGGAGCAGAACCTGTAAGCGACTATCGAACCGAAGAAAAAATCTCATACGAAGTCGCTCGGGAGGGGTCCCATTTGTTAAACTTCAAATGGATTGGGAAATGAGTGTGTCTTAAAGGGGACATTCGGGGGAACAGACCGGCATGGTGCAAAGGTCGACGCCATCTCAGGAGATTAACATACGACTTTGATCATCAGCCGACGGCGCAGTCTAAAAGAGGGGGTTGAAAAAGTGAGACTGTTTGGAGACCGGCAAAAGACTGGGAAGGGATACATCCGGAGGAACTTTACAGAAAGAAAGATGCGCGAGGTCCAATACAAAGGAAGTGTTACGCAGTCGGTGACCTCAAATCAAGCTTAGTACGAGGGAATGTTACGCCGATGCAAAAGGGGAGGGGGCACCGGGGCCAAGCATCAAAGGGGGGAAGCACCGGTGAAGTAAAGAGTTGGAGAAAGTGTTACCCAACGAAAATAAAGGAACAGATGCGGAAGGAAAACCATCTATGCGCCCTGCAGCGCCAAAAAACATGAAGAGGCCGTTGCGATAAAAGCAGAAGGGGGTTGCGGTTAGGTTCCGAAGCCCAGAGGGAATAAGACCAGCCTCGCAGTGAGTCAGGAGGGGAAAAAAACGATCCCGAAACGAAAAAGACAGACAGAGATAAGGAGGATGCGAGAACGGATGATCATATGCCTGGGGGGAGGAGTTAGGGCGCGGCGGAGGGGGGAAGGTTACTCGGGCGTCAACAGATAAATGTGATGTTAAAACCAGGAGTGCCCTAGAACAAGTCTAAGGGCCGCGTTGGGGGGGGGGGAAGGGAAAAGGTTGGAACGTTATAGTGGGGATTGCGGCCGATTGAGCAGAAAGAGAAAGTTTTCCCCCCGTACCGCAGAGGGTGGATCATATATTTAGCAAAAGGGGACACGATGCTGGCAGATGGGACAGGGATTCAAATTGCCGGGGAGAGATTTAAAACAAAACTCGAGGGGGGGTGGTGCTCCCGAAAAAAGAAAGAACCTTGCGCCGGCAGAATCGTAACGCCGGTGATAATCTCGGGAAGAAAGTTGAGGAAATTCGGGCGAAGGAGGTTTAAGCTACCTCTTTAAAGAGATGCTTAATCTGCAGGATCATCTGCGCTCAAATGACAAGATGAAATCGCGTGGAATCTGTCCGTCCCAATCTGCCCCAAAGGAAGCTGTAGATAGGAAAAAGGCAGCGCTTGGGGGGCGTCCAAGGCTGGTTGGGTCAAAAATGCCCATTGTAATGGTCGAAGGAAGAGTGGTAACCTTGGTCCCAAGAAGAGCAACCGTTGAAACAGAAAGAAGACGAAATGTATAGGAAAGGCCATAAAGGGGGGGGGAAAAAGGGCAAACACAAGGAAAGGCGGACCCTTGTCAAGTCACTCGGCTACTGGCTCTGGGGGGGGGGGGGGGGGCGGGGAAGTTCGAGCCAAAAGGGATCAGAAAGACGGGGGCGTCTACCGCTGGACCTTTTGGGTCCTACTGCTCTTTCAGCATCAGAGAAAAGCAGAAGGGGGTGGTGCATCGCGAAGGGAGAGAAACAGGGAGGTATCTACAGCGCGTCTTCGGAAGGGGAAAAAGGGGATGCCGAACTGATCGACGAGACGTCTGAGGGGGGATCATGGACGGGATCATAACGTCAATATAAAAAAAGCAACGAAATGGGGAGTTAACTGGGGGGGAAGCGGAAAAGGCTGGCACTGAACCACCCATGGAAATGGGAGACTTTTTAGAATGGGTGGTGGGGGGAAATTGAAAAGAAGCGGTGCCTAGGGAAAAACAGCTCGAAAAAAAGTCCATCGATCTACCAATCACCCTTGGGCTGAAGGAAACGGAATACTTCAATGACGGAGTGAAAATGGAGAGGGCGCTATATCAGGAGATTGATGAAAGGGGAGGCCGCTCTGTGGCCGCACCGGGGAAAATAAGCACAGGATGTCCGAAAAGGAAGAAAGAGGTGTATGCTATTTTAAGAAGATGGCGGAAGAGAAGGAAATGGCTCAAGAGGAAGTGCGATGCAGAAGGGCCACGAAAGAGCGACAGCTTATTGAGGCATGAAGGTCTGATAGAGGTCGATCGGGGAACACGAGATCTGGCCCAAAAAAGCGCTGAAGAACAAGCGAGGGGTCCGGGAAGGGAAAAGAGAATTGAGGTAAAAAGACACGAGAGCGGCCTCCGGAAAGAAAAAAGAATGGGTCCAGGGCAAGTGGAAAAAAAAAAAAGGGAAAAGGCCGGTAACCAAATAGGTGAGAAGACAACCTAGGGGAGGAGCCGAGCCGAATGTCCGCCCAAACGGTGGAAAACATACCGCCCCCGTTTAGAGCTGCGTAAGAATTGCTGGCCTCAAAACGAGCAGGCGTAAGCGCCAAG
>Ga0179593_1318978_pt1 | contig 11628 bp, 19 predicted proteins | sample CZODoug2_1_08_16_FD_185931 | JGI IMG/M metagenome (GOLD analysis project Ga0179593, IMG submission 185931) | Vadose zone soil fungal communities from Angelo Coast Range Reserve, California, USA - CZODoug2_1_08_16fungal (PacBio error correction) | ecosystem: Environmental > Terrestrial > Soil >...
AAAAAGTTGAAACCCAAGGGGGGAAGAGATGCATGAAAATTGAAGGCATTGTGTGCGGGGAAACGGTCGAGTCGAATATAGACGAAAAGCTCAAGTTCAACATAGGGGTCCCAAAATGACAGTTCCGGGACATCTGAGAGAATCAGCACACCGTCCGAAACAACCGGCGAAGGGGACGAATCATCTGTCGTGACACTTGGAGAATTTCACCTCCAGACCAGAACGGAAGGTTAAAACTGGGATTCGTTGGGCAAAGGGGTCAGAAGGCTACAACAAAAGGCAGTTAGACAGCAGGAACAGGTTGGGAGGAGCGGCTAAAAAAAAGGAAAGACCAACCAGGCAAGGGGACCAAAAAAGGTCATGAATTCCGGAAGAACAGGTGAAAATGGAACTCCACACCAGTGGTGGCAAACCGGGGGGACGGGTGGAAAAGGGGTAAGGACGCGTTTGAGTTGAGGTGAAGCGTTTTGGGGGGGAGAAAACCCAGAAGGGGCCGTAAGGCCCACACAAGCGGTTGTCCTTGTTTTTGGAGGGGGGAACAAGCGAAAAGAAAAAGCCGCGGGAGTTGGGGAAAATCTACCCAAGAACGAATGGAAGAGCGGAAAAAATGGGGGAGGAGACAGCCGACCTGCAAAAAAAATGGACCCAGGGGGTAAGGGAGAACCCTCGGGGCGAAAGAGGCCGAAACCGGGCCTCTATTGGCGAAGGTGAGGCGCAGATAAAGTCCGAGGGGCTGGCGCGGGTCGGGGTGGAGCAAGGGGCAGGGGTGAGGAGAGAGGGGCTGGCATGACGGCAGCGCAGGATGAGTGAAGGAGCAAAGGGGCAGCAGACCGAGGGTATGAAACCGGAGGAGGGGCGGGGGAGGGGCGGGAAACCTGTTGTTGGTCCGAAAAGCGACACGGGAGGAAAGACCGCCCAGCGGCCAAAACTACAGACTCTACCATGGCGTAAAGTAAAGCGAGGGGGGAATGTTTCAAGAACTAGCGGAAACTGGAAAAAGAGGGGTATCTGGACACACTGCAAACTACAAACAAAAGAAAGGCAAGGGGGCCTACGGGAAATAAAAAAAAAAAAAAACGGTTGGTATAGGCGCAAAAGAATGATGAGGGCGCACTAAAGTCCCAGGGGAAGGTAAAAATGTCCTCTGGCCAATATGTAAAAGGGGAAACAACATAAAAGAGGGGTAGCGGCGCCGAGAAGGAATGGAACATTCGCCTTTCTCAGGGGGGAAAATGTAAAGCCATCACTCTGAAGGAGTGCAGGCTGAAGTGCTGAAAAATTAGGAGATGTCACAAAGGGCTCAACCCGCAAACAACAGGGGGTAGAGGAGTAACAGGAAACCAAGAAATCTTGCCAACCGGAACCCAGGGGGAACGCCAAAAGGGGTCATATGGCAGCTTGCAAAAGAAACCTGAACCCAAAAAAACTGGTCCGGGGGAAAATAAAGCAGACGAAACTTGCGAGGCGGGACAAAACTTCCAGGGAAATTGTCCACTTGAAAGCTTTGGAGGCCCCACAAACGGCGCCGGTTTTGGGGGAACGGAACAGGGCCCGAACCTACGTGAAGGGGGTTCGGGCAACAAACAAACGTCAACGAAATGCCGCCAGACAAAATAGAAGAAAACGCAAACACGGGAAGGTGCCCGAGAGGCAGGGAGGTTGTGAGGGGCAGGGGTTTCTTGGGGAAAAAAATGGAAACACTGGACGGGAAAGGGGGGACGCATGTCAAAATCTGACATGGCGTTACTAGGCCAAGGGGGCTAATAGATCGGCTCACAGACCAGCCGAAAATGGTCCACAAGGGCATGGATTCCTGGGGGGGAGGGTTCCACAAGGTAAACTGAGGACGCACCAAAGAAACAATTTAAGTTCGAACATTATGGGAATCAGGTCAAAAAAAAAACCAAAGATTTACACTCAAAACGAACGACGTAACTAGGAGGCGAGCGTGTTTGGGGTCATAGCAGGGGTAGGAGCGGAAGCGGGGACAACAGAAACACATGGGACACGAACAACCGCAAAAGATCCTCCCAGACGACCCCCGCCCGGTAAGCCGCGTTGGTTGGTGAAGGGGATGAAGCAATTTCATCGGAAACGGGGCCATAGTTGGACCGTGTCAAATACAAGCCGAGGGAATAGGCAATATCGAAACTTTTTGGAAAAAGAGCGGAAAAAACGAAGGACGGAAATCCGAAATCTGGGACCCAAGCACGCTTAAGCAACTTCAGCTCGGGGGGACCAAGGGGGGAGCGAAAAGAGTTGCGATGATTTTGATCGGGCGGGGAAAAAGAACTCTAGCCCGGTCGCGAAGTGGCATGGATGGATAACGGTTGCTTGGAACCGCGACCTCACAGGCCCCCTGTCTCGTCTGCCCTCGGTTTCGCAAAATTGGCCGTCACCCTTGGGCTGGTTGTTCTTCGTTATGTGAACCTGGGTTCTTTCCTTGCTTAATCTCGGTTTCGAAGAGTGGGGTTAAAAAGGGGGAAAATTCGTTCCATGGAGAGGGACTGGGGGGAAGGGGAAGGAGGTGAATCGGAGAAGGGGCTGGGGGGATTGTGGGTGGAGAGATGATCCTGAAGGGGAAGTGGGCATGGGGGAAAAACTTAAAATGGGGCCCCACTCTCGAAAGAATCACCAAAACAAAGGTCGGCCAGTCCCCAGAAAAAGAGCGCGCAGGGTTGACCGGGCAGGAAATCCGGGTTGGGAGAGAATTTGCGTCAAATACGCGAAGGGTTGAAAAATCAAATAAAGAGAGTCAATGGATAGGCTTGGGAATAGGGTTGCTGAAAAAAACGCATGGGGGGGAAAGGGTGCGCAAAACTGGGGTGAAAAATATAGGCAGGTCACGACCCATTGGTCGACACCAAGTCCCGGGAAGGGGCCATGCCCGGTTCGATGTTGAGTGGGGTGCGAGTGAAGACCTCCGGCAATATAGACTATATCGGTAGAGCTTGGGGGTTTGCTCTGGGAGGTTTTGGGAAGTGACATGCATGTGCCAAAAGAGATAGAGTGAGGTTGGTGTTTTTTACCCGAGGGGGGGGGAGTGTCGGTCACGGCGGGGGCCGCCTCAATTCAGTTTGATCAGGGGGGGTCAAAAGCTTTTGTTAAAGTTGGACGGGGGATCATTTCGGGTTGAAGGTGCCCCCCATGGGAATGATGGTTTGTCTGAAGAGCATCGGGTGGGAGTCGGAACATGTGACTGGTCCTAGTTGGGTACGGTTGGTGGAATGGGTGCATTATAAAGCCTAGAAGTTTGGTATATGTCCAACGTTTGGGGGTTTCCTAAAAACAGTCCTCACGTCAAAAACAAAACCACAACTGAGGGGGATTAGGTGAATAAAATCATATGCAATGAAAAAATCGTGTGACAGTTACAAAGGAAAAATAATGGTGAGCTATTACATACACAGGAAAAGAAAAACGCAGATGTTGGCTGACAAGAAAAAAAGCAAGTCAAATTCGAAACCCGTCGAAAAGCACGATGAAAAGGACCTACTCAAACCAATTACATCAGGACAAAAAATTACGAAAGGAAATTCAAGAAAGCGTTAAACCCAACCGTAAACGCAACGCGAAAAATAAGAGGAACTAGGACTTCAAAATCGTATTCCAAATGGGGGAAAACCTCAAACGACTCCAGAGGGGAAACCCTACTCTGAGATGGGGTTATATGGGCGCATTTGCCAACCAAAAACTCAACTAGGACCGGTCCCTGGCTGCAGGAACATCAGTGTAATAACATGCATGCGTTTTGAAGAAACTGACAAAAGTCGGCAGGGTGCATTTTGGTGTAGAATCAACGGGGAGGGGGGGAGAAACCAGGGAACCGACAATAGGTTTCCAGGCTAAAATGAGAGGGGGGTGGGGGGATTGGGATTGGGTTGAAAAACGCCGACCTCCATAGAGGACACCCGGAGAGAAAAGGAAGTATGCCGCAATTTCCTGGGAAGAAGGGAAAAGGGAAGAACTGAGAGCGCAATCGACCTCAAAAAGTTCGGCACCTTAGGGCGGGGGGAGCAGCAAAACAAAAAAAAAAAGTAAATCGGAAGCGGGCGAGGGGGGCGAACCTAGGGAGCCCGGGAACGGTGCGTGACCCAGGCACGGTCAATAACCTGGGAGGAACATGCCGAAACGAAGCGCTTCGGGATGGGAGATACAAGAGGAGGATACCGGTCAGGAAAATCCACAAAAGAAAAAAAAATAGATACGGGGATCAAGCAGTGGGAAGCGGCCGGAAGAATCACTCGTCGGCGCGGGAAATACAACATGGGAAAAAAATATGCCTGACTCACCGGCGAGAAAGAAACATTGTGGACCCGAGGGGAACGCAAAATCCGGCGGAAAAGCGGGAAACGCGTGACGGGCGGTGTGACGGTCAAAGCAAAAGAAAAATAAATACCAAAACGGCTTGAAGGGGTTGGCCTGGACGGGGTTGCCAAACAAGGAACCAGGCGCGAGGGGGGCGGCTGAACAACTGGACTCGATCACGCCGTCCGTGAGGATGGTGGGGGGAGGGGGATCTTTTTTGAAAGAAAAAACCCTATGGTACAGGAAGGTGGACAAGAAAATGCCGGCAATAGTTTTCCATTGGTGCAAAAGCATCGAGCAAACATCAGGGGGAAAGGGTCAAGCAAACAACGAATTCAAAGAGGGAACACTCGCCAGCAGGCAAAGGGCTTTAAAGAGAAAACGAGTAAAAACTTCGTGGGGAATCCAAAAGGAAAGAACAAAACACCAATGAAGCAAGAAAAAACGGCAAAGGACAACAAAAGGGGGGGGGCAGTATAAAAAGCGTGTGTCGGGACCGCGCGAGAAGGGTCCAGGGGAAGAAAGACACAGACGACCTCGCGAGAGTAAAAGGGGAGAGACGGAGCATCAAGTCAAAGGCCCTGAAGCCCATTATCATCACGTGAGGACCGCAATGGGGATCAAAGCAGCGGAAGTGCAGCCAATGCCAGAATAAAAAAGGGGAAACGGGTGCGGACAAGAAGCGAAAACCGGGGGACCAATGCGTCGGAGACTACCACTCTGGGGGGGTGGTAGTGGTGAAGCCAAAAAGCTCAACAGGGGGAAGAAATGGCAAGAAGGAGGATTTGCACACGCAAAAGGGGGCTGAAAAAAAGTGGGGGGTCCCGAGAGGTCTGGGCCCATGAATGAGAAACCCGAGGAAAAAAATTCTGGGGGGGCGCCAGCCACCCACGGGAAGCAGACATTTCCGAGAGAAGGAACGGGCCGCCTTACAAAAACCACCGAAATCGCAGAGAAGAAAAACTTGGGACAGGCAAACATCCGGAAAAGATGACACTGGTCCCGTTGACGGTCCGAAAAGAAACGAAAAAAGGGAACAGCATTGAAAACCCGATAGCAAAATTGCAGGGTAGCAAGACAAAAGCCGCAATGTGGAGAAAGAAAGGGGTGGGGCTACTTCAAGGGGACGACCGAAAAGGTAACAAAATTGGGGGGGGGTGTCATCAAAAAAGAAAAAAAAAAAGTCAGGAAAGTTTTGGGTATTGTAAGGCAAAAAAAAAGTAGATGGTGACTTGCGAAAAGGGACTTGGGTTTGGGACCCCGAACAGCCCCGCATTAGGTGTTGGGGGGTTTTGGTCGCAAACAAAGGGTAAAAGAGTGGCAGAGAAAAAAGGAATCAAAAAGGGTAAAAAAAAAAAAAAAAGGAGAAAATAATGGGACATGGGGGGGGAGTTGGGGACAATTAAGCGTCAGCCGAATTTAAAACGGCGGAACTTAAAGAGACAAAAACAGGCAGAGGGGGGGGCGAACGGGGGAACGTGTGGGGGGGGAGAGACAACCATTTTAAATATTAGCAACCAGGAAGGGGATGGGAAGTCTTTGAAAGCAGACTACGTCCTTGACGAATGGGTGACCGGCAACGTTTCGGAAGGGGGGGGGACAGAGGGAAGCTGAAAGGAAAGTAATTTCAAAAAAAAAAAAAGGGGCCATCGAGTCGCCAGAAAGCCCTCAGGGGGAAAGGGTTGTCACCTAAAACAGACCAGGGGAGATCGGCAAAAACGGCAAAGGCAGGGGGGTATCAAGCTCAAAAAAAACAAGAGGGGAAAGGGAAAGGTGATCCAGTGTGCAGGCTCTATTCTAAGTCCGATTTGAAGGGGGCATTTGGGGACGGTGAACATGAAAGGCTAACACCAAAGGGGGGAAAAAAGGAAAAAAAATGCAGGTAAAAAAGCGGCACGCCAGAAAGGCAACACAAAAAAAAGCCCGCAGGCGAGTTCCCGCAATTAAAAAAAACGGAAAGAGAAGAAGGGAAAAGCGCAAGAAAAAAACGGGAAAGAAGGAAAGGTGCTAGGGAGAGGGGCAAAGGGACGAGCAACCAAAAAAAACGTCGTTTCTAAACCAAAGCGCAACCCAAAAAAGTTTCGAGAAAGAAAGAAACGTTACAAAGAACGTACAAATCGTAGAAAGACGGAAAAAACCCGGCAAAGGGGGTCCATGGTAAATATTGTTACGAAGGGGTGTGGTAAAGCTGGGGGGGGCGGGGAGGCAATCCGTGGTTTCGGGGGTTGAGGGTTGATCCCTTGGCCGACACCCAAGAACTTGACACAACCCGAAGCGTGGATGTGTTTCGGAAAAAAAGGGCACCCAATAAAGAGCGCAGGGGGCTTGTTGCCGACTAACAATCCACGTGTCAGAAGCGCCGTTGTTCATAAGAGGAAAAAACTAAGAACAAACGAACCGCAAGCGAGACCGACCAAAGGGGTTTTTTTGGTTCCGAGCCAGGCGGGGGGCAAATAAGAAAAGAGGAAAAAAATCCCTATCTCCAGGGGAGCGGGGCGGGGGAAAATGACAGGCCAACCCGATAATCTATCAAAGCCGCGGATCAGACGGAAAACGAAAAACAGACGAATGAATTGAAAAACTTTTGGACGAAAAAGAGTCAGGAAAACGAAAAGACAGAACTCCGGGGGGGGGGACGGAGAGCAAAAGGTTGTCTGCAGCCGATGGAGGGGATCAAAAAATAAGACAAAGCAGGGAAAGCTGGCGCAGAATGGCCATACGACAGTTGAAAAATTGTATGGGGGGAAGGGACAGTGCTAAAAAAAGTGACGGCGGAAAGGTGCGACATTGTGAAGGTTCAGGGACACCGGTTGGCTACGAAACAACAGGGGCACCCGAAATCCGGTGCCGAAATAAGTGCAGCGCGTGGTAAGCAACAAAAAAAATGCGAGAATGGCAAGGGCCTTGGAAATCACGGCCCTAACATTTAAGCACGAACGTCGAACGTCAGCTTGATTAAGGGAGTTCCTCCAAACATTGGGGATCAGGACGCCCAGTGGGAAGAAGCGGGCAGGGAGAAAAAAACATGGATACGTCCAACGTTGGCGGCAAAACGGAACAATTGCCAAAAAATAAAAACTGCAAAGAAAACCCAGCGTAAAAAACAAAATGCTGTAGGAAGGTGCGGGTTCCGCAAGGGTGTGGGTCCGCGAAAAAAAGCAAAAGACAGGTCGGGTTTCAAAATGTGTTAAAAATCACCTGAAAAACGGGCGTGAACATAAGGGAGGCAAATGGCGAGAATGAGAGGCAAGGTCAAACGTGACGGACGGGCCTAAAAAGCCAACGTGATCAGGAGGTGGCCAACGAAAGTGGGAAAAAAAGATGGCGGAAAAACCACAACCAGACCGACCAGTCAAGAAAGAGTACAGCAAACCAAAGCTTAACAAAACGAAGACGGGGCACAGGGGGGCGGATAAGGGGCCGTTGTGTCAGAGACAGACAACTCTAAGAAGCCAAAAGTCCACGGGGACAAGCCGGACAGAAAAGGACAAGACGCCATCCCGATGCGCGTTGAAGATCAAGGGATGGCGAGGAAAAGGGGGGGGGCCAAGCTTCGGCAAGGAGTCATGCAATATTCTCCATGGGGTGATCGAACAGGACGGGAGCTCCCAAAAGGCCGGGGAGCTTCCCTGGACCAAGAAAGAGGGAAGACATTCCAGAGGGGGGGGACAGCTTTAAGAAATCGGGGGTATTGATCTTAGAACCCGAGACGCTAAAACTGGGGGGGGAATGGACTAAGAGGTGAGGGGTTGGCAGAAGGAACTCAAGCTATCAGTGAATGCCCGTGTTACCCCCCCTGGAGCGCGGAGGAGGGGAAGGAGGGGAGGTGGGACGTAAGCCGTCCAGTCAGTAAGAGGAGGACGTAAAGGGGCGGTTGTGGGAGTCGGGTGCGGCGAAACGAAATCAACGTTGAAAAAAAGGGCGGAGGCACCATTCGCACCGCAAGAGTTTGTGTAAGGACCTTACGACGGTAAGTGGCCCGATGGGGATCAGCGGGCGTTCCAATAAAGGTTCCGGAAACCAAATCAGGCCCTGAAAAAAAATAGGGGTCGGGCAAGGTCGTCCCGAGTGGAAGAAAAAACTGGAAAAACGAACAGGATCCAGCCCAGCATTTCAGTCACTAAAAGTGCAAACGGGGCACGCAAGGTCCCAGGTACGGATGGGTGTCAGCAAATCCAGACTCACTCAAAGGATAGAAGTTCGGGTGAGCTGGTTGAGGGGCGGGAGGGTGGGGGGTTGGGAGCGCTAATTGGGGGGAGGGGGGGGGACACGAGCAGGGTATCGACCGAGGGGGTTTTGTTACTCTGGGGCTCGGTGGGGTTGAGGTGAAAAAGAAGGGGGGGGGAAATTCTACCCGGGGTTCTTTGGTTGGCAAAGGTGCATGGCCGGCCTGGTTGTCAGAGGTCCAAGTACCGGGTTGGAAAGGTGGGAAAGGCTGTTCCTTGGTAAAAAAGTCGGAGGATGGGGGGCCCCCGGCCAGCAAAGCGCGAAATGGGACGTAAAAAAACAGGGGGTAGAAATCACGCGATAAGTCCTGTAAGGCCACGAGGGGGGGGGGGAAGGTTCATAATCTCCTCACACAAAAACTTACTGGGAAAAGAAAATATAATGCAGTAAAATCGGTAAAAAGAAAGGCCCCAATTAAAGCAGGGGGTTCAATATGATCACAAGTTACCAAACTGGGAAAAACGAAACCTGTTGGATTCACCAGACACCAATCCTACGGCCAAAAAAGCTTCGACAACCGGCGCCCACTCACACCGAATGCGGCGACCAAAAAACCAATGACGAAATCAAGCCGAAGCGCAACCCAAAGGAAGACAAGCCAACACAAAACGAAAAGCCTCTAACGGGGGGACAGCGGGGCGGCAAAAATTGACCACACTCAAAGAAACCGAAAAAAAGCGCAAAACACTACCGAACGATTAGGCGGGGGGGGAAGTAGGATTAAACGAAAAAAAGGAACATCGGGAACAAAAGGGGGGGGGGAACAGACCTGTAAGAATAAATGTATGTTTGTACCTTCGGATATGAAGGGGGGGGGGAGGAGGGTGTTCGAAAGTTTAACTGCGGGTGAAAAACTCCCAGAGGGTTTTGTGAAACTCCCCCCTTGTTATTTTGGGTTAACCTTCCCTGGGACTAATGGGTTTGTTTGTAAAGCGACGGTAAAAAAAAAGAGTCCGAATCCAAAGTCCGGGTAATAAATTAAAAGTGCAAAAAACGAAAAAGTCGTAAAGAAGGGAACAGTTTACGAGCCGGGGGGACTAAAAGCAGAACCTGAGAAACTGCTGCCGTACCTTAACGGGGGGAAAAGGAGACCCCAGAAAAGCGGTGGCACACACGGACGAAACGCGCCATTGGGGGGCACCGACTCACAGGGGGGGGGATTGGCTTGCTTCAACTTGCGTCAAGGACCCTTTGACACGTACATAACGGGTGTTGGGTCCTAAGAAGACGCCATCTAAGGTTTGTTGGGGGGGGGAAAAAGAAGAAACATAGCTACAGCGAACCCTCGCTCTCAAACGAAACTCACAAATGGGCAGAACAACCTTGATCAAAAGGAAAAAACGGGGGGTCTTCACTTATCTGGGATTCGGTCTAAAACACGAGAAAATAAAAAAAAGGAAAAAAGGACGTAACAGGATGAGATAATTACTTACGGAGAAGAAATAAAAAATGAGGGGGGCCGTCCTCAGCCGGAGGCTAAAGAAGAGAGCATTGAAATTGAAGTGCAAAGGCGGGGCTTCTCTGCTGCTCAAAAGGGGGCCGGTTGGTCACTGTGCATAAACTGCAGGGTCTGCACCAACGGCATCGAGTAAGCGACGTCGGACGTGGTGCAATCTTGGGGGGGGGGGGGTGGAAAAACGACAATGATGTGACTTGTCAGGGGAAAGAAGACTGGAAAAACACATTGGGGACGTGGGGCAAGCTCGGGGATCACGACTCGGACCTTGAGCGCGCGACAAGCTATATAACACCCAAAGACAAGAGAAGCACATGCAGGGGGGGGGAAGGGACGGAAAGCAGGGAAGTTAAAAAAAAAGTGAACCTACCTCGACAAACAAAAACGTTTACCTAGAATGCAAATGGGTGGGGATGTAAAAGCAAAGGGGGGGGGGTAATGCAGGGGTGGAAGGGGGGGAAGTCTGTCCGTCAAACCCTACTGATGACTGACCTCTGCTTCGCAAGGCTCGGCAATCAAAAAGGGAACGGGAAAAAAACAATTTGATCTCGTAGAGGGAAAGCGCGAAACGTTCGGCCACATCAATATAAAGGGGAAGAGGGAGGTTCGACATATCGAACCTTTGGGGGAAAAAAAAAAAATAAAGCCGCAGCGCAACATGAGGACTTCGTCGTAGCGATCTTGGGGGGCAGGGGGGGTCATGGGGAAGGTCAGCCTCGTCAAAGAAAGGCAAAAAAAAAAAAAAAAAAAAAATAAGGTCCGCCGGCAAGTGGCGCACAGAAAAAAGGTGTTCGAGACAAGCTTAAAGAAGAGAGGAACCGAACGAACCGAGGGGATGTTGGCCCGCCAGCGCATCCATACATTGTCCCGGAACTAAACCGGCAAGCGTTTAAGCTTGCGCCCCCAGAGGCGCTTAACAAAAAAAGGGCACATAATGAAAGAAAGGGGGGGCATTGAAAAAAAGGGCAAAAGATACCAAGTTGGCCGTTGGCATATAGGGGCAAAGTAAAAGCCGCAACGGGAGGCAAGGGATTTGGAGGCGGTGATAGCGAAAAGCCAATCTCCAAAAGGGGTGTCGTCAAGCATGCTCCCACGCCGCAAACGAGAATAGGATGGGTAGAGTGCAACAAAGAGCGAGCTTTGGAGGTGGCTATTTTGCAAAAGGGAACATCAACCCGCTGCGGGTGGGGGGGCAAGGTATGTGTTGTCGGACAAAAAACGTAAAAAATACGTATGCCTGATGACCAAGGACCGGAAAAAGCCGTGCACCCACCGCGGAAGAAAGTGGACATGGGGGGGAATTTTAAAAAAGACGTGGAAAAAAAAGTCGCCCGAATGAAGGGCTAAACGGAAAGCCGAGAAAAACCAGTCGCTGGTGTCGAAAAGGGAAGTTGGTGGGGAAAAAATCAATTTTTGCAACAAGAGTCACGAGACTGGAACGGGGGTAACTGGAAATTCTCTAAAATGTTTCGACAGAAGGGGGCGTTTCGCAAGGCGCGTTTCAAAAAGGGCCAAAAATGAAAAAGGAACGGCTGTCCCGGGAAGGTCATGGGCCCTATTGACGCGGGGTCGCCTGAGCAGAAAAAGGGTTCACGACACCATGCCCACCCAAGGTCAAACCCGCAGATGGCGCTGGT
>Ga0179593_1501893_pt1 | contig 11628 bp, 14 predicted proteins | sample CZODoug2_1_08_16_FD_185931 | JGI IMG/M metagenome (GOLD analysis project Ga0179593, IMG submission 185931) | Vadose zone soil fungal communities from Angelo Coast Range Reserve, California, USA - CZODoug2_1_08_16fungal (PacBio error correction) | ecosystem: Environmental > Terrestrial > Soil >...
TCAAAGAAGGGTGCTTCTGTTGAAAATGGATAAGGGGGGGGCTAGGCAGGCAGTCTGTACAAATCACACTTCCCAAAAGAAAAAAACCCTAAAAGAAGCCTGGGCATCCCTCCGTGTTTTGGGGGGTTTGTGGCCAGTGATAATATGCCTTGTCTCGGAAGAGAATAATAGCCTGAGGGCCCGTACCGAGAGGGGGGGTGGGGATGGGGCTTGCCGGTTTGACGAGTCGGGACCGACGATGATTTGTGCCGAGAACATCCCAGAGAGAGGAAAGGAGCCAAGACTAGGAACGCGCCGAAGCCACAAAGGAGTCGGAACCAGAAACCAGCCGATGGGGAATTTTGTTGTTGGAGGAGGGGAGGAGCATTGCTATAATGGGACAGTGGTCCAAGGATGGGGGGGGGGAGGGAGAGGGAGAAGCCATGCGAAGAAGAGACTAGTGCTTCGCGCTTGGCGGGATTGGTCAAAAAGATCCGGAAAGGAAAGAGGAAAGTGCAATTCAAAGTAATGGGCAAAAGGGGCTGCGGTCTGATGTGGGAACGAATACCAGGGCTGTGGGGGGAGGGTAACTCATCTCGATAAGGGAGAGGTTTTCAAGGGGGCAGTGAGAATCGCAAAAACATCTCGGACTTTATTGATCGTTGGTATGATGGTTTAAAGAGGGAGGGGGCGTGGGAAAACCTCGACCAATAAATGCCCTACGAGTAGGGAGAGACTTAATGAAATGTGTCGTCTTAATTTCCAAAAGAATACTGACTATGAGCCAGTTTAAAGTTGGTCGAACGGTGTGGGGGAGAGAAGAACTTGGGAGTAGGCTAGCGAAAGGGGATTGCGAGTTTCCAAGATAACTTAGGATACTGAGGAAACGAAGACCATAAAAAGTCAAGCAAGGCTGAAGCACTGATTGATTACCTCCAAGCACTTCCGAGAACGAAAAGAGAAATTAGGGAAGAATGTCACAACGAAGAACGCCTTGTCGTTATCGGGGAAAAGTCCTTGGGAGGAGGGGCCAAGAGGGATGAGCGCTTCAAAAGGGAGCCGTAGTGCAACGGTCGTCAAGGTGAAAAGACAAAAGCCGGAACGCCGAATCCTGGGATATGAAAAGGAGTCTGAGACGGTAACTTTGCCGTGAGGGGGGGGTATAAGGCCGGACGAGAAGGCGGAGATCGTATCGTTGAACAGTGAGTTTGTAAACATCCCGGGGGGGAGGGAAGTTGGTGAGGTCGCTGCCGCCGAATTTTCTCCTCAAATGGCGGGGCCGAAAACAGAATATTCAAAACTCGATATGGGATGGCAAAAGAGGGGGGAGAAATCGGGCCAAATTCCGCGACAGGAAAGTAAAGATATTGGCCTGTTTCTTTATCGATAAAGGGAAAAAGGGTTTAGACGGCGTTCAGTTGGAAAGAAGTTAGAAGGGCGTCAACAGTGGTATTCACGTTTTTTATTATATGGGAAGTCGGTCAAAATGGACTGGCGGGGACTTGCTTTGAGGATTTCCGAGGCAACTTCGACGTGAAAGCTGTCGCGAGCCGAAGAGGTTACGGGCTGTCGAGAGCCGGCGAGGGGCCTGGACAATTATTGACATGTGTCCAAGGAAAAAAGAAAGTTGAGCGCGTAAAGTTGAAGCGAAATTGAGGAAGGGGGGGTCAAGGGAAACTGCGTGAACTGCTGAAAAAACCGAAAGGACAGACGCCGGTGATTCCGAGCGCAACGCTCGCGGGGGGGTTAGGTCCGAGTATAAAAACACGCTGCCTGGACGAAGGATTCTAAAATGTACGAGGGGAATGCGCTGGTGGCGGAAGGAAACGTGTCCTTCGAATCGTGCAGTGGGGAATCTGAAAGGATACCCACCTGCCTAAAACGTGGTGGGGAGGGGGCAGGATTGGGGAAGGAGTACGGTCAGCAAGTTAGCTACACAGAAGCGTCTGGACCAGATACTGGAAAAAGAGTCGAAGGGTGGAAGGGGGGTTTTGGAAGCCGTCCCCTAGTTGGGAAAGGCTCCGCGCAAGGGGGAAAAGGCTGACGAGAGAGGTGGAGTTAACGTCTCCGGTAGAGGGAACGGGGGAGGGTGGGCTTGACGAGCTTTGCTCGACTGGAAAGGAGGGTCGGAATATGGGTGGCCATGCCCATTGGGAAAATGGTTATTTGATGTCGGAAGGTTCAGTGACGGGGGCTGGTCAAGAGGAACAATTGAGGTGGGTCTTACAAGGGGAGAGTTGACTGTGAGCACAAAGGCGATTGGCCTCGAACGGTTTTGGCAAGTACAGAATTGGCGATGAGGCAGGGATGAAGCTTTCAGGAAGGGGGTAATTAGGGTAGTATTGCGTGTGATAAAAATGAGTTCCAGCGGAATGCACGGGAGAAATTAGAAAAAGGGACTCCGAACGGAAATCAACCCGTCTACGTTGGGGGGAAAGGGAAAAAATGTTGTCGGGGGATTCACTCTTGCCGCAGGTGAAACTGACCAAGGAGAACTAGGGGATGTATCGCAAATCTGCTTCTTCCATAACTTTTAGGGTCGGGGGGATCGGCCCCTGCTCAGGTTTGATCGTGATGGATCGCTGCGAGAGAAAGTGGATTGGGGGGGGGGGAGGACTCAAAAAGGGGAAAAGAAGATATGATCGCCATACAGGGAGGAAATAGGAAAGACACCGTCGAATCAAAAAAAAAAAGGGGGCGAAAGACAGAAAAGACACTTTCAAGAAGAAAGCAGATCTCGCAATACACGCCCCTTTATCTTCAGACCTACGACGTTTTCCCCCTGAATGCGTAACGTTAATCAGCCGGAAAATGGCATTTGAAAGAAAAAATCCCAAGTAAACGTAGTGAAATCATCTCCGGTCATTCTTTTCACAATATCACAGAAAGCCTAGCCTGCAAGTCTCCGAATAAAAATTTTTCCAAAACTCTGTCGGAGCTAGAAAGTTAGGGGGGGGGGGGGGGTTGGGGGGGGGTGGGGGGGGGGGGGGGGGGGGGGGGGGGGGGGTGGGTGTAGTGGTGGGGGGGGGGGGGGGGGCAAAGAAGGCCGTTAGCGACGCTACAGTTTAAACTGGACTCCTCAGAAAAGCTGCCAGCCATGTGAAGAGGGCCGCTCACTGAACTCAAGACAAAACTATAAAAGGAGAAAGGGAAGGGCAACGACCATCTAAACCGGGAATCAGCAGCAAAGCGGGAGCATACCGCGACTTCCTCCGCAAGCTAGGGGGAAAGAAGGAGAGTTGCACGAGGCAAGGCAACCTCCTCGTCCGGGGGGGAAAAGTCGTCGGGGGAAAAAAAAAGAGGTGCAGGAAAAATACATCCACTGAAGGCATTTTCTTCGCGGATTTTCAGGCTCCACGGGGGAGCCGCGGTTCGCTCTTCCTCGAAAAAGGAATCAAGAAGTGAACAAAGGACCAAAAAGGGTGTCGGCACAGATGGGATCGAAACTGCCAGAAAAAGGTTCAGGGAAAGTTCTGGCAAAACCATCGATCCGGCTCACGAAAAAAGAACATTGGATCCGGTAACGGGCTAGCGTGTCGGCGGTGGCGGCTAATACGGGCAACCAGGGGGAGCACGCAGGATAACCGTGGAGGGTTGGTCTGGGGGAAGCGCGGAAAGGGAGAAGCCATTCGAGAATTTCGCGTTTCCAACGTTACGCGGGCGTGTAAAGGGGTAAGGCCTCGCCAGACCAAAATGTCCATCGCCTTTCATGGGAAACACCAGAAGCCTCGCCGCCAAAATACCTCTTGGCTCATCGAGTCGCAAACAGAGATTAAACGTGGGAACGTCTCTCCACAAGAAAACATCTGGGGGGTATGAAAGGATCCAGGGAGCTACCTCCCAACCACGTTCTCCTGTTTGAACCTTCGCCAGGAAAGATAACATTAAACGAGCCATTCACTTCAAAAAAACTCTACAGTAAAACGACCCGCCAGGAAACATTTCCTGCCGCTGGTCGCGGAACTTTGGCCATGGAGTACAAAAAACGCAAGGTTAGGTTATTTAGCGTTCCGCGCCATGGACGACGAAGGGGATCCGGGTTAGGGGAGCGGCAAAGCGAAAGCGAAGCAAGAACCAAGGCTCGCTACCGTGATTGCAATTCAAAAAACTCAAGGGTCACGAATACGAAGGGAAGGGGGCATACGCCCCGTAAATTCACGAGAAGTCGCCAGATGAGGAAGACCCAAATTCGGAGGGGGGGTCATTTTGGCGTAAAAGTCGTAGTCAATTCGCCCAGACTCGGCGCGGTGAAGAAACGCTCATCAAAGGGGTCGAATAGGGGGAAAAGGAGAGACCGCTCTCCTATCACTGCCAGATTCGGGAACACGGAAATTTATTTGTCAAGAAAGCCTCCCCGCGAAAAGTATGCGGGGTGAGGTCGGGGGGGGGCAGGAGGGAAAGGGTCTGGCTAACAGTGGCTGGTGACGTTGGGCAAGGGAGGTCTCGAAGAGAAACAGGGTGACGAAGACTAGGCCTCAAGAAAAGCAAAAGCGATCTCGAAAAGGGTCAAAGGACGACACAACACCAAACAAAAAAAAAAGGAAGACTTCAAGCGTTCGCGGCACTTAAACCTATCCGAAAAAACAAAAGAAGTACATGAGAAAGATTTCTCCAGAAACGTCCGTAGGGGGAATCTGGTCCTGCCTGCCAGGAAACCAAACAATTCGCAGCTCCAATCAAATGGCAGGAATAAAGCAGGAGCTCAGGAAGTCACGACGAACCATGACTACCGAAAATCCTCGCCGCCTCTAGAAAAAAAAAAAAGGAAAAAGCCATGAGTCCGGCCTGAAAAGACGCGCTCGTCATCACTTAAAAGCTTAAGGGACATGAAGTCCATCGCGGACGCGCTCAGGGACGCTGACCAATCAATGAATTAAAAGGAAAAAAGAATGGTAGAAAGACAGGCATCAGCCCCAATTCCTTTGGACCCAGGGAGAAACGCAGAGACAACTCAAAGGACAAATCCCCATATCGCTCTCGCTGGGGGGGTGCAAAGGGGGGGGGAGGCAGTGGGCTCGAGAAACGCGGAGTCCCAGGGCGGCCGGGGAGAGCTCAAAGGGCTCGGCAAAATCATCTTCCGTGCCCTCCGTCCCCGGATAAAGCGCCAAAAAAAAAAAGATGAGCTCCGGAGGATTAAGAAGCTTTCTCGAAAACACAAGCAAATCACTCTTGGGAGAAAAGAAACAAAAAAGGGGGGGGGGGATTTGAGGGGTCTACGGGTTTACGGGGGATTTTGTTTGAATTACTGATGGGGGCGAAACCGAGGGAGGCGGGGCATAAGGTAACCGTCAAACACTCATACACTGGTTGGATAGAAACAACGAAAGGGGGAAAGAGAAAAAGCCCTGGGGGGACTGTGAGTGGTGGGGGGTGAGATTACTGCTCATTGTGAATCGAGAAATCGAAAGGCAAAAAAAACAGTAAGGTGAACCCGAGAAACCCAGTCTCTTGGAAAACCTCCGGGGGGGGGAGGTGACGAATTAGGGCGATGTGTTCGGAGAAGCTTACTGATACTTCGTCTTATGAGACCGCTAAATTTTGGGCGTAAAAAGGGGGGACAGGAGACGACCGATGCTTTTGCCAGGAAAATAAGGGCCGAATGCAGGACGCAGCCTTAAAGAAGCAAAAGGCACAGAATGGAGGGACATGTTTTTCAAGACTAAGCCGATGGGAACGGGGTGCCTTTGAGGTCGATTAAACAAATCCAGGGGGAAGAAAGAGAAGGTAGTGCCAAGGATGGGGATGATTGCGGGATTTTGGAGAAGAACGGGGCCTGCGGAAATTCTTTCGGCGCAGGGTCTGGGGGGGTCCCTGAAAAGAGCAGAGAGGGGATTGACGTCATGGCAAAACGTCAATGTCGAAAACAGAGAAAAAAGGGGGGAGACGCGGGCTTGAACCACGAGGTCACCATGCTTGGAGTCCGGCGCGGAATTTTGTCAAATCAAAAAGTTGAGAAGCAGAAGCGAGGGGACAGGTACTTTATAGGGGGGTAAAGGGGCTGCTCGGTGCGGGGATGTTCAAAGGGGCCAGAAAGCGAACGGCGTTGTCAAACGGAAGGGGGCGTTTGGTGGGCTAGGCGTCATTTCCGAAAAAGAGGAAAGACTTGAGGAAGTAAAATGGGTCTGACGAGGCCGGGGGGAACGCGATCTTTGATTCCTTTCGAGATCGTCTGTCCTATTCTTGAGGAGAGTGACAAGAAGGTTAAAGGAACGGGGTGGGGGGGGGGAAGAGGGGTTAGACGTGAAGGAAGTGACGAGTGAGGAGAAGGGTGCGATTGGAGACAGGAAGGGGGAGCGGGTGGTAAGAGAAGAGCGGAAGAAGATGGGGGGGAGGGGAAGAAGGGGATGAATTGAGTGAGTGTGGGGTGATGGGGGTGGTAAGGGGGGATAAAGAGGGGAAAAAGGGGTAAGATTATGTGCTGGAGAGGGAGGGGGAGGGGTAAAGTGGGGTCGGAGATTAGGAGGAGACGGGGGAGAGGGGAAAGGGGGGCGTAGTGAGGGGGGAAAGCGGAGCATGAGGGGGTATGAGGGGGCGGGGGGGGGGAAAGGAGGGGGGTTTTAGAAGGTGAGGGGGTAGAAATGGGAAGAAAGATGGGTGGGGGGGGGGTAGAGGGAAGGGGGAGGAGGGAGAATCGGGGAGAGATGGGGGGGGGGGGAAGGTGAAAGAAGAAGGGAGGTAGAGTGTGTAGAGTGGGTAAAGAGGGGATAGGTTTGGATAGATGGGTAGAAGAAAAAGGTAGGTGGGACTGGTAGGTCGTAAAGAGATGGGAGGGGGAGGTTGGTTGGGAAGGGGGGTGGGGGGGTTGGGGTGGGTGAGGGGGGGGGGGTGGTGGCGGGGGAAGGAGTTGAGGGGAAAGTAAAAGGGGAGATCGTGGGAGGGGGGGGAGAAAGGGTGAGGGAGAAGGGGGGGGAGGGAGGGGGGTGAAGGAGAGGGGAGGGTCTCTTTTAGTGAGGAGGCTAGCGCAGATTAAACTGTCGGCGAAGAAAAAGAAAAAAAAGAAAATATTAGAGCAAGGCGAGCAAAACGAACATGATTGAGGACCTTCCTGCAATCGAACAGGAAAAAGGAACCATCTTTCGTGACCATACGTTTCAGACAAAAATGGAAGAAGGACCCCTGGAAGAAAAAGGATCGGGGAAGCGGTTAAAAATAAGAGCGATGCCCGAAATATTTATATAATCCGAAAAAAGCCGGAGCAGTATAGAAAGAAAGATGGGGTCACATCAAAAACGTCTAGTCTCCTCTAAAGGGGCCTTTCAGAAAACGGGCGCCGGTTTGCCACGTCAGGTAAGAAACTCTGAAAGTCCGATGGGCCGATGCGGGGGCAGGGAGTTTGGGAACGGAAAAGGAAAGGCGGGGGGAAAGTATAGCGTGTCTTTCTTTTCGGGAGAGATTGCCGGGTCTAGAAAAGAACACGCTTTGGGGGAGGATGTGGAGGGAGACATGGCGAGGCGAACGCGAATGTCATGGACGACAAGCCGAGATATCCAGAATCAAAAAGGTTCCTCGACGCGTAGGGAAGGAAGAGTTGACTAAAAAATAAACGGAAGAGGAACGTTATTTTGACATGTGTGATCTATCAAAGGTCGTGAGAAAGAAGTTGAACGGTGAAGGAGAAAGAGAGTTTTTCTTCATCACCTTGCCGGGGGGGGGGGGGAGGAACTTTGGAAATGTCGGAAAGATTGATCGACGGCAGCTGAAAAGGTGGAAAGAAGGATACTGCAAGGGAGAGTGGGGGAGCAAAACGTGATTTAACTGCAAAAGCGGGGGGAATGGGGACGGCGTTGGAAAATATTCCAGATTTGTTGCGCACTTAAATGGTGGACGCAAGGGGAAAAATGGTGTAAAAGATCGTGTCGACGCGGGCTTTCCCGCAAAAAAAAGAACTGGAAGGGGGGAGACGGTGAATCGGAGGGGGGCTGCCAAACGTCGCGGTTGGATCCTAAGTAGAAAAATCCGACCATGCCACGAAGGACTGCCGCAAAATTCACTGGCTCAGCATGCAAATAATGGCTAAAAAGCCGAGGGGGAAGGTCGTTGCAAAGGCTTTTTACTTCTCCAGAAACTTTCAAAGGGTCCTTTGGACAAATGGAGTGATGGACGGAGGAGGTCGCCTTCGGACAAGAAGTCGGAAAGGTGATGAAGAATCCGAAAAATGCTCTAAGAAAAAGGGAAAAAAAAGGAGGTTTTTCACCTAGGGCCCTGGCTCCGCGACTTCCTCACAGGACTAAGGGGGCTTAGAAGAGAGGGGAGATTGAGTGAAGTCTCGGAAGAAAAAAGAAATGCAGGGGGGTCGATCGAATTCGGGAATTGTAACTCGGGGGAGGCTAACGGGGGGGTGAAGGACGGGTTCTGGAAGAACTTCAAAGGATGTCGAAGGTGATCGTTGATGTAGGAAGGTCAGGCGGGAGAGGACTATGTGGGAAGAAGTTCTGATGAGGATCTGTCGAGGTCGGAAGGGAGGGAGGGGGGATGAGACTTAAAATGGAATCAAATTTTTGGGACCTTAAAGATGGAAAGTCAGCGTTTCCCCTTTGGGAAAAAAAAGGAACGGAATGGGGCAGGATGGAGGTGAATCGTATTGCGGTGATCGAGGGGAAAGGACGGGGGAAGGAAAGCGGGGGACCCGTGACTGCAGCACGGGAGAAGAAAAAGCCAGGGTGGACATGCCCCAGGGGATGTCGGCTTAAGGCAGACTTGGGGGGAAAAAAGAGTGGGGCGTCAGTAGACTAGATCCGATTATAGGGGAGCTTGAAAGGTGAATGGGAGAATGGTTGGTCGGAGGGATGAGGGGGGTGTAAAGACTTTGGTGAGACTGTAAGCTCTGGGCGAATCAAGGGGGGGGGTGAGCGGAAAAGAGGAGGGAAAAGACAGAGATGATCCAGAATACACTTTCTTTTCTGGAGAGAACAGCAATCATCAAAGTCAGGGATCAAGATAAGAAAACAAAGAAAAAATGAGGAAGGATCAAAAAAAGAGCAAGAGGGAATTCAGACAACACGGCGTCTTTACTAAAACGTTTCCACCTCCGAAATTAAAGGAAAATGGAAAAAAAATGAGCCCTTTGGACGGAAAAAAAAGCTCGAGGGACAAGACGGTTCATGCACACGGAAAGGATGGCCGTAGAGCACACGCAATCCATCAGAATAGAAAGAGCCTGAAAGGATAAGGAAAAATGACCAAAACGACTCTCACCAAAGGGGGGGAGAGGGAAATTAAAAGGTAGCAAGATAAGTGAGCATCATCCCACGGGGAAAATTGGTTGAAAAAGGGGATGGAAATTCATGCATCGTCTTCCCCTGGTAGGAAGCTACGGGGGGAAAATCAAAGAACCACGCGAAGAAACACGGAATGGGCCGCCCAATGATACCGGGAACTGGAAACAGGCAAGTAGGAAAACGGACGGTCGCTACGAAACAACAAAAGAATTTCAGGGGGGAAAGCGAGGCGTCAGCAACAGACGATGCCTTTTGTAATTCCTTAGGAGCTAGTTGGAAGGAAGAGAAGCCGCCTGTTCACTGAGGAACTCAGGGGGGGGGCAAAAAGCGATGTGTTCATCCAAAGCAGGTCATTCGAAAAAAAGAAGATAAAATCAGCCCATGAAAAAGGGGAAAAAGGGGGGGACACAGGGGGGGGGGAGAAGTGAAAGAAAGGGAAAATAAAACCGATTTCGGCAGGACACTTTGGGGGTTCTCAAAAGGACTCCCCGGGGAAAGGTGTCGGCAGGCCGTCGTACCGGGAGGGCGGTCGGGGGAGAGGACCTGGGGGAAGGAAAAAGATCAAAATCACCGGCGTCATACCGACGTTCAGTGGGGGCGTAATGGAGTCTCCACGAAGGGATAAACAAGTCCGAGAAATGGGGGTACTCGTGAAGAGTCAACAACAAGTGTGAACGGGGGGTGGGGGTGTTTTTTTTTTGGGGGGGTGGGGTGTGGTTTGGGGGTTGGGGGGGGGGTGGGTGTGTTTGGGTTGGGGGGGGGGGGGGGGGGTTGGGTTTGTGTTGTGGGGGGAGTAGGGGGGGTGGTGTTTTGGGGGGAAAAAGCCTCAGGAAAAAAACCGAACGAGAGGAAGGGAGAAACCGCCGAGCTCCTCGAATCGTGGGAGAAAGACTGCCCCTGCGCATCTTCCCGGACGTATGTTCACTAGAACTCCACGAAAGGGGAGTGGAAAAAAGAGAATGCGACACAACAACACACGTGCCTCCGGGTGGGGGAAACTCCAGGGGGAAAAAATGCCTCCGTAAAGGACACTACCAGTCGCACTGTATTCAACACATCTAAAAAAGTAAAATGTTGGGGGGGGGAAAGGTGCCGTTACCAAGGCCAGGGGAAGTATGGCACGAAGAGAGCGTAGGAGCGGGGAACTCGCCATGTCGACGAAAGCACGAAAAACATTACAGTTTGCGGAAAGAAGAGGAGGGGGGGGCTACAATCAGCAAGCTCCCTCGACTTGAAGGAGGAGGAAAGAATGTTTGTTCAAAATACGATTCGCGGGAATTGATCTTGCCAAGAGACCTCCGAAAGCCGGGGAAGAAGAATTCAGAAAAATAGAGAAGGGGAGTGAGGAGGAACCGCATTGAGGGCTGGAAAAGTCCGGCTTCGATCTAGTACGGATGCCTCGGCGGCGTGGCGAGAAAGAATTCTTGAACGGCCGTAAATCCCCTCAAAAAAACAAAAAAACCGAGACACGGAAAAAAGGAAAGGCGGGGGGGGAAGGGAAAGGGGAAGTGGAGTCATCCCGAATCCCACCAACTCGGGGCGTGGGGAAGGTATTTTTCGGGTGCAACAAATAAAGGATTAGGAGATCCGTGGGGGGAAACGGGAACCATGTAGAGAGGGGAAGAAAAAGATAATCTTCTACCGAGAACTTCTCTAAACTCGCCTCAAGCGAGACAGCGAATCTAAAGCTTATAGGAAAAAAAAAAGTCGTAGAAAGAAGAAGGGGCTATTCCTCGTACTTAAATCAAGAAGAAAGAAGAACAGCCCGTCTAATAATTTCGCCAAACAGTCTCAAAAAGAGGGGGGAACCCAAAAACCCTTCTCCTCGTCCAAGAAACAAGTGGGGGGATCACAAGTACGACCTCGAAAATGAGCCCCGCCTCGAGCAGGGTTGAAAAGACTCGAGGAAGTAAAGAGGGAGAGGAGAAAACTAGCAATTCGCTTGCGAAGGGGAAGGTTCAAAAATCGCGGAGGAGAGAGATGTACCAATAAGAAAGGGAAGCCCTCGGTCGCCGCCGAGCAAGGGGATATCTCGTAAACCCAGGAAAAAAAAAAAAAAATAAGTCCTGGGGGGAGAAAAGGAAGGGAAGGCAGGGCCACTAGCGACGAAACTGAAAATTCACACACAAAGAAAGGAGTAGGGGGAGATGGGGAAAAAAAGTTGAATCCCTGGGGCCAAACGCCTGAGGAGGGGAAGATCCTAACATCGCTCGCGCATCTTGGGGGGAGGAAAGAAAAGCACAGGAAAAAAAACGAGAAAAAGCGCCCATCGAAAAAATGGGCGGAAAAAAAAGGGGGACTTAAAACCGAACAATGGAAGCAAGGTCACAACCACAACACTGAGGGGGAAGTCCAGAGGGTGAATGGGGGGAAAGGGAACAAGATTTTGCCGTATCCTCTAGATGGTCAGAAGACCGAGAAAACACTGGCG
>Ga0179593_1593203_pt1 | contig 11628 bp, 20 predicted proteins | sample CZODoug2_1_08_16_FD_185931 | JGI IMG/M metagenome (GOLD analysis project Ga0179593, IMG submission 185931) | Vadose zone soil fungal communities from Angelo Coast Range Reserve, California, USA - CZODoug2_1_08_16fungal (PacBio error correction) | ecosystem: Environmental > Terrestrial > Soil >...
GGAAGGAGGAAAAAGGAAAGGAGAAAAGGGGGGAAAAGGAACTTCTACCCGGAGATCCCTTCATTATTTTGCGGCAACACTCAGTGGGTCGCAACGTGCGCCCGCGTGGATTGCCAAGTGAAAGGAAGAAAGGGGGGAAGGAAAGAAAGAGAGGGGAAAAGGGGGGAAGTTTACCACATAGGGCTGCTTGTCTACCCGCCGGTACCGCACAGGATCTACGTGCTTAAAATGTACAGAAGGGTAGAAAAAAAGGGGGGAAGGGAAGAAAGGGGGTTTCAGTGAACGAATCTTCATACAAAATCACCCAAATCTCACCTCAAGGGCCAGATGAGAAAGAAGGGGAAGGAAAAAGAGGGAGGGGCCCTAGGTCCCATATGGAAATCCGCCCGCCGAAATAGTCTGCCGTTCCAACTTTGGACGAAAACACACCCTAAGAGATGGGGGAAAGAGAAAAAGGAAAAAAGAAGGTGCTCCGCAATTGACACCCCCCCCCCCCACCTCCCCCCTCAAATGGCTTTCGATTAGGTGAGAAGAGGGGAGGGGGAAAGAAAGGGAGGGGGGAAAAAAAAAGATCCTCTCTTTTTTTTTTTTCCTTCCAACTCTAAAACCTGGACTCACATAAAAGGGGAAAAGGGAAAGGGAGTACGCCTAAATTTTACACTCCGGCCAAAACTTTCCTCGTAGGGAAGGGGAAAGGGGGGAAGAGGTTTTTTCCTTCATTTTTTTTTTTTTTTTCCCTCTTGCTTATTGGGGGGGGGGGGGGGAAAGGGAAAAAGGGAAAAACCTTGCAAATCATTAAAAACTTTTGCTGAACTCTTTCAGTGAGGGGAAAAGGAGGAGAGGAAAGAGGAAGGGGAGGAGGGGGGGGGGGGGAGACTTCACCCTCTTCTTTCCAAATCCGTCTTCCAGGCTGGGGGGGGGGGGGGGGGGGGGGAAAGTAAAAAACGGAAAGAGGAAGTGGGGGGGGGGGGGGGGAAGGGAAACTTCTTCAATTTTTCCTTTTTTTAAGTTTGTTGGGCCATGTTGGGTTGTTCAGGCTATTTGGGAAGAAAGGGGGGGGAAGTGGGGGGGGGGGGGGGGGGGGGGAAGGGGAAGAAGAAAGCACCCTCTCTCTACACCACTGACGTCAACGAACCTGAGATCTCCGAAGAATTAGTAAAAAAAGGGAGGGAAGGAAAAAAAAAAGGGGGGGAAGTCGTCCCATGGCCTCTTTCCTGCCAATGGTAAAGTCGCTGCAAAACTTTTTTTCCCCGAAAGAGTAACAAGAAGGGAAGGGGAAAAAAGGGGGGGGGGGAAGAATAAGAATTTGAATCTTTTCCATAAATCCCCCGCAACTCCTGGAAAAACAGCGATGGAGGAAAAAAAAAGGGGGAAAGGGAAAAGAAGGAGTCTTTCAGTCCTCACATACTTATAATTAGCGAAGAGGTCGGAAAAGACATGTTGGGGAGGTAAAAAAAAAGGAAGAAAAAAGAGGAGAGAGAAAGGGGGAAAGGGGGGAAAATCCTGTCATTTCAAACCCTTCCACCAATGGGCCACTCTTGATGTAAAGTATGTGGAAAAAAAAAAATAAAAAAGGGAAGGAAAAGAAAAAAGAATTTTCAAAATAATTACTTTATAATTTGCTAATCATGCCTCAATCCCTGGGTCTTATTTGGAAGAAAAGGAGATGAGGAGGAAAAATTAGCGACGGCAGACCAGAAGTTAAGGAAAAAAGAAAAGATCTTCTTCCCCATAACTTTTTGTTTCGCAAAGTTTCGCAAACTTAATACAAAGGGGGGGGAAAGGGGGGGGGGGCGCCCGTCTAGTGGTGTCTAACCGACTGTTGAGTAACATTCCCGAAAACCAGATTTCAAGCAGACCGGACGGAAGAGGGAGAAAAAGGAAAAAAGTTGTGTTGGGGTTAACAACGCACTTGACGAAAGCATCAAGGCCTTGTATCTGGGGAGGAGGGGGGGGGATGACCATGGCTAGCCGCGCACTAAGGATCCAAAAATCACTACGAGATAAAGAAAAAGGGGGGGGGGGAAAGAGAAAAAAATCATGTCCGAGTCCTCAGTAAACAGGAGAAAAGGAAGGGGGAAACTTGCTTACCGACGCGGGAAAAAAAAGAGAAAAGAGAGGGGTGTCTTCAAACGATTTACAAATGCTGACTTCCTGCGAGGAAAAAGGAAGAGAGAAGAAAAAAAGGGGGAATCACTGGCTTCTGTGCCGATTTTCAACGATGTAATCATATAAGAAGGAGAGAAAAGAGGGGGGGGGAAGAGAAGGGGGGAGGGGGCTTAAAATCTGCACTTATTGCACCCTACGAATAACTATGCGAACCCAATACGAAAAAAGGAAGGGGGGGAAAAAAGAAGGGAAATTTTTAACTGTAAACTTTTAACGTAACCAAGTTGCACGGAACTAGAAAAATAAGAAGGGGAAAAGGGGGAAGGGGGGGGGGGAAGCACCTGAATTTTGCACAGCGTACTCTTACATTTCCGCCCCCGCGAAAGTTAGCCGAGCGCAGGGAAGACGGGGAGGGAGAAAAAGGGGGGTACTCGGCACTTTATCCCATTCTCGATTGGCGCGGAGAAAAAAAGGGGGAGAAAAGGGAAAAGGGTCCGTCCCCCTTCTCAAGCCGGAAAGAGTTGGGGTGGGGGAAAAGAGGAAAAGAAAGAGAAAAGGAAAGGAAGGCATTGATAAATCATTCATTTCGACTAACATGCACAGCCCGCTATTTTGGTTTTAGAAAAAAAAAAAAGGAAAGAAGGAAAAGTTCTACTGCTCCCCCTCCATACCTTCAGAACTGAGATTGACAAAAAGGGGGGGGGAAAGATGCTTGACTTCCAGTTCCCTTATGACTCAATCAACTAGACGCAGAAGGAGGGAGAGAGAAAAGAAAAGGGGGGGAAAAAAGAGATATCCCAGCGGATTTCGGTTTAGTTGATGTCGGATCATCATGGGAGCTGGAAAGGAGGGCCAGCAGGCCCAGGGAAGAAAGAAGGAAGGGGGAAGGGAAGGAGGGGGGGGGGGGGGAGGAAGGGAAGAAAAAAGAGAATCGCCGCAGGTTGAGGTCTGTTCGGGAAACAACGAATAGCGAGGCTGTGCGGTCGGGGGGAGGAAAAAGGAGGGGGAGAGGGGGGAAAGAAGGAAAAGAAAAAAGGGGAACGGGCTCGATCCCCAACCAACCTCCCTCGAGTGAGAGGGGGGGGGGAGGGGAAAAGAAAAGAAAAGACGATATCGCTCCCCCCATCGAGATGGAGAATGGAAAGGGAAAAAAAGGAAAAAAAAAAAAAAAACAGTCGTCCATGCTCTCGGCGTAAGGGAAGGGGAGGGGGGGGGAAAAAAGGAGAAGGGTACTGTCTTGTCACATCGGAGTCTGAACGTAAATCCCCGGGGAAAAAGGGGGGAGGAGGGGAAGAGGGGGGGAAAAAAAGAAACACTTGTTCCTTAACGTCCCCCGTTAATAACAATTGCAAAGAGGAAGGGGGGGAGGGGGAAAGGAACAATTGTACGATTGTTTTCGATGGGTTCGCATAGTGACTGTAGGGGGAAGGGGAGGGGGGGGGTTACTGAGAGACAGTCACTCGCTCGATAGCGACGCGTATGATATAAATCGGAAAAAAAAAAAAATAAAAAAAAAAGGGGGGGAAAAAAAAAAATTAATACAACTTTTATCGGGGAAGCGCCTTGTAAAGAGGAAGGAAAAAAAAAAAGGGAGGAGGGAAAAGGCAGATAACACTCATTTCCACCAATCCTATCTGTTGAATGGAGACATCGAATGGAGGGGAGGGGGAAGGGGGGCCAATTTTATCTATTTATTTTTTTAATGGGAAGGAGAAGGGGAAGAAAGGGAAAAAAGAGATCCTTCTTTCATTGCGTTATGTTTAACAGGGTTACGAGATGTGTCTTCACCGGTCTTTCGGCAGGCGCTGAATCATTGGGGAGGGGGGAAAAAAAGGGGAAGGAAAGAAAAAGGAAGATTCTCAACCATCCTTTGAAATTGGTAGTAAGGTGTGCAGAAAGGTTCTTGAACATCAACGCGTCTGGGCCGCCAGGATGAAGGGGGGGGGGGACGTTGTTCTAATGATAGAATCTCCAAATAATAACAAGAATGAGGAAAATGAGACGGGGAGGAGGGAGTCATTCTTTTGTTCCCTTTCACTATTCACGGTGAGAAAGTGGGAAGGGGGGGGGGGGGGGGGGGGGGAAAAAAGGTACGGTACATCAATTTTCCTGGAAGGTTTTCCACACCAATGGAAAGGGGAAAAAGGCCGTATATATTTCGCGTTTGGGATTCGTGTTGTGGGGGGGGAGAGAAAAAGAAAAAAAAAAAAAAATCTTCGCCTGATTCCCCCTCCGTCTGGGGGAGGAAGGGAAGGGGGGAAAAGAAAAGGAAAAAACGGAAATTGCACTTTTTTTTCCGCAAATCGCCTGTGGTCAAGAGGGGAGGGGGGGGAAGGGGGAAAAAGGGAAAAAAAAAGGAAGGAAAGGGGGCCCACTCACTCTGAATTTTTAGCGGCGGGAAGAAATAGGGGAAAGGGAAGAAAGAGGAAAGGGAAAGACGAGCAATAATGGCCTGCTCTTCAGACGGGGAAGAAAAAGCTTTTCATATATCATTCATCCATCGGTATCTCAGGTCGGAGAAAAAAGAAAGGGGGAGAAGGGAGCTGAAAATACTCCACATAACAGGGGGGAAAGAAGAAAAAGAAGAAACATTAATTTCCCCAACAATAAAATCCCCAGCAAAAAGAGTAAAGAAGGGGGGGGAAAGAAACCCCACAGGGAAGAAAAGAAAGGGGGAACGACGAGTGAACGAGAGGTTGAAGTCCGACTGGAAATCAAAAGAGACAGAGGAATGCATGAGAAGGGGGGGGACAAGAAAAAAAAAGAGGAGGGAAAAAAAGGGGGGGGGGAAGGAAACTCTTTGTTAATGAACCATAAGCACTAGCACAAACTTAACGACGATGCCGGAACGAGCGAGAAATAGTGTGGGGGACAGGGGTCAAAGAGCGTGCGCCCCATGTTGATTGTGAGTCCATTTCGCGTGGAAGAAAACAAAACAAAAGGGGGAGAGGGGGAGAAAAAAGGGAATCGGCGACCGAAGAAATGGGAGGGAGGGGGGAAAAAGGGGGAAAAAAAAAGTTGTTGCCCCTATTTTCAATGTGCCCCGATTAAGGGGTGTTTGAGGAAAAGGGAAAGGAGGAAAAAGGGAAAAAAAAGGAGGAAAAGGTCCTAATCGTAAAAATTGCCGTAGATCCTAATAGGGCCCGGGAGATTTTGGAGTGATTTGGGGAGGAGAAGGAGGGGAAAGGGAGACATTGTTTTCCAGCCTGTAGAATCCCTGTGCTCCGCGTAGAAGAACAAGAAAGAAAGAGGGGGGAAAAAAAATCCCCTTGCTTAATAAGTGGGCAATCCCAAAGCGAGCAAAGGGGAAAAAAAAAAAGGGAAAAGGGGGGAGAAATGTACATTCTCTCCGGGTAATTTATATTCTCCAGAGGGCCGCCCCGGTGATGAATTGGGGGGGGAGGGGAAAAAGGGAAAAAAGAGGGGAAAAAAGGGAGAAAAAAAATCCAAGCACATTCATCCCCCTTTTCCGGGCCTCTTGAGCCTATAATAGAAAAGGAAGAGAAGGGGAAAAAAAGGGGGGGGGGGGGGGAAAAGGACTCTCCTTGGATTGCCACGTATTAAAAAGACAAGGGGGGAAAGGGAAAAAAAAAAAGGGGGGGGACGCTTGTTTTCACCACAGAGGGACAGGCTGTGGGAGAAGGGGGGGAAAAGGGATACACAAAGTTTGCCGGTTCAGACTGTTTCTCCAATTCCATGGGAACGAGCGGAGAAAAAAGTAAATAAAAAAAAAAAAAAGAGAAGGAAAGGGGAAGAAAAAAGGTGCCTGGCCCTCAATCCTATTCCCTATGAATCGCCGGAAAGTCTGGCCCGGGACAATTGGAAGAAAAAAAAAGGGAAGGAAAAAAAGGGGGGGAAAAAAGGAATGACCAGCCTCAAATTTCTTTCCGGTCCGCCGCGGGCTTTAGTCTACCAGAAGGGAGGGAGAGGAGAGGAAAAGAAGGGGGAAAAAAAAGGGGGGGGTCCACGCGACTGTCCTCCCCTCACCTGCGCACGAGAAAAAGGGAAGGAAAAGGAAAGGATCCGGCCAACTATTTCCCTTCCGCCTGTTCTGAAGGAAATAGGAGGGGGGAAGGGGGAGGTGCTTATTTTTTTCTTCCAATTAAGTTTTTCACCTTCACACGGAAAAAGAAAAGGGGAAAAAGGGGGGGGGGAAAAGGAGGGGGGGGGGGGGGGGTTGGCCATTTCCAGTCTACTTCAACCTCTCGTTTCACTCGTCGTCCGGACGGAAAGAAAAAAGGGGACGAAAAGGGAGGGAGGGGGGGGGGGGAGGAAAAAAGGGGGAAAAAAAAAGAAGGAACATGTTGGTTTTTCAGGCTCTTTTCCTAGGAAATATTGTTGTGGAGTATGTGTTCAAAGAAAGGGGGAGGGAGAAAAAGAAAGAGAGGAAGAAAAGGGGAAATCCCTAAATTCATTCTTCAAGCTTATGCCGCAAGAGCAAGGCAAGGAAAAGGCCGGGAAAGGGGAAGGAAAGAAAGAAAGAAGGGAGCCCCTCCTCTCAAATCATAGTGGGAAAGTCCTTAGAAAGAATGGAAGAGGGGAATAAAGACAAAAGAAAAAAGAAAAAAAAAAAAAAGGTCTCGGAATCTGTTCATGCCTAAGTACGGAGAATTCATCGAAGAGGGTCGAGACACAGGGGGGGGGGAAAAAAAAAGAAAAAAAAAAAAGAGGAAAAAAAAAAGGTGAAACCTCCATGGCAACTTGGGATTGTCCCGTAATCTGGCACGACGCACCACAGGAAAGGAGGAAAAAGGAAAGAGGGAAAAAAGGCGAGCAATGTCCTCAATCTGGTCATAAATTGGGGGGAAGAAGGGGAGGAATCTCCCAATACACACTCGCCTTCTTTCCCAGAAAAGGGGGGGGAGGGGAAAGGGGGGGGAAAAAAGATGGTGCTCAAATCTTTAAACTACAAACAAAAAAAAAAAAAAAAGGAGGAAGGGAGGGAAGGGGGAGAAAAAAGGGAAGGCCACGCGCCTCTCCGAAAAGTGCGTTTCACAAAGAGAGGAAGGAAGGGGGGGGGGGGGGAAAGCATCAGGCTTGGTATCATGAGGGGGGAAAGAAAAGCCCACTTCCAAAATCACTCGAAATATACTTTTGGGCATACAGCGAAGGAAGGAAAGAAAGGGAAAAAAAGGGAAAGATGCTACCTTTAACTCGCCAGAAAGGGGGGGAGGAAAAAAGGGGAAGGAGGGGAAGGAAGGAAAAAGAAGCACTGTCTCATTCTGGCGATTTTTTCAACGATGGTGGTAATGAAATAAAGAAGAAAAGAAGAAGAAAAAAAAAACCTTCACGTCCCCTTACAAAGACTATTGCACAGAAAAAAAAAAGAGGGAAAAAAAAGGCAAAATTAATCTTTTATTTTTAAACGGGAACGTTTTTAGGAAGAAAAAGGGGAAAAAAGGAACACCCTGGGATACGTTTTTCAACAACGGGGGAAAAGAAGGGGGAAAAGGAAAGGGAAGCCCTATCCCGCATGTCGAACGGTTTCGAGAAAAGAAAGGGGGGGGGAAAAAAGATTGGGCGCGCCTACGTTACCTGGTAAAAGGTTTTGGTTCCAGAGGCACGCAAGGGAGAAGGAAAAAAAGGGGGGGAATTTTCGAATGGTTCTTCCCTTGTCATAGAATCATTCAGCACGAACAGCACAGGAAAGGGGAAAGAGGGGGGGGAGAAAAAAAAGAAGGAAAGGCTTCGCCTGCTCCCCATAGTCCTTAAAAATGGGGAGGAAAAGGGGGGGGGGGGGGGGAGGCCCTTGTCCTCGCCATTCATCTACTCAATATTCACTAACCGGCAATGCACGTGGGGGAGGAAGGAGGAGAAAAAAAAAAGGGCGTTAGTTTGTCTTTTGCCTTCTATGACTGGAAGGAGCAGCGCGAATCGCAAGGTCAGGAGGAGGGGGGGGGGGAAAGGGGAAAAGGGGAAAAGGGGGGGGGAAAAAAAAGAGCAGGAGGGTCTGCTTCTTTCTTGCTGAATGATTTCATCGGAAGAGACCTGACAGAAAATGAGGGGAAAGAGAGAAAAGGAAAAAAAAAAAAAAAAAAAAGACCTTTCACCGTACCTTATCTCTTCCCCATCGGAGAATGGATTCATTGCCAGGACAAGAAAAAAAAGGGGGAGGGGAAAAGGGAGCTCGTCTAACTTTCGCGGCGGACATGTAAGCGGGGGAAAAGGGAGGGGGGGGAAGAAAAGGGGGGGGAAAAAAGGGTCTTAACTTCCCTTTACCAATGCCACTAAGTTGGTGGGGGGGGGGGAAAGTGGGAAGGAAAAAAAACGGGGAGGGGGGGGGAGATTTACTGAGAAGGTCCCTCTCCCTCCTATAGCGCACTCGTATGATTACATCGTGAATCAGAAGAAAGGGGGGGGAAAAGGTGGGAAAAGGGGGGAAAAACACCCATCTTCAGTCCGGTCGCATACACTCATCCACCAGAGCGGTACTGAAAAAAAAAAGAAAAAAAATAGGACTGAGAGGCAGAGGTAGGAAAGGGGAGGGGGGGGAAAAGAAAAGCTTTATCTTCTTTCCTCATTTTCTTTTGTTACCCCCAACCCGGAGGTACGGGAAGGGGGGGGGAAGAAGGGGAAAAAAAGGGAAAATCTGACGTCGAGTAATCTATTCTCCACGCACCCTGGATGTGGTAGTAAGTTGAGAAACTGGACAGAAAAAAGGAGGGGGGGAGAAAAAAAAAAAAAAGTACTATAATACCCTGATATTCCCCATGTCTCTCATTCTACGTACTATTCACTTTTGGGAACAGGAAAGGAAGAGGGGGGGAGGAGGGAAAAAGGGGAGGGAAAAACCGGGATACAGAATAAAAAGAACCGTAATATATTCGCGTTGGGAATTCGTTTTTGGGGGTCATATAAAAGGGGGGAGGAGGGAAGAGGAGAGGGGAGGAAGGGGGGGGGAAAAGGGGGGGAGCAATCCTGTTTCCTCATATTTTTAGGGGATTATGACAGCCTTGCAATTCCTTAGAAAAGGGACATGTGGGGAAAAGGGGGGGGGGGGAAAAAAAGAAGTCCCTGTACGATTAATCCTTGCCCTGCTCTTGTGAGGAAGAAGAGGGGGGGAAAATTAGAGATAGGTGCCTTTTCTTTCCTTCTCCCTCTTATAAATACTCCACAACAAATTTTCCTAAGGAAAAAGCCGGAAAAAAAAAAAGGGGACAAACGAAAAGGGGGGGGGGGATTGCGCCTTAACTTACGTATTAACCTACTCTTTGAAGTAGAACTGGAAATGCCAAAGAAGAGGGAATGCCAAGCGAAGGGGGGAAGGGAAGGGAAAAAAAAAGGGGGGAAAAAAAAACATCTTTGCATGAAAATAAGCACGATAAACCATTAAGAAGAGCCGTAACAGGCGGAAAATAGTTCCTGGAAGATGGAAAAGGGAAAAAGGGGGGACCATTTCCGTTTAGATCTACCACAACACCGAGCGGAGCAGACATATAGACACACAGAAAAGCGAGGAAGAAAGGAAGGAGGAGAAAAAAAAAAGGGGGGGGAAAAAAAAACGGGGAAGCAGACAAAATTTTTTTGCCCGATTTTTCCAAGTGTGCCCGATGTGGGGGTGGGGCGAACAAAGGGGGGGAAAAAAAGGAAAGGGGGGAAAAAAAAGATCGTAATGGCCGTAGTCTTAAATAGGTCCTTGAAGATTTGGGTGAGTTGGGAGGCAAGAGGGAAGGGGGAAAAAAAGGGAAAAGATTCCGTGCCCATTGTTTTAAAAAAGGAAAAAAAAGAAGGGGGAGCCCCCGCTTATACAATGCCGACCTCATGTGTAAAAAACAAGGACGAATAAAAGGGGAGGGGAGGAAAGGGGGAAAAAAGAGTCACACTTGAGTGTTCCCCCAATTCATTAACATTCGCTTTCTCCGGGTAGAGTTATATGATCAAGAGGGAAGAAAGGGGGGGGGGGGGGGGGGGGAAAAAGATACAATCAAGACTTAATTATTAGGAAAAGAGAGAGATTCACTATTGAAATCAAAAAAAGACAAAAGGATAAAGAAAAGGAAGAAAAGAAATTTCATTTTCTTGTGGGTTGGGCACACTCAGTGGGCAAAAAGGAAAGGGGAGAGGAGGGGGGGGGAGAGAAAAAGACAGTTTATTACTCCCTAAAGCGACCTTTTGCGCGTGTTTACAACAGGGAAAAAAAAAGGGAGGGGAAAGGGGGAGAGAAAACTGAACACAATGAGTTCCACGAATAGAAAAGGGGAAGAAAGGGGGGGGGAAAAAAAAAAAAAGAATCACCCCAAATCTCAAAATCTCACGGGCCCTATTAGAACTAAAAGGAACAATTATAGGGAAAAAAGGGGAAAGGAAGCCCTCGAAAAGGCTTGCCTTCATTTGTACGAAACCCCAACTAATTGGGACAAAGGGAAATAGGGGGGAAAAGGGGACACTTCGCAATGACCAACCTCAAATTTCTTTTTCGGTCGCTCGCAGGGAAGGGTGAAGAGAGGGAGGAAGGGAAAGGGGAAAGAAAGGGGAAAAAGAAAAAGGGGAAACAACGCTAACTTGTCCTCCCTCACCTGGGCGAACCGAAAGAAGGAAAAAAGGAAGAGGCCCTTTTTTTCCTGTCCTCTTCCTTTTTCATTTTTTAGAGCGGGGGGGGAGGAGGGGGGGGGAAGGGGAAAAGGAAAAGTTCTGCTCTTGACAAATGGCTATGGCATTCCCTTTTTCTTCTTGTTTGTGGGGGGGGAAAAGGGACAGGAGAAAGAAAAAAGGAAAGACGTCATGCGATCCAACACTGGGCAGTTTCTTTTAGAGGAGATAGACTAGGGGCAGTTAGGGGGAGAAAGGGGGGGGAGGAGGGGGGAAAAGGGGGGGGAAAAGGTTCGTCCTTTTCCCTTTTGTACAGAGGAAAAAACGGGGGGGGGGGGGGGAAGGGGGGAAAGAAAAAGACCTGAGCTCCGATTTAATGATTTAAAGCGTAATGGAAAGGGGGGAAAGGAGGAGAAAAGGTCCAAGGTCCCTTCGCCTGCTTAGGAGGGAGGGGGGGGGGGGGAGGAAAGGGGAAAAGGAGGTCCCTCCCTCTAAATCAGATTGGAAAATATTAAAGAGATTGAAAAAGATGGGGAGAAAGAAAAAGAAAGACGATATTCGTTCTTAACAAAGTTCAATCCCGTCGCGGAATCGGGCAAGGAATAAAAGAAAGGGAGAAGAAGAAAAAGGGGGAGGAAGGGAATACTTTACTTTTATTATTATATTTTCGTATCCGGGAAAAAAGGGAAAAGGAAAGGAAAGGGGAAAGGCACGTAGAACCGATCTTTCAGGGGCCAAAAATAATGACGGTAAAATTCGGAAGAAAAAAGAGAAGCTTCGAAACGCTCAAATACAACGAGAGGGGAAAAGAGAAGGGGGGAAACGTACCCTCACTTATTTTGCGCATAGTTACATAAGGGAAAAAAAAAATGAACCAAGGAAATTCACTCCTCCTTCCGGAAAGAGTGCTCTCCATACGAGGGGAAGAAAGTTGGGGGGGGGGGGGAAAAGGAACTCGTTCTTCGGTATGACAGGACGAGACAAAAGACA
>Ga0179593_1684792_pt1 | contig 11628 bp, 14 predicted proteins | sample CZODoug2_1_08_16_FD_185931 | JGI IMG/M metagenome (GOLD analysis project Ga0179593, IMG submission 185931) | Vadose zone soil fungal communities from Angelo Coast Range Reserve, California, USA - CZODoug2_1_08_16fungal (PacBio error correction) | ecosystem: Environmental > Terrestrial > Soil >...
TAAGGGGAAAGGAGCAAAAAAGGTTTGAAAAAAGTGGAGATGAATTGGGGTTGCTGATAGGTCTGGAAAAAAAGCAACAAAGGAAGCTCAGAGGAGAGGGGGAGGGAACTGGGTACGTTGGAAGGACAACCCGGGAAAAAAACCTATTATCACTAATAGTAAAAATTGGAAAAGACAAGGGAAAATCAGGCGAAAGGCTGCAATCCTTCCCGCCAAAGGCCTTAAAAAAAAAAGAGGCAGAGGGGGCTTTCAGGGAGAGAGAGGGGAAGAAGGGAACGATGGAATGGGAAAAAGCAGCCGATGAAGATCAACCATTCCCTTGAGGGGGTACCCTGGTTCCCATTGACAGAAAGGGCCCGCCCGTTGTGCCAACGGAAAGGGTACAGAATGAATCCAAACTACCGCCTCCTAGAAGTCTGGGTGGAAGGGACCTGGGGGGGTATAATCGAATCGAGGATTCTGGGGCCTCAGAAAAGGGTGACGGTCCTAGGGTTTAGGACGCCGAAGGGCAAGCAACCAAAATCTTTTAAGAATAAGGGGTACTTGGGGGGCAGAAAGAACAGACCACGGGACTGCACAATTGCAAAAAAACAGGATAGACCTCGAAAAGTTCTGAGAATCGGGGACAGCCCCAAGGGCCTGCGATGAAAAAGGTCTCCGTCGAAGAAAGAAAGGAAGCATATCCAGAAAGGGCGGCAGACAATCGGGCCGAGCTGGTTCGGCTTGGACGCCGCGTCCAAAAAGGTAATTTTTGGGGAACACAGAAAATGGGAAGAAACAAAGCGTAGGTTACCGGTGATCACCCAACGGGAACAGATCGTCGAGAAGGGCCGCATTTCACTAGGCCGAAATATTGGCACGACAGTCGGGAAAAACGGAAAGGGTCTGGGAAACGCCAAAGGAAATCCGGCCAAAAAAAAAATTCACTCAATTAGGCGGTGGGGACGCGCCAGGAAACACTGCTGTCGGTAATCAAGAAAACGCCGGCAGAAGGACTGAGTTCGCGTCAGAAGATAAACGATAAGGGCGGCCCAACGCAAAATGGGGTAAATCATTACGCGCGCTTCACAATGGGGAAGGGGAAAGCACTCTGTATGGGGCTCACAGACAAAAAAAAGTAGAAAAGAAAAATTTACTGCAAAACGGGAGAGAAAGAATCCATTTTTGTAAAAGCGGCGTTACCGGAACCCAGACAGACCTGGAGAGATTCCAAGCAACGAGGGAGGGCGATTCTCCCGGGAAAAAGACGCAGGTTGGACTAGAATGGGGCAATTCAGGGGGTGAAGAGGTGCGAAGGCTCTCGACAACTAACGGGAAGCTGTGAGGAGAAAAAAACGGAGCGTAGAAGGGAATGCAGGCAGGGTCTACAGCCTTCAGCGACAAATAAGGAGTGATACTATGTTCAGGGGAAAGAAGGCAGCCGTGTGGAACAATAACTATATGGGGGGGTGGGTGGGGGGAGGGGGGGTGGGGGGGTGGAGGAGAAACCCTCCGCCTTCAGGAAGTAGGGGATAAGTCGCGCCGGGATCTGAAAGTCAGTAAGAGGACTACGCGGTGCGGGACGGAGGCAGGAAACAATAGCGCCGGTCGTGGTTCCCGGGTTCACAGCCGACATTGGGTTCTAAACTTCAAAAAGGGTTTAGGAGTGAACAGACGCTACCGCTATAGAATGAAAGACGTTGACAGTCACAACGCAAAAAAAAGGTCATACAATGGAAAGGACTGCTTCGACTTCACTTGGAAAAAAAAAAAATAATCCTTACCTCGTGAATCCCTTATGCGGGACCTTTCCCAGCCTTGGAATTTTTGGGGGGGAAAAGATGGAGGGTCTCTGGGGTGTAGTCCCGCATGTGGGGAAGGGACTGGAAAATCGGCTTTCCGGGGCCTGGTTCCAGCAGCCCAAATGTTTCGGAAAAAAAACCAGGCTTCAGCATGAGACCGACAAAGAATCGTTTTACAACCGGGGGGGGGGGCGTTTTGTGCACCTCCATCCGTAGGGGCCGCGCGGGCCCCCTGAAGCAAAAAGGGCTGGATTCAGACAGTCAGTGGCGAGAGAAAGCAGGCGCACCACTCAATTCTGAGTCCGGGATGGGAAACTGGCCAGAGGGGGAAGGGGGGAGAAAAATCCTTGTAAGAATATTGATCCCGTCGCGGTGCGTATAGGACAAGGCAAGGGTGGTAACTGGTTGTGGGGGGGGGGAAAGCAACAACAACAACTTATGAGGAAAATAGGAGGGGAAACCATCAACTCACAAAAATGCGCCCTTGTACCGGGTAGGGTTGACGCAACGAAGACGCATCAATATCTTAAAAAAAAAAAGGTGTTCGAAAAAAGAGGATGGCACAGTTTCCCATTCCCCTGAACGCCATCTGGGAGGGGGGGGGGGCGCGCGCGCCTTATTTGAATGTAGAAAAGGATTGTGTATTCAGGGGCACCATCGAGAAGGATGGAAGGAAAAGGCCCGTGTACCGATGGAAGGGATCTCGGGAGAAAGACATTGAATTTGGGAGCAAACCGATAGAAGACAACATTGGGTGGAGGCAACCAGCCGCCAAGGAAGGGTATCTCCAATGAAACACCTGGAGGAGAACCTCAGGTCGGACCGAAAAGTTCCCAAAAATCGCATGCTGGGAAATGTCCATCGAAGTGAGGAAAGTTGAGGATGAGGTGGGGCGACAAGGTGAAGAGAGCCTAAGCTAAGGTATTGACGGTTGATTCGTGTGAAGACCACGCTTTCAAAGCGATTTCGGAGAAGTCGGATTAAACCATCGAGGAAACCGGGGGTGAACGTTTTCAGAGCCTGGGCGTCTGCGAAACCTTGGGGAAAAAAAAAAAGACTCGCGTAGGGGGGGGGGGGGGAGAAAGTTCGTTCACCATCGCGGATTGATTACTGAGAAAATTCCAGCAGCGATTGTAGCTATAAATGGTCCTTGAAGGAGGATGCATTGCTGCCGGAGGGATTGGTGAATGGGGGTGAAAAATTCCTAGGTCACTAAAAGTATAAACGCATGTTCGGGTGTCCGCTGATCTAGCTACAAGAGCAAATACTTAATAGAGAGAGGTTGTGGCAAGAAAGAGAGACCTTTCTGATGCCGAATTCTTATATCGCTTTCACCTAAGTAATTTCATTAATATAGATTCACTGCGTGTAAAAGGGGAATTCCGAAACACGGAAGAGGTCTTCTAAGGAAGGAAGTGTCTTTTAGGTTTTTAAACAGCGTCCGAGATACGCACCAAACCGGGGGGGGGGACGGACACTGAGCGTCCGCGAAGCTTGCAGGAATCACGGAGTAAAGGGGGTCGTTGCGAAAAGAGGCAGTTCCGTGCCAGTACATTGGGGTGCAAGCTGGAAGTAATGCCTGTGTAAAGAGCAATGTCTGTGGGAGCGCAACAAACTCGACTGAATAATCTGTGGAGGACTCGGAAGGCTGCACAGAAGCCTGCGGGGGCCGGCTAAGGACTGTGGGAAGGGGAGGGTATCCGGCACCGCAAGAGGGTAGTGATATTTTGACGGCGAGGAAGCTTGGTCCACCGCTCCAAGCAAGTACGGGGGGGGGAATGGGAGTGTCGCCAATGCGAATTCCGGCGAAGCGTGAGAAATAATAAACGAAACGGGGAACGGCAGATGGAAGATCTGAGGTGGTGGGGAAACTGTACTGAACTGGCCGTAAGGGTTTCTACAAGGAGGTGGCCCAGGATAAAAGGGGATGCGAACACCGCCCGGCGTGGAAAAAATTCGAATCCAATGCTCGGGCCGCTGCCCCTACTTGCAGAAGGTTCGGGGGATAACCGAGGGGGATGAATCCCTGTGAGAGGGAGAGACGGTGTACTTCGCCGGAGCAATGCGGGGGAGGGGAACACCGCTAGACGAAATTTCCGGGACTGACAAATATGGGGTACGAAAACTGGTGAGTCACCGGCTTGGGAAAAAAAGACTCCTGGGACCCGAGGAAAGCAATTTCTCCAAAAGAGCGTGGAGGAAATTGCTGGCAAGTTGTTGCCGCGGGCGCAGAATACAAATAGACAATCGAAACGCGAGGAAAGCAAATAACGGAGAATTCGATTCAGACCAACATCATCACCACCTCACCCACCGACAAGAAAAAACCGAACCGAAGGGCTGGAGAAGAGTAAACTGCGGTAGTGGCGGGGGACAGAAGGGAAAGGGGACATTACCGATGCCTAGAACAATTCACTCGAGGAATCACTTCGGAGAATAGGGAAAATGGGCCCATCAGGGGGTTCACGAAGTAATAGGGAGAGGGAAAAAAGAGGCGGCTCTGGATTGGTACAACAAGGGGAACCAGAGGGTCCGGAGAGGCGAATTCAGCGGATACACTCCTCCGCCCACGAATCTGGGCCGAAGATGGTTGAAGGCCTCGAATGAAGGAGGGACCGTGCAGATGCAAGCAAGGCAAATGATCGGCAGGCTTAAAGTCGCCCATCTGGTTTAAATAGAGGGGGAAACGCCTGCGCTTGGGACGGGTTGGACGAGCAAAACTGGGGTGAACAACATCCGATCATCCGTCGAATCGCCGAGATGGGGGGTTTTGTAAGTCCTGAGGTGCCTCTGGAAAAATCAGCACAGTGATAGGAATAGTTCTTATGCTCCTAAACGGCCGGAAGACCTGTAGCCGTCAGAAGAAAAAAACAACCATCCCCCTTGGAAGAACAGAGGACACACAACAAACAACGGGGAAAAGAGAGAGATCCGTAGAAGAAGGTGATAATGCCGCTCCATGGCCGGCCGCAGTTTTGGAAAAAAACTGTGGAGGAACGGGCACTGTGCTGAAATCGATCTGACTAGCGCAGGAAAGAAGGGACAAATAAAAATCAAGCGATCGCCGAAGAAGGTCGATGTTGTTCACTACGAACGTTGTGGGAGAAGGAAACGGAAAGAACGAAGAAAGAGTACACAACTGAGATGGGACTACCGCAGAGCGCATGGAGCTGCAGGCTGCACCGCAGCCGTCCCCATGCCTTCATTTTTCGGCAGTCGGACGTGGGCGTTCATGGATGTATGGAGTGATACGGCGGAGACAAGATTTGGCCTGCGGGGCAAAAATCAGAGCAACGAGATTGAGAAACCATTACCTCGGTGAATTACAGATGATTTTCCCTATTCCGGGACTTGCTGCGAGAAAGGGATAGACGGGCATAAGAAAAAAATGTAACGTACAGGAGGAAGTCGCCACTACCGCCATGCGAATACTCCAGAAAACTGGGAGGGTTTTGTCGGGTGAATGGTTATGAAGCCAATCACGCCGTATTTGCGGGGTCGCACGTGGGGCGTGTCCTAATTTTGTATTCGGGAAACACAAACTGGGCAAGCGCCACTCGAGGAGAATCCTGGAGTCCGGGCGGCAGAGTCAAATCCACGGTGAAACTATCAAACAGGTCTTGCGACAGGGGGTCAGGGAAAGGAAAAAGTTTCGATAGCGTGACACCAGCCCTGCCCTCCGGCGAGTACACAAGACCGTCGAATAAAGTGAGGTCAGCAAAGAGATCAAAATTTATTCCAAGTAGCAAGCCCGAGAGGGGGATTGACGCCGGCGGTGGAAAGGTCGAATTGGGGGACCACCAGGACTAGAAACCATCGTACGGAGTATTAACGTATCAAAACGAAAGAGTCGGAAAGAGCCGGTGAACGGCCGGTTTATCGAGTTCGCTGAACCAAAAAGTACCTATTTGAAAAAAACGCGGGCAACACGGACGGATTGGATCCGGTACCCAGCTTATGGACGTAAAAAGAGATACAATTTTATGGTTGACGGCGGGAAGAAACCGTTCCGACGTCGGGAATTAAGCTCTGCCTAGCCCAGGAGTCGTGGAGTCCGCGTCAAGAAACCCCGGTAGCCGCAGGGCGGGACGCCACCCGTCGTGAACATCATTCGCAGCGGCAAATTTACTTACCGCAACAGGGGATGAATAGGGGAGAAGGACAAATGGAGAAGGGGGTTGGGACTGCAAGCTAGTCGCGAACGGGAACATCTATCAAATTTGGGGTGCGGGGACGGCCGTACCGCTGAAAAACAAGACATTTATGTACTGAAATTAAGTCCAAAAGCGGCGGGGAGAAGCTTCCAGGTGGTCCGCAGTGATTCGGGAAGAAGGGGAAATTAATGAGGTGAAAGCGAATACGGACTCGAAAAAACGGAATCTTGGCAGGTGCTGCGAAACAACGATAGCGATTAACGGATTTCTCGTCGACCCATAAGTAACGACAACGAAAATGCGTTCGTCCGCGGAGTGACGACGGGGAAGACTGTTGAACCAATCTCAAAGAAAAGACGGCTTCTACTGCCCGACGCATTCAAGGACAGTATTTATCGGGAGAACTAGGAGGGGAGGGATTTGAAGAGGTGGAATCATCCACGCTACGGAACGGCTTCAAGGAAAAGCGCGTCATTGGATTTTCCAACGTGGCCGCCGCACCTGGAGTCTACCACGTTTTACACCGGGGGGATCGAGGAGCCCGATTCTACGGATCCGATGTGGAAAAACGTGGGACAAAAACCTCCCTCAACCGTCAACCATTAGCTCGGCGCGACTTCAACTTGGTCGACAACCACCGAACTTCAAGCTGTTTCTATCCCAAGAGGCGGAATTGGAAAAAATCCTTGGGGCATTTTTGGAGGGGGGGAGGTCCCGCCGAATGGGGGAGCCCGCAGTGTTTTTAGCTACTGAGATCCCGGCGGGACTGGGGCTGAGGGACCAGCATCCCAATGTGGTCTTCGAGTTAAGCGCCACTTCAATGAGCAAAGCATCAGTCCATCGGGCCCGGAAAATGGGGTCACCGGCCATACTTGATGCGGTGAAAGGAATCACAAGTATTCTACTTCAAGATAAAGGGCGAGACCAGCAGGACGCACCCTCAATGTCGATGAGCTGGGAATGGAAACCTGCCAGGAGAAGGTGCTGAACACGCATGGAATTGCTCCCCTCGGAGGGAAGGGAAAAGGGTACCATGCGCAACGTGGTGGAGTGCTGGTTTTGGGCAAATCTCAACACAACCACGTATAGGAAACGAGGAGATGCCAAAACAGCACGACCACCGGTCGCCTTGGTACCAATGTGTAAAGCAACGCACGAAGGTATTCTTCCACTGCGTGTAAAAACATTCGAGGGCCGGTGGCCCCTTTTCCCAAGGACAGCATTGAGTGTGAAAAGTGCTGGGAAAAACCATTTATCTTGATGTATCCGTGTAGGGGGAGTGGCCAAGGGCATTACTTAGGACGGTGAAAAACGACCCGGTTTTAAACCGATGGGGGTATGCTCGGCTAGGAGTTGGGAGCACCGCGAAAAAAAGGGCTGAGGCAAAAGCCCCGCCGCGGGATCTCCAGGAGGGGGGAAACACACTGCTGACGAAACCAGTCGTGCATCCATCATTTCAATGCGCCAAGGCTTAAAGGAAAAAGCCTCGAAGGATAGAAAAAGCGGGAATTATCAGTGGTGTCGACAAATGTGAAGTCGCCGCCGAAGCTAATGGGACTGTTGAAGTGCTGGTGACGTTGTCCACGAGTAATAAAAGGTCGCGGTAAGAAGTCGGGATTCCCTCACCCCGTGGTGAACGGTAGAAAGCGCCAGAGGATGCTGGGAGAAACGTGGAAAACGACCGACGCGAAGGGAACTCATTCGTTCACCGCGTCCGGTGATTACTTAACGAATTCCCGGCCAGTCGTCGAATAAAAATGGAAGGAATTCGAGGGCAGCGAAGCCCGTCTTTTGGTGAAAAGAAAGGCCGTCGTTCAAAGGCGGACGGAGAAACATTTGGAGTTGTCGCGAAGCGATGGGGTCCGAGCCGCAAAGACTTTATCGCTAAGAGTGCTCAAGAAACTGCCCAGTTCGGAAGGCGCGAGCCGATCGCTTTTCACCGAAGTAATTGCATGAATAGTAAGCAATGTGCGGGAAGGAGATTCTCGCCACGCCGCGGGGTGCTTATAGGAAGACATAAATGTCTTGTCAAGGTTTCAGCTGGGGCCGCCGATTGCCGCACAAACGGCGACGATCCCTTCGCCCGCGAGCGGGGGAATTATGAAAGGCGTCCATTTGTCGGGAAAGGGATTCAGAAAAGAGGTGAAGTGCCAGTCATTGGTGAAAACTGCGCTTAATGATGGAACTAGTAAGCTGTTTCGCGGCCGAACTGCCGCGGATCGGTGTTGATGACGGGGAATGCACCGACTCCTCGGGATTAGAAAAAAATTCCTCTACGCAGTGGAAATGGAAAATGCGCCGTCACCAAATAAACTTGGGAAGATTTGGGACGAAGGAAGCTGGAAAAGGCTCACGATCCGTCCTTGGACCCGATCGGTCGGCCACTAGGGAAGACTCAGACGACGCGGGAGGCGAAGCAGCAAAGAATCGAAAAAAGCGGCCGTTCCATACACAAGAATTGGGACGATCTCAGTTGGGTGAATAAACGGTACTTTCCGAAGTGTTTCTACCAGTTCGGCCCCCACTCGACCTGTCTGGGCACACCTGCAAAGGGTCAATGCTAAATCCCGAGAGCAGCTTTGATCTTTTGCCAAAGAATAATTCGATCTTGCTGAATGCCACATTCGACGGAGACGGTGTAAAGCCGGCGGGCAAGGGAAGGGGATGGGTGTACTCACCGGCCGAACTTTTCGGGGTTCCTGAAAGCCCTGGTCGCGAGATCACGCGTGCCTTTGCCGACACGGAAGTATCCAGGAGTCAGGAAGAGTCCGTGGCATGAATGGCTTGTGCCGGGCCGCGCAGAAAGCACAAAGAAACACACGGCGAGGCAAAGAAAAAGAACGGGGGGGGCGGGGCGATTCATAAACAAAACCCCCCCTTAAACAAAAAAAAAAGAACAGAATGTGCTGTAGTAAACAGAGGCGGTAGTGGATGTCAGAAGTGTAAGACATTTACCGGATGCCGCCCAATCTCTCCACGCTGCAGCACTTCTCAGGGACTTCATCCAGGGTCCGAAGGGACTGGTCGTGCCCGATTAATCCGGCGCTGATTTGGGACAAAGCACCACATCGTCCGGATCGAATCGGATCCCGATACCGCCCATCGCTGCCGAAATTGTGAGGCCCTCTGCGGTTTCGCAACCTTGGCAGCTCCGATCGGCAGCGTATTGGGCAAATCTCCGTGGGGGTAAGAGTAGGGTAACTCCTGCGTATTTCCCGGAGCACAACGGGGAAGACGTAGTGAAAGAAATCGATCTGCGTAGGGCGCTCGCCGCGATAAGGTTTAATTTGAAGAAACTGCTTGCCGCATTTAAGCGATCAGCACAGTGAATATAAATACAGTTGAGGGGGAAAAACGGCGTGCCTGGCTCCACTTGAGAAGAAGTCATCAGCACCACTGAACACTTTACGGATAACTCTCAACAACGAAGGAGGAAGAGGAATGTGATTAGGCCCGGTGGTGGAATGCCGGCTCCCAGTGGAGCAAGAAGCATTTTTGAAAAGGAACTGTGATTTCCGGATTCACGTGATCGATCGGGAAGGGCAAGCAGAGGCACAAAAAAGGCGCGAGGCCGGAGCAGGATTGGGCCACAAAATTGTGCTCCGGCCACCCAGGAAGCGCAGGAGAAACGAATATGAAACAACTGAATGGCGACTACGAACGCCGATCATGATGAGACCATGTACTGCAATTCCAACCCGCCAGATTAAGAAAATTATTTAAGAAAGCGAGGCGTGGCGGGCATAGTGTATACATGAAGTCGCAGAGAATGGTCTGAGGGAGGGGCAAAAATCAGCAAGCCGGATTCATACACGACCAACCTTCGTGAAGGGACAAGGGATGAGTTTCCCTATTTGAAGTACGAAGGTTAGGCCGCGCCTGGAGATAGCCTACGCGGAAGGGGGGGAAGGGACGTAACTTGCGGACATCTCCACGAACGGACTCAAAAGCACTTCGGGTTTTCCTGTCCGGGGGGGGTTTATGAGCGAATCACCCGTCTTGGGCGTGCCTCGGTGGGGCCTGCTTGTCCTTCTTGTAGTTTCAAACTGGGGCAAGCCATAATGAAAATCGTTGGAAAATCTGGATAGGCGTGCGGTCAGGGCAAAGCCATCGGACTATCAACCAGTTTCTGACAGGTTACGCGAAAAAGTTGCGGATAGCGGGTGAGGAAAAATCCCCGCATTGAAGGCAGAGTACACCGTCTCCGTGAAAGTGGATTCAGCAAGCAGATCAAGAACTGGCAAAGTAGGGCAGTGACGATTTCGCATTACGCCGGGCGTGTCAAGGAAAAAGGTCGGAATTGGGGGCAAAGAAACTTGGTACAAACCAAAAAGAGGTACGGAAGTGAGCCTGATCACCGAGCGTCATCTGCCGAGGCTATCGACAATTGGAGCGCTCTCTCGGGGGGGCCTTAAGTGGGCGCCGACCTCGGGGAAACGGAAGATGGGGAATGCCAAAGCTTGATCGCCGGCAAGATTCACTACAATTTGGATTTGACGGCGAGAACGAACATTTCAACCTCGTGAATCGCGCGAAAGAAGAGCATTATGGGAAGTAAGGGAACGCGTTCACACGTTACTCGGGCGCGAAAACCGACGTTAGCATCGGAAGCTTCCGCCAAGAACCAATGACTGGAAACGGCCGCTTGGGTTAATAGGAGCAACGACATGGACGCCGTGAAGGGAGGGCATCTAGCGGAAGCACTTTCTCCCAAATCAGTTGCGGCCATCGAACCGAGACAGACATTTGTACGGAAATACGAAGCAGCGGCGGTGGCGAAGAAGGTTTAACCAATAAAGCTGCTCGATATTCATTCAGAATGCGGTGAAAAGCGCTACCCAGAGGAAAGGCGAATGGGGCAATGCTGCGCAAAACGATAGTGCGATAATGGAAATTGAGCAAGCGTCGACGCATCGCTTCACTACCACGAATGCTTGTTCTCCATAGTCTTGACGACGAAACGGGGAAACCAATAAAAGAAACGAGCGCGACTTAAAGAAATCATCAAGGAATTGTGACGAAAGCAATCGCTGGCCACTTTAGCGTAGAATCAAGAGGCTCTGGTGAACGAGAATCTGCCAATACGAAGAGGTCGGTTGAGTTCAAAAGGGGGGCTACGCAGCGCCACAAAAGGTCTAACGGTCACCCCTGGTATCGAGGGAATCCCGACTACCGCGAATCGAGATTTGATAATAGTGGGACACGCGACACCGGACTGTATACCATTTCGGCGCGAATTCAACTGGGAATCGACACCAAAGAAGTCGACCGCTGTGCTATACCAAGGATGCGACTTTCCCACCTTATTTGTGGGGAATCGAGGTCCACAATGGTGTAGCCCCGCAGGTGTTTTGCGCTCAAAAAGATCCAGGTACCGGGCCATGCGGGGCCATCATCCGATGTGATTTAAAAAAAAAACTTCGAGCGGGGGTTCCAGGAAAAACTTCAAGTTCCAGCAGTCCATCGGTTTAAACAGGGGGACCTTGGGGCAAGCCACGTAATGCACGCTGGTCAAATACAACAAGTACACTACTTCTACGTCAAGGATAAATAGAGCGACCAATCACCCTCAATGCTGAAGGCGCTGGGAATGGGAAACCGAGAAATGGGGGGGGACACGCAGTGGAAGAATATTGATACGCTTCGGCGTTGCGTACTTGGTAACAGGCGCAAAGTGGGGCACTGGTTTGCGA
>Ga0179593_1380804_pt1 | contig 11627 bp, 6 predicted proteins | sample CZODoug2_1_08_16_FD_185931 | JGI IMG/M metagenome (GOLD analysis project Ga0179593, IMG submission 185931) | Vadose zone soil fungal communities from Angelo Coast Range Reserve, California, USA - CZODoug2_1_08_16fungal (PacBio error correction) | ecosystem: Environmental > Terrestrial > Soil >...
TTCAACAAGGAAGGACGTCGACAGAACCAAAGCTGCAATTGCAAAAAAAGGAAACTTCGTTCTCCCCCGTTTTTTGAGCTGGTTTGGTGAGGGGGAAGAAAGACAACATCGCAGGAGAAGGTCTAAGTGAGTTATGAAGGAAAAAGACCAAGACCGCTTAAAGAACCATTCGAAATCAAAGTAAGTGGGGAGCCACTGGGAGAAGAAAGCAGACAATATCGGAGAAGAAAAGCTCGCGACTAAACTGAACACATTAAAGATGCTGTTCGAATGGGGCAAGGTGTGCTCTCCCTGGAAATGGGCCTGGGCGCTCAGCTCAAATGACTGATCGGCCTAGGAGACACGTGGAAAGCAAGGCGCGTAAGGGAACATCGTGAGACCACAAATGGCCTCAAAGAAAAAAGGAGTTGCGGCTTTTTTCATGGTGAGGGCCACGGTTACACTCGAGGAGGAGAAGAGTGGAGAGCAGAGGCCGCGGGCTTTTAGACGGTCTAGGGGAAATAGCCGTGCAGGGGTTCCGAAAAGAGGGAAATTCCTGCGGGTTTCATGGGAAAGTGAGTTGGCGGAGGGGGTGGCGCCCATGCTAAGAGGGAAAGGGAATATGAGGTTTAGAAGTACGAGACAAGACCAGCTAGTAGGGAAGAGGTTTGAATGAATAAACGCCTTGTGGCACGAATAATAAAGAGGGCACGGTAGGAGGGGGGGAGTCACCCAAAGAAACGGACTTGGCGAGCCGAACCGTCAGCCGCTTGAAACTGGCAGGTCGAGGAAGAGGGTCGCAATCCGGGGTGATTAAGGGTCTTTCTAACGGGTGAAATAAAGACCCTTAATTCAAGGGGATTTTCTATTGAAAAAAGGTCGTGAAGTGCAACCCCGCTAAAAGGGGTTTGGTTCAGGCACCTTGGTCCCGATCGGGAGACATTCTAAGCCGCGGCCCGCAGGGAAGAGGGGAAAAAAAGGGATGCCTGGCCAGCTCGGGAGGGTTTGAAACTTTCGCGGCCTGCAAGGAGGCTGGGGAGGCAGCATGGCGCGGTGCAAATCGACCCTGCTCCAGCTGTAAGGGCTAAGCGAAGGGTAATGAAAATCACCTTAAAAAAAAAGGCGGGCCGCAGTGAAACCAGAGGGCGGAGAGGGACAGGAGGGAGAGACCGTCTGTATTTCAGCGCCATTCGAAAAAGAACGGGCTATGGGAAGAAAGAATGAAAATACTCCTCCTACATGAAACAAGTGGAAAAAGCTAGAAGTATAGGGGAAAGAAACCTAAAAAAAGAGCGGCAAGAAGGAGACTTATTGAATGTGGAAGCCCAGTCTCGCAAAAGGGCGGAAGTACCGAGGATCTCATGGGACGTGGCGTGAAGACAACGATGTTAAGAAGAACACGAAAGTCGTTCCAGAAGAGATCTAACCAGCGAAGGCAAAAAGCTCGGGCTACAACCAATAGGAATTTCCGAAAACGCTCCAGCCATGACCGGGGAAGGTAAAACTGTAAGCGTGTGAGAACACATCGTGCACAGGCCATTGAATAAGAGGGTTACTCACTAGAAAATTCAAATAGCAACGAGGCTAAAGGGCATGCAGCGCAACACAAAGGAAAGAGCTGCCCATAGCAAGAAACAATAGCCGGTCGGAAAAATCGCGGTCAGGATGAAAGCAAAAAACATGACTGAGATAAACATAGAGGATGGAAGGGAGCCTCGGTGCCGATCAGTAGAACTTGCAAAAAGTCCCCGAGCACAATTGAAAACATCGCATTCCGAAGAACCCTCACAATGGGCGTCGGCAAACACGGCGGGGTCCTAGGGGTGGGATCGGAGATCAATTGCTGAAAAGGGGTAGGAAGGAATCTTCCCAAACGAAAAAATGCAGTGGAAAAGAAGAAGCCTGATCAGCAAGGATCTAGAAGGGACAACCAAAGAACGCCTCGCAATAGGAGGACTATTGAGAATTACCATGTAGCCTCGACTACTATCGACGAGTCTATCACATACACTTGTGCACGGGAAGGAAAAAAGGGGGAAAAAAGTTGCGCGCCCAGATAGGAGCTGGAAACGCTTCAGCAGAGAGGGGCAAACGAGGAAAAAATCTTTTCAGTAGACACACTGGGTGATCGGACCAAGCGAAACGACCGCAGGATGGAGGGAGCTCCTAGCCGGAAACAGCGCACGAAAGTCGAGGAAATGTAATCTAGAGATCAACGATCCGTTGAAAAGGAGGGTGCCATCGTTGAAAGAAGGGGACGCAGACCAGAGAGGGTGTAGTCGAAAGGGTACGGGTTGCAGAGGGGAGACTGCGGGAATAGAGAATACCAGAAACCAGACGTATTAGAAAGGACTCCAGAACCCAAGTCAAATGAAAAGAAGAGCAAAGAGGCAGTCTAGGGGATGAGAGGTTTGTCGGGGGGGCAAATCGGGGGCTGGGAGAGGAGCGATTAGAACTTCTCACATAGGAGAGACAGATAGACGAAAAACCAGCACCACTAAACGAGCAGGCGAAGATACTGAAAAGAAAAGCGCGTAAGTACATAAACAACAACAACCAGAGGAAAATAGAGAAGAGGAGAAAAGGAGCGGTTATTTCTGGAAAGCTATACGAAACTCCGAAGGGAAACTGAGTAGGGCGGCGTGAGAGAGCCGGGCCTCGGACGCTGAAGGAGGGTGCCATCACGGAAGCGATCAAAGAAACCCGAGTGAAAGCGTACGAGATTTTAAGGAGGCAAGCACGGAACAAGTTAGCATAGGACTCGGGGACTGTGGTCGTGTTGTTTGGTCCTAGCTTCGCTAGAGAAGGAGCCGGTCTGGGGAGGCGGCAAAGAGGAGAAGCAACCTTAAAACGGTTAACCAAAATGCGCCAGCATCTTCACCATTTTGAAGGTGGCTCAAACCAAAAGAAAACGGCGGCCCTCGAAAAGGGGGGAAGAGGGCCTCTGGGGGAGTGAGCGCGAAAGTGTGGGGGGGAAAGCCTCAGCAGGCGGCCTTTGGGTGGTTGTATAGAGAAAGCAAAAGCCAGGGTCCAGGTGAGAGAAGAAAGAACAATACGCAGACCTTGGTGGCAAGGATCGCGGCGGGCTTCCTGAAATGGAGAAAATTGGAATAACTATGGAAAGCTGTGTCATGGGATCGCACGGCGGCAAAGAGTAGTCGATCTCTCCGAAGTGTCAAAGAAATGCAAGCGCGGGCGTCCTTCCTGCGCTTGAGGCGAGCAGAAAAAAACGATCCGTCGGTGGAAGGTACCACGTCGAAGGGACGGAATGTCTGAAATGAGTGCAATTCGAAGGGAGAGCACCTAAGCCCGAAAAGGGGGAAGAAAACTAAAGGAGAGGGTTGCAACGACGTTAAAAGTTATCTCCCAAGAAAAGGGGAGGAGAAAAGGACCCAGCTTCTAGAGCAATTTTTAAGAAGCAAGTGTCGGAAAGTGCCTGAACTTCAAAGGCTTAGACAAAGCCTGCATCTATTCCATTTGGATCACAGAGAGGTGGAAGAAATCGGCCGGAAGGAACGCTCGAAGTCGTAGTGGGACCGGTGGGAATAATCTGGAGGAGGGGAGATTGTGAAAGGCAACTTCGTGAGGAGCTCAAGTTGGGATTTCCTTCAGTGGTCGGGTTGAAAGAGATGGGAGACCAGGGCGAGAGGGGGAGACTCTCTTCCAGGAGGACCGCAGTCGGGGGGGGGGAGACTGAAACAGCGAAAAAAAAAAAAATTTGAAACAAGACAGGACCATGGACGCAACAGCCGGAATACGCGCACGGCCGCGAATGGGCGGCATTGTAGAATAAAAAGGGAAGGACATTCTAGAACGGCGCGAGGGGGAGTCGGCAACCGACTCGAGAAATGATGTCTGGTCCCAGGCATTTGTCTAAGTCTCGAAGACGGGGAAGAACGAGCCGTCCGGAGTAAGTAGGCAGCGAGCACGCTGACCGGAGATCGAAAAGCTCAGAAAAACTCAATGTTACCGTCATCAGAGACTCGAAGGGGGACTAGGACAGGCGAAAAGTTAAAAAATTGCGGCCGACAAGGCGAGGGAAGAATTAAAAGCAAAAATTCGCGCAACGATCTAAAGTATCATGCCGCGCGTGATAGAGCGTACAGAGCGGGGAACCAAGCCGAAAACAAGGAGAATTTACGCCTTGCGGCCACGCCCAGGAGACTTAAGCCCCCACTCGCCAGATTTGCAAAAGGAGGTTATTTCCGTGATACATCCAATCAGCAGACTTCTAAGAAAAGGAACGGCAAGGAACTACAAGGTTCGAAGGATAGTTTCAGAACTCTTAAAGGACTTGGAGTAACCATACCAACGCCGATCATGGCTTGGGAAGGTAGGTCAGGCTTCACGACGAGCAAAAGAAACCCATAATTGGTAAGGTAGGGGTAAGGAGCTCAAAATACTATCTCTATAGGAGGTGAGGAAAAAAAATCAAGACCAACGCAGAGTCATCACCTCCCGCAAGGTTGCAAGGGGGAGCGGAGGGGAGACTCCGGGCTGGTCAAACGGGGAACTCCTAGGCCGGAGCAGAAGGCTTACTCAGGCAACTGAGATCTTAGGGGGGGGACACAGGGTCAAAAGAAAACAAAAATCGCCCTCGGACAGATTTTTGACGAGGTGGTGATTTCAGAAAATATTAAATCCGACGGAGCATTTCTAAATTTAAGCCTGGAAGAGCTCAAACAGGGGCATAACTCAGTCTCCGACAAAAGAACCCATTTACCTAACAGAAAAATCACCGCAAAGGGATACAAGCGGAGGAAGGGTCGGTCTCTGATGTCCTTGCTGAGAGATGGAGCAAAAGGGAAATACCGGGGAGGCAAGGAATGCGAATTAAATGTTCATGGCTGATACATAGGAAATGGGGGACGTCGTACAAGAAAGGAGGGAAAAAGGAAGACCGGCGAGGAACTCAACAAGAGAAAAAAACCACGGTTTATAGTTCCATTAAGCGACAGTCTTTTCATCGGCCAAACTGCACGGCGCCTTGGACAAAATGACATCGAGATAAAAAAAGATGAAGGGGGAAAGGAGATGTTCATCACCAGGCCGCCGGGGAAGGGGCTGGGAAAAAAAAGATACTCACCGAATCTTCTATAAAGGGTGGGTTCTGCGAAAAACCTCGGGCAGCCCGGGGTCTAGGGAAGGGCGTGGGCCGAGGCTAAACTTCCGAATAGCAAGAAAGTAAGGGAAGAGAACGGCCCTGTGATACGCAGGCCTAGAAAAATACGCACTGACTTTCATCAATCAAGATTAGTGAGGTGATTAGACATTTAAGGGGGGGGGAATGCAGCCTGCATGGAAGTGCAAAAGGGGGGGAAGGCTCTTCTGAATCGAATCTATCGGCAAATCTCAGAGCGATCTTCTGCTGAGCAGACATGGGGTAAAAGGCACCCTTGCAGAAAAGGAGGGGAAATAAGTGGGGAGGAAGGGAACCGTTGTGGGGCTTGGTGGGTTACCTACTAGGCCTGAGAAAGGCGTCAAGAGGCAAGCGGAGGTGATCGGGAGGAAGAGAACTGAGGGGGGGCCTCTGGCGATGAAGAAGGAAAAAAGAGTCTTAAGTCCGTTTCTGTGGTTGAAAATGGGGGGGAAGCACAGGGAGAGAATCTGCGATTCGGGCGGGAGGGGGCGCCTTACACCACAAACTACAGGGGGACATGAAGGTTTGGAAAGTTGGGGTTGAGGAAAAAAAGTCCGCGAATTTGAAAAAATATAGGCCAGGAGGGACTGCTGGCGCGAATCCACACAAGGAGGGGGACGATTATCAGAAAGGGAGCGACAAACAGTGGAAAAAATCAAATTGAAGGTAAGGTTTCCGGGGCGGTCCGAATCCGAGGGGAATGAAGGGATACTACTTAGAAAAACGACATAAAAAAAGAGAAAGGGGGGGAAGTTGTCGATTGGAGGCTTTCCTGGGAGGATCAACTCCGGCCTGGTGGGGTTAGTCCCATGGGGGTGGTCGTCACCCGATGACATCAATGAGAGCAAAAAAAAGACGAAAAACCGTCTTTCCTTCCTCCCGCGAGCCTAGGTCTGCGATCTCGCACTAAAGTGCCTTTTCACGACGGCTGGAACGATGATGACTGGGAGAAAGAAAATGGCGGTCGATAAAGGAGATCGGTCGCATGGAGACGTTGGAACACAACCTTATGCTCACCACATCGGAGAGGGGGCCCGGCGGACGACTGCTGGCTGTCGGGGATGCTAGGCCTATATATCGTAGGATCGGGAGGCTGATGGAAGAGAAGATAGAGCCGAAGCTGGGCTGGTGCGACAAACAATTTGCAAGAGAGAAGAGTAAGCTTTATTCCACCCCCTATCATGTCAGGTCGGAGAAAACACTTCCTCACCCAGACGGTCCTTTCTTCGAGGTCTACGGAGAGGAGACGGGAAGGGAGGACGGCTGTTTCAGCGAAAGAACAACCTAAGGAAGAGGATTCTACTCCCGGTAAATCGATGGTCACCGAACTCTGAGTGACGCAAAAGAGACTGATGGGACAGCCATGAAACGCGACCTAGGCGAATTGACGACCCATAGGAAAGAGGAAACATGAAGACAGTGTTAACAAAAAATATTATTCTACCAAGAAGGCTCTTCCGAGGCTCAACTACAAAAGACTCGCTGCCACAACATCGCAAGCACCAATTCAGGGAAGTAGGAGCTCTCAAAAGGAGGAAAGATTCAACCAGGCGCAGACGCGGATAAAAAAATTATCAAGGAAAACGGGGAATCGGGTTCCCATAGTTCAAATATCAACTTTAAGGACAAAGCCCGTTTCTCGCATAGCCGATTCGAGAAAGAGAGGAGGGGTAAAATGGTTCACTAAGAAAGAGGGCCGCAGGGGGGACTCGCCAGCACTCGACCTGCCATAGAATGGAATAAGAAGGAGGGGAATCCGAACGGCGCAGATAAACAACAAGGGAGCTACCGGGACATAGAGAAGACGCAATCCGAAAGGACGACACCGAAACGGAGGCGTCCTAGAAGCATAAAGGGGGGGAAATCTACGAGGGAAGGTCTCTCACATCAACTGGGGGGGACGGGAACATGATGCAATGTTGCGCCCCATCTCTGAAAGGACTTCTTCACGAGAGGGGAAAACCTCAAGTCTGCGTGTCCAGGTCAAAGAAAAAAACTCCTTCGTTCGACTATAAGAACAAGGCACATAGGACTGCGACTATCCTACCCAACCATGCGAGAACAGGAGGCCTAGAATCGGGCATGCGAGTTCGGAAATTTTCGAAGCGAAGGCGACCGACTTTTCTATCTCCGCAAGAGCTGGGGAAAGGGCGAAAAAGGGGGGTTCGTCGAGGGCCTTAGAAAAGTGATCTCGAAAAAGAAGTACCAAAAAGGGGAACTTTCGAGAAAGATCTGCCTCCAAGAGCCAAAATTCTAATAAAAGCATAAAGCCCGAAGGGAAGCTAAAGGCCGCTGGTGGAAGGCAAATCTAGGCCCCCTCGGAAAGCTGGAGCTGTGATTTAGCAGGCACACGGAGATAAAATCGAGATGAGAAAAAAGCTCAGAGGAGAAAGCCATTCTCGGGCGCCAAACCGCTAACAACACGACTCCTTGAGTAAATCATGCGAAAAAAGAGCAAGAGCTGCAGAAAGAGTCGAAGAATCTAACAGCTCTCACAAACACCTTCAAGATATTAACAATATAGAGAATGATATTTTGGGTTGCTGGGGGAAATCGGGGCATCAAACTACACGGGAGAGGGGTGCTCTGGGGAGGTGCAGAGGGATCTCTTTGCTTCTTTTTGAGAGGCAGCGGTATGAGGGCATCAGCGCTCAGTGTCAGGTCCGAGCTGGGGAAGGAAAACCTAAGCAGGCAAACGAGGGACTTCAAGAGGATCTATCGGTGGGATAACGGTGAGCCGGAGGGCTGGCGAGAAGAAGGGAAGGGGAAGGGGCTGGTATTCGAAGGTGAACCGAAAGGGAGCTAAAATTTCAAAGAACTTGGCGGGCGACTATCTGCCACATTGGGTTGAGTGGATTCACAAACCCCGGGAGCAAAGGTCGGGGAGCGCCTCGACGTCCGTTTCGGTAGGGGGTGGGAAGGAAGAAGTCGAGTCAGACAGTGCGAGGAGGCGAGGGGGGAGGAGTCACAGATCCGGGGTGAGTACAACCCGAAACCGCCGGCACTTGATTGGCCCAAAGATCCAGGATTGTCTAATCAGGGGGCCGATGCGCAAACCTTGGCAGAAGGAGAAGAAGACACGGTCAGGAAAAAAGGGAGAGGAGGTCGCCACTGGACAAGCAAGAGAAATTTTGTTTTTGTTTGTTTTTTTTTGGTGTTGTGTTTTGTTTGGGGGTGGTGTTTTTGTGTTTGTTTTGTTCAAAAGAACGATCCGAAAGAGCATAAGGAGGACCTTTTATGAAGAGGGACGAGCGCGTCTGGGGAGAATATCATTGAGTCGGACTTCCGGAGGTCTTTCCAACAGTAGCCGATGTCGTGATTACTGTCGGCTAGAGGGAAGGGGAGACAACATCGGAAAACAAAGGATAGAAGAAAGAGCCCTATCTAGGTAGTAAAAGGCTATAGCGAAGGGGGAAGTTTGAAGTGGTAATTCGCAGTAGAATCGAACCGGGGTTGAAGGGAAAACGTCGAGCAATTGGGAAGGAGTTCTCCATGGAGAAGTGAGAGTCGCCTTAGAAGGAGAAAGGCCTTTCTTGGACTATCTTTCCTTTTAGCCGCATAGGTGCCTCCTCTCGTAGATCCGTGCCGCAGAAAGAAAAATCGTAGGTTCCGGTTAGGAAAAAGAGGAGAAGGTGAAACTATTTGGATAAAAGCACAGAGTTCTTAAAAATTTACCGGGGTGTTGGGTGGGGTATTGCGAAAACATCGAAATGGGGATAATTGAGCGGGTCGGTTTTAGCCATATCTTTCTCACATGTCACGAAATGGTTCAGACGAACGTAAAAGAGGTAGGGGGGGAGAAGCTTAAAAAGGAAGAAAAGAAAGCGCATGAGACAAGCACGCCCGAGAGAAGAAGCCTCTGAATCATGTCTAATCCCCATTGAGATCGCAGTCTGCTCAGAATGGGGGCTAGGAGGCCAAAAGAATAGGAAGGGGAGCAGGGGGGTATCCAGAAGAAGGAATCAGTTCAGGATCTCCGAAAGAGACATAAGAGGAGCTATCTCTAAAAAAAATCAAAGTACAGCGTCACGAGCAAGATGAAAAACGATCGAAAGGATCATGCTGCACAAGCAGCGGGTAGGAAAGAAGGTTTTAATCACCATAGAATTTGAGTCTTAGGTGTACATTTCACCGCGCCAAGGGCGCCGACCCGGCATAGTTCAACTGTGAGGAAAAAAAGCAAAGGAAGTCGCTACGAGAACAGACACCGGATCAGAAGGGAGTGAAGAGAGAAGGTTCCAAGGTCTTGCAATATCCTCCAGGCGAAATTGCCGAAACCAAGGGGGCGATGCAGCCCTTTCAAAAACAAAAGGAGGAGAAAAGAAAAAAAAACGCAAACCAAAAAAACAAAAAATAAACCAAACCAAAAAAAAAGAAACAACATTCTAAAACCTATGTAACAAAAAAAAAAAAAAAAAGAAGTGTCGTATGGATTAAGACATTCTGCTCTAAACCTTACTTCATTCTAAACGCACCTAAACCTTCATATAAAGCAAACGGGTCGATGAGAAGGGGAGCGCATGAGAAGAAGCGGATTATAATCCGCAAAAGAGCCAGAGGTAGGGAGGGAAAGGCGTCTAGACTTTGAACAAACGTTCCTTTTTCTTCAGTAAAATCAAGGCTAAAAAGCCATCGCAAGAATCGGGGATAAGGGACTAAAAAAAGAACGAAAACACGCAAGACCAACCGCAGTTTGCCCTACTCAAAAAAAAACCTTGGCAAAAGCTTACCGAAAGAGAAAGCGCGGAAGGATAAGACACTCTCTCAGAAAAAGGGTCGTCGTGGAGAAAGGACCCATCCGATTTGAAAAATTTTGAGCAAAGGGCTGAACCTTCACCAATTCGAAAGCCGAAGAGAATGCGAACAGCCGGCCAGGAGAAGGTGAGAAATCAAGACGGCCGCCGAGACCAAAGGAAAGGGAAAGGAAGGGCCAGACAACAAGACCGATCATTATAGCAGTTCAGTGTTTTCTAGAAGAATCTACATCGTCCTGGGAGGTGGGGCGGCATGTGGATCCACCTCAAATTAAAGAAGTATAGGGAGTTCAATGAGAGAGTGGGGTTCAGTCTCCAAAACTCCATAAGGGATCCTCTTCCTGCCCGGCAGGGTGATGCGTAAAGAATAAAACTGGACCACCAGGGAGCGAGGCGGGAACTTGCCATAGGAAAGGAAGATCTTAGAGGAAGGGAAAGAAAGGAATGGCTTTTGAGATGATAAGCACAATTCTCTCTCTGATAGAGGAAATTCCTCCCGTGCGCCGTCTAATCTCTCCAAAAACTCTCGAACGACGCGCAACCCAAAGACGCCAGCGAAGACCTGGGGGGTCGCTTTTTGGAGGAGGACCAAACCAAGGACTTCCTTTCTAGATTTTAATTTCTTTGACTAAATCCACTCTTTCCTCTTCTCGCCATACCCTAATGAATATAAAGAAAGGAGTTGACTGTTAAAAAGTTAACTAAACCCCAGGAAAGAAGGGAGAAAACAGCTCTGTGCGACTAACCAATTGAGGACCTCTGGGTTAGCCTTTTTTCGGTCGCTCTGGCCGACTGGGCCATGGGACTGGACCGGAGAAGGGGAGTGAATAGAGATGAAGTCCTAGAATGTAGCACCAGGAGAGGAGGAGGGATCCAGAGTAAATCCATCAAAGGGAAAAGGGCGAGGATCTTTTTTTACGTTAGGGGACAAGGCGTAACCAACAAGATGCTAGGTGGATGAGAAAAGATGCGAAGAAAGCGGGAAGCGGGATTACTGACTGATTGGTCTAGCTATTGAGAAAAGTCACCTTGCGGATGGGTGCCGCGGATGTGTTGGGACAAAGGGGTTTAAAATGAGCTCAGAGGAAAAGGGACTTTGCTGTGAGAAATCCCACCACACAAAACCGGTAAGGGAATGAAGGTGAAAGGCTAGAAGGAACGAACTTGTGAAAGAAATGAAAATGAGATGCGGCATGATGAAACAAACATCCTCTTGGCTAGGGAAAAAGAAACGCCAACCTTCTACATCGAAAGGGACCTGACGGGAAGGGGAGGGGCAGGGGGCCGGGTCGCGCCTGAGAGGGGAAAAAGGGGGTACGTTCACAAGTCTCAATATGTTGGATTGGGGGCTTGGATAACAGGTCGTGCGGCTGCAAGGCCATTGCGCAGTGGGGTTCGGCCCTTGGGGGGAACACGGGCTGGAGAATGAAAGCTTCCTCACCAGGCGTAGAGAAACAGATCTTTCGGGACAATCCAGAAGGGGGCTAGCGCGGAGGCAGAGGCATGGCCTTTCCGGATTCTTCCGGTCGGGGCGCAAAAGGTGGAGCGGACAGAAATACCCGGGGAGAAACTGAAAGAAATAGACGAGGGCGAAGGAGGGGCGAAATCACGTCCGAAACAAATTCTCTTTTTGGTGGAAACAAAATTGCGAGGTAGCGTGCTCTACTCAGGGAGTGGCGGCCGCTACTAATAGAAGGGTGGGAGAGGAAGTGCAAGAGGACTAGAAAAACGAACGTAAAACCATGAGAGTATAA